>Ga0209310_1001196_pt1 | contig 20801 bp, 20 predicted proteins | sample AD_UKC030_MetaG_FD_184415 | JGI IMG/M metagenome (GOLD analysis project Ga0209310, IMG submission 184415) | Active sludge microbial communities of municipal wastewater-treating anaerobic digesters from USA - AD_UKC030_MetaG (SPAdes) (version 2) | ecosystem: Engineered > Bioreactor > Anaerobic >...
TCGAAGAACTCGTCAAGCGCGAACGCCCCAAGGTGGTCGAGGTCGTTGCCTGGGCAGCGTCCAACGGCGATCGCTCGGAAAACGGCGATTACATCTACGGCAAGCGCCGCCTGCGCGAGATCGACCGTCGCATCCGTTTCCTGACCAAGCGCCTGGACATCGCCGAAATTGTCGACCCGTTGCGCCAGGGCGACAACGACCAGGTCTTCTTCGGCGCTCGCGTAACCGTCGCTGATGCCGACGGCAACGAAAACACCTACACCATCGTCGGCGTAGACGAAGCCGACGTCGCCCGCGGACGCATCAGCTGGATTTCCCCGCTGGCCCGCTCGCTGATCAAGGCGCGTGAAGGCGATTCCATCCGCTTCCAGAGCCCGGTGGGGATTCGGGAAATCGATATTGTTGGGGTAGTTTACGAGAGGATCGAGTAAGGCCTGGATTGCCCTGGCTACCTGATTGCGGCCACGACTGGCTGCTTTTCTACTCTCAAAAAATGATTTTCGTGGGGCTGATCCAACCTGAACCTAGTCAGATGATCTGCGAGAGAGTCTGATCTCTGTCACGCTGCTCAACAAATTGGTGGCTTTCCCAACTCCTGTGCCACTGGTTTGGAGCAAAGGCTCCTGATATTGCTGCCATTGCTCATTCTGCCGATACACTGACCAATCAGGATGCCAACTGGAATCGATACGAAAATCCAAGCCAACAGAATTTCAATCATTGCACCCTCCGATTGCAGGCTCATAACTACGTTAGTAGTTAAGCATGCACCTGGATATGCGTCCAATGCATTAATCGTATGAATGTAATAATGTTTGTGCATGGCTATTGAGTTCCCTGGGTGTTTTTACCGAATGAGCGGCTTATTCCGATACCTGCCGGATGACCCGCGAAGCAACGAATGGCAGCAAATGGTTGCCGGAGAGTCGTCACGAGTTGTTAACGTTTTCGATAAAAATGACCCCTTAACCCGGAAATCCAATGCTCCAAGCCATCAAAAACCTCCCGCGTACTGTCTGGTTGATCGGCCTCATCAGTCTGGTCAACGACAGTGCCAGCGAAATGCTTTATCCGCTGATTCCGCTTTATCTCGCCTCGGTGCTGATGGTCGGGCCGCGGGCCTTGGGGATCATCGAGGGGATTGCCGAGGCGACGGCGAGTCTGCTCAAGCTGTTTTCGGGCGTCATTGTTGACCGGACGCGGCTCGCCAAGCCGTGGATCGTGTTCGGCTACGGGTTGGCCGGGCTGGGGCGGCCGTTGATCGCTTTCGTCGGCAGTTGGCCGTGGCTGCTGGCGATTCGCTTTGCCGACCGGGTCGGCAAGGGCTTGCGTTCGTCGCCGCGCGATGCGCTGCTGGCGGGGAGCGTGCCGGCGGAGCGGCGCGGGCTGGCGTTCGGCCTGCATCGGGCGATGGACAATGCCGGCGCGGTGATCGGGCCGCTGGCGGCATCGCTGCTGCTGGCGGCGCAGGTGCCGATGCACGATATTTTCCTGTGGTCAGCCGTGCCGGCAATCTTGTGCCTGGCGCTGGCGCTGGCCATCCGCGAGCCGGTGGCCGCGGCGGCCGCCGCGACCAAGCCTTTCGACTGGCGTCTGCGCGACATGCCGCCGCCGTTCAAGCGTTATCTGGCGGTGGTGGCGTTATTCACGCTGGGCAATTCGTCCAATATGTTCCTCTTGCTGCGCGCCCGCGAGCTGGGTGTTGCCGAAGCGACGATTCCCTTGCTGTGGGCCGCCGTGGCGCTGGTGGCGACGGTTTTTTCAACGCCGCTGTCGGCGTTGTCGGATCGCTTCGGGCGCATGCATCTGCTGGTCGGCGGCTATGTCGCCTATGGCCTGTTCTATCTCGCGCTCGGCTCGATAACACATGATGGGCCGCTACTGTTCGCGCTGTTCGGTTTCTACGGGCTGTTCATGGCGGCGACCGAGGGGGTCGAAAAGGCACTGGTGGCCGACCTTGCGCCGGCCGAGCGGCGCGGCACGGCGTTCGGCTGGTTCAACCTGACGGCGGGCGTGATGTTGTTGCCGGCGTCGCTGGTTTTTGGCTGGCTGTGGCAGGGTGTCTCGTCATGGGTGGCCTTCGGTTTTTCCGGTGTTTGCGCACTGGCGGCGGGCGTGTTGTTGCGGTTTTGGGTGTTTTCCGGGCGTCGACCGCAACCGGGCACTTGAATTCCACGCACCAGCCCCCATCTCCCATCCCACCTTTTGGTTCGATAGGGAGTTCCAAGCATGTCCGAGTCCGCAACCGCGAATGCCAATCGCGAAACCCTGGGTTTCCAGGCTGAAGTAAAGCAACTGCTGCAACTGATGATTCACTCCTTGTACAGCAACAAGGAGATTTTCCTGCGCGAGCTGATTTCCAACGCGTCCGACGCCTGCGACAAGCTGCGCTTCGAGGCCTTGAACAACGGCGCCCTGTATGGTGACGACAGCGATCTGAAGATTCGTGTCTCGTTCGACAAGGCGGCGCGCACCGTCACCATTTCCGACAACGGCATCGGCCTTTCGCGTGACGAGGCGATCGAGCACCTGGGCACCATCGCCAAGTCCGGTACCAAGGAATTCTTTTCGGCGTTGACCGGCGATCAGGCCAAGGATGCGCACCTGATCGGCCAGTTCGGCGTCGGTTTCTACTCGTCCTTCATCGTCGCCGACAAGGTCACGGTGGTTTCCCGCCGCGCCGGCGTCGAGGCCGGCCAGGCCGTCAAGTGGGAATCCGGTGGTGAGGGCGACTACACAGTAGAGATGGTTGAGAAGGCGACGCGCGGTACCGATGTCACGCTGCACCTGCGCGAAGGCGAGGACGAACTGCTCAGCAGCTGGAAGCTGAAATCGATCATCCGCAAATATTCCGACCACATCACGCTGCCCATCGTGATGAAGAAGGAAGAGTGGGACAAGGACAAGGGCGAGCAGGTCGTGACCGACGAGGACGAGACGGTCAACCAGGCCAACGCGCTGTGGGTGCGCGGCAAGTCGGATATTACTGACGAGCAGTACAAGGAGTTCTACAAGCACGTCGCCCACGATTTCGAGGATCCGCTGGCGTGGACGCACGCCCGCGTCGAGGGCAAGCAGGAATACACGCAACTGCTCTACATCCCTGCACGCGCCCCGTTCGATCTGTGGGACCGCAATGCGCGTCATGGCATCAAGCTCTACGTCCGCCGAGTCTTCATCATGGACGACGCCGAGCAGCTGATGCCGCTCTACCTGCGCTTCGTGCGCGGCGTCGTCGATTCGTCCGATCTGCCGCTCAACGTCTCGCGCGAAATCCTTCAGGAATCGAAGGACATCGACAACATCCGCTCCGGTTGCACGCGCAAGGTCTTGTCGCTGCTCGAAGGCATGGCCAACAACGACGATGCGGCGGAGAAGGAAAAGTACGCCAAGTTCTGGGAAGCCTTCGGCGCCGTGTTGAAGGAAGGCGTCGGCGAAGACCACGCCAACAAGGAAAAGATCGCCGGCCTGATCCGCTTCGCTTCGACGCACAACGATACGCCGGACCAGACCGTTTCGCTGGCCGACTACATCGCCCGCATGAAGGAAGGCCAGGAGAAGATTTACTACGTCACCGCCGACACCTTCAACGCGGCCAAGAACAGCCCACACCTGGAAATCTTCCGCAAGAAGGGCATCGAAGTGCTGTTGCTCTCCGACCGCGTCGATGAGTGGGTCGTTGGTCACCTGACCGAGTTCGACGGCAAGCAACTGCAATCCGTCGCCAAGGGCGGCCTCGATCTCGGCAAGCTGGAAGACGAGGCTGAGAAGCAGGAAGCCGAAAAGGCCGCTGACGAATACAAGGAACTGCTCGACAAGGTGAAAACCGCGCTCGGCGACAAGGTCAAGGACGTGCGCATCACGCACCGTCTGACCGATTCGCCGGCCTGCCTGGTTGCCGACGAGCACGACCCGTCCGGCAATCTGGCGCGCCTGATGAAGGCGGCTGGCCAGCCGATGCCGAATTCGAAGCCGATCCTCGAAATCAACCCGCAGCACCCGGCGGTGATGCGCCTGAAATACGAGGAAAGCCGCTTCGACGACTGGGCGGCGCTGCTCTTCGAACAGGCCACCTTGGCCGAAGGCGGCCAGCTCGACGACCCGGCCGGTTTCGTCAAGCGCATCAATGATTTGATGATGGCCCTTTCGGGCAAGTAAGCTGTTTTTAACCTTCCGGGCGGTCGGTTGCGGTCGACCGGTCCGGAAGGGCAAAAACCGAAATCCTCCCTGGTTGCTCCGAAAGGAATCTGCATGACCGACCTTTTCTCTCCGCTGCGCCTCGGCGCCATCGAACTGCCCAACCGAATCGTGATGTCGTCGCTGACGCGCAATCGCGCCGGAGCCGGCAATGTGCCGACCGATCTGGTGGTTGAGTACTACCGCCAGCGCGCTTCCGCCGGACTGATCCTGACCGAGGCGTCGCCGGTCTGCCCGCAAGCGCACGGATACCCGCGCACGCCGGGTATCCATACGGCGGAGCAGATCGCCGGCTGGAAGAAGGTGACCGATGCCGTGCATGCGGCGGGTGGGCGTATTGCCCTCCAGATCTGGCATGTCGGGCGGATTTCGCATCCCGACCTGCAGCCGGACGGCGCTTTGCCGGTGGCGCCCTCGGCGCTGCGCCCGGCCGGGCAGACGGTTACCTCGAGCGGCATGCAGGATTTCGTGACGCCACGGGCACTGGAAACGAGCGAAATTCCCGGCGTCGTCGCGGCCTTCGCACAGGCGGCGAAAAACGCGATGGCGGCCGGCTTCGACGGCGTCGAAGTGCATGGCGGCAACGGTTATCTGATCGACCAGTTCCTGCGCTCGTCGACCAACCAGCGCAGCGATGCTTACGGGGGTAGCAAGGAAAACCGGGCGCGCCTGCTGCTCGAAATCATGGCGGCCACCTGCGCGGCGATCGGCAACGACCGGGTGGGCTTGCGCCTGTCGCCGGTGACCCCGTTCAACGACATCGCCGACGCCAATCCGCAGGAGACTTTCGATTACGTGGTCGGCGAGCTCAACCGCTTCGACCTCGCCTTCCTCGACATCCTGCAGGGGACAGGCGGCGCCCCGCAAGACCAGTGGCTACCCTTCGATTACGCCCGGTTGCGTGCGCTCTACAAGGGCAATCTGGTGCTCAACAATGGCTACGATTTTGCCAGCGCGCAACAGGCGATCTCCAGCGGTGCGGCGGACGCTATCGCCTTTGGCCGCGCATTGTTGGCCAATCCCGATCTGGTCGAGCGTTTCCGGCGTGGCGCGCCGCTCAACCAGCCGGATTACGAAAAGCTCTATGTCGGCGAGGAGAAGGGGTACACCGATTATCTCGTGCTGCCGGCCTGATGGATGGCGGCTTGCCCGTCAGCGAGCAGTTGCAGTTGCTGGTGACGCGAACGATGCCCTTCGGCAAGCACAAGGGAAGCTTGATTGCCGACCTGCCGGGCAACTATCTCAACTGGTTCGCTCGCGAGGGCTTTCCGCCCGGCGAGATCGGCCGCCTGCTGGCGCTGATGCATGAACTGGATCACAACGGACTGTCGTCGCTGCTCGACCCGCTGCGCCCGGGGGCGGCGCGGGGAGGCCGGCGGGGCGATGCCTGAGGCGGCCGGTTGCGGTCGACGGGCAAAAAAGGGCAAAAACCGAAGCCGCCGTCATGGCGGCTTCTTCCGTTTCGGCAGGCTGTTTTTTCGAGTGTCAAGGACAAGCAAGCCTATTGTCAGGTTGCGGGTGGGGGCGGTGACGTAGAATGCGCTACGTCAAATTTGCCCATCCCGAATGAAATCCAGCCTGCGTTCCCGCTTCTTGCTGCTGCTTGCCTGCATTGCCGTGCTGGGCGGCGTGGCTGGATACCGTTTCTATGCCTGGTATTCCGGGGAAATCGTGAATATCCTCGGGCAGCGGTTTGCCGAGCGCAATGTGCTCTACGAGAAAAGCAGAGTGCTTGGCATGGTGACCCGCGAAGTGACGCTGGTGCAAAAAATGGCGGACTCGCAACGCCTGCGCGATTGGGCCGCCGTCGAATCCAGCCCGGAACGCAAGCATCAGGCGCTCATCGAGCTTGAAGAATATCGGCGCATACTCCGTGATCGCAGCTATTTCTTCGCCCATGCGGCTTCCGGCAATTACTACTTCAACAACGCGAACGGCAGCCATGACATCAACGCGCCGCGCTACACGCTCGACGCCGCCAATTCCAAGGATGCCTGGTTCTACCTGACGTTGCGGGGTGTCAAGGATACGCAGCTCAATGTCGATACCGACCGCCAGACCGGTTTGACCAAGGTCTGGATCAACACCGTGGTACGTGGTGACAACGGCGAAGGGGTGGCGGTAGCCGGTAGCGGCGTCGATATTACCGACTTCATCAAGGCCGTGGTGAGCAGCGATTTGCCGGGCGTGACCAATATCCTTATGGATCGCGGCGGGGCGATCCAGGGGCATCCCGATGTCTCGATGATCGACTTTGCCTCGGCGCGCAAGGCGGCGGGCAAGGAGGCGCAGCAGACCGTTTTCGAGCTGCTTGATAATCCCGAGGAGCGCGAAAGCCTGCGGCGGGCGATGACGGCGCTGGTTGACGGCAAGAGCGACGTCGAGACGCTGGATCTCGTTGTGCAGGGCCAGCGTCAACTGGTCGGCATCGCCTGGTTTCCGCAAATACAGTGGTTTGTCCTGACCATGACCTCGCCGACGGGGGCCAGCGCCAACACCAGGCTGCTGCCGGCGGTAATCTGGTTGATCACGGCGCTGGTGCTGGCGCTGCTGGCCGCCATGCTGATTTTGCAGAAGACGGTGATCCGGCGCGTCATTCGGCTCGACCGCGCTGCCCGGGATTTGAGCGAAGGGCGACGTACCGAGATCGCCGCCGATCCGCTGGACGATGAGCTTGGGCGCCTGGGCCGGACCTTCGGGACGATGGCCGAGCGCATTGCCAGCCATACCGAAGACCTCGAGCGTCAGGTGGCCGAGCGTACGGAAATGCTTGAGCAGGCCGCCCACACCGATTTTCTGACCGGGGTCATGAATCGCCGCGGCATGTTGCTACGTCTGGAAGCCGAACGTCATCGCCTGGCGCATACCGGCGGCTTCCTCGCCGTGATGCTCGTCGATGTCGATCATTTCAAGCAAATCAACGATACCTGGGGCCATGCGCTTGGCGATCAGGCGCTGATAGCCGTGGCCAACGTGCTGCAAAACTCGGTGCGTGACTACGACCTGGTCGCGCGCTGGGGCGGCGAGGAATTCATGGTCGCCTTGTTCGGGCTGACGAAGTTCGATCAACTGCGAGTCGTCGCCGACAAACTTCTCGACGCGATCAGACAAAACCGGCTGAATTGCGGCGAAACGCGGCTCGATCTTACTTACAGCATTGGCGCCGTGATGGCCGCGCCACAGGCCGATCTCGATGCCATTGTCCAGCGCGCCGACGAGGCGCTCTACCGGGCAAAGGCCGACGGGCGCGATCGTGCGGTGCTGGATTGCCTGATGCTTGACGAACCGGCGTGCGGGCAGCAGCAGTGCTGCAATGAAGACAAGCCGTGCCCCGTGGCCGTCAAGCAAGCCGAATTTTGACCCGATCCGAACCTGTTACTGACCGCTGAACTGCTCGCGCAGGCAGGTCATGTGGTCGTTACCCGCCTTGTCGCGGCAGGCGGCAGCGGCCTGCTTGTTGAGCTGGCAACGCTGGGGGTCGGAGGTTCTGCTGCAATCCTGTTGATCCAGCTTCTGCTCGGTGCATTGGCGAAAGGCCCAGCCGACCAGGCCCGCACATTCCCGGGAGGCCTGTTTGCGTGCCTCGCATGGCTGCGGGTTGGCCAGGCTGGAACAGTTGAAACTGCGCTCCTGCTGCCTGACGCAATTGGTGAACGCCGTCCCCGTCTGATCCTTGCAGATGGTCTGCGCCAGTTCGCGGGCTTCGTTGGTCTGCGCCACTGCCGGCAGACAAAGCGAGGTTGCCAGCAGCGCGCCGCCAATAAATTTCCAGGGGGATTTCATTCGTTGCTCCTTGCCAAGGCCGTGGCACATTGTAAATGCATGGCGGATACAAATGAAACGGCCGGTTGCGTTCAACCGGCCGGGAAGGGCAAAAACGGGGCGCCGTCCAGGGCGCCCTCGTGGCTTACTTGACGCCGAACTGGGTGCGCAGACAGGCCTTGTGGTCCGGCCCGACCTTGTCCTTGCAGGCTTCGCGGGCCTTCTGGTGCACGTCGCAGCGTTGCGGATCAGCCGCCTTGCTGCAGTCGGCCGGCGGCATTTTTTGCTGGATGCACTGGCGGAACGCCGGGCCGGTCTGGCCTTCGCATTCCTTGTAAACCTTCTTGCGCGCTTCGCATTGCTGAGGGTTCGTGGCCTTGGCGCAATCGAAGTTGTGCATCTGCTCGTGCAGGCATTGCTTGCGCGCCGGCCCGACGGCGTCCTTGCAGGCCTCGCGTGCCTGGGTGCGTGCCTGCTGGTGCGCCTTGCAGGCTTCCGGATTCGGCGTCTGGGCGCAGTCGCGCGGGGCCATGCCACGCGGCCCCATGCCACTCATGCCGCCCATGCCGGGGCCCATGCCGCCCATACCCGGCCCCATGCCGCTCATCCCGCCCATACCCATGCCACCCATACCCTGGGTGGGCTGGGCTGTCGCGGGCAGGCAGAGCAGCGAGGCCAGCAATGCGCTACCGATCATCATCAAGCGTGTGTTCATGTTTCTCTCCTTTGTGGTTTTGTGCCTGTTCATTCTAGGCGGCTATCGACGCCAGTACAGCGGGATTTGTAAATGACTGCAAATGGCAGCGCGCCGGGTTACAAAGCGTTACGAATGACATGCTATATTCGGTCGCATGGATGAAATCAATACGCATGAGCACCGTCTGACGCTTGCCGAGGTGCTTGAGTGGATGGTCGCCGACGGCCTGGTCGACAACGAGGTCGCCGACGCGCTGAAAGTCGAACGACGCTTGCACTCCGCCAAGGATCATCCACTGGTGGTGATCGCCGACCAGAAATGGCGCCCGCCCGGCCAGCCGGCGCGCCTGCTGACGCTGGAGGCGCTGACCGAGTGGCTGGCCGGCAAGGTCGGCCTCGACTACCTGCATATCGATCCGCTCAAGATCGATTTCACCGGCGTTGCCGAGGTGATGTCCAGTGCTTATGCCGGCCGCTTTTCCATCCTGCCGGTGCAGGTGACGACGCGCGAGATCGTGATCGCCACGGCCCAGCCCTTCGTCCGCGAATGGGTGCCGGAACTCCAGCACATCCTGCGCAAGGAAATCCGCCGCGTGCTGGCCAATCCGGACGATATTTCGCGTTACCTGGTCGAGTTCTTCAACCTCGCCAAATCGGTCAAGAAAGCGGCGGCCAAGGGCGAGGTGACGGCCGGGCTGTCGAGCTTCGAGCAGTTGGTGGAACTGGGCAAGGGCAACCGCCAGTTCGACGCCAACGACCAGCACATCATTCATATCGTCGACTGGCTGTGGCAGTACGCTTTCGATCAGCGCGCTTCCGACATCCACATCGAGCCGCGCCGCGAAATCGGCATCGTGCGCTTCCGCATCGACGGCGTGCTGCATCAGGTTTACCAGATCCCGATGGCGGTGATGAACGCGATGACCAGCCGCATCAAGCTGCTCGGCCGCATGGACGTGATCGAGAAGCGCCGCCCGCAGGACGGCCGGGTCAAGACGCGGACGCCGAACGGACAGGAGGTCGAGCTGCGCCTGTCCACGTTGCCGACGGCCTTCGGCGAAAAACTGGTGATGCGCATCTTCGACCCCGAGGTGCTGGTGCGCGACCTGCGCTCGCTCGGTTTTTCGAGCGACGACGAAGCGCGCTGGCATCAGATGACGGGAACGCCCAACGGCATCGTGCTGGTCACCGGCCCGACCGGCTCGGGCAAGACGACGACGTTGTACACGACGCTCAAGCAGCTGGCGACGCCCGAGGTCAACGTGTGCACCATCGAAGACCCGATCGAAATGGTCGAGGCTGCGTTCAACCAGATGCAGGTGCAACACAACATCGATCTCGGTTTCGCCGACGGTGTGCGGGCGCTGATGCGGCAGGATCCGGACATCGTGATGATCGGCGAAATCCGCGATCTGGAAACCGCCGAAATGGCCATCCAGGCGGCGTTGACCGGCCACCTCGTGCTGTCGACGCTGCATACCAACGATGCGCCGTCGGCGATCACCCGGATGCTCGATCTCGGCGTGCCGGCCTACCTGATCAACTCAACGGTGCTCGGCGTCATGGCGCAGCGCCTGGTGCGTACGCTATGCCCGCATTGCAAGAAGGCAGTGCCGATCACTGAGGATCAGCGTGCCGCTTGGCGCCTGCTGGTGGCGCCGTGGAAGTCGAACGAGCCGACCCATCTGCATCAGCCGGTCGGTTGCCTGGAATGCCGGATGACCGGTTACAGCGGGCGCATCGGCATCTATGAAATCCTGCTCAATTCGCCGGAACTGCGCAAGATGATCCGGCCCAATGCCGACCTGGCCCAGTTGCGCGACCTGGCCAGCCGCGAAGGCATGCGCCCGTTGCGCATCTCCGGCGCGCTGAAGGTGGCGCAGGGACTGACATCGCTCGACGAAGTGGTCAAGGTGGCGCCGCCGGGCGACGAGCATTAGGTCTTTCTGCCACTGGTCAGAATCGCTTCGGCGACGGATAATTCGCGCACCATTTACCGGGGGGAGATCACATGGCAGTCGAACTGTTCAACAACGGCAAGCATATCGTCCACGCCTTTTACGACCTGGTCGATGAAAAGACGACCGGCGCGGTTCAGTGCAACCAGTTCCTGATCGTAGACAACGGCCACAGCGCGCTGATCGATCCGGGCGGCAACATGACCTACACCGGCCTGCTGATGGACATGCAGCAGTATTGTTCGTCCAAGAATCTCGACTACATCTTCGCCTCGCACCCCGATCCGGATATCGTCGCCTCGGTCAACAAGTGGTTCGTCGCCTCGCACTGCAAGGTGATGATCTCCAGCCTGTGGACGCGCTTCGTGCCCCACTTCACGACCGGCAAGGATGTTTCCGAGCGCATCATCGGTATCCCCGATCCGGGCGTCACGATCCCGCTCGGCGAGTGCCGGATTTCTGCCCTGCCGGCGCACTTCATGCACGCCGAAGGCAATTTCCAGTTCTACGATCCGGTCGCCAAGATACTGTTCACCGGCGACCTTGGCGCTTCCATCGTAAACTCGGCCCAGGCCTCCGTGCCAGTAACCGATTTCGCCAGCCACATCCAGTACATGGACGGCTTCCACAAGCGTTACATCGTCTCCGGCAAGGTCTGCAAGTACTGGGCGAACATGGTGCGCCAGCTCGACATCGAGCAGATCGTGCCGCAACACGGCAACCGCTTCGTCGGCAAGGATGCGGTCAACAAGTTCATCGACTACGTCGAACGCCTCGAATGCGGCGTTGACCTGATGACGCAGGACAACTACCGCCTGCCGCGCTGAGTCTGATGGCGGCCGATTTCATCGGTCGCCATTATTGGCCATTTTTTGCGGTCGACCGCAACCGGCAGTTTCAGATCATCCCGGCCTTGCGCCGGACGGCATCGACGTAGGCCAGTGCATCCATCTCGCCCCCCTGGCGCTGCGCGCGCCAGATCGTCTCGCCCAGACATTCGAGAATTACATGTTCGGCCTCGTGCTGACCCAGGCGCGCGCGCAGTCCCTCGAAGGCGGCGCGGATGCCGGGCGGCTGGTCGATGCTGACCTGTTCGTGAATCGCCAGATGCAGCGACAGGTGCAGGAAGGGATTCATCTGGCCGCCTTCGGGCGTCCACTCCTGGCCCAGGGCCTGATCGGCGTCGGACAGCAGCGCCTGATATTCCGGGTGGCGGGCGGCGATGTCGGCGGCGGTCACTTCGGCGCCGACCAGCGGCAGACGTTCCTGATGCTTCTTCCAGGCAGCGCAGAAAAACTGGCGCACCTGGTCGCGGGAGGGATTAAACATGGGCGCTTTCGTATAACAGGGTGACGACGGTGTTCTGGAACAGGCGGTTTTCCCGGTCCACCGGGGCGATCTGCCCGCTGCCATAGGCGCCGATCAGCGGCACGCCAGGAAACTGCTCGCGGAAGGCCAGCAGGTCGCGGTCGTCGTTGCCGTAGAACAGCGGCCCGCGACCGAGGCAGGAGAACATCACCGCGAAATCAGGCCGCTTTGTGGCGTCGACCGCAGCAAGCAGTGATTGCCGCATGTCCTGCTCGGCCGCCAGCGGCTGGCGAATCGCCCAGCGAATTTTGGCGCCGGCCGTCAATGGCGCCGCCAGGCTCAACGAACTATCACCATTTACGCCGAGGATGGGCACCCCCGGCAGTCCGGGCTGAGCAACGACGACGATCTGATGCAGCGGCGGGTTCTGCCGCAGTTCCGCCGGCAGGCAGCGCTGCAGGCTATCGCTGGCTGCCAGTCCGCCACAGCGCTGGAGATCGTAGCCGGCAGCAGCGTCGACGGTGATCGTTTCGCTCAGCAGGCGTAATCCGGTGGCGCAGGCGATACGGGCGCGTAACCCGGGCAGGCGGGTTTCGGCACAACAGTCGTCGGCCAGCCGGCCATGCGCCCAGGCGGCGGCATCGCTGTCGAGCAGGCCGGCGCGTGGCGATCCCGTTTGCCAACCCCAGGGCATTGTGCCGTGGCCGCTGAACGACAGCAGCGGCGAATCCGGCTCGGCTGCGGTTTCCGTTTCCCCGATGACCAGCGCGGCGGCGCCGGATTGGTCGAGCAGCCAGCCGTCTTCAGTCAGCAAGCCATAAGCGGTGCAGCCGGCGACCTGCAAACTGCCGGCAGCGCGCGCGGCGGTGACCAGTGCGGCTTGCGCATGGCGGGCGAAATCGCGGGTGAGAAAAAGCAGCACACTGTCGGCGCGTGTCAGTCCGGCGCGGGACAGCGCTTGCTTCACGGCGATTGCCGCCAGTTCGGGCAGCGGGTGTGGCCCGCTGGCCAGGCTGCTGGCGACCTTCACAAGCTCTTGTCCTTGAAGCGGCAGAGATCGACCACCACGCAGCGCCCGCATTCCGGCTTGCGTGCCTTGCACACATAGCGCCCATGCAGGATCAGCCAGTGATGCGCGTCCTTCTTGAATTCTTCGGGTGTCACGCGCAGCAGCTTTTGCTCTACCTCGTCCACCGTCTTGCCCGGCGCCAGCCCGGTACGGTTGCCGAGGCGGAAAATATGCGTATCGACGGCGATGGTCGGGTGGCCAAAAGCGGTGTTGAGTACCACATTCGCCGTCTTGCGCCCGACTCCCGGCAGCGCTTCGAGCGCCGCGCGATCCTCAGGTACCTCGCCGCCATGCAGCTCGACCAGCATACGGCAGGTGGCGATCACGTTCTTCGCCTTGGTGCGAAACAGGCCGATGGTCTTGATGTATTCGATCAGCCCCTCGACGCCGAGCGCCAGCATCGCCGCTGGCGTGGGAGCGACCGGAAACAGCTTCACCGTCGCCTTGTTGACCCCGACATCAGTCGCCTGCGCCGAGAGGATTACGGCAATCAGCAACTGGAAGGGGGTTTCATACGCCAGTTCAGTCGTCGGTGTCGGGTTGTTGTCGCGCAGGCGAGTATAGAACTCGGTAATTTCGGTTTTTTTCACGGTGATCGATTCAAACAATCGCAAGGGAATTCTAACCGAGCGCTGACTCGATGCCATGAGCCCGAATGAGGACGGCGTGTTGCAGTCTCTCGAATGTCCGGTACAGCGGCATCAACGCTTGCGCCGAAGGACGAAGGCATTGTCAGCCTGCGCCAGACCGACTTTTGGGTAGTACGCCATCGCACCGGATGCGGATAGAAGGATGAGGGTAACTTCGTCGCCGGCAAGAGATTGAGTACGCCGAAGCAGTTCCTGTCCGATCCCTCGCCTCTGGTAATCGGCGTCGACGGCCAGATCGGATAGGTAGCAGCAATAGCTGAAATCGGTCAGCGCTCTACTGACGCCCACCAGACGGAGGCCGTCCCAGGCCGAGATCACGAGGTTTGCGTTGGCGAACATTCGTGCGATACGTGGAATATCCGAAGTTGGTCGGACAATCCCGGATGCGTCGAAGAGACGCGCCACTGCCGCCGGGTCAAGTTGCTGGTTTTCGCGGTAGTCAATCATTTCCGATGGCCTCGCTCGTTCGGTGGATGGGCAGGATCCGGCGTCCGATTTCGGCCCGCGCACGCAGTTGACCGCAACCGCCGTCTACATCCTGGCCGGCGGAGTTGCGCAGTTTGGTCAGGATGCGGCGACGGTTGAGGCTGGCGGCGAGTTCGGCGGCGCGTTCCGGAGCGGGGCGGCGGAAGCCGTCGCCTTCGGTGGTGTTGTAGGGGATCAGGTTCATCATCGCGTATTTGCCGGTGAGCAGGCGCACGATGCCGTCCATTTCTTCTGCGCTGTCGTTGATGCCCTCCAGCAGCGTCCATTGGTACTGGATCGGGTAGCCGGTGCTGCGCGCGTAGCGTTCGCCGAGTTCGACCAGTTCGGCCGGGTCGATGCGCGGCGCCTTGGGTAGCAGGCGGGCGCGCAATTCGGCGTTGGTGGTGTGCAGCGAGAGGGCGAGGGCGGGAACGACGCGCTGCTGTGGAAGGCGCTCGAAAACGCGGTGGTCGCCAACGGTAGAGAAGACCAGGTTCTTGTGGCCAATGCCGCCGGCGGTGCCGAGCAGATCGATGGCTTCGAGAACATTGTCGAGGTTGTGCGAGGGCTCGCCCATGCCCATGAAGACGACGCGCCGAACCGCGCGCCGGCGGCGGGCGAGGACGACCTGGGCGACGATTTCGGCACTGTCGACCTGACGCAGCAGGCCGTCCTTGCCGGTCATGCAGAACAGGCAGCCAACCGCGCAGCCGAGCTGGGTCGAGACGCAGACGCCGTCGCGCGGCAGCAGGACGCTTTCCACGGTCTGGCCGTCGTTCAGTTCGACCAGCAGGCGCTCCGAGCCATCTTCGCCAACGTGGGCGGAACGCAGGCGGGCGAGTCCGGCCAGCTCGTTTTCGAGCGCCGGCAGGGCGTTACGCAGTTTGAGCGGCAGGAAGTTTTCGGCGCGTTGGCGGCGGGTGCCGTGGTTCAGCGGGTTCCCGGCAGTCCACGCGCGCAGCACACGCTCTTCATGGCAGGACTGGGCGCCGAGCGACTGTAGCGCCTGGCGCAGTTGCTCGATGCGCATGGGCGCTGGTCAGTGGCAGCCGGCGGTGGCAACCGGGGCGGGGGGCTGGCGATTGGCGCGCTGGGCGGCGCGGGCGTCCATCCAGTTCTTCCAGGCGATCATGCAGCCGAGCAGGATGAAAGCGCCGGGCGGCAGCAGGGCGAGCAGGAAGCCGGGATAGCTTTCGGGCAACAACCGGATCGGGTGCAGGCTGGGGAAGACCATATCGATGCCGCCGAGCAGGGTACCGCTGCCGAGAAATTCGCGCATGGCGCCGAGCAGGGCCAGGGTCCACAGCATGCCGACGCCCATGAAGATGCCGTCGAAGGTGGATTGCAGCGGCGGGTTCTTGGCGGCGAAGGCCTCGACGCGGGCGAGCACGATGCAGTTGGTGACGATCAGGGGGATGAAGATGCCGAGCACCAGGTAGAGTTCGTGCAGGTTGGCGTTGAACAGCAGGTCGACCACAGTAACCAGCGCGGCGACGATCAGGATGAAGACCGGGATGCGGATTTCGTGCGGGATGAAGTTGCGCAGCGAGGCGACGGCCAGGTTGGAGATGGCCATCACCAGGATGGTGGCCAGCGACAGCATGATGCCGTTGACGGCATTGGTGGTGACGGCCAGCAACGGGCACAGGCCGAGGATCTGGACGATCGAGGTGTTCTGCTTCCAGACACCGTTGCCGGCGATGGTTCTGAATTCGTCGCGCGTGATCATTTCGTGGCTCCCGCATTGGCGAACAACTGGTTGCGATTGGCTTCGGCCCACTTGACGGCCTTCAATACCGCCTTGGACACGGCGCGCGGGGTGACGGTTGCCCCGGCGTGATAGTCGAGGCGGCCGCCGTCCTTCTTGACCTTCCATTCGCCTTCCGGATTGCGGGCCAGCGACAGGCCGGTGTACTGCGTGATCCAGGGGTGATCCTTGTTCTTGTCCTTGCGCGGCTCGATGTAATCGCCCAGGCCCGGCGTTTCCTTGTGCTGGGTGACGCGCACGCCGGCTACCTGGCCATCGGCGCGCACGGCGACGATCAGCTTGATCTTGCCGGCATAGCCATCGGGCGCCACGGTCTCGAAGACCAGCGCCACCGGCTGGCCGTCCTTGCGGGCGCGGTAGAGCGTTGTCGCGTCGGCGAGACCGAGTTCCGGCATCGGCGGCAGGGTGGCGGTGTCCTCGAGCAAGGCGTTGTCGTACTCGGCGCGTGGCAGTACTTCATCGACCAGCTTCATTTTCTCCTCGGCGGCCGAGGCTTCGATGGCCGGCTTGGTCCACAGGTAGGCACCCGACAACAGGCCGGTGAAGATGATGACGAAGACGAAGAGAATGGCCGCCGTGCGGGCCGCCATGCCGGTCGCGGAAATTTCCTTGGGCGCCGCGGTCATGCCTTATCCTTCATGCCGAAAATTGGCGGCTGGGTCAGCAGGTCGATCAGCGGCGCGCTCAGGTTCATCAGCAGCACGGCGAAGGCGACGCCATCGGGATAGCCGCCGAAGACGCGGATGATGTAGGCGAGCAGGCCGGCGCCGGCGCCGAAGATTAGCTTCCCACGTGGCGTCGTGCAGCCGGAAACCGGGTCGGTGGCGATGAAGAAGGCGCCGATCATGGCGCCGCCTGAAAACAGGTGGAACAGCGGGCTGGCGAAGCGGGCCGGGTCATACAGCCAGAGCGCACCCGAGAGTACGGCCAGGGCGCCGATGAAGGCGACCGGCACATGCCAGGTGATCAGTTTTCGATACCACAGCCACAGGCCGCCAAGCAGGTAGCCGCCGGCCACCCATTCCCAGCCGCGCCCGGCGAAGTTGCCGAAGATGTCCTGATTGGCCAGCAGTTGGGCGACGTCGACGCTACTGTCGCCGAGCTTGAGCGCGGTTTTCAGCGCATCGAGCGGCGTTGCACCGGACAGCGCATCGACGCGCGGCGCCAGGCCGAGAATGATGTTCAACTGGTCGACCAGCGGCATGCGCAGGCCGACACTCGGCCACTGCGACATCAGCGCCGGGAAGGCGACGATGCAGACGGCGAAGGCGACCATCGCCGGGTTGAACGGGTTCTGGCCGAGGCCGCCGTAGAGGTGCTTGGCGACGACGATGGCGAACACCGTGCCGAGCGCGACCAGCCACCACGGGGCGAGCGGCGGGAAGGTGAGGGCGATCAGCCAGGCGGTGACGACGGCCGATCCGTCGGAAAGGAACATCGCCTGCGGTTTGCCGCGAATTTTCAGCATGACCGATTCGGCGGCCAGGGCGGCGAGCGAGGCGATGACCAACTGGACCAGGATGGCCGGGCCGATCAGCCAGGCGTAGGCGACGATGCCGGGCACCAGCGCGATGCAGACTTGCGTCATGACTTGGCTGACGCTGACATCCTTGAGAAGATAGGGGGCGGGGGCGAACATCATTCGGTTTTCTCGCCAGCCGGGGCAGCCGGGGTGGCTTCGGTCAGATGAGCGGCCTGGCGGCGCGCCTCGATTTCGTCGATTTCTTTTTGCTGCGTGGCTTTCAGCGCTTCGGTGTTTTTCGGCTGGGCGGCTTCGCGTTGCGCCTTGGCGCGTTCCATCGCGGCCTGGATGGTGGCCATTTTTGCCGCTTTTTCGGGGTCGACCGCGACAGGCACCGGGGTGGCTTCCGGCGCAACCGGTTCGACCGCGGCAGCGCCTTCGGCGACGGGTTCGCCGGCTGCCGCAGCGGCAGCGGCTTCCGCCGCTTTCTTGGCCGCTTGGGCGGCTGCCGCCTTGGCCAGCTTCTCGGCCTTCTCGGCTTTTTCGCGTTCCTCGCGGACCTGCTTGAACTCGAAGCGCGTCTTGGCGCCGTCGGCCGCGTTCTTTTCGCGTTCGCGCGCCCAGATTTCGCTCTTGGCGAAGCGGAAATACTGAACCAGCGGGATGCGTGACGGGCAGACGAAGGAGCAGCAGCCGCATTCGATGCAATCGAAGATGTGGTACTCCTGCGTCTTGCCAAAGTTTTTGGCGCGCGAGAACCAGTACATCTCGAATGGCTGCAGCTCGTGCGGGCAGGCCTGGGCGCACGAGCCGCAGCGGATGCACGGCATTTCCGGCGGCTTGGGCGGGAACAGGCGGTCGTCGTGGGCGATCAGGCAGTTGGTGGCCTTGATCACCGGCACCTGGCGATCGGGCACCAGGAAGCCCATCATCGGGCCGCCCATGATGATGCCGTCGGTGTCCGGGTGCGGCGTCGCCAGCTGGAGTAGCTCGTCCATCGGCGTGCCGATCAGCACCTCGTAGTTGCGCGGCGCATGGACGTTGCCGGTGACGGTGACCAGACGCGAGACGACCGGCTCGCCGTGCGAGATGGCGCGCCAGGCGGTGTAGGCGGTGGCGACGTTGAAGCACTGGACGCCGAGATCGGTCGAGCGCTTGGCGGCCGGCACTTCCTTGCCGGTCAGCACGCGGATCAGTTGCTTGGCGCCGCCCGCCGGGTAGAGCGTGGGCACCTGGATCACGGAAAACGGCTCGCCCAGCGCGTCGACCGCGGCACGCATGGCTGCGGCCGCTTCCGGCTTGTTGTCCTCGATGCCGATCAGCACCTTTTTCGGTTGCAGCAGGTCGCGGAAGATGCCGATGCCGCGCACCACTTCCTCGGCGCGCTCGCGCATCAGCAGGTCGTCGCAGGTGATGAACGGTTCGCATTCGGCGCCGTTGATGACCAGCTCCTCCATCGGCACGGTCTTCGACGGGGTCAGCTTGCCGTGGGTCGGAAAGACGGCGCCGCCGAGTCCGACGACGCCGGACTGCTGCAAGTATTCGCGTACCGCCTCGGGCGCTGCGTTGGCGTAGTCGAAAGGCTGGTGGGCGATCCACTCGTCCCTGCCATCCGGCGCGATGACGACGCACATGGCATCGAGCCCCGACGGGTGCGGTTGCACGTGCATCGCCACCTCGACGACGGTGCCCGAAGTCGGGGCGTGAATGGCGGCGGAAATCCAGCCGTCGGCCTCGCCGATCAACTGGCCCTTGAGCACCTGGTCGCCGGCCTGCACGACCGGGCGCGGCGTGCCGCCGATGCTCTGGTGCAGGGGTACGACGAGACGCGAAGGGATGGGCGCGACGGCAATCGGCAGCGTTACGGACTGCGTCTTGTTGGTCGGCGGCTTGACCCCACCCTTGAACTTGAACAGGTTCATCAGCATCAGGCAGCCTCTTTCAATGCGGCGGCCTTGATTTCAACCACGGGGTATTTCCACTTCCAGTTGTCGATGTTCTCGGCGATCGGTTCCATGCGGATGCACTCGACCGGGCACGGCGGCAGGCACAGCTCGCAGCCGGTGCACAAGGGCGCGACGATGGTGTGCATCTGCTTGGCGGCACCGACGATGGCATCGACCGGGCAGGCCTGGATGCACAGCGTGCAGCCGATGCAGGTCTGCTCGTCGATGATGGCGATCTGCTTGGGTTTTTCTTCGGCATTGAGCGGCTTGACCTCGCGCCCGAGCAGATCGGCCAGGCGCTGCACGCCCTCGGTGCCGCCGGGCGGACATTTATTGATTTCGTCGCCATTGGCGATGGCCTCGGCGTAGGGCTTGCAACCAGGGTAGCCGCACTGACCGCATTGCGTCTGCGGCAGGATGGCTTCGATCTTCTCGATCAGCGGGTCGCCCTCGACCTTGAACTTGATCGAGGCGAAGCCCAGTGCAGCGCCGAGGACGACGGCACCGAGGGCCATGATGGCGATGGCGAGGACGATTTCCATGATTACTGGTACTTGTCCAGTCCGGCGAAGCCCATGAAGGCGAGCGCCATCAGTCCGGCGGTGACCATGGCGATGGCGACGCCACGGAAGTAGACCGGCACTTCGGCACCCTCGACGCGCTCGCGGATGCCGGCGAAAAGGATCAGCACCAGCGAGAAGCCGACCGCGCTGCCGGCGCCGAAGAGCAGCGATTCGACGAAATTGTAATTGTTCGAGATATTGAGCAGCGGCACGCCGAGCACCGCGCAGTTGGTTGTGATCAGCGGCAGGTAAATGCCCAGCGTCTGCTGCAGCGTCGGCGATGTCTTGGCGATGACCATCTCGGTCAGCTGGACGATGGCGGCGATGGTGACGATGAAGGATAGCGTGCGCAGGTATTCCAGCCCGAAGGGAATGAGCAGGAAGTGGTCGATGATGTAGCTCGCCCCGGTCGCCATGGTCAACACGAAAGTCGTGGCGGCGCCCATGCCGTAAGCGGTCTCCAGCTTCTTGGAAACGCCCATGAAGGGGCAAAGACCGAGGATCTTCACCAGCACGACGTTGTTGACCAGCACCGCGCCGACGAGGATGAAAAGGTAGTGGCTCATGTTTGGGGAGGAGTCGAGGCCGTTATTATCAGGTTTTGCCGCGGTGCGAACAACCGCAATGGAAATAAGGGTTTAGACCTTTTTCTTCATTACATATGCCAGAGTATCCGCGACTTCGCTGACAAGATCCGGACCGCGGTAGATGAACCCGCTGTAAAACTGCACCAGACTGGCGCCGGCGCGGATTTTTTCGGCCGCATCCTCGCCTCCCATGATGCCGCCGACGCCGATGATCGGCAGCTCGCCGGCCAGTGCGGTGGAGAGCTTTTTCAGCACCTCGGTCGACTTGCGGAAGACCGGCGCGCCCGACAGGCCGCCGGTTTCGTCGGCGTTCGGCAAACCTTCGACCCCCTCGCGCGACAGCGTGGTGTTGGTGGCGATCACACCGTCC
>Ga0209310_1001202_pt1 | contig 20647 bp, 19 predicted proteins | sample AD_UKC030_MetaG_FD_184415 | JGI IMG/M metagenome (GOLD analysis project Ga0209310, IMG submission 184415) | Active sludge microbial communities of municipal wastewater-treating anaerobic digesters from USA - AD_UKC030_MetaG (SPAdes) (version 2) | ecosystem: Engineered > Bioreactor > Anaerobic >...
AAGACTGATACACCGATCAGAATTTGTTTGATCATTTTCCCTCCCGTAAATAATCACTTGGCTATTGATGCATAAATCAGAAGATTTAATCAAGTAATTTACCGTACAGACGGTTTGTTTTTTGGTGAATAAGAAACATCAGCAATTTCGACATTCTAAAGCATCGGACAGGGACTCGTCGTTCGACCTTGCAAACCCGAACGAAAAAATGCTTCAATAAACTATTTTTTTTCAGTTGCGGGGATGGAGGGCAGGAAAGCCTTTCCCATGGCGCTTTCAGTCTGGCCGTCGGGAGAGAGGCTCCTGCTGCGGAACTGGGATGGGGTCATCCCGGTAATCTGTTTGAATATTGTATTGAACGTGGTCTTTGAATTGAAGCCCGAGTTGAAGGCGATATTGAGTATGTTCATGTCCCGGTATTCCGGATGTGTCAGCATTTTTTTCGCCTCTTCAATCCTGTAGCCGTTTATGAACATGAAGAAATTCTGTTTCAGGTCAGAATTGATGATTATCGAAAGATGGTGGCGGGGTATTTTAAGCATCTCGGCCAGGTCCTTCAGCGTCAGGGAATCATGCAGGTAGGGCTTTCGGGTTTTCATCATGTGCAGAAGTTGTTCGCAATAGCTCAGCCGCAGATCGTCGTCGAGTCTGAGTTTTTCATATTTAGGTGCCTTTTCCCCGTTTTCTTTCAGCGCCCCGATGTTTTTTGAATTGAATATCTCGGGATAACGGATGGTGAAGAAAGCGAGCATGTACAGGGTCGCCAGGTAGCTGATATAGATGACCAGGACGAACTGGCTGTTGAAATAATTGACCGTGAGGTCCCTGAAAATGACGAGAAAGGCGATGAGAAGCAGGGAAAAAATGGAAGTGCCGAAGAGCAGCATGGAGAGCCATACGAGGCTGATTTTTTCGACATCGGAGAAATAATTTTTCAGGCGTTTCTTGTACCGGCGTATGATGATTTGCGAGCGGGAAACATAGCCCAGCAGAACGATGAGGAACACTATGACAAGGTTCGGATAGGAGAGCAGGCGGTCGTTCAAATAAAACGGCCTGAAATCCATCTCGCCGCTCCATTCAATGATTCTGTGGCGAACGATCATGTATAAGAAGAAAATCGCGAATGGAGCCAGGTGCCACAGGTAGCCTGCAAGGCTCTTTTTCATGCTCCGGGTAATGGCCAGGGTATACAGATACATGAGGGGGCCATACAGGAGATAAAACGAAAGATTGACGTACAGCATGTAATATAAGGCCGTCCACTGGCGGGCAAGATGAAAATAATTGGTCATCATGCTGAACGTCACGGCAAGGATGAAGGTTGACAGTATCCTGTTGGCGAGGGTGTCGTTTTTTTTGAATGCGAGGACCATGCCAAGGAAAAAACCCTGGGAAATGGCGATGATGTTCAGGACATAGACGGTTTCAGTCATGGCGGAGGGTCCGGTTCAATAATTTTATATAAGGAAAATTCAAACGACGGCGATCCCGTTTTTCCCCGCTTGTCTCGACCTCGCAAGGGCGCTCTCGGCTGAGGATAGCAGTCCTGCGCCGCTTTCGTGTTCCCGGGCTGCGGCAGGGTTATGGATCGCTGCGCCGATATTAACAGTTACGGAGAAAGAGCTGTCCGGGGTGACAATCGTCTTTTTTTCGGTTTCCAACCTGATGGCTTCCGCCAGACTCCGGGCATGTTCCGGCGAGCTGTCAATCGATAAAAGCGCAAACCGATCATGCGCGAAACGCGAGATGATCTCCCTCCCGGCGCAGTTCCTGGCGACGATCTTCGATATTTCCAGCAGTATGATGTTCTCCGCCTGGCGGCCGTAAATTTCGGCGATTTCGTCGAGGTCGTTGATGCCGACGAGGAACAGGGCGGGCGCAGTGTTTCTCGTTTTCGATAATTCGATCTCTTCTTTTATGCGCTCGAGCATATATGTCCGGTTCGGAAGATCAGTCAGACCGTCTTTTATGGACAGATGATCGGACCTTTGCAGCGAATCCCTCGCGGTGTTCACTTCACCGGAGAGTCTTTCAATGCTGGAAGAAATTGAATCCGCCATCGTGTTGAACGATTGGGCGACAGATGCGATTTCGTCGTTTCTGTTCGAAATGCTGATTCTCGCCTTGAGGTCTCCATGGGAGAGCTTTACCGCCCCCTGCTCGAGCAGTCTCAGGGGATTGATGATGTACCTGAACAGGGCAAGGGCGAACAGGGAGTGAAAAACCAGCACCACAATAATTATGAACAAAGCCTGCCTGTACAGCGCGCCCAGCGATTCGTCGAGCATGCCCAGGCCCTTCACTGTGAGGAGCACGGTCTGCGATTGTCCCGTATCTCCCAGGAGTATATAACAGTAGATGTTCTTTTTTTTCTCATCGACCCTCAGGTAGTAGTCTTTCCCTGAAAAGTTTTTCGCGGTTATCGCCCTCATGATGTCTTCAGTCGCGGTTTCGGGGATTGTCATCCGCTCGCTCGATCTGCCGATGACCCTGTTGTTTTCGGTGATGATCGCGTAATTCGGGGCGTAAGGGGTTATGACCTTGATGAACCGGGAGAGGTTTTCCGTGTCTTTTTCATGGGCGAAGAGGCCTCCTGTCCTGGCCTCGTCGACAAAATGTTTCGCGGCATCGATAAGCTCGAGGAACTGACGTTCGGATTCAAGCTTCGCGTTTCTGGTTATGAGCTCGACCTGGTTCTCAAAAATGACTGAAATGACGAATGACAGGTTGATCAGGGTAAGCAAAAAATAGAACAGGGTAATCCTGAAGCCGATCGAATGTGTTATGAATTTTTTCATATCGATGCACTGTTTTTTTGTAATAATATCCAGGCTCAATAATATTTCAATGATTTTTTCATTAACTGACGTGAGTATATTTTTTTGTATTCAGGAAAAATAATTATGTTAAGATCGCATGCTGCGCCTTATTATTGTATAAATGCCGCTTTGCCGGATGGGTGTCTCAATGAGTATTGCGGCCCGTTCCGGAATGTCGGGATTTACATCCCGAAAGTATATGATAAAGATGCCCGGGGATGTTGCCGCGGGGGCACTGAGGACAAAAAAGATAGAATTCTTTATTACACAGATGAACACGGATGAATATGGATGAATATGGATAACACTGCATTATTGTACTGCTGTCTTGGATGTTTTATCGCCGGGACGGTCTTTTTCGCCGTTGCCTATTTCAGCTTCAGCTATTATCGCGTACGGAGTATGGAGGTCGGCTTTACCTTATTGATAAGCACGCTGGCCTTTCTGTTCGTTCTCGGGGACGCTTTGTCGTCTTTTTATACTATTTTACATCCCGCGGCGGACAGGGCGATGCTTTTTTTGCTGCTGAGGGAATATACCCCTCTCGCGAGTTTTATCGTTATCCCCGTTTTCCTCGGCCGCTTTTTACAACTGGAGGGGAGGATTAAAACCCTCAACCGTCTTTTTCTCGGTGCAGGGATCCTGGGCGCTACAGCGGTCATTGTCGCCAGTCTGCTCGACATGGATTTTTTCCTGAAGCGCGATGCCGGTTCTGATGCGGTTTACAGAGGAGCTCTGCACCTGACCATGGAGTTCGTGCTTGCGGTGTATTTAATCTATTCAATGATAATCATTCTTCTTTCGGATATCCGGGGAAGAAACAGCTTTCTTGCATGGGGAATATTTTCAGGAGTCGGCGTCGCCGCCTTTGTGACGGTCTACATGCTGTATCATGCGATTTATTTCGGCCGCAGTTCGGCATTCATCCCCGGCGGTTTTCCGGGCATGCCCCTGTTTGTCTCGGCGCTCGTCCTGACTCTTTCGTTTATTGTGAGCAACCACTATATCACCAGGAACCAGAAGGTGCTCGACCTTCAGAGCGACATCAGCAGCGTCCTGTACTTCGACGCCGAGGTCGATCTGCCGAACATGATGAGCTTCAGGAAGGACCTCCAGCTCGAACTGGAGAAAAACACCGCGGGAGGGCCCGGCTTTTCCCTGATTTTTTTCGATGTCGATGATTTCCAGAACCTCAATGAATCGTACGGCGAGACCGTGGGAGACGAGGTGCTCAGGATGCTTGCGCGGAGGATGACGGATAACTTTTCTTCCGCCGGAGACATTTACCGCATCGGCGGGGATGAGTTTGTGTTTCTTCTGAGAAACGACGCTTCCCGGGAATCCGCTGGCAACCTGACGTCGATGATCATATCGAGCATCAGGAACCCCTTTGTCGTTTCAGGCGGTTCTTTCGCGCTGACCGTGAGCGCCGCAATCCTCATGGTTCCAGAGCATGGCGGCGACCTGGAAACCGTGATGGGAAACGCCTACCGCGCGGTCCGCAGCGCGAAGAAAAAAAAGAACTGCTATGTCCATTACGACAGCGGGCTGCTGGAGGGCGCGGCCCGTAAAATCGGCGCGGTCAATCTTCTCAGGGGCTGCATTTCGAAGGATGAATTCGTCCTGTTCTACCAGCCCGTGGTCGACGCCGGGGGCGGGCTCCTGTATGCAGAGGCTCTTCTCCGCTGCACCAATCCCGATCCCCGCATAGGAGGGCCGGGCGATTTCATCCCGCTGATCGAAAAGGCCGGAATGATGAAGGACCTTGACAACCTCGTGGTCCGCAAGGCGTTTTACGACATGGAAATGAAGATCGGGAAAAAGTTCGGCCTCAGCATAAACCTCTCTGCGGGACAGTTCAGCGACCCGTCATACGGCGAATTCCTCTCCCTTTTCGCTAAGCAGCACGGCATCGAGCCCGACAGAGTGGTGCTTGAAATCACCGAAAGCACCCTCGTCGATAACATAGACCTGGCCCGGGAAAACATGGTCAGGCTCAAGGAAAACGGCTTCCTGATCGCAATAGACGATTTCGGCAAGGGCTTTTCATCGCTGACCTATCTGGTCGAGCTTCCCATCGATATCCTCAAGATCGACATGGCCTTCGTGCAGGCGGTGCCCGGCGATGAAAGGAAGGAAAAGGTCGCAAAGTACATCATGGACCTGGGAAGGGCGCTGGGCCTCAAGGTGCTGGCGGAGGGATTCGAGCTGCCTGAACAGGTGGAATTTTTCAGAAACTACGGATGCGCGCTGTTCCAGGGATACTATTTCTCGCGTCCGCTGCCTCTGGCTGATCTGCTCGAAAAATACCCGTCCTAATCCGAGACCGCGATGCCGGTCGGCGCTCCCGTGAGCGCGGCGAACACCTCGACTTCGTTCCCGTCGTCGATATCGGCCCGGTATATGCTTGAGTCGACCGGCGAGGTCCAGTATATTTTACCCCCGGATATATCCAGCGCGAGTTTCTGTATCCCGAAACCGCTCGCGGTTACCAGCGCCTGCGGACTGCTGAAATCCAGCCCCGAGCGCATGATCTGCGGGCCGGTCGCCTCGTCGGCGTAGAGCACGAAGTACGCGTAGCCGCCGGCGCCGTCCACCGCTATGTCCCTCAGCGGAGCGGAATCCATGTCGACCGGGCCGCTGGTGAAGTAGGACGACAGGTACGCGGTGATGTCCCCGATCGTCGAAGATGAACGGTACATTCCCCCGTCCCGGCCGGAGCCCGCGGGCGTTCCCACGTCCCAGTATTTGTTGACGCTGAAATAGATGCGCGCGTTGCCGGGGTCGAGCGCGATGCTGAACGTGTAGGGATAGGCGAGGGCGTTACTGCAATTGACGTTTGTGAATGATGAAAGAGGGGATGCGCATATTTTGTTTTCCAGCGGTCCGGTCTGGTATCTGCTCCAGTAGATCATGTCGTTATCCTGATCAACGGCGATTTCAACCGGCCCGTGATACGCGGCCGACGGATAGGAGCCGAAGACCGTTTCTCCAGTCCCGTCAACGGCCGCGCGGTTGATTTCGAACGTGCCGCCCTCGTCCTCGGTCCAGTACATCATATTGCCCGGGCTGTCGAGCGCGATGTCCAGTGGAACGCCAGTGACAGTGACCAGGGTGGATTCGCCTTCCTGCGTGGACGTCATTTTTTTTATGGCCCCGGTGCTTTCGGTCCAGTATATCCAGGTGGAGCCGGTCGCGACAATGGTCGCCGACGCCGTGCCCTCAATGGCGGAGTATGATGCGGTAATGTCCGATGTTCCTTCTGCAACGCCGGTGACCAGGCCGCCCGAGACTGTCGCTGCAGCCAGGTTGTCTGAAACCCATGCGGCCGATGCGGTCACGTCCATGGTGCTCAAATCCGCATAATGCGCGGTGGCAATGAGCTGCCGCGTCTGGCCCGGCTCAAGGGAAAAGGCTGCGGGCTCGATCGATATGGAAACCGGCAATGATACCGCAGCAGTAACGGTCACGGATGCGGCGGCGCTCTGTCCCGAATATGTTGCGGTAACGGTTGCGGTTCCTTCGGCGAGCGCGGTCACCAGGCCTGCGTCCACGGTCGCGCAGGATCCGTCGTCCGAGACCCAGGCTGCCGAGGAGGTGATATCCGCGGTGCTTGAATCGCTGTAATGGGCCGTGGCCGCGAGCTGCAGCGAGTGGCCTGTTTCGAGGGGGAAAGTATCGGGCGTGACGAGAATATGGTCCAGGACGACCGTGTGCCGGTCATCGAAGAGAACCCTGAACTCCGACCCGCATCCCGCGAGAACGAGCGCAAGGAAGAACGCGAGCGAGAGCGCCCGTTTCCTGGTTCCGCGGAATTTATTTGCGCCTGTCATCGTCATTATTGATCGATCGTCCCCATGATTTTCTATCGAGCATTCCGATTCGGCCGGCCCGGCGAGGGCTTCCCGTGGCCGAAAAGGTAGCCGGCGCCCAGTGAAACACCGACAGCCATGAGCGGAGCGCTGTCGTCATGGACATACTCGAAACGTAACATGGGCGCGATCACCCATGAAGATACGATGAATTCGACGCCCGCATCAAGGAAAAAATTCAGCTTGAAGCCGGCGTCCCTGTCGTCGCGGCCGCGGGCGCCGTAATAGCCGCCGCCCAGTTCCGGTGAGAACGTCAGGTTCAAGGTCAGTTTTTCGGTCTCGACCGGGAACGCGAGCGCGGGACCGGCGGCGAAACGGAACGCTTCCATGCTTTTAATCCCTCTCGATGAATGAAGGTACTGGAGCTCCACCCGCGGGCCTGCGTTCAGCGCCGGGGTTTCGGTCCCGAACCGGGCGTCGGCCATGACAAGCGCGCCCCACGCGTAGGGCAGGATCGGCTCGAGCCTTCCGAGGTTGAAATTGAAGAACGGCGATGCGAACAGCAGGTATTCGGCCCGGGATTCCTTTCCCCGGTTTTCAATTTTTGCGACGCCGGCCTGGTAATTGGCCCTGACCTCGTTCTCGTCGACGTTCCTCCCCATTTTTTTGAAGATGGTCATGTCCTCGCGGTAGTCGCCCGTCAGGTGAATCTCCTTGATGTTGTCCTGCCTGATGGTGAATACGCCGTGATTGTTTCCCAGCTTCACCTGGACGCCCTTGATGTGCTGGATGATTTTACCGTTGAAGACCATGCCGTCACCGGTGACGACGATATCGGCGAGGAGCGGGGCCGGGAGGAGCAGCAGGACCAGGGCGGCAAGCAGGGCTGGGATTTTCGGCGTGTTCATTTATAGGCTGTCCTGGATATCCTGTCTTTTTTTACCTTGATCACGCCGATCGACGTATCGAGCGAGAGTTGATCCTGGCCGTCTTCGATGACCTTGCCCTTGAAAATGTTTCCGTCGTCGGTATACACGATTAGGGACGCGCCCCTGGGGAAAGAGGCCTTTTTCTTTTCGGCGGTCATGATGTCTATTTTCTTTGCCATTTCAGGGGGGATTTCAACGGCGATTTCCCTGCCGGGCTTGATCACTGGCCCGGGAACGGGAGCGCTTTCCTCCATCATCCTTTCGAGCAGCGGGTCTTTCAGCCTGCTATTGATTTTGGCCGCCAGCCCGGTTATCGCGACGTTTCCCTGGGATGAGCCTATCATGAAGAGCTTCCTGTTCGAATATTTCGCGTAGCGCGAGGCCGGAAACGAGGTGATCACGTCAAGGTAGCTCTCCGCTGCCTTCTGCGTGCGCCCGAGGCCGGCAAGGCACCGCGCCTCGAAATACTTCAGAGCGGCCCGGTCTCCGGCATTTGCGTCGTTCCCGACGGATTCGAGGATGGTCAGGGCCTGCCGGTACGCCAGGAGGTTTATGAGCTTCTGGCTCCGCATGAAGGGGCCCTCATTGCCGGTCAGGATGACCCGGCGCGCGGCGCTGAACCCGTCGAGATATCTCAGGAGTATGGCCGCGGTCACCGCGCTGTTCTCCCGCGCATGGTTTTCCAGGATGTTCATGTAGTTTCTGCGCGCATCGGCCTCGCGGTCGGCGAGTGCGTAGCAGTATCCCTGGTGGAGCAGGGCGCCAGCCCTGGTCTCGCTGGCCAGGTTGGGGCGGGCGAGCGCTTTATCGTATAACTTTATGGCGCGGTCGAAATGCATGTTTCTCTCGTAATAGTAGGCGAGGTCCATGTCCGGTGACAGCGGATCGTCAATATGCGGAGTGCGCAGCGGGGGCTTGCCCAGTATGGCGCGGTTGAAGTTGATCACGCCGAGGGCCGGCCGGGTCAGGATGTCGCTGAACGAGGGGAGCGGGCCGCCGGATTTTTCTTTCAGGACCCGGAGGGATTGAATCCTCTGTTCGATCTCGTCCGCCCCGTCCTGGCTGATCCTGTTCTCGAAAAGTTTTTTGTGGACCTCGTAGGTGGCGACCAGGCCGATATGGTCGATGCTCGCCTCTGCGCGGTCGATGTCTTTCAGGCCGGCGACAAGTTCATTTAGCCTGACCGAAATCATGACGTGGTTCAGGAAAAAGAGAAACGCGATGACCGCAACGGCGGCCGTCACGGATATGATCGTGATCCGGGATTTTTTCATCGGGAGCGCTCTTACCTTGATTACGGATAATTATGATATATTCCGGCAGCGGCCATGTCAACAATGATTTACGGGGGAACGGGTCGTAAAATCTCGATTGACCGGCCGGTTTGAGTTTTTTTGATGGACAAAGCGGCGCGGGAGCACGATAATTAACGGTCTTGTCGCTCATCCCATCCTCCGGAATAAGATTGCAGGGTTATCCATATGGCATTGCGGTCCATACATCTTTTTTTCAGGGCGCTCGTGGTGATGATCCCGGCGCTGTGCGTTTCGTGCGGGGAAGGGTGCAACAACACCCGTTCGGTGTACTATGCTCTCACCGTGCTCGAATCCGCAAACGGAACGATCGTCGTTGATCCGGTAAGGTCGCACTACAAAGAGGGCTTCACCGTACGCCTCACCGCAATCCCGGCGGATGGATACGCGCTCTATTCCTGGAGCGGCGATACCGACAGCGGGGAAAATCCGCTTCCGCTGGTCATGGACTCCGACAAGGCCGTGGGCGCAGAGTTCGTGCAGTACCATGACGGCGTCTATTATGTGGATTACGAATCGGGCAGCGACGGAAACAGCGGACTCGCCGAATCCGCCCCGTGGAAGCACGCACCCGGCGACCCGGAGGCCGAAAACAATCCAGCTGCAGTGGAGCTGCTTCCGGGAGACCGCGTGCTTTTCAGGGGAGGCGTCGCGTACCGGGGAAACATCGCCATGCAGGCAGGCGGCGCGTTCGGCCATCCGATAACATACCGGGGCGACGCGTGGCCCGCGGGTCAGAAGGCCGTTATCGACGGAAGCGATCTCGTTGAAGGATGGACCGCATGCGGCTCGGCCGAAGAATGCTTCGGAGCCGAAAATTTCGGGAACATCTATTATGCGTACATACCCGCTGACGCGGACCCGTTGAGCCTGAACCTTCACGAGGACGACGATTTCCTGTGGCCGGCGCAGGACCCTGACCCTGCCGAGCCCTTTTTCTATGACGACGCGGACGGTTTCCGCACCGTGACACAGGACAATCTCACCAGGACTTCGCTGGCCGACGATGAATACTTCACGCAGGAGGATGAATCCTACTGGGACGATTCGTACCTGCTCGTGTGGGTCAACCCGAACATCGTGGTGACCGTGAAGATACTCTCGTATGATCCGGCCGCGCACCGGGTCACGTTTGACGACCTGGGCGAAAACGCGATCTACCCGGACGGGCGCGACCAGGCATACGCGGTGTTCAACAGCCCGCACGCCCTGGACGGCCCCGGCGAATACTTCGCATCGTCCACGCCCGACGAAAACGGGCTCAAGATACTTCTGTGGCCCCGCAGCGCGGTTAATCTCGGCGAGAGGATCAGCCGCTCGGTGCGCAGTTACGGCATCGACGTCAACACGCGCAGCAATGCGGCAATACAGGGGTTCGAGGTGCGCAACCACTGCGGCACCGGGCTGCGCGACGGGGTCGGGATCGGCACCATATCGGCCGCGCACATCGCGAGCTACAACCTGACCATAAAGGACAACTACATCACGCACAACCGCAAGGGCGGCAGCTCGGGCGGTTACGGGGGGATTTTCATCGGCGAGTGCTACGGCACCCTGGTCGAGGGCAACGAGATCGTCGACAATCCCAGGCAGGCCGGGATATTCTTCGGGGGCGGCGCGCGGATCACGGCGCGGGACAACATCATCACGCGCAGCGGAGGCACGAGCCTGCGGTTCTACGGCGTGGAGGAAAGCCGGATGACCGGCAACACGATCACGGACAGCAACGGCAGCCACGCCAACGGCATCACGCTGTACCTGGGATGCAAGAACATCCTGGTTGCCAACAACCGGGTGCTCGACAGCGGCAGCCCGATCACGTTCCAGGACAGCGGCAACCTCTGGTTCGTCAACAATCTTGTCGACGCCTGTGACCGGGAGAGCAACGTGAACGAATGGGGGGACACCTCGCACGGGCCCTGGGCGCGGGGAGTGATCGCCTTTTTCAACAACACGCTGGTGAGGAACAACAGGAACGCGTCCCTGAATATCGGCGACAACCCGGGCAAGAACGCCTATTATTCGATGAACAACATAATCGACGGCGGCGGGAACGCCTCCTGCGTCAGGCGCAGCCACAACCTGTACACCGGGCTTTCATGGAGCCAGGACGAGTACTACGGCTGGGAGCTCGCAGAGGGAGAGGCCGTTGAGGAGGACCTCGCGGACGTATTCGACGACCCGGCCTCACTGGCGTATACGCTTTTGACCGGCGGGCCTGCGGCCGGAGCGGGCAGGGACCTCATGTCCCTGGTGCCGGCGGAGCTGTTTTCTGACTTCGACTTCGAATCCGACATTGACGGCAACCCGCGCACGCAATATGACATCGGCGCGTACGCGGAGTAGACCCCCTCCCGGCCTCCCCCTTAATAAGGGGGAGGTGGTTGAGCGATAGCGAAACCGGTGGGGGTTGAACCGATCTTCTCTGTGTACTCGGTGTCTCCGTGGCAGATCTTTTCAGGCAGACGTCCCGAACAGCTCGCCGTAAAGGGCCGCGTGGGCCTTCTCGTCCGGGAGTATCTTCCTGATGACCCTGTGGAACGCGGAATCCCCGCCGTCGGCAAGCGCGTCCTCGATCTGCCGTACGGCCATGGCCTCGACAGCGCCGATTCTTTTGAGCTTGGCCCTGAGCGGAAGAAGCCTCATCGAAAGCGCGGCGATCCTGCCTACCGCGAGCCAGAACTTTCCGCCGCCGATTGCGCCGCCGTAGTTCTTGCGGTAAAGCTCCCTGAAAAGCCTGCCGTGCATGGCCTCCTGTTCGGCGAATTCAAGGAAGCGCAGCGACAGGTCTGACCTCTTGCGGTACTGCGCGGCGAGCGCCCGGTACATGCCGGTTCCGAGCATCTCCATGCGGAATGATCTGGTGATTTCTTTTTTTACGTTTTCCATTCTTATTCTCCTGATCCGGTTTATATATGTTAGTGTTTATACCGACCCCCTCCCGTCCTCCCGGTCGAAGCGTTCAGAACTTCCTGTTCTGCTTCGACACAGAGAAAAAGACAGTCATTGCGAGGCTTGTGATAGCAAGCCGTGGCAATCCTTCAGGTTGCTGTCATCCCCGTGAAAACGGGGATCCACTTTTATCTGTGTAGATTGACTCCCGCTGGTATCTGTACCTGTGAAAGCGAAACCGGTGGGGGTTGACCCCTTCTTCTCCGTGTCCTCCGTGGCGAATCTTTCATTGATGTTTGCCGGGCGAATGTTTTTAATGCACATGAAACATGTCCCTGAACTCCTCGCGCTGGATCATGTTCCTGAGCCACTGCACCATGTCCGGCGGATCGTAAAAGGGCTGGTCCCTGAAGAGCTCGGTGAAGGGCCCGTAGTACGAACGATGGAATTCCTCGTAGCGTCGGTTCAGCGCGTCCCTGACCTTCTTGCCTTCGGGCTTGAAGTAGCGGGGATTGGCCGCGTCGAGCATGCCCAGGTCGACGAAGTTCTTGACCTTGTTCGCGCAGCGGCAGGGGTTGCCGGGGTTCACGTGGCCGCACACGCCGTTCATGTACGAGTAGACCTTTTTGCGCGAGCGGGAGAGTATCTTGCGGAAGTTCTCCCTGCTAACCTCCATGATCTCGGAGCCGACCGTATCGGTGACGCCGAAAACCGCTCCAAGGAGGAATATGAGCCGCTCCCTGCGGCCCAGGCACATGAGCATGCCCATCATGCATCCGGTCTTGAGCTCCTCGTTGAGGATGCCGGCCCCCGGAAGCGACGAGGGCCTGTGGTCGGGCAGCTTTTCTATCAGGGAAACATAGCGTTCGAAGTCGTTGATCCTGACCTCGAACTTTCTTTTTTTCATGCCGATCACGTGGTTGGCCACGATGCGGTACACCCAGGTCCTGAAGGCCGCCTTGTGCGGATCGTATGTGGACAGGCTGGTGATGACCTTGATGAGGATCTCCTGCGTGATGTCGCTCGCGTCGTCGTGGTCCATGACCATCTTGAACGCGATGTTGTATATCCACGCCTGGTGGCGCAGGATGAGGCCCTCGAGCGCCTTCTGGCTGCCCTGCAGGGATTCCCTGATCAGGGCGATATCGTCTTCGGGGCCGGTTTTTTCGGCAAAAGGATTGTACATGGAGTTTACCTTTTTTTCCAGTAGTACTTATAGTCTCGCATGCGTCGGGTGTGACAGCAATATAAATAAATTCTAGCCGGTCCCGGGTGTTTGTTCCGGTATCGGGTCTTTTATCCCATTTCATGCACCATAAAAATTACTTAATATTAATAGAAAACGGCAATATATATTATAGGTATGGTCGGGATGAGCGGGAAATCCATACTCCTTGTGGAGGAAGATGCCCGCATCGCCCCGGCCGAGCAAAATGAGCTCAAGCGAAGGGGTTACTCGGTCACGCATGCAAGAACCGGCGGGCATGCGGTACGCGCCGGGGCGCACGTGAAAAAAATCCATTGCGCCGCCATTGTATGATATAATTGACGCAGTCAATATCCCCGCATCAACAATCATCTTTCTGCAGGAGGCATGCCATGAAAACAGCGATGATCAAGGCGCTTTTCCTGTTTCTCCTCGTTGTGGGCGTTCCTATGGTGCTCGGAACATCGTGCGACAATGACAGCGGCGACAGCTCTGATTCGTCGACGGGCATGATTGACATATGGAACAACACAACATTTATCATTTATCATGTCTTCATTTTCAGCCACGGGTCGAGTGACCCCGGGGAAAACCTGATCGGCGATGACGGTGAAATCCCGATATCGGGATGGGGGAGATTCTATGTCAAGGCCGGCACGTATGACGTCATCGTTTCGGGAGACGAATCCGGTGAACTGGACCAGTGTTTCGCGGTCGAGGTTTTAGCGGAAGAAAAGACCGACGTCAATTTGCCCTGTGACTGAGAATCGTCGGATTTCTTTCCGGCGGGATCGCCCGTATCATGCGCTCCCGGCGCCGGGAATGCCGTGTTTATTGTGATAAAGGGAAGAGATCAGCGCCGTAGACGGAGCGGTGACGGAGGGGGACAGGCTGTGAAGCGCAGATACCCTCATCCCCCCGGCCCCCTTCTCCCGGTGGGAGAAGGGGGTGGAAGATGCAGGCCCCTTATCTTCGGTGTCGTTCATAGCGCCCGTCATGTACCGCGAGATGTACAGGTTGTGGCCGGTCATGTGAAGCCTGCGCGCCTGCAGGTTGAATGACTCTTTCCTGTAATCCGGCAATGACCGCCACGAGGCCATTGCGTCCCTGAACCGTGAACGGTTGGCCTGCTGTTTCGGGGTGCGCGGATTGGGCGGCATGATGTACTTGCGCATGATCGTGCGGCCGTACCGCTGGTATAGGACGATTCCGCCGACCGATCCGCTGATCGAGGTGAATACCGGGTTCAATGTCGCTGTCGCCATAAGGGGCCTCCTGGGTGAAAAATTGTCGCATCACAGGGTAGTATGAAAAAGGGCGGATTTGTGACATGGATTTCGGAAAAAAATGCGGATGGTACTCTTTTTCGGGAGATTCGGCGTTTATCCCATAGAAGTATAGTGCGCGGGGTGCGCACTTTTTATTGACTTTCTCCGGTTACATGTGGTTATTGTTTGCATGCGGGATCCTCTGAATCTACTGTCCGCCTCGTGGGTATCCCGATTCCTGGAAATGTATTAATGAATCGGGATTAAAATCAGGTTTCATAGCCCGCCGACAACGCCTGCAAAGTGGAGAACCGAAGAAGGAACAAAAACCTCATCGTTAAAGTCTTCCGTAAAAAATTCAAATATCAAAAGGAGAAACATATGAAGAATTTTCTGTCATTGTTTTTCATTGCGCTCCTTTCATTGACAGCGACGGGCTGCGACAGCGGCGGGGGCGGCGGTTCCTCCGACGAGGGAGGCCCCGTATCCGCCGAGCATATCGTGGAGGAATACCTTGCCGATGCCGTTGCTTTTCTCGTCTTCGACCCGCGCGAATTCCCCGAACCGGAGTTTCCCGGGGATTCCCTGGAAAATGAAAATTACGGAGACGAGCTGCAGGACTCCCTTGATGTGCTTCAGCTTGCGCGCGACGCGTTCGGGCTCGACACCGGCGAGATACCGTCGTATAACCCGAACATTTCGGGATGGCTCAATATTCTTGATATAATCGGCGTGACAGACTGCACCTGCTCGGACTGGAAGACGGTGAAGGAAACATCCATATCCGGCTACTACAGCCGGACAAGAGAGTCGGTCTGCTGCAATTTCCACATGACGCTGACCACGACGAATCTCGGGACAATCGGAAGCACCCTGGAGCTCAGGTATGACGGCCTTGACTCGGCCCACGGGACCGAATACAACGACTATCTCGCATATAAATGTTCGGTGATGTATGCCGGAAACGTCGTCACTGTGTCGCAGTCTCAGGAGCAGAACCCCGAGGACCCGGCGCCCTGGTGGGAATCGCAGATAGTGTACACGTTCCTCGGCGAAATCAACCAGAGCCCGAAGTCCTTTACGGAGTGGACGATGAAATCGTATTTGTACGATGCGCTGTACCAGGGGACCGGCGGTTACAGGCCCTGGCACCAGACGACCTTCACCACCGATGTCGTGGGCAATCTGACGATCACCGTCGAGGCGTGGAGCCTGAACAAGGAAAAGCTTTTTCCCTGGGTATACATCATCTATCCCCACGACGGCGGCTGCACGACGTATGAATGCGAAGAGGATTCGCCGTGTTCGGAACCCGTACCCTGCGAGTAGGCGAGTAAAACCACATAACCCCCCAAAGGGGGCGATAGCGGGATGACTTACGTGCCGGTATCGGCCTGCACGCCCGCTTTCCCGTAATCCGTCGAATGGGCTGCCCTGTTATGCGGCGCGAAATAGTATTGACAAAACTGGTTCGCCATAATGGAGTATCCCGAAAATAAACCAAATCCGATGCAGGAGTTCTCTCATGATGAAGCGTTTTCTTGTCATTCTGCTGTGCGTCGCGGGCCTCGGAATCTTTTTTGCCGGGTGCGACGATGACCCAAAAGACGATTCCCCTGATTATTATATCTCGTTCACGATCGACGATACGGATTACAAATACACGGTGGATACGGATGGAGGCATCGGTGAGACCGAGATATACGCCGAAGCTGCTGACAGTGAAACCGACCGGTTCATACAGATCGAAGTTGCAGGCACTGTCGCCGGTGATTACATAGATGACAATGACATGACCGATGAGGTGACCGTAACCTACCATCTTGTCTATTCAACCGTGTATTATGGTGAAGTCACTGCTTCTGTGAACATCACAAAGGCGGGAGAAACGATCGAGGGAACCTTCATCGCGAGCATGGAGCTCGATGCGGGCGTCGCCGAACCGACGCTTGAGATCACGAACGGCAAATTCAATGTACCGGTCGTTGAAGACGGCGGAAGCGGAGGAGGAGGGAAGGAATAACAGTACCTGCCTGACGCCCGGCGTCGATGGGCCGGGGACAGCCCAGGCGGCGTACAGCGATGAATATTTCACCGTGGAGGTGAGCACGGCCGGGTGCTACACGGTGTCGGATTTTCCGGGCGGCTGCACGTGCGCGATTATCGGGTACACGGGAAACTGCCTTGACGATTATGCGGAGTTTCCGGCCAGCGACGGCGACTCTTCTTTCAATCTTACCCCCGGAACCTGTCTCATAAAGATATCGAACCAGACCGCCTCGGAACACGGCTATGATATGCTGGTGGATACCGGCACCCCCGGCGCCTGTGACGAAATATGAGGCCAGGTCTGCTCCCAGCACACCACGCGGCCTGAGGCGCAAAGCCATGGCTGCGGCGTGATTGTACCATGCGTCAACTATCCGGCACGCACAGCGCGAGATGCGGCTTCGGCTATCCTGCCGGCACTGTCGTCAGGGAATACGAACTGAATCCGGGAAACAGCGGCTGCACATGATGGAACAGTGGGATTTTCACGGAATCCCGGACGCCATGATAGTGTTCGTGTCTGCCCGTTTCCGTATCAAAAGGCTTCTCAAATTCCAAAAATACCTTGCATAGTTACCAATCCTGTTGAATAATAATCCATTCAATGAATTCCAGTTTCCCTGGTGCACGGCACGTTGGCTACGGCTTGGGTGTAGCCAACATCGGCAATTCCGGGGGCGTTATACGCAATACCGATCGGTCTATTATGGGCGCCGGCATCCATGGCAGCGATTGGTGATAATTACATTTTTATATTTAATGGTTTTAATTTAATCATGGAAAATAAAAATATAAAAGTATCTAAGCCTGAATATATGCTTATATTATTAGGATTTTTTTGTTTTTATCAGGCTTATGTAGCTATAAGATTTCAGATAATCTTTTGCGGGAAATATGTTAAGGATATTTTTGCAAAAGATAATGCTGCTATATTATTCGGCTATATATTTTTTATCGTTTCAATGATTTGTTATTATGTATTTTTTTCAAATTTTATAAAATATATCAAATCTAGAATAATTAATACATATTTGCTAAACACTTTCTATTTTTTATCTTTTCTCATATTGATTTTTGTTCCAATATATTATGAAATTCGAGTTTATTTTGATGGTACAATTATACATTCAACATTACCAATTCTTGTTTTTATTTATTGCTTGATTATTTATAAAATAAATAAAATGATATATTGGTAATATTATTTTAAGCTATATATTATAGAATGCATTCGCAATCCTGGCTTCGGCACCTTTATTCTGGGATCGCGGTACTGCGTATAACTCTGCAAAGCCGCTGCGCTACTCGTCCCAAATGGTCTGGAATGCAGTGCACGGGGTTCACTTCATGGTAACGTCAATAATATTTCGCACAATTATTGAATGACTCGATAATCACATCTAATACCTTCTGGAATAAGCTCTATATTGATATCGCGGGAGCAAACTTTATTTTGAGCAAAGGATTTCGGCAGTAAGTTGCTCTGAACATGAAAATCATATTTTTCCCTGAACAAAAAGTCGCATATAATCGTTTTATTATGACCACCCATGAGCTGCCCCCAAAAGACGCACCGCGGATGAAGGGAATATCTACTGCATGGATCAAGTATATGATCCAGGAGACGGTATGAATATATAGTTGACACTTTGAATATTATTGAATACTTTGCATTTATTGAAGGGGTACTGCGATGAAAACAATAACGGTCCGGGTTGACGACGACGTTTATAATATTCTGAAAAAAGCCGCCGACGGCGAACGCCGCACCATATCTAATTTCATAGAGAATGCTTCCCTGTCTTATCTCACGAACGAGATTTATGTTTCTGACTACGAGATGTCTGATATCATGAAAGACGCCAGACTGGTTTCAGGAATCAGGAAGGGGCTGGACGATGTAAAAAAGGGGAAGTACAAAGTTGTCGAATAAATTCAGAATTGCGGAAACTGATACTTTTTCATCGAAACTGGCCGATTCAAAGTATGGCAAAATATATAAAAAAATATCTGATTATGTTTACCCGCAATTGCGGGAAAACCCCTTCTTTGGAACGAATATTAAAAAACTCAAAGGCGAATTTGAAGGCCTTTATCGATATAGAGTAGGGAATTATCGAATATTCTACAAGATTGAAAGTGATAAAATTTTAGTCATTATGCTCGATATCGACGACAGAAAAGATGCTTATAAATAATTCCCCGGCCTTCGTATAACACAACATGACGGCGCAAGCCCCTGCAATCAATCGCATTCCGGACGCCATGATAGTGTTCATGTCTGTCCGTTCCCGCGTCAAAAGGCTTCTCAAATTCCAAAAATACCTTGCATAGTTACCAATCCTGTTGAATAATAATCCAATCAATGGATTCCAGTTTTCCGGGGGGTGAATGAACGGGTTTCTCAGCCGGACCCTGTCTGCTTACGACGGGGCGGATATCACCATACAGATGAAGGCCCGCCTGTTTTTCTGGCTCTGCCTTGTTCTCATTGTTCTGGTTCCCCTGGTGTCGGGCTCCGCGATCTATATCTCGTGGGCCGCCAATAAATCCTGGGACCAAATCGATCCCCGTCTCTATGTGACCTATCTCATGATTTTTTCGTGCGCAGTAAGCTCCTTCGTGCTGCTGATCCGCGGCCATTTCTTTCTTTCAGCTCACCTGATCGTCATATCCATCATTGCGGGCATCTTCGCTTCAGTTATCCTCGAGAGAACGAGTCCTATCTGCCGCCTCGATTCGCTTATACTGGTTGTAAGTCTTCTCTCGATAACGCCCATGATCATCTCGCGCCGAAGGTTCAGTATCCTGTTGTATGGCGCGCTCGCCCTCGCTGGTGTTTACGCCTTTATCTATCTTTCCCGCGACCAGATGGCGCTGCGGGATTATGAGGTAGTCGATTACCTGAGCGACAATACCGTGGCGATCATATTTGTCACTATCATCGCCTTCGCCCTGTACACGTTCAACGAAATAGCCCTGTCGCGCGCCAGGGACGAAATCCGGGAACGAGTACGGTCAGACGAGGAGAAGAGCAGGCTCGAGGCCCAGCTCATGCAGGCCCAGCGCATGGAGTCCATAGGCCGCCTCGCAGGCGGTATTGCGCATGACTTCAATAATCTGCTTACCGCGATACTCGGGAACACCACCCTGGTCATGCAGAAGCTCCCTCCTGAAGAGCGCGAACATGAACGGCTCGCCGTGGTGATGAAGGCCGCACAGAGCGCGGCTGAGCTCACCCGCCAGCTCCTTGCATTTTCACGCAAGCAGATAATCGAGCCCAGGCTTTTAGACCCGGCTGCAGAGATCGGCAAGATGCGGGGGCTGCTCGCGCGCCTTATCGGCGAGGATGTCGAACTGGTGATCAATGCGGAGCCGGGAAGGGCCGTAATCAAGGCCGACCCGGGCCAGCTCGAGCAGATACTATTCAACCTGATAGTCAATGCCAGAGACGCGATGCCGGACGGCGGCCGGCTTTCACTGGATGTTTCCGGAAGCGTACTCGACGAGAACTACGCCGCGACACATCCATACTGCGTGCCGGGCGAACACGTCATGATATCGGTGAGCGACACGGGCCAAGGAATGTCTCCTGAAGTGCAGCAGCACCTTTTCGAGCCGTTTTTTACCACGAAGCCCAAGGGTAAAGGCACCGGCCTGGGCCTGGCAACGGTGTATGGCGCGGTCAAGCAGAATGGGGGAGCGATCGAGGTGTATTCCGAAGTCGGCCTCGGGACCACGTTCAAGATTTATTTTCCCCGGCTGAAGAGCGAGTCGCCTGAAACTGTTCAGCCGGCGGGCGGCGACCATATTCCAAGGGGCAGCGAAACGATTCTCCTGGTCGAGGATTCCCCCCTGGTGCTGTCGTTTGCGCATGAGCTCCTCGATCGGCTCGGTTATCATGTTGTCGCCGCACGCAACGGAGAGGAAGCCCTGGCGATTGCAGGCGATTGCGGGCGCATAGACCTGCTGCTCACGGACGTCATCATGCCCGGCATGAACGGGCGGATGCTTGCAGACCGTCTTTCCCGTTCATGCCCCGGGCTTCGCGTGCTTTACGCGTCCGGGTACACGTCTAACGTCATCGTGCACCACGGTGTGCTGGAGGAGGGCATCAACTTCATCAACAAGCCATACTCGGAGCAGGCTCTGGCGCGCAAGATACGCGAGGTGCTCGGGAAGGATTGAGGAATCGCATCCATATTGACGAAAGCGTAATAGCGGTCCGGCTTATGAAGTGATGCGGACAGAATGACGGATCCCGAAGGGAGGTTTTTATGAAAACTGCATTGCTCGTCATCGACGTGCAGAACGATTATTTCCCCGGCGGCAGAATGGAGCTGCACGGCAGCGTC
>Ga0209310_1001212_pt1 | contig 20564 bp, 19 predicted proteins | sample AD_UKC030_MetaG_FD_184415 | JGI IMG/M metagenome (GOLD analysis project Ga0209310, IMG submission 184415) | Active sludge microbial communities of municipal wastewater-treating anaerobic digesters from USA - AD_UKC030_MetaG (SPAdes) (version 2) | ecosystem: Engineered > Bioreactor > Anaerobic >...
GGATTGTTACCGACCATCTTATGGCACTGTCGACACCTGCTGATGCTCAGGTACGGAACAAGCCAAAAACAATATTGACGACGGTCGCCTTCGATGGCTTGTCGATCGCTGCGGGGCAACTGGTTTATGGCGAATTGGTCGGTGAGGCGAGTTTCGGCCATGATGGACGTATTGAAAAGGCTTCGCTGCAGACTGTCGACCGCACGTTACGTATTGATGCGCAGGCTACCCCCGATGGGGCGCTTCTTGCGATCGAAGGGGTGGGCTGGCGTCCAACCGATGAATCGGCGTTAACGCTTGAGTCAGTGCAGGCGAAAGGTCTGCTGAAAAAAGACAAACTGGTTGTTCAAAGTTTCGACATGCACGCGCTAGGTGGTGTGCTGCGGGGCTCCTGGTTGCTTGACTGGGGCAACGGGCTGGTCATGGCGGGCGATGCGGCACTCGAGCGCCTCGACAGTCGCAAGGTGACGGTGCATTTTGCGCCGGCCGTGGCGCTCGAGGGCGAACTGATGGGCATTCTGCGTCTGCGCGGGGCCGGGAAAACCTGGCAGTCACTGTGGGCCAATGCGGATGCCACGCTGGATGCATTCGTGTTGCGCGGCGCCTTGAACGGGATCGATCTCGGCGAGGCGGCCCGGCGCGGACCGGGTGCGCCAGTCCGTGCCGGGACCACCCGGTTCGATCGCCTGGCCGTGAAAATGACGATTGATCCACGTCAGGTTGTCGGACGCGATCTGTCGATGAATGCGGAACTGTTTGCCGCGACTGGCCAGTTCCTTGTCACCCGTGACCGCCAGGTAGATAGCAACCTCACGGTGACCATGCAGGGGTCGGCAGCCGTACGAACAGTGCCGATAAAAATCAGCGGAACGCTGCCGAATCTGCAGGCGGTCAGTGTTCGATAGTTAAATCCGGAAGCGGAAAGGGTGTTACTAAGCTGATGACCAATAGCGCATTGAATCAATAGCTTGCGGAACCAAGCTAGCGCAGTTTGTGAATTGACTGCAGGCGCCGATTTGGCGCGGCTCTCCGAGGGCCGACCCCGCCGGTTTTGGGTCAAGTGCTTAGTAACACCCAGCGGAAAATAAAAAGGCGAGGCTTGCGCCTCGCCTTCGCCTTTGTCAGGGCACGATTTCAGGCCTTGGTTACGGCCACGATTGCCTTGGCAACGTAATCCAGGTTCTTGGTGTTCAGCGCGGCCAGGCAGATACGGCCGGTCGACACAGCGTAGATGCCAAATTCGTCCTTCATGCGTTCGACCTGGGCGGCCGTCAGGCCTGTGTAGGAGAACATTCCGCGCTGCTGAGCCACGAAGGAAAAGTCCTGCGCGACACCCTGCGCCTTGAGTGCATCGACCAGACCGGTACGCATGGCGCGAATGCGGTCACGCATGCCGGCCAGTTCGGCTTCCCACATCTGGCGCAACTCGGCGGAAGCCAGCACGCCTGCCACCAGGGCACCGCCATGGGTGGGCGGGTTGGAATAGTTGGTGCGGATAACACGCTTGACCTGCGACATCACGCGAGCTGATTCTTCCTTGCCGGCGGTGACGACGGACAGGGCGCCAACCCGTTCGCCATAGAGTGAGAAGTTCTTGGAGAACGAACTGGAAGCGAAGAATTGCAGGCCGGACCCCGAAAAAGCGCGAACAGCGACGGTATCGGCATCGATGCCATCCGCAAATCCCTGGTAGGCCATGTCGAGGAAGGGCACCAGGCCGCGTTCCTTGCAGATTTCCACAACTTCGCCCCATTGGGTATCGGACAGGTCGGCGCCGGTCGGATTATGGCAGCAAGCGTGCAAAACGATGACCGACCCGGCATCCAGATCCTTCAGGCAGGTCTTCATGCCTTCGAAATTGACGCCACGGGTCGCAGCATCGTAGTAAGGATAGTTTTCGACCACGAAGCCGGCAGATTCGAAAAGCGCGCGGTGGTTTTCCCAGGATGGGTCGCTGATATATACCTTGGAGTTCGGGTTCAGGCGCTTGAGGTAGTCGGCGCCGACCTTCAGCGCACCCGTACCGCCGAGTGTCTGTGCCGTGATGACCTGGCCATTGGCGAGCAGCGGCGAACCGGAACCGAAGAGCAGGTTTTGCACCGCCTGGTTGTAGGCGGGAGCGCCCTCGATTGGCTGGTAGCCACGCGGCAGTGCTGCCTTGACCCGGGCATCCTCGGCGATCTTGACGGCGCCGAGCAGCGGGATTTTGCCGTTGTCGTCGAAATAGACGCCGACGCCTAGGTTGACCTTGGTGCTACGGGTGTCGGCGTTGAAGGATTCGTTCAGGCCGAGGATGGGGTCACGCGGGGCCATTTCCACCGCAGCAAAGATCGAAGAGGGCATAGGGAACTCCATGGAATAATGAGAACATTGTCTGCGCGGCAATGTTGCGGCGCGAGAAAAACCGAACAATTCTAGCATGAGCGAAACCAAGACCAGCGCAACGGTTCTTTCCTTCGAGAACAGCCCGTTTCGCCTGCATCAACCCTTCCTGCCCGCCGGCGATCAGCCGGAGGCGATTAGCCGCCTGGTGGAAGGGCTCGAAGATGGCTTATCCTTCCAGATCCTGCTCGGCGTGACCGGCTCGGGCAAGACCTACACGATGGCCAACGTCATTGCCCGGACCGGGCGGCCGGCGCTGATACTGGCGCCGAACAAGACGCTCGCGGCGCAGCTTTACGCAGAGTTCAAGGAGTTCTTCCCGGAGAACGCCGTCGAGTATTTCGTTTCCTACTACGATTATTACCAGCCCGAAGCCTATGTGCCGTCACGTGACCTGTTCATCGAGAAGGACAGTTCGATCAACGACCATATCGAGCAGATGCGGCTTTCCGCGACCAAGAGCCTGATCGAGCGGCGCGACGTGGTGATCGTGGCCACGGTTTCCTGTATCTACGGGCTTGGCGATCGCGACGAGTACCACAACATGATCCTGACCATGCGGGTCGGCGATCGTCTCGACCAGCGCGCCATCGTCAAGCGGCTGACCGACATGCAGTACGAGCGCAACGACATCGATTTCCAGCGTGGCGCCTTCCGCGTGCGGGGCGACATCATCGATATTTTCCCGGCCGAACATGCCGAGCACGCGGTTCGTGTTTCTCTGTTCGACGACGAAGTCGAGGGTTTGCAGTTCTTCGACCCGCTGACCGGACACCTGCTGCACAAGGCGCTACGCTTTACGGTTTTCCCGGCGTCGCATTACGTGACGCCTCGGGCGACGGTACTGCGTGCCATCGAGGCGATCAAGGAAGAGTTGCGCGAGCGGATGGCGTTCTTCCTTGCGAACAACAAACTGGTCGAGGCGCAACGCATCGAACAACGTACCCGGTTCGACCTTGAATTGCTGGACCAGATCGGCTTCTGCAAGGGCATCGAGAACTACTCGCGGCATCTCTCCGGGCGCAAGGCAGGAGAGCCGCCACCGACGCTGATCGACTACCTGCCGCCCGACGCCCTGATGTTCATCGATGAGTCGCACGTGACGATCGGTCAGGTTGGCGGCATGTACAAGGGTGACCGTTCGCGCAAGGAGAACCTGGTCGACTACGGCTTCCGTCTGCCGTCGGCGCTGGACAACCGGCCATTGCAATTCGCCGAATTCGAGGCCCACCCGCGGCAGACGATCTTCGTCTCCGCGACCCCGGCCGATTACGAAAACCGCCATGCCGGCCAGGTCGTCGAGCAACTCGTCCGGCCGACCGGGCTGATCGACCCCGAGGTCATCGTACGCCCTGCATCGACACAGGTAGACGATCTGCTCGGCGAGATCCGCAAACGGACCGAAGCCGGAGAACGCGTGCTGGTCACGACGCTGACCAAGCGCATGGCCGAGGATCTGACGGATTTCCTTGCCGACAACGGGGTCAAGGTGCGCTATCTGCACTCTGATATCGATACCGTCGAGCGGGTCGAGATCATTCGCGACCTCCGGCTTGGCGAGTTTGATGTGCTGGTCGGCATCAACCTGTTGCGCGAGGGGCTGGATATTCCTGAGGTATCGCTGGTTGCCATTCTCGATGCCGACAAGGAGGGCTTCCTGCGCTCCGAGCGTTCGCTGATCCAGACGATGGGCCGCGCGGCGCGCCATATCCATGGCACAGCGATCCTCTATGCTGATACGATTACGCAATCGATGCAGCGCGCCATTGCCGAAACGGGAAGACGACGTGACAAGCAGGTCGGCTTCAATGCGAAACACGGCATTACGCCGCGTGGTGTTTCCAAGAAGATCAAGGACATCATTGATGGCATCTACGATCTTGAGTCAGCCCAGAGTGATCTGAGGGTAGCGCAGCAACAGGCGGCCTACGAGGCCATGGATGAGAAGACGGTGGCCAAGGAGATAAAGCGCCTTGAGAAAATGATGGTCGAGTGCGCCAGGAACCTTGAATTCGAAAAAGCGGCAGCGGCACGCGATGACTTGTTCCGCCTGCGGGAACAGGTGTTTGGCGCCGCGCCGCATGACCGGGATGGAGATGAGAGAGAATGAACTATCGCGTCCTGCTGGTGTGCATGGGTAATATCTGCCGTTCGCCAACGGCGGAGGGTGTGCTGCGTAAATATATTAAAAACAATAATCTGGGAGATTTAGTTGAAGTAGATTCTGCTGGAACGCACGGCTATCATGTGGGCGAGCCGCCGGACCCCAGAACACAAAGGGCGGCTTTGGCAAGGGGTTACAACCTTTCCGAGTTGAGGGCCCGCAAGGTCGCCATGCAGGATATCGATTACTTTGACCTGATTCTGGCCATGGACAAGAGCAATCTTGACAACCTGCGCCGCCTGGCGCCGCCGGATGCTCACGAGCGGATCAAGCTGTTCATGGATTTCTCGAGGAACTTTGACGACGACGAGGTTCCTGACCCGTATTACGGACTTGGTCATGGTTTCGATCTCGTCCTCGACATGATCGAGGACGCAGCGCAGGGGCTGGTCGACGAACTCAAGCCGAAACTCAACCGCGGCTGACCCCGGGTGAAATAAAAAAGGGCATCCGCAGATGCCCTTTTTTCATGCCGGTCGTGCTTTATTTTTGCGTTTCGACCATTACCAGTGAAACTTCCTCGGCCGCTTCGACAGTCTTCGGCTTGCGCGGACGCCCCAACTTGACCGGTGGTTCCGGCTGGGCAACGATCGCCGCAGCCGTCGTCTGAACCAGGACCAGACCGCTCTCGGAAAGCGCCTTGCTCAGGTCAACCGGCGCCGCCACGCGAACTTCGGCAGGTGTCGCCGGCATTTCCGCGATTTCCGGCACGTTGACCGCAGCATCCGGAATCGGCGTCTCGGGCAAAACCGGTTCAATTGCCGAAGGTTCGACGGCTGTCGGCGTGCTGACCGGTTCGGCAATTTGCGCCATGATTTCCGCAGCGGCCGGTGTTGCCTCGGCCGTTAGTATAACCGGCTCGGGCGCCGGCTCGACGGCGACGACCGGCGTCTCGGCAGGGGCGACTGTCGTCGGTGCAACGTCCGCCGGCAGCACAGCCGATTCGATTGCTTCAACCATTGCTGTGGCGCCATTCTCGGCTTCGCTACGGCGTTCGCCACGACCGCGGCCACCACGCCGACCACGCCGACGAGCGCCCTGTTCATCGCTGCCGCCTGATTCGGAAATTTCTCCGGCAGGGGCTGTGACTGCGCTGACGGTCATCACTTCGGCCGCCGGCAAGTCAGCCGTCAGTTCGCTGACAAGTGCTTCCGGTTTCTGGCGTTCGCGGCGTTCCTTGCGCTCGCCACGCGGCCGCCGCTCCTGGCGCTCGCCGGTTGCTGCGGTCGATTCGTCACGCGGGGTCTTTTCAGCATTGCGCTCGTTGCGATTGCCGCGTTCCTGACGATCGCCACGCTCGTTGCTGCGTTCTTCCTCTCGGCGGAGGCCGTTGCGACCGCTGCGCCGTCCGTCATTGCGCTCGCGGCGACCATCGCCCCGGCCATCGCGCGGCTTTTTGGCCGGCGCCGGCGGCGGCGCCACTTCGGCGGGTTTGGTCGGGCTGCGGAACCACGAAAGAATCTTGGCGAAAATGCCTGAATCGTGCTGACTCGAAACCGTTACGGCTTCGGCAGTCTTTTCCGGCAGGTTGGGCGCCGGTTGTTCCGGAGAGATGCCCTTGATGACGGCTTCCTGGCGTGGCTTGGCACCTTCGTCCTTACCGCTGCCCTGTTTTGCGCTTTCCTCGACCGGCAAATCGACCATCCGGTAGGACGGCTCGCGGAGATCCTCATTGTTGAGGTCGTCGTGACGAAGGCGGGTGATCGTATGCGCCGGAGTTTCGAGATGGATGTTGGGGATCAGCAGCATGGTGACCTTGTGGCGCAACTCGATGGCCTGAATGTCCGGGCGCTTTTCGTTGAGCAGGAAGGTCGCGACATCGACCGGCACCTGGACATGCACAGCGCCCGTATTTTCCTTCATCGCTTCTTCTTCGAGAATGCGCAGGATGTGCAGCGCCGCGGATTCTGTGGAGCGGATGTGGCCGGTACCGGTGCAGCGCGGGCAGGGGATGTAGCTGGTTTCGGCAAGGGCCGGGCGCAGACGCTGACGGGAAAGCTCCATCAGGCCGAAGCGGCTGATCTTGCCCATCTGAACCCGGGCACGGTCGAAACGCAACCCGTCGCGCAGGCGGTTTTCGACCTCGCGCTGGTTCTTCTGGTTTTCCATGTCGATGAAGTCGATGACGATCAGGCCGCCCAGGTCGCGCAGACGGAGCTGCCGGGCCAGTTCCTCGGCCGCTTCAATGTTGGTCTTGAAAGCGGTTTCCTCGATATCCGAGCCCTTGGTGGCGCGACCGGAGTTCACATCGACGGCCACCAGCGCTTCGGTATGGTCGATGACGATGGCGCCCCCGGAAGGCAGGTTGACCTGCCGGCCGAAGGCGGTTTCGATCTGATGTTCGATCTGGAAACGGGAAAACAGCGGCACATCGTCGTGATAGCGCTTCACACGGTTGACGTTGCCGGGCATGACGGTGCCCATGAAGGCCTTGGCCTGCTCGAACACCTCGTCGGTATCGATCAGGATTTCACCGATTTCCGGCTGGAAGTAATCGCGAATGGCACGGATGACCAGGCTGCCTTCCAGATAGATCAGGAAAGCGCCGCTCTGCTGCTGGGCGGCGCCCTCGATGGCACTCCACAGTTGCAGCAGGTAGTTCAAGTCCCATTGCAGTTCCTCGGCCTGGCGGCCGATTGCCGCAGTGCGGGCGATCAGGCTCATCCCCTGGGGAATATCGAGCTGATCCAGCGTGTCGCGAAGTTCGGTACGCTCGTCGCCATCGACGCGTCGCGAAACACCACCGCCGCGCGGGTTGTTCGGCATCAGCACCAGGTAGCGCCCGGCCAGGGAAATATAGGTAGTCAGAGCAGCGCCCTTGTTGCCACGCTCGTCCTTGTCGACCTGAACGATGAGTTCCTGGCCTTCCTTCAATACCTCGTTGATCTTGGCGCGACCAACTTCGACACCCGGCTTGAAGTAGGAACGGGAAATTTCCTTGAACGGCAGGAAGCCGTGGCGGTCCGCGCCGTAGTCTACGAAGCAGGCTTCGAGACTGGGTTCGATGCGGGTGATGACGGCCTTGTAGATGTTGCTCTTGCGTTGTTCCTTGGTGGCCGATTCAATGTCCAGGTCAATAAGTTTCTGACCATCGACAATGGCGACACGGAGTTCTTCGGCCTGTGTCGCATTGAAAAGCATGCGTTTCATTGTTTTGGGGCTCCTGCGCGCTTGGGCACACAGCAAGGAAACGCCCGTTCAGGCAGCGACAGGTTCTTTATCGGGTTGCGTCATTAAGGATGAGGGCAAAGGCGATGATGAATGTGCTGATCAACAAACGGTTGCATATTTTTTATTGAAATTCGCAACCTGAAAATTCCTGCAACGGGCAATCCGTGCGTGCTTACGGCGGGCTAATCCATTAACATCACTACTTTTGGTGAGTGAACTTAACCAGTCGTTTTACGGCGGTCTGGCTTGTGCAAGTCGCGCAAGTGAAACTTCGGAGCCTGCCGCGTGGCGGTCGCACCAGCGGTGCGAGGCAAACGGTCTGACGGTTCGTGGTCTCTTGCAAACCGGGATGTAAAACGTGGGCAGTATATTGCAAAATGATCAGCGCTGGTAGCAATTCGGTCACCCATGCGGTGATCGGCGACGAGAAACATGGCCAGCGTCTCGACAATTTCCTGATCCGCTGTTGCAAGGGCGTTCCCAAAAGCCATATCTACCGGATTCTGCGCAGTGGTGAAGTGCGTGTTAACAGCCGGCGGGTCGATGCAACCTATCGTCTGTGCGTTGGCGACAAGTTGCGCATTCCGCCGATCCGGGTGGCCGAGCGGCCAAAGAACGAAGTCGATGAGGCCGCCAAGCAGCGGGTCGATCTGCCGATCCTCTACGAGGACGAGGCCATGCTGGTCATCGACAAGCCGGAGGGCATCGCGGTGCACGGTGGTAGCGGCGTCAGTTTCGGGGTCATCGAGGCGCTTCGCCGGCAGCGACCCGAGGCCCGGTTTCTCGAACTGGCGCACCGCCTCGACCGTGAAACCTCCGGCATCCTGCTGGTCGGCAAGAAGCGTCTGGCGCTTACGGCGCTGCATGACATGTTCCGCGAGCATGGGGCGGGCGCCGACAAGCGCTATCTGGTGCTGGTCAAGGGGCGCTGGATGAACACGACGCAGCACGTCAAACTGCCGTTGCACAAATATCTGACGGAAGGCGGCGAGCGACGGGTATCGGTCAATCCGGAGGGCAAGGCTGCGCATACGGTTTTCCGGCTGCTGGCGCGCTGGCCGGAGATGAGCCTGCTCGAGGCGCAACTGAAAACCGGGCGAACCCATCAGATCAGGGTACATCTGGCGCATCTCGGCTTTCCGATTCTCGGCGACGAAAAGTACGGCGATTTCGCGCTGAATCGGGAACTCAAGCGCGGAGGACTCAAACGCATGGCGCTGCATGCCTGGCGCATGGTGTTGCGTCATCCGCTGACCGGGGCGCCGCTGGAATGCGTTGCGCCGCTACCGGAAAGCATCGCCGGCTACATTGCTGCGGTCGACACGCAAAAAACGCGGGAATTCACCGCTGACAATCTGGAACAAATTCTCGGGAAACGGCTCTGAAGCGCATGAAATATGAACTTGTGGTTTTCGACTGGGACGGCACCTTGCTCGATTCGGCGGGCGCGATCGTCGTCGCCATCCAGGCGGCCTGCCGCGACATCGGCCATCCGCCGCCGAGCGACGAACAGGCGCGCCACGTCATCGGGCTCGGTCTGGTCGATGCACTGCGCCAGGCGGCGCCGGATCTGCCCGCGGAAAGCTATCCGGCGCTGGTCGGCCGCTACCGTCATCACTATCTCTCCGGCGATCATCAACTGGACTTGTTCAAGGGCGTCCCGGAACTACTGGGCGACTTGCAGGCGGCCGGCCATATCCTGGCGATCGCCACCGGCAAGAGCCGGCTTGGTCTGGAGCGGGCGCTCGATCATTCCGGCCTGCGCCCGCTGTTTCAGGCATCGCGGTGCGCCGACGAATGTCATTCCAAGCCGCACCCGCAGATGCTCGACGAACTGATGGCGGAATTCGGCGTCACCGGTGATACGACGCTGATGATCGGCGACACCTCGCATGATCTCCTGATGGCCAGGAATGCCGGCGTCGATAGCCTTGCCGTCACCTACGGGGCGCACCCCCACGATCATCTGCTCGATCACCGGCCGCTGGCTTGCCTCCATACCGTTGCGGAACTTGGCGCTTGGCTGAAGACAAACGCCTGATCTGCGCCAGCGCAGCACTTGCAGAGGCGGGCCAGGGGTTCCGTTTCAGGGTCACCCATCGTCAGCGCGAGTCGGATGCCTTCGTCGTCCGCTTCCGCGGGCGGGTTTTCGGCTATCTCAATGAATGTGGGCATGTTCCGGCGCAACTCGACTGGTTGCCGGGGGAGTTCTTCGATGATTCCAAGCTATACTTGGTCTGCTCGGTTCATGGCGCGCTTTATGCGCCGGATTCGGGTCGGTGCCTTGGCGGGCGCTGCCAAGGCAAAGGCCTGACAGCGCTTGCGGTCGACGAGGTTGATGGTCAGGTTTTTCTGCTACAAGAAATCGTTCATGGATAATCCCCAACTCCCCAACAATTCCCCGGACTGGGAGCGCAAGACGCTCGAGAAACTGGTCTATTCGGCACTGGATGAACAGAAATCGCGGCGCCGGTGGGGCGTTTTCTTCAAGATTCTCGGATTCGCCTATCTGACCGCGGTGCTTGTCACGCTGGTCGACTGGGGAACCGAGGCAGCGCATCAGGAACGTCATACCGCGTTGATCGAACTGACCGGGGTGATCGAACCCAAGGGAACGGCCAATGCCGAGAAAATGATCGAGTCCCTGCAGAGCGCCTTCAAGGAGAAGAACGTTGCCGGAGTGATCGTGCGCATCAACAGTCCCGGCGGCAGCCCGGTTCAGGCCGGCCTCATCAACGACGAAATCCGCCGCTTGCGCGCCAAGCATCCGGAAACACCGCTCTATGCCGTGGTGGAGGATGTTTGCGCATCCGGCAGCTACTACGTTGCCGTTGCAGCGGACAAGATTTATGTCGACAAGGCAAGTATCGTCGGTTCGATAGGCGTCCTGATGGATGGTTTCGGGTTCACCGGGACGATGGAAAGGCTAGGTGTCGACCGCCGCTTGCTGACTGCCGGCAACAACAAGGGATTCCTCGATCCTTTCTCGCCGCCGAATCCGAATCAGACAGCGCACGCGCAGGTCATGCTGGACGGCATCCACCAACAGTTCATCGATGTCGTCAAGTCCGGACGTGGAGCGCGTCTCAAGGAAACGCCAGAGATGTTCTCGGGACTGATGTGGACCGGTGATCAGAGCATCAAGCTAGGATTGGCCGATGATTTCGGCAGTGTCGATTCGGTGGCGCGCGACGTGATCAAGGCCGAGAAAGTGCTCGACTATTCGGTCAAGGACAATATTGCCGAGCGCTTTGCCAAGCGGCTCGGGGCGGGTGCGGTCAACAGCCTGTGGAAGGGGTTTTCCGAGAGCGCTTCTTCGTTCAGCCTGCGCTGAGAACGCTCAGGCAAGCAGCAGAAAAACCGTCGGATGCCGCTCGATTTCGGGCGGCGTTTCCTTTTTCCATTGGAGAACCGTGCGCGTTCTGACCGACTCGCCAGGAAGGCTGAGATCGGTGGCCACCGCAATCCGCGTTCCCGGCTGACAGGTCTGGAGAATGCTGTCGAAGAGTTGCCGGTTGCGATACGGGGTCTCGATAAAAATCTGGGTTTGCCCGCGCTTGCGCGATTCGATCTCAATCTCGCGCAAGGCTTTTACCCGTTCCGCGTCCTTGGCCGGAAGGTAGCCCTGAAAGGCGAAGCGCTGGCCATTGAGGCCGGACGCCATCAAGGCCAGCAACAGCGAAGAGGGACCGATCAGCGGCGCCACGCGAATCCCTTCGCTTTGCGCCAGGGCCACCAGATTCGCCCCGGGGTCGGCGACGGCAGGGCAGCCGGCTTCGGAAAGCAGCCCGAGATCGTGACCGGCGCGTAACGGAGCAAGCAGCCGCTCCAGCGCATCCGGTCGGGTGTGTTGGTTGAGTTCCTCGAGTTGCAAGGCCTGCAACGGCTGTTCGGTACCCGCGGCCTTGAGGAAGGCGCGAGCCGATTTTGCGTTCTCGACGACGAAGTGGGACAGGTTGCGTATCTGCGCCAGGACCGGCGCGGGCAGCGATGCTTCCGGGGAGACGTTGCCGAGCGGGACGGGAATCAGGTAGAGCGTGCCGGAGGTCACAGGACGCTCATTCCGTGCTTTCTCAGAAGATCGCAAAGCGCGATCAAGGGGAGGCCGACCAGCGCATTGGGATCGTCGCCGTGAATCCGGCTGAGCAAGGAAATTCCCAAACCCTCCGACTTGGCCGACCCGGCACAGTTGTAGGCCGGTTCGCGGCGCAGATAGCTTTCGATTTCCAGATCAGTCAGTTCGCGGAAACCGACCAGCGTGGGCACACCGCAAACCTCGGCCTGACCGGTTCGCGAGTTGAGAACGCAGAGTCCGGTAAAGAAATTGACGGTTTGTCCGGAAAGTTGCCTGAGTTGTTCGACGGCGCGGAGATGTGTCCCCGGTTTTCCAAAGACCCTTCCGCCCGCTTCGGCCACCTGGTCGCTGCCGATGATCAGGGCATCCGGGAATTCATCCGCAACCGCGCGCGCCTTGGCCTCCGACAGGCGCAGGGCCGTCGCGGTCGGCGATTCATCGGGGAGTGGGGACTCGTCGGTTTCAGGGTTGGCGACTTCGAACGGCAGGCCGAGGCGATTGAGGAGTTCGCGCCGGTAGGGCGAAGTCGAGGCGAGTACGAGTTTTTGCGACATAAATTTGTAATTGCAACAAGTGCTTGGAAAAGCTTCTTGAAGCAGCACTTGGTTTGACTTGGAGGCCTAAAGCTAATATTATCTCGCGTTTAAGTCGAAGCCGCTCAAGATTGAAAAGGATTTCGGATAGTTTCGCGTTTGCCCGGGAAGGCCGTGTACTGGAAGGTACGCTGGCGGTTTCCAGCCTTGAACGCCTGCAGGATTTGCTGGCGGACGTGTCCGGAGAGGAAGTGACGTTCCGGATCGAGGGAATCAAGGGCGAGCGCGGACAGTTCATGCTGCATCTGGAAGCAAGCGGGGTACTGCCGCTGGCCTGCCAGCGCTGCCTGGAAGCGATCCATTTCGAACTCGACATCGACAGCCTGCTGGAATTGATCCCGGCGGATGCTGAATTGTCGCAGGAAGAGCTGGAAGATGACACCCGTGATTTCCTGCCGGTGGCAGGCGAACTGGACGTGGCCGAATTGGTGGAGGACGAAGTTCTCCTGGCCCTGCCGGCCGCGCCCCGACATGAAAGATGTGGTTTGCCTGGCGCGCCGGATGCAGGTGAGCGGATCAATCCGTTTGCTGTCCTGGATGGGCTCAAAGGCAAACCGAACTGATTTTTTTGGAGTATCAACATGGCCGTTCAACAGAACAAAAAATCCCCTTCCAAGCGTGGCATGCATCGCGCTCACGATTTCCTGGTTGCCCCTCCGCTGGCTGTCGAGCCGACGACCGGTGAGACGCACCTGCGCCACCACATTTCGCCGACCGGTTTCTACCGCGGCAAGAAAGTCCTCAAGGCCAAGGGCGAGTAATCGATAAATGAAGGGCAGGCGGTTCGTTTCGGGCCACCTGCCTTTTATTTTGTCATGACAGCCCGCATTGCCATCGATTGCATGGGGGGGGACCACGGACCGTCGGTGACGGTGCCGGCGGCGCTCCGTTTCCTGGACGATCACCCGGCCGCCAGCCTGATTCTCGTTGGACGTGAAGAGGTGCTGCAGCCCCTATTGGGCAATCGCTCCGGCAATTCGCGCCTGCGTGTGGTCAACGCCACCGAAGTCGTGGAAATGGATGAGTCGCCGGCGCTCGCATTGCGCAACAAGAAGGAATCGTCGATGCGCGTGGCGATCAACCTCGTCAAGAATGGTGAGGCGGATGCCTGCGTTTCGGCCGGTAATACCGGTGCTTTGATGGCGATTTCACGGTTTGTCCTGAAGATGTTGCCCGGTATCGAACGTCCGGCAATCTGCGCGCCCCTGCCCACCACGAAAGGGCACACCCACATGCTCGATCTCGGGGCCAATGTCGATTGCGCTCCGGAACACCTGCTGCAGTTCGGCATCATGGGCGCCATGCTGGTATCTGCCATGGAGCACACGGATCGCCCGACAGTCGGCATCCTGAATATCGGCGAGGAAGAGATCAAGGGCAACGAGACGGTCAAGGCCGCCGCCGATCTGTTGCGTGCCTCCGATCTCAATTTCATCGGCAATGTCGAGGGCGACGGCATCTACAAGGGTGACGCCGATGTCGTTGTGTGCGACGGATTCGTCGGCAATGTTGCGCTGAAGACCTCCGAAGGCCTGGCCCAGATGCTCGGATCTTCGCTGCGCAGCGAATTCAAGCGCAACTGGCTGACCAAGATTGCAGCATTGATCGCCATCTCGGTGTTGAACAACTTCAAGGAGCGCTTCGACCACCGTCGCTACAACGGGGCCATTCTGCTCGGGCTGAAAGGGATTTCGGTCAAGAGCCACGGCTCGGCGGATGCCTTTTCCTTTGGCTTTGCCATCGGCCGCGCCTATGATGCGGCGGAGAATCGCGTAGTCGAGCGGATCGCTGGCCGCATGGCGCGGACGACGGTTCCGGATACCGCCACTGCCGGGGAGACAGCCTGAATGTATACGCGCCTGATCGGAACCGGCAGTTATTTGCCCGGCGATCCGGTCACCAATAACGATCTGGTTGCCCGTGGCGTCGACACTAACGACGAATGGATCGTCACCCGCACCGGCATTAGCAGCCGTTACCTTGCCGAACCGGGCGCGACGGCCAGCGAACTGGGCCTGACAGCAGCGCGGCGGGCTCTGGAAATGGCCGGGGTCGATGGTAGTGAAATCGACTTGATCATCGTCGCCACGTCGACGCCGGATTTCATCTTTCCGAGCACGGCCTGCCTGATCCAGGGGCAATTAGGCAACAAGGGGGCCACTGCCTTCGACGTTCAGGCCGTGTGCAGCGGCTTTGTCTATGCTCTCGGGATCGCCGACAAGTTCATCCGCTCCGGTAGCCACAAAAAGGCTTTGGTCATCGGGACCGAAGTTTTTTCGCGAATCCTCGACTGGAATGATCGCGGCACCTGCGTGCTGTTCGGTGACGGCGCCGGCGCCGTTGTTCTCGAGGCGTCCGACACGCCCGGCATTCTGGCGACGGCGCTGCATGCCGACGGCAGCCAGAGCGGGATCCTCAACGTGCCGGGGCAGATATGCAACGGGCAGGTCACGGGAGATCCCTTCCTGCGCATGGATGGCCAGGCGGTCTTCAAGTTTGCCGTGCGTGTTCTGGCGGATGTTGCCGAAGAAGTGTGCGCGACAGCCGGTATCCGGAGCAGTGAGGTGGACTGGCTGATTCCGCATCAGGCGAACATCCGTATCATCGATGCAACGGGCCGAAAACTCGGTGTTGACCGCAACAAAGTGATCGTCACCGTGGATCGGCATGGCAATACGTCGGCGGCGTCGGTGCCGCTGGCGCTCGATGAGGCGGTCCGCGACGGCCGCATCCGGCGCGGTCAGAGGGTTTTGCTGGAAGGTGTCGGCGGCGGCTTCACCTGGGGCGCAGCCCTGCTGGTATTCTGATTCAGGAGTCTGAGAACCATGTCTTTTGCTTTCGTATTTCCCGGCCAGGGCTCGCAGAGCGTCGGCATGATGGCCGCCTATGGCGATGCTGCGGTGGTCCGGGCAACCTTCGACGAAGCCTCGACAACGCTGGGTGACGACCTGTGGGCGATGGTTGCCGACGGTCCCGCTGAAGTGCTGACCCAGACGGTCAATACGCAACCTGTCATGCTGACCGCCGGCATTGCCGCCTGGCGCCTGTGGCTGGAGAAGGGCGGGCGGCGGCCGGCGGTCGTAGCCGGCCATAGCCTGGGCGAATATTCCGCGCTGGTCGCGGCCGGTGTCATCGAATTCAAGGATGCGGTGCCGCTGGTTCGCCTGCGCGCCGCAGCCATGCAGCAGGCCGTGCCGGTTGGTACCGGCGCCATGGCCGCCGTGCTCGGCCTGGACAATGCCGGTATCGCGGCAGCCTGTGCCGAAGCGGCACAAGGTGAAGTGGTCGAGCCGGTAAATTTCAACGCCAATGGCCAGACGGTCATTGCCGGGCACAAGGCCGCGGTCGAACGGGCAATGGAGGCCTGCAAGGCGCGGGGCGCAAAAATGGCCAAGGCGCTGCCGGTTTCGGCGCCGTTCCATTCCTCCCTGATCCGTCCGGCTGCCGACAAACTGGCGGCCCGACTGGACGAACTGACGCTGAATGCGCCGCGGATAAAGGTCATCAACAACGTCGATGTCGCCATCGAAAGCGAACCTTCACGCATCAAGGATGCGTTGATTCGTCAGGCCTACAATCCGGTACGCTGGGTCGAAACCATCCAGAAAATGGCGGCAATCGGCGTGTCGACCGTGGCGGAATGCGGACCGGGCAAGGTACTGGCCGGCCTGACCAAGCGTTGCGCCGAGGGCATTACTGGCATTGCGCTGGCCGACGCCTCGGCCATCGAAGCCAATCTCGGACTGAAATAAGCGATGCTAATCGACAAGATAGTACTGGTCACCGGCGCTACCCGTGGGATCGGCCGCGCCATCGCGCTCGAACTCGGCAAACTGGGGGCCACGGTGATCGGCACGGCAACCAGTGCGGATGGGGCCGGAAAAATCTCCGCTTATCTCACCGAGGCTGGTATCAAGGGGAGAGGCATTTGTTTGGACGTCTGCGACGCTGGCCAGACCGACGCGGTACTTGGCGAACTGGTCAAGGAATTTGGCGCGATCACGGTTCTGGTCAATAACGCCGGCATCACCCGCGACAATCTGTCGATGCGCATGAGCGACGACGACTGGGACGCGGTCATCGATACCAACCTGAAGGCGGTTTTCCGCATGTCGCGCGGCGTCATGCGTGGCATGATGAAGGCCCGCTTCGGACGCATTATCAATATCACCTCGGTGGTCGGTTATTCGGGCAATGCCGGCCAGGCCAACTATTGCGCGGCCAAGGCCGGGGTGGCTGGAATGAGCCGTTCGCTGGCCCGCGAACTGGGTAGCCGCAACATCACGGTCAACTGCGTCGCGCCGGGCTTTATTGCCACCGACATGACGCACGCCTTGACCGAAGAGCAGAAGGCGGCCATGCTGGCGTCCATTCCGCTCGCTCGCGCCGGCACGCCGGAGGATGTCGCGGGTGCCGTCAGCTTTCTGGCATCCCCCGCTGCCGCCTATGTCACGGGCACAACCGTGCATGTAAACGGCGGCATGTTCATGGATTGATTTCGCTAAGTCCCGGCTTTTGGTAAACTGACAACGTTTTTTTCGAACCCCTGAGGGGAAGGAGTTTTTCTAATGGATAACATCGTAGAGCGCGTCAAGAAGATTGTCGCCGAACAACTGGGCGTTAACGAAGCGGACATCAAGAACGAGTCCTCCTTCGTGGACGATCTTGGCGCGGATTCGCTGGATACCGTCGAACTGGTCATGGCCCTTGAAGAAGAATTCGAGTGCGAGATCCCCGACGAGCAGGCCGAGAAGATCACCACGGTCCAGCAGGCGGTCGATTTCATCCTCGCCAACAAGAAGTAATCCATTTCGGTCGATTCTGGCAAGGCCGGCCCCATGGCCGGCCTTGCCACATTTGCTTGCGGAGCTCACCTTGGCACGTCGTAGAGTCGTAGTTACCGGTCTCGGCCTCATTTCCCCGGTTGGCAATAGCGTCGAAGAAGGTTGGCAGAACATCATTGCCGGCCGTTCCGGTATCGCGCCCGTTACCCGATTCGATACCTCCACGTTCCCGGTTCAGTTCGCCGGCGAAGTGAAAAACTTCGATATCACCCAGTACATTTCCGCCAAGGACGCCCGGCGCATGGATAAATTTATCCATTACGGTCTGGCGGCCGGCATGCAGGCAGTGCGTGACGCCGGCCTGGACAGGGAAGGCGCTGCCGATCCCGAGCGCGTCGGCGTTTCCATCGGTTCCGGCATCGGCGGCTTGCCGCTGATCGAGGAAACCAAGGACGAATTCAACGCGGCCGGCGTTCGCAAGGTGTCACCATTCTTCGTTCCCGGTTCGATCATCAACATGATTTCCGGCAACCTGTCGATCATATTCGGCTTCAAGGGTCCGAACCTGTCCATCGTCACGGCGTGCACGACGGGCACGCATTCGATTGGCGAAGCTGCCCGTATCATCGAGTACGGTGATGCCGACGTAATGGTCGCCGGCGGCGCCGAATCGACTGTCTCCCCGCTCGGCATGGGCGGTTTCTGTGCCGCTCGTGCGTTGTCTACGCGCAACGATGATCCTGCTACCGCCAGCCGGCCGTGGGACAAGGATCGCGACGGCTTCGTGCTGGGCGAGGGCGCCGGCGTGCTGGTGCTGGAAGAGTACGAACATGCCAAGGCGCGCGGCGCCAGGATCTACGCCGAAGTCGCCGGCTATGGCATGAGCGCCGACGCCTACCACATCACCGCGCCGAACATGGACGGCCCGCGCCGTTCCATGGTCAACGCGCTGAAGAATGCCGGCGTTGCGCCATCCGACGTGCAGTACGTCAACGCGCATGGCACCTCGACCCCCCTTGGCGACAAGAACGAGTCGGATGCCATCAAGGCGGCTTTCGGCGACGCGGCCTACAAGATCGTCGTCAATTCGACCAAGTCGATGACCGGCCACCTGCTGGGCGGTGCCGGCGGTGTCGAATCGCTGTTTACCGTGCTGGCCATCCATCATCAAATCTCACCGCCGACCATCAACATCTTCAACCAGGATCCGGAATGCGACCTGGACTACTGTGCCAATGCGGCGCGGCCGATGAAGATCGATATCGCGCTGAAGAACAACTTCGGCTTCGGCGGGACCAACGGTTCGCTGGTCTTCAAGCGAATCTGATCCGGTTCCGCAGGAAAGCGAACGGTGCAGTTTCCGATTGTCATCGGACTGCACCGTTCGCGTTTTCTGGGGGCGGCACTTGTCGCGATCACCGCGCTGGCGGGCGTGGTGACTCTGGTTTCACCTTGGGCGCCGGTTGTTCGAGGTGCAAATCTTGCGGTCATCGTGATCGTGGCCGGCTTTGCCTGGCGGCGTCTCGCGCCTGGATTATCGGCAATCAGGCTGGAGCAGGCTGGGCAAATTTTCCTGGCAGCCACCGGCGACGCTGAGTTCGTAGAGGCCGAAGTGCTGGCCGGCGCAACCGTTCATCCCTGGCTGACCATCATTCGCCTGAAAACAGCGGATCAAAGAAAGCACCTACTGATCGTTGCGGTCGACTCGATGAAAGCCGAGGATTTCAGGCGTTTGCGCGTCTTTCTGCGCTGGCGGGCGGAGTTCAGCGTACCGGTCGGCGACGCCTGAGAACCGTATTTTTTGGCTTGCGGGCCATCTCGGGGTAATCGCGGGAAAAGTGCAAACCGCGGCTTTCCTTGCGCTGCATGGCGCAGCGAACAATCAGATCAGCCGTGACAACGAGGTTACGCAGCTCGATCAGGTCATGGCTGACGCGGAAGTTGGCGTAGAATTCCTCGATTTCCCGCATCAGCAGGCGGATTCGGTGCTGCGCCCGCTTCAGCCGCTTGGTGGTGCGGACAATGCCGACGTAATCCCACATGAAGCGGCGCAGTTCATCCCAGTTGTGGGAAATGACGACTTCCTCATCGGCATCCGTGACGCGGCTTTCGTCCCATTGCGGCAAGCGGGGCAGGGGCCTGGATTTGCTGCCCAAAATGTCGTCGACCGCAGCTTCCGCGAAAACCACGCATTCGAGGAGCGAATTGGAGGCTAACCGGTTGGCCCCGTGCAAGCCGGTGCACGAAGCTTCGCCGGCGACGTAGAGGCCGGGCACGTCGGTTCGCCCATGCCGGTCGCTGACGATGCCGCCGCAGGTATAGTGAGCCGCCGGCACGACCGGGATCGGTTCGCTGGCAATGTCGATGCCCAGTTCCAGACAGCGGGCATGGATGTTCGGGAAATGTTCGCGGATGAAATCCTCGCCCTTGTGCGAAATGTCGAGATAAACGCAGTCGAGGCCGCGTTTTTTCATTTCGAAGTCGATGGCACGGGCGACGATGTCGCGCGGCGCCAGTTCTGCCCGTTCGTCATGCTCGGGCATGAAGCGCGTACCGTCGGGCAGGCGCAACAGGCCGCCTTCGCCGCGCACCGCCTCGGAAATCAGGAACGACTTGGCTTGCGGGTGATACAGGCAAGTCGGGTGGAACTGGATGAACTCCATGTTGGCGACCCGGCAGCCGGCGCGCCAGGCCATGGCAATGCCATCGCCGGTCGAGGTGTCGGGATTCGTCGTGTACAGATAGACCTTGCCGGCCCCGCCCGTCGCGATCAGCGTATTCGCGGCACCGAGAGTGATGACCTCGCCGTTGAGGCTGTCGAGTACGTAAGCGCCAAAGCAGCGGTTTTCGCCGGTGCCCAGCTTGACGCCGGTGATCAGGTCGATTGCAATGTGATTTTCGAGAACGACGATATTCCGATTGCCGCGCACCTTGTCCATCAGCGTCGCCTGGACTGCCGAACCGGTCGCGTCCGCCACGTGAATCACCCGCCGGGCGCTATGCCCCCCCTCGCGCGTCAGGTGGTAACCCGCTTCGTCCTTGGTGAAGGGGACGCCCTGTTCGATCAGCCATTCGATTGCACGGCGACCGTTCTCGACGACGAAACGCGTTGCCTTTTCGTCATTGAGCCAAGCCCCGGCGACCAGCGTGTCCCTGATATGCGCCTCGATCGAGTCGCGGTTGTCGAGAACCGCTGCGATGCCGCCCTGGGCCCAGCCCGACGCCGAATCCCCAAGCGTACGTTTGCTTACGAGGGCGACCCGGCAGTGGTTGGCCAGGCGCAAGGCAGCGGATTGGCCGGCCAGTCCGCTGCCGATGATAAGGACGTCGAAATTCTGCAACACGGTTCTCAATCAGGGTTCTGGCGCCGAATATAGCATGCATGCGCCAAAACC
>Ga0209310_1001216_pt1 | contig 20488 bp, 18 predicted proteins | sample AD_UKC030_MetaG_FD_184415 | JGI IMG/M metagenome (GOLD analysis project Ga0209310, IMG submission 184415) | Active sludge microbial communities of municipal wastewater-treating anaerobic digesters from USA - AD_UKC030_MetaG (SPAdes) (version 2) | ecosystem: Engineered > Bioreactor > Anaerobic >...
TCGCCAGACTGGCGACCGCTTGACGGTCGTTCTTTTCCTCTCGCGCAACCCATAAACAAAAATGCCTCGCAAATTCCGCGAGGCATTCTTAGCTAAACGACCCGGCTGAAGGTTTTTACACGGTCTGCGGGGCGGGGTCTTGGTTTAGTGGTAGTAGCCCTGATCCGGCACGCCGGCCAGAATCCAGTTGAGTAGCGCTTGCATCGGTATCACCTCCTTTCTGTTTTTCGGTTGATTAGTGGGCGTGCTCGACGAACGCCCGGCCGCTTGGCCCCATGCCCGAGACCTGGATCTCGGTTGCGACGGCGGTATAGATGTAGTGCGGCACGCCGGCCGGCTCGGTGTACCAGCTGCCCGCCGGAAGCTTTTTCAGGCCTGCCGCGTCGAACTTGTCGCCGTAGCCGGTCTGCCACTCGCCTTTGAGGATCGTCACTTCGCGGCTGTCGGGATGGCTGTGCGCCAGCATCTTGTAGCCAGCCGGGAAGCGCAGGCGGATGGTGTAGGGGCCAGGTTTCGTCGGGTCGCCCAGAAGCACGGCCTGCTCAAGGCCGGGCAGCGCCATCGTGCCTGCGGCGCTCCAGCGGATTTCACTTGGCGTCAGCGCGATAGCCTTGGGGGCTTCGGCATGGGCCAGGCCGGCGACGGCCAGGGCCGCGAGAACGAGAATTTGCTTCTTCATGGTGGTTTCCTTTCTGGGGGTTGAGAAATCAGTGAATCAGGCGGCCGGAGCGGCTGACCAGCACCTGATCGACGTAGCCGAGGCCGCGATGGTTGCCCGGCTGGTAGATCAGCGTGACGCCGCCGAGATCGAGCTTGCCGATGGACTCCAGCCCGGCGCGGATCCCGGCGGGATCCAGCGTCTTGGCGCGCTTCAAGCCCTCGATCAGTACCAGCGCCGACGTGTAGCCCTCGAAAGCGCGATAGCTGCCGCCTCCGGCGCGCTGGAAGTCTTTGCTGAGCTTGATCGTGATGTCGTTGGGGTCGGGCAGCACCTGGCTGAAAGGCTGGCCGACCAGGGCTTCGGCGCCGATCTTTTTCTGCTGCGCGTAAACGTCACTGATCGAGGTCTGGTAAACGATCGGCTTGCCGACGCGCCCAGCGGTGGCCTGCTTGTGGATCTCGCTGGCGAAGTTTCCGCAGCTGGTAGGATTGCAGAGGGCGATCACCGCGAAGGCCTTGGAGTCGAGGATTTTCCCGGCCTCGGCGGCAAGGTCTGTCTGCTTGCGGTCGGATGGCACTTCCGCGACCAGCTTGAGTTTCGGGTAGTCCGCCAGGCGCTTTTTGACATACTCAGCGAGCGGTTTGCCGAATTTGTCCTGCTGCACGAGCACTGCGAGCGTCGAAGAGTGCTCGGCGATGATCCGCAGCATGCCGTCGATTTCCGCTTCGTAACTCGCGCGCACCGGGAACACCATGGCGCTCTTGCGCAGCGTCTCGGCGCCAGTCACCGGGGCGACCAGCGGCACGCCGGTGGCTTCCGCGACGGCAAGCACTGCCTCGGCGGGATCAGTGCCACGGGCGCCGAAGAGCACGACGGCGCCCTCCTTCACCAGCGCTTCGGCGTTGGCCTTGGCTTTGTCGGCGGCAAAGGCGTCGTCTTTGGTCACAAGCTTGATCTGGCGGCCGTTGATGCCGCCGGTTTTGTTGATCTGGTCGAAGACCAGGGACGCGCCCTGGTTGAACTCCTTCATCTGCTGACCGGCAACGCTGGATAGGTCGGCGGTCTGGCCGACGATGATCGGGCTGGCCAGTGCTCCGGACATCGAGGCGGCGAATGCGGCGGCGAGAATGATTTGTTTCATTTGCTGATTTCCTTTTGTGGTTGAGGTACTGGGGGGTATCAGCAGGGGCGGCAATGCAAAAAAGAAAACCCCGCCGGGGCGGGGAATCGTTTCGAAACGGTTTGGGTAACCGTTTGGGTAACCGTTTCGAAACGGTTTCGAAACGGTTTGCAGTTGCCCTCAGCGCTCGAAGCTGCGGTCTGGCTTCGCTGCCGGTGCCTTCTCCGGCGCGGGTGCCGGTGCCGGTGCTGGCGGTTCGCGGCTGGCCAGAGCGGCGGCACGATCGGCGGCATCGCCGGCCGGCGTGGGCTGCGCGGCATTGTCGCGTAACGGCGCGCGCTCTCCCGACTTGTCGCCGGGGTCGCGGTTCGCGAGCTTTTCCGCGCGATCCGCGATGTCGTCGATCCGCTCGACCGGGTTCTCGCGCTCCGCATGCGGCGCGCGTTCGGCCGGCTTATCTTTCTGCGTTGCCGGTGCGCTGTTTTCGCGCTCCGGTGCCTTTGCCTGATCCTTGGCCTTTTCGGCTGCCTTGGCGGCCTCGTGAGCCTTTTGCTGCGCCCTCTCAGCGACTTTCTCCGCCGGCTTCTCGGCGGCCTTGACCTTGGCTTCCAAGGCTTTGACGGCCTGGCGTTCGGCAAGCTTCTGCTCGACCTTGAGTTGGAGCTTGACGATGGCGCTTTCGACCATGCCGGCCTTTTGCCAGCGCTCGCCTTTCTTGAGCGCGTTATCGACTGGCTTCGTGAGCGTGCGTGCCGTGGCCTTGCCGATGCCCTTCCCGGCCGTCGCGGCGTGCAACTTGTTCCTCAGTTTTCCGGCAAGCTCGGTTTTGAGCGTGCCGCCGGACTTGAGCACCTGCGTGCCGACCTTGAGGCCGAGGATTTTCTTGTCTACCACGATGAATTTCTGCTTTGTCATGAGTGCGTGATTGATGTTGCGGCTGTCCGTCCTGGTCGCCGCCGGCTTGTTGAGATCCTTCGCGTAGACCTTGCCGTTCTTGGTGTTCTCGAAGTAGACGCGGCCCTCAGAGTCTTTCGTCGGCCGCAGCTCGCCCGATTTGATTGCCTTGTCGAGCTTCTTGCCTTGCGGCAGGCGCTCGCCTGCGCGGTGCGCGTCCAGAGCCTTGTGGGCCAGGTCGCCGTCGCGGCGGATGGCGTGCTCGGTGTTGGGCTTCGGCTGGGCTTCGAACTTTGGATAGCTGCGCTCCGTGCTGGTTGAACGCTCGGCAGGCGCGGCCCTGGCTTTGTCCCAGGCCTCAGCCTGTTTCAGGCGGGCGCGGTCTTCGATCTTGAGTGCTGCGCTGCGCTCTGCCTTGGCCTCGGCAAGCTGCTTTTCGAGCTTGTCGAGGCGAGGTGACGAAATGGGCGCTACGCTTTGTTGAGCTCCGCGATCAGCTTGGCGATCTCCTGCTCCCTCGCGTCGCAGCTGGTCACCGACGGGCTTTTCAGCTGCCAGGTGATGGCGTTCATCGGACGGCACATGCACTTCGTGATGGGCGCCGTGCCCGGCGACTCGGTCGTGAACCAGATCGATCCTGGACACGTCTCGCACAGCGTCGAGGGATTCGGACGGTCTTGCGGGTGCATCGCCTGCACGGTCTGCGACACGTACAGCGGCTGCTCGACTTGCTGCCATTCGCTCGGGATCGATTCCGGCGTAGCGGTCGGGCTGAGGTTCTGGTCTTGCATTTTGCTGCTCCTTCTCGTTGTTGAGTGACTTGGTGGTATCAGCGTGCGCGGCAATGTCGTGCTGGCTGCGCTGTTCTGGTGCCGGCTTCGCCGGTTCCTGAGTCTTTTCGAGCTTCTGGCGCTCGCGCTGGATCTGCTTTTCGAGCTTCGCGATCTCGGCCTCGGCGGCGTTCACGCGGGCTTCGGCGCGGTCGATTTCGCCCTGGTGCTTGTCCACGCGCTGGTGGTCGCTGCTGGATCCCTTCGCCTCGCTTTTCGCAAGTTGTCGGGCGAGCTCCGGCCGCTGGTCGGCCGTGATGTGGACGTTCACCGTCTCGCGCTGGCGGCTGAGCGCCACATAGGCCAGTTCGCGGTGCGCCATTTGGCCGGGCGCGTAGTGGGCGCGATCGACAGTGACGCCCTGCGACTTGTGGACGGTCATCGCATAGCCGTAGTCGAGCTTGTTGTACGCCTCCTGTCGCACGTCGACGCGGTGGTCGGTGTCGTCTAGCTTGACCGTGAGCTGGCCATCTTCGGCGCGCTCGACGGTTCCGGTCGTGCCGTTTTTGACGCCCAGCGCACGGTCATTTTTTTGAAAAATCACGCGATCACCGGTGGCGAATTGGCGTTCGCCGGCCTCGGCCGAGAACCTGGCGTCTTGACCGGTGACTATGCCGGCGGCCTTGGCTTCGCCCCTGGCAAGCTGGTTGATTTCATGAACCTCCGCCCTACTCTCGGCGAGCGCCAGGGAGGACTTGCCGGCTTGCAGGTCGGCGACGGTGGCCGTGGCCATGGCCTTCGCCACCTCGGCACGGCTGCCATGCTCGTGCAAGCGCCCGTGTTGCGCCAGGTGCTCGATGACACGCTCCGAGCGCCCCGCCTTGGCGTCGTGCACCATGTCTTTTTCCCGGTCGTCGTGCTGCCGCCGGATTTCGTTCATTTTCGCGAACTTCCCCGCCGCCTCCCGCTGCGCGCGCATGGCGCCGCCCGCGTCGATGGGCTGTAGCTGGCTGGTGTCGCCGACCAGCACCAGCTTAGCGCCGGCGTTGTCGACGCGCTCCTGCAGGCGGGACATGAGGCGGGAATCGACCATGCCAGCCTCGTCGACGACGACGGCGGTACGGCTGTCCAGTGTCAGCTTTCCGCTGTCCAGCTGTGCGAGCGTGGAATGGATGGTGGCGCTCTCGATGCCGCTGCTCTTCTCCAGACCTTCGGCGGCCTTGCCGTCCCGCGCGCAGCCGCGAACGGTGTAACCGTCGCGCTGCCAGGCGTCGCGGGCGGCATCCAGCATGTAGCTCTTGCCGGCGCCGGCGGTGCCTTCGACAACCGTCAGGCGCTCGGGGCCGGTGATGTGGGCCAAGGCCGCGCGCTGCTCTTCGCTCAGGCCATCGCCCTTGCCCGACGCCTGCGCCTGGGCGCGGCGTTCGTCGATCACGGATTGCACTGTGTCGGGCCGGACGGCGTGGGTATGATCCCGCGCCATCGCGCCGGCACGGTCGGCCAGATTGCGCTCGATCTGGTACATCTCTGCCGACGTGTACCGGGTGTTGCCGTCCTGGTCGCGCAACTCGATCAGGTGCTCGGACTGCTTGATTTCGGCCAAGTAGCGTTCTGCTTCGGCGAGGCCCATACAGCCCTGCGCTTCCTGCATAACGATGGTTTCGAGCTGGCGCGGTGTGAGCGTCGAAGCCTGTTCGGTGGCCTGGCGCATGACAGCTTCGTGGTCGGGCATCCTTTCAGCCTCGATGCGCTCTGGCGTGCGTTCGTGTTCCGGCAACGGCTGGCGCAGTTCGGCGATTTTTTCGGGATTCAGGCCGTAACTTTCGGCAACCAGGGCGGCGCGGGCGAATAGCTGCTCGCGGTCGACTTCGCCCTTCTTTTCGCGAGTCGCCAGCGTCGCGGCGGCGCTCGCTTTGCCGCCGCTCAGGCCTTTGTCATTCAGCTCCTTTAGGATTTCCGCCCGCCTGCTCGACATGTCTTTTTCGAGCTGCTTGTCGACGCCGACGATGCGGAAACTCGACTTGTCGCGCTCGACCGTGAAGCCAAGCTTTTGCATTTCCTGCGCCAGTTCGGCGCGGTAGGCGGCGCCCAGCGCCATCTTTGAATAGGTATCAAAATCGAGCGTGCGCCCGTCCGGCGTCAGGTTAGCGACAATGCAATGTGTGTGCATTTGCGGGTCGCCGCTGCGGCTTGTCGAATGCTCGTAGGTTGCCGCCACCAGGCCGCTGGTGTAGTCGCGCTTGTCGAGCCCATCTTGACCGTGACGGGTGCGGAAAGCGCCGTCGCGCTCGGCCTTTGCCAGTGCAGACTCCACCGCGCGTTGCTGGGCTTCGGAAATCAGTTTGCGAGTGTCTTGGTCGGCCGCCGACCAGATAACCGACACGCTTTTTGGCGCGGAGAAAGTCAGATCATAACCCCCCGCGTGCTTGTCTCCAGCATTCTTCGCCAAGGCTTCGCCGGTCGTCGGATGGAAGCCCCGTAAGGCGGCGCCAAGCTCGCCCTTCTGGACATTGCCTTCCAGCCCAAGACGCTCGGCTTGCTGACCTATCCAGCGGCCCGGCGGTTCGCCGCCGTTTGCGTAGTAGTCTTCCTTGGCCAGCCGCTCGTAGTAGTCGGCAATGCCGGCACCGCCGGATTTGATAGAGGAATTAGAAAGCATCGATTCAGTCCTTTTTCACCCGGCCGAAGCCGGGCGGATCGGGTGGTTAATTGGCGAAGCTGGCCGGATCGGCGGCGACGTTTTCGGGCGCCTGTGGTGTGCACATCTGCACACTCGTTTGCACACCGCCAGGGGTCGCCTTGGCGATGGCGGCCAGCAGGGTATTAAGGTCGGCATCGAGCAGGCCACGCGATGCCAGGGCGTCGATGATCGACTGGGCCTTGCGCGCCTTTTCCTTTTCTTTGGCCGCCCGGATGGCGGTATCGATCTCTTTCAACTGGCGCTGCAAGTCGGCCTTTTTCGTTTCGAGACTGGCGACAGAAATTGTCTTACTCATGCTTGTTTCTCCTTCTGGTTTTGGATCGGTAAACAGGTATCCTGAGCGGCGGCAATCAACCACCAGGCAACTGGTGCGGTGGATCGAATTGAGCGTTGTAGACGGGCAGCAGGCGACGGGCTCGCTCCTGCGGCGTTTCGTCGTTATGCGCCCACGGCTGCTCTCGTACCCAGCTTGTAAAGCCGCCAACTGGCGCAGTCCTTTTGCCGGGTGCGGCCGTATCCTTGGCGCCCGGAAGCTCGGCCGTCTGGGACGCTGGTTCCAGCCGGCGTTGCGTCGTAACGCCAGGTGGCTGGTAGAGCTTTTCGACGGCGGTCAGCAGGTTGTGTAGCACCGATTCAGTTCGCCGCTGCTGCTCTGCGAAGGCAACCAATTGACGCTGGATCGGCATCAGGTCAGGCTGCGCTGGCGGCTCGGATTCGCGAGTCTCCAGCTGCTCCAGCCGGTCGAGCAGCGCGGTCATGACTTCCGCGATGGCGCCGACCTGGGCGCCGCCCTCCCCGCCATGCTGGATGAGCGCGCGGATGGTTTCGGCGACGCTGGCGCCAGCCGCATGCGCTTTCGCTTTAATGGCGTGATGCTCGGCTTCGGTGAGCCGGATGGTGACGCGGTGTTCGGACATTTCATGCCTTTGATTTGGTTGCTGATACGAGGGTCATCGTCAGCGGCGGCAATGAATTGACTGGCAGCCAAGAAAACCGCGTAACGACAAGCCTTTGCCGGTGGCATGGCTGCCACACGGCAGCCGCATGGCAATCGGCCCGCAAGCCCCGTGTTTATTGGGCTGCGGCGGAATTAGCACTTGGATGGCGGCAGCCATCCAATGCGTCGGGTGTGATCTATTTTTGCTTTTGACTTGGCCTTGGCTTTCCGGGGAGAAAACGAGAAAAGCCCGAATGTTTGCCCGGTGCTTTTCCGGGCAAAAGCTGGCCGGTGTTCTGGCCAGCGTCACAGGGCGCATTCTCGTTTTCGTTCGCCAGCATCAGCGAAGTGGCATCGGCTTCGGTAACAACACGAATCGCTGGTTCTTCTCCAAGCCATACCCACCAGGCTTCAGTCATGCCAATAACTTCTCTTTTTCCCATCATGGCACCTCGTGGGCGATGATCGGGTTAGTGAAAACCTTGCACGCGCTGTCGGGCCAGCCTTGCGGGTTTTGAGCGTCGCGCACTTTCCAGACGGCACCCTGCTTGACGACTTCCAGGGCAACGGTGCCCGATTCGGTTTGGCCTTCCATCATTACCCGCGTTGCGTCTTTGTCGGGGCGCTTGTTATTACAGATGCGGGTAGGTGTCGCGCCGGCATTGGCGAGCGCGGCAGCGGCGGCCTGGGCGGCCAGCAGGCCGGAGTCGTAGGTCTCGGCGTGGCCGGTCAAGGTGAGCAGCGCCAGCGCTGCGGCGAGGATGGTTTTTTGCATGATTGGGTTCCTTGTCTTGGGGGTAGCCCCCCCCCGGCGGGTGCCGGGGGATTTGGTTGCTTAGGCCGCTTCGGCCGCCGGTTCAGCGGACTGCATCAGGCGCTTTTCGCGGGGCTTCGGCTCATAAGCAGCCGCAACTTTTGGATGCTTGTCGATAGGGATCTGAACAACGCACGGGGGGATAACGCCGGTTGCGTTGACGATGTTGAGGATCCCGACCCTCGATTCCAGTTGCGAAATCTCCGATGGAAGGACGGCGCGTTGGGTGCGGTATTCGCTGCCCGTGTTGGTGGTCGCGGCTTCGAAGCCCCTGCTCGATGTCGAAACCGTCTCGCGGCGCACGTCCTCGTCCCCGATATAACGTGACATGTAATCCGCCGTTTCTGCATCGCCGGCCCTCAGCACCAGCCACGTCCCGAGGTTGGCGAGCAAGGTTTGCGCACCTTCGCGGCCGTAGGCTTCGCGTACCTGGGAAATGCTCTGCAGTCCCATGACCACGCATCCGCCTTTCTTGCGAATCTTTGTCAGCGCGTCGGAAATGCTGTTGATGCGGCCGAACGTGGCGAATTCGTCAAGCGAGAACCAGATGCGCCGCGTCTCGCTTTCGGGTAGGTCGAGCGTCTGCGAAACTGCAATGTCGATTGATGCAGCAACCAGCGGTTTAAGTTCGGCGAACTGGGAGTCGGTGAAGTTAAAAAACACCCAGTTTTTACCGTCGCCGTCGATCCAGTCACGAAGAGAAAATGCATCGCTGCCTGCCTCGGGATTGAGGCGCGTTAACGGCGAAACGTAGGTCGAGACAATGGACAAAACGGATGCCAGCATGCGGTCGTTGCCGTCCTCGAACAAGCGCCCGGCACTCGTGCCTGAGACCACTTGCTTGAGCTCCGCTTGCGGTGCGGTGAGCAGCAGGCGGCAGAGTTCGGCATTCGTGCCGCAGCCTGATTCCCAGACGCGAGCCAGGACGGCTGAGAGCACCCCTTGTGCGTACCCATTCCACTCTTTCGACGAACCTTCGCCGTCCGGGATCATCGAGTTGGCGATGCGCTTCGCGTCCCATTCGTCGCGCATTTCCGCGAGGGGGCTCCAGGGCGTGGAGCGCGAATCGAAGGGATTCAGGATCACGTCGCCCGGCTGGTAATAACGTTCGGCAAATGAGCCGCCGACATCAGGGATGATGGCGCGGTGACCAAGCTCACGCGCAGGACGCAGAATTTGGTGAAACGCTTGCGACTTGCCGGTGCCGGTCGCGCCGCTCAGCAGAATATGCTCGCACTCGGCTTTGACCGGCAGAGGCACCTCGCCGATTTTTATGCGACTTGGGGTGCCGCGCAGAATCCGCAGGACTGTGTTGAGCGGCACGATGGTATTACCCCGGACGTGATCGGCGTTGTATCCGCCGCCGCCGAATCTCATTAGCCAGCCGGCGCAAAACGCGATGCCAATCGTCCAGCACACAAACCCAAGGCCGCCGGTGGCCATCGACCACCCGGGCCAAAAAGTATTTGCAATGGCCGCCGTGGCGATGAAGACGCCGATTCGCGGCAAAGCCGGGGTGTTGTTGAGCCATGTGCCAACAATCCCGGCCCCTCTGAAAAGTGCCCAGACACAGAAGCCCAGGAAGGCCAAAGATAAAATCATTTGAATCGCCTGCATTTTCTTTCTCCTTTTACGGTTGAAAATTTGTACTGCTGTCCTGTTATCCAAAGCACCGGCAATCAGCGGCGCTTGGGCCTCTGGCGCGCCAGGCTGGCCAGGAAGAAGCCCAGCAGTGGCAAGCCAATGGCGCCGCCGACAGCGGCCTGGAGACCTTGGTCGACGGCGGCGTCCAAGGCCGCGCTGTACGCCGGGGCAGCGTTTTTGATATAGCCCCGCACGTGCCGTGATTCGTCGGCGCCTGGGAGCCGCTGGAGCGTGTCCAGCGCGATCCTCGGAAGCTGGTGCATCACGAGAGTTTTGGTTGCCGGGCTGCCGTCGGGGAGCTGGCTAAGCTGCCAGGTGGTGTAGCCGGCAAGGGTCGCGACAAAGCCAATGGCGGCGAGCCATAGGCCAAGGCGCAAGTTGAGTTTGACGTTCGCGTAGCCGCTCTTGGTCATCAGCATTTCGGGGATCCTCTTTTCTATGGTTGCGGTGACTGCTTAAGCAGTTATGCAAAGGCACCGGCAATCTGGTTTTCCCTGCCCCGCCGGCGACGGTGAGCTGGCAATGCCTGCCAGCGAGTTAGCCGCCGTTCCGGTCAGATCAGGCGGCGGTCGGGGTGGGGGAAACAGGGTCTCCAGCCCCTGCCTGCGGCCGGGGCGGTTGCGGCGCATCCGCGCCGCTCTGTTCGCCAGTGGCAAGGGTGGCCAGTTCGTCGAGCAGAGGATCGAGGTTCATTGCACGGGCAAGTCCAGCGCTCGCGTCTTGAGGACTTCGCGCAAGTCCGGCACGAACCAGCCAGTCAACGACACTCTCACCAGGGCGCGACGGCGGTAAGCCGTCCAGCTCTCCCCGACGGCGAAAATTGGCCTTGGCTTGGGCGCGCAGCATGCGCATGGTCTGGCGGTGGCGGGTGCCGAGGTCGACACCCTCCCCTCTGCTGGCCGCTGCCGGGCCGGATGGCCCGGAACCATTGCTGAGCGGAGCGACGGTCATGCTGGCGACCCTTCAAGCAGCTCGCCAACGTGCTTAAAGCCACCGCTGCGCTGGAGCTGTGGTGCAGCATCAGCCTCGGCCTGCAAGCGCGCCAGCTCCTCGGCCTGGGCCGCCTTGAGCGACTGTGACACGGCCGCCAAGACGGGGTTTTTGTAGTTCCGTACCGCTTCCAGGAGGCTGGGAACCGCCTCGCAGGCCTTTAGCGCTTCCAGAGGGTAAGTGCAATCCTGGATTACCTCCAGGATGCGAGAGTCGCCAACCGCAGCTGCGAAGTCGACGATCCTTTCTAAGCGCCTTTTGTCGACATCAAAATCTGCGTCTTTGGTGCGAGCACCGTTTTTTCGCAGTTCTTCGATCTTCGTCAAAAAAGCAGTAGCAGCAGGCGGCGAAGCCGCTAGGCCGGCGGCGTCAGCCGTCGTGCCTTTGTTTTCTCTTTCTTTTTCTTTTATTTTCCCTTTCTTTTCTTTTGAAGCGGAAGTTGTTGATTTGTTGGAGAAAGTTGGAAAACTTCGCGAAAAGTGCCTTTTTGCAGTGTGTTTTACGGCACGCGAATGTAAGTTATCCACAGCCTCAGCAATGCTTGGAAGCTCCTTGGTGGTGGCATGTTTCACCCGCGCGAAAACGCAGGTTTCGTGCGTCAGCGAATCGAAACCAATGGCAGCGCCTGCAGCCAGTGTGTCAACACACTCCAAGACGGTTTTTGGTGGCAAGGAACACAAGGAACCGAGGGCATCTGGGTCAGCAACCAGCAGGCCGGGCGCAGCCCCGCCCTGGTCAACGTACATAGCGAGCAGCAACAGGAGTTCGCTGGTTGTCCAGCGCTTGCCAGTCGCCGTCCTCGGCAGCGCTGTTAGCAGATTCGTTGGGACGCCGACCGTGGGGAGTTTTTTCTGGCCGGCCGCAGCCTTCGCCGTGTCACCATCTTCCGGGGAAGCGGGAGCTTTTTCCCGGTCGGCATCGGAAATGCTCTCAACGACTGCCGCCTTGACCAGAGGGCAACTGACTTTGCCCAGCGAAAAGTGGACCTGCGCCGCCCACGGCGAGTTTTCACCAGCTTCGGTTGGCGTCTTGTTCCACTCAAAATTTTTCTTGATGAAAAACTCGCGCGTGAGCGGATTGTAGACAGCGATGTCGCGACGCGCGAGGTCAGCGGCAACCGCTTGCCCGACGCCTGGCAGAAAAGACAAGGTAGTGAGTACATAATCGGTCAAGCGGATGACACCACACGCAGTTTTGACCGGGTGGATGCTTGACCCCGCGAGCAACAGCTTGTGGTCTGCCGACAAGTCGGCAATCTCTGACTCGTTTAGTAGGTCGAGGGGAAAGTAAGCGGTTTTCATGTGCGCAACTCCCCGAACAGGTCGAGCTGCGCGGCGCGGGGCCGAGCTTCGAGCAGCGACAGCGCTTCCAGCATCAGGTTGCGCCCTTGGCGCTCCTGGAGGCCGACTGCTGCAGCGGCCTGGGAAGAGCTCAGGGCGCCGTTTGCCATGGCGCGTGCAAAGTCGCCGACGTTCACGGGCAGGATGGCCAGGCGCTCCAGGATGCGCCGCTCGTCCTCATATTCACGCTCGGTCGCCTCCCGCTCGCTGAACAGTTCGCCGTGGTGCTTGTACAAAAGCGCCATGGGCTCTGCCTCGTAGTGCTCGTCTTCGCGATCCGTACCTTTGTCTAGCTCAACGCCGATCCACCGGTACTGCGAGTGCTCCCTGGCCATGAGGCCTTTCCAGAGCGCGATTGCGTAGCTCTCAACGGTCGCTTTGGATTTGTGATCGCGGCGCCAGCGGCGCAGGGCGTCGAAGCAGGCGAGATTGAGATTTTGGTCGCTATCCTCGCGCGCGATCCAGGGCCACCGCTTGAGCCGGAGGGAGATGCAGCGCGCCTTGCAGCGTTCGACCAGGGCGTGGACAGCTTCGTAGGTGGGGGTGGCGGTGCTCATTGCGCACCGCCTTCCACTGCTACAGCAGCGGCAGCGCGCTTTGCGCGGCGTGCCTCGCGAGCTACCGCCGCGCGAGCCTTGGCAGCGGGATTCTTGACTGGCGCCCCGGCCCGGCGCGGCGCCGGCTCGGTAGTCTCAGCCGTGCCACTTTTTGCCACGCACGAATCTGAACCCGCCCAGAGGGCGGCCAGGTAGTCGACAACGTCGGGGGTGGCAACGAAGTTGCGACTACCCTGCCGGACGATTGTCAACGGGAATTCGTCGCGCGACATTTCGTTGCGCACGGCGCCGTAGGTCTTGCCGGCGAGTATGGAAAAGCCGGCGACGGGAATTAAAAATTGATTGGGAAAACTGGATTTGACGAACGCCTCGACGCGCTCAATCAGTTGCGTTTGTTGTGCAGACACCCGAAAAGCCTTTCCCGCGCTATGCGCGAAAAAGTCTTTTCAGCGTCCGGCGCCAGGAACCGATCTCCCTTTGCCTGCAGCTGTCCCGCTGACCAAGCGGCGCTGCGTTCACACTGGGGGCATTCTCATTTGCCAGCACCTGCCAGCAATTCGGCGAACAAAAGCGGTTCGCTTAGCTCTCCCACAAACTGTAGTCCCGGTTTGCCGTCAGTCGCTGATACTTTGCGCCAGTGCCGCCCCGTGTCTGTCTCCGTCAGGGACTTTGCGGTGATTCATGCCCCGTCTGACAGCTTGGGAATGATTCTACACAAAAAATGACGTGATGCAACAACTGATTTATTAGAAAGTTCCGCGTAAACAGTTACTTCCAGTCGTTACACATGAACGACGCGCTAAATGTGGTTTGATCCGAAGTGGTAAAACCGTGCCCCGCATCAAATGACACGAAATGACACGCCGTGGCATATCCGTGCCACTGATCGCCCGGAAACGGGCAATATTGCCCTACTATATTAGTAGGGTATATGCCAAACGGTAGGCAATAAAAAACCCGCAATCCCTTGTGGGGTGCGGGTTTTGCCATTGCTGGCGGAGACGGAGGGATTCGAACCCTCGATGCAGGTTTTGCCCGCATGCTCCCTTAGCAGGGGAGTGCCTTCGACCTCTCGGCCACGTCTCCGGATCCAGACTTCAACGAAGGCGCGGATGATATAGCCTCCGCGCCCGGCGGTCAAACCTTACTGATCGAGGCCGAAGGTACGGTGCAGCACGCGAACGGCCAGCTCCAGGTATTTCTCGTCGAGCACGACGGAAATCTTGATCTCGGAGGTCGAAATCATCTGGATGTTGATACCTTCGTCGGCCAGCGCCTTGAACATCTTGGAAGCGACGCCCGGGTGCGAGCGCATGCCGACGCCGACGGCGGAAACCTTGCAGATCTTGTTGTCGCCGGTAATTTCACGGGCGCCGAGCTTGGCCTTGACACCTTCGAGGATGCCCTGGGCCTTGGCGTAGTCGCCGCGATTGACGGTAAACGAGAAGTCGGTGGTGCCGTCGTGGCCGACGTTCTGGATGATCATGTCGACGTCGATGTTGGCGTCGGCGATGGAGCCCAGGATCTGGTAGGCGATGCCCGGAGTATCGGGAACGCCCAGCATGGTGAGCTTGGCTTCGTCGCGATTGAAGGCGATACCGGAGATGATCGGTTGTTCCATGTTCTTGTCTTCCTCAACAGTGATCAGCGTGCCTTCCCCTTCGTCCTGGAAGCTGGACAGCACGCGCAGTTTGACCTTGTACTTGCCGGCGAATTCGACCGAGCGGATCTGCAGCACCTTGGAGCCGAGGCTGGCCATTTCCAGCATTTCCTCGAAGGTGATGGTGTCGAGCTTCTTCGCTTCCGGCACGACGCGCGGGTCGGTGGTGTAGACACCATCGACGTCGGTGTAGATCTGGCACTCGTCGGCCTTCAGCGCGGCCGCCAGCGCAACACCGGAGGTATCGGAACCGCCACGGCCGAGCGTGGTGATGTTGCCATCGGCATCGACACCCTGAAAACCGGCGACGACGATGACCTTGCCGGCATCGAGGTCGCGGCGCATGTTGGCTTCGTCGATGGACAAGATGCGAGCCTTGGTAAAGGTGCTGTCGGTCAGCACCTTCACCTGGCCGCCGGTGTAGCTTTTTGCCGGAACGCCGATGTCCATCAGCGCCATCGACAGCAGACCGATGGTGACCTGCTCGCCGGTGGCACAGATTTGATCCAGCTCGCGTGGATCAGGGCTGGACTGGACTTCCTTGGCCAGCGCAATCAGCTTGTTGGTTTCGCCGCTCATCGCGGAAACGACGACTACCACCTGGTGACCTTGCGCATGGAACCTGGCAACACGCTTGGCGACATTCTTGATGCGCTCGGGGTTGCCGACCGAGGTACCGCCATATTTTTGAACAATCAACGCCATGGAATCATCCGGTTGAACGTTAAGAAAGGGCGAGATTTTACCTCACCCTTGGGAGTATCCGAAAAATCCGCCGCTTAGAGATCGGCCAGCGAACGGAGGTGCGCGCCGACGCTACGTGCCAGCGAAGTCATCACGTAGCCGCCTTCCAGCATCGATACGATGCGCTTCTCCGAATATTGTGCAGCGATCTTCTTCAGTTCTTCGGTGCACCAGGCGTAGTCTTTTTCGACCAGTTTAAGGCCACCCATGTCATCCTCGTAGTGGCCGTCGAAACCAGCCGAGATGATGATGAGCTGCGGCTTGAATTCCTTGAGGCGCGGCATCCAGACCTGGTTGACCGCGTCGCGGAATTCCTCGCCGCCGCAACCGGCCGCCAGCGGCACGTTGCACATGTTGGCCGCCGGCTTGTCGGCGCCGCTATACGGGTAGAACGGGTGCTGGAAGATACTGCACATCAGGATGCGGTCGTCGCCGGCGCAGCAATCCTCGGTACCGTTGCCATGATGGACATCGAAGTCGATGATGGCGACGCGCTCCAGACCGTGCGCCTCAAGGGCATGGCGGGCGGCGACGCTGGCATTGGCGAAGAAGCAGAAACCCATCGCGTTGTTGCGCTCGGCATGGTGGCCGGGCGGACGCACGGCGCAGAAGGCATTTTCGATTTCGCCCTTCATGACCAGGTCGACCGCATGACAGCCGGCTCCGGCGGAACGCAGCGCCGCCTGCCAAGTGTGCGGGTTCATGGCGGTATCCGGGTCGAGGTGAACCACGCCGTGCTCGGGCGAGGCGCGCTTGAGGCGCTCAAGATGCGCCGCCGGATGAACGCGCAACAATTGCTCGAAAGAGGCGAGCGGCGCGTCGTAATACACGAAGTAGGCGTCGATGCCTTGGGCAATCAGGTGATCGTTGATCGCCGTCAGGCGTTGCGGGCATTCCGGGTGATGCGAACCCATGTCGTGCAACTGGCAGTCGCGATGGGAAATGATGGCAGTGGTCGTCACTTGTTATCTCTCTCCGAACCGGCGCGCCGTTCAGCGCGCGTCGAAATGTAATTATCGACCCAATCGGCGCGCCGCTTCAAGCATTAGAATGGATTCTGCCCATATTTCCGGAAATGCCACCATGCTGGGTGTCACGCATCCCCCCTTCTCGGCCCAGCCGAAACCTCTTGACCCGGTTCTCGCCGCAGCCGGCCGCATCATCCTTGGCAAGGATCGCGAGATACGCCAGTCGCTGGCCTGTCTGCTGGCCGGCGGGCACCTGCTGATAGAGGATCTGCCCGGCGTCGGCAAAACCACCCTCGCCCATGCGCTGGCCAATCTGCTCGGCCTGAGTTTTTCGCGCATCCAGTTCACCAGCGACCTGCTGCCGGCCGACATCACCGGTGTTTCGGTTTACGAACGTCAGAGCGGTGAATTCCGTTTCCTGCCCGGCCCGGTCTTCGCCCAGATGGTACTGGCCGACGAGATCAACCGCGCCACGCCGAAAACCCAGAGCGCGCTGCTCGAAGCCATGGAAGAACGTCAGGTGACGATCGAGGGCGAGACGCGCCCGCTGCCCGAACCCTTCTTCGTAATCGCGACCCAGAATCCCTCGCACCAGATCGGCACCTTCCCGCTGCCCGAATCGCAGCTCGACCGCTTTCTGATGCGCATCGAACTCGGCTACCCGGATCGCGGCGCCGAACGGGCGCTGCTGGCGGCCGGCGGCCAGCGCTCATCGGCCGACCGTTTGACGCCGCTGATCGCCGCCAGCGACCTGCCTCGCCTGCAGGCGGAAGCCGCCGCCACGCATGCCGCCGGGCCGCTGATCGACTACGTACAGGCGCTGGTCGAAACCAGCCGGCGCGACGCGGCGTTTCAGCACGGCCTGTCACCGCGTGCCGGCCTCGCATTGCTCGCCGCCGCGCGCGCCTGGGCCTGGCTGGACGGGCGCGACATCGTGCTGCCCGACGACGTTCAGGAAATGCTGCCCCTGGTCGCCCGCCATCGCCTACGGTCGACCCAGGGCACCGGCATGGCGCGTTCGGAAGACATCGCGGCGCTCATTCGCGCGGTAGCCATACCCTGACGGCGCTCCCGCATCCCGTGGGCCTGATCGCCGAACTCAAGCGCCGTCTGTTCCGCTGGCAGAGCGACGGCAGCGCACCGCTGCGCCTGACGCAGCGGCGCATCTTCGTGCTGCCGACGCGCGCCGGCCTGCTGTTTTTTGTCGCGCTGGTCGCCATGCTGACCGGCGCCATCAACTACAACCTGGCGCTCGGCCATGCGCTGGTCTTTCTGCTCGCCGGCCTGGGGCTGGTCGGCATGGTGCACGCGTTTCGCAACCTGCATGACCTGGTCATCGCCCCCGGACGTAGCCAGCCGGTGTTCGCCGGGGATCAGGCGCTGTTCCCGCTCCAGTTCTCCAGCGACCGCGCGACGCCCCGACTGGCGCTCCAAGTGCAGGCCGGTGCCGACCAGCCCGCCGTGACCACCGCCGTTGCCGCCCAGGGGCTGGCCGACATCAGCGTTCCCGTCACGACCAGCCGGCGCGGGTGGCTGGAGCTACCACGCACCCGCTTGTCCACCACTTATCCGCTCGGCCTGTTCGTCGCCTGGAGCTATCTGCAACCGGCGATGCGCTGCTTGGTCTACCCCCGGCCACTGGCGTCTCCGCTGCCCCCCCTGCAGTCGGCGCCCCGCGCCGGCGACCAGCATGGAGAGGACGGGCAGGAGGACTTTTCGGGGTTCCGCACACGCCAGCCGGCGGATTCGCCCCGCCACGTGGCGTGGAAGGCCAGCGCCCGCGATGGCGGGCAACGCCCATTGCTGGTCAAACTGTTTGCCGGCGGCGCCCAGCGCGAACTGCAACTCGACTGGTCACTGACGCCCGACGCCATGACGATGGATACCCGGATCGAGATCATCGCCGGCTGGGTGATGGCCGCCGAGGAAGAAGGTGCCTGCTACGGTCTACGGCTGCCGGGGCGCGAAATTCCACCAGGCAGCGGCGACGCGCATCGCCATCGCTGCCTCGAAGCGCTGGCCTTGTATCCGGGATGAGCATTCGTCCCACCGAAGCCCTCGAACGCGGAGCGACACCGTGGCTGTTCGCGGCGGCGCTGGCGACCACGCTGCCGCATTTCGAGCATCAACCGCTGTGGCTGAGCGCCCTGACCACCGTGCTTTTCGCCTGGGGCGCCTGGCTGTGGTGGCGTGACGAACGACTGCCCGGCCGCTGGCCGCTCGCCCTGCTGGTGGCAATCGCATGTGGCGGTGTGCTGTTCGAGTTCCGCACCCTGTTCGGGCGTGATGCCGGCGTCGCCATGCTGGTCGTCTTCATGGCCATGAAACTGCTGGAACTGCGCAGTCGCCGCGACGCCACGGTTGTCGTCATGCTCGGTTACTTCCTGCTGCTGACCCACTATTTTTATTCGCAGAGCATTCCCACCGGCCTCTGGCTGCTGGCCGCAATGACGCTGGTCACCGCTGCGCTGGTCCGCCTGCACGGCGGCGTGGCCAGCACCCCGGCCGCGACCCTGCGCTATGCCGGCCTGCTGATGTTGCAGGCGGTGCCCTTCATGCTCGTGCTGTTCCTGCTGTTTCCACGTGTTTCCGGGCCGCTCTGGGGGCTGCCGCAGGACGCTCACAGCGGGCGTACCGGGCTGTCCGACCAGATGGCGCCGGGCAACATCGCCAACTTGGCGCTGAGCGGTGAAATCGCCTTCCGTGCCCGTTTCGCCCAGCCGCCACCGGCACGCGACAGACTTTACTGGCGCGGCCCGGTGCTCGAAATGTTCGACGGCAAGACCTGGCGGCAGCAGGCCGCCCGTCTGCGTCCGCCGCAGATCGAGGCACTGTCGCCGCCCGTGGCTTACGAAACCACACTCGAACCGCACCAGCAACGCTGGCTGCTCGCGCTGGACGCCCCGGGCACCCTGCCGGTGGATTTGGCCCTTGAAAACACGTTGACCGCAACAGCCCGACTGCCGATCAACCAGCGCCAGCGTTTTTCGCTGACGGCGATTCTCGACTACCGTTTCAACCCGGACGAGGAGCAATCCGTCCTCAAACGCAATCTGTTGCTACCGCCGGCAGTCAACCCGCGCGCCCGCGCCTTGGCGGAATCATGGCGCGGGGAAGAATCAAGTCCGGAACGATTGGTACAGAAAGCGCTGACGCTCTTCTCCGGCTCCGGCTTCAGTTACACGCTACAGCCCCCATTGCTCGGCGAAAATCCAGTCGACGATTTTCTGTTCGTCACCCAGCGCGGCTTCTGCGAACACTATGCTTCCGCTTTCGTCGCCCTGATGCGTGCTGCCGGCGTGCCGGCACGCGTCGTTACCGGCTACCAGGGCGGCGAGACCAATCCGGTTGATGGCTTCGTCGTCGTCCGCCAGTCCGACGCCCATGCCTGGGCCGAAGTCTGGCTGGCCGGCCGTGGCTGGGTGCGCGTCGACCCGACCGCCGCCGTTTCGCCAACCCGCGTCGAGAGCGGAATCGCCGCCGCCATGCCGGACGGTGAACCGTTGCCGGCACTGATCCAGATACGCAGCAACTGGCTGCGCACCCTGCAATTCCGCTGGGAAGCGATCAACAACGCCTGGAACCAGTACGTGCTCGGCTACAACCCGCAACGACAACGCGAACTGCTCTCCCGTCTCGGGCTGAACGACCCCGACTGGCGCAACATGGCTGCCGCGCTCGGTATCATCTGCGGCCTGATGCTGCTGGCCGTGACCGGCTGGGCGCTATACCGGCGGCCACATCTCGATCCGGCGGCCCGACTTTGGCAAAAAGCCCTGCGCCGACTGGCCCGAAGACAAGTAAACTGCGCGCCTTGGGAAACACCGCTGGCGCTTGTCCGCCGTCTGGAAGACGAACGACCGGATCTGGCCCCGGCGCTGAAGGAAGTCGCCGACGCCTATCTGCAAGCCCGTTACGGCGACCTGCCCGACCAACTGACAACACTGCGCGCCGCGATTGCCCGGCTGCCCTGATGGAGAACACCTTGAAACACACTCTCGCCGCCCTTCTGCTTGCCGCCTCGGCCTGCCTGAGCCATGCCGCCACGCCAGCGACGGGATTCGCCGGCAATCCCGAGGTGATCGAGTTTGTCCGCGATCTGGAACAACGAGAGGGTTTCAACAGCGAGCAGTTGCTGGAACAGTTCGCCCAGATTCGCCCGAACGCCAAGGTACTGGAACTGATCAAGCCGCCGGCTTCACCGCTGCAACGCTCGTGGGAACGCTATCGGCCACGTTTCCTGAACGAGCGGCGGATCAACTGGGGCGTCCAGTTCTGGCAGGAGAACCGCGTCGCCCTGGCCCGCGCCCGCGCCACTTATGGTGTGCCGGAAGAGATCATCGTCGCCATCATCGGCGTCGAAACCGAATACGGGCGCAACATGGGCAACTTCCGGGTGCTCGAAGCGCTGTCCACGCTGGCATTCTATTACCCCCGCCGCGCCGAATTTTTCCGCACCGAGCTCGAACAATTTCTGCTGCTGGCGCGTGAAAATGGCATGAACCCGCTCGACGTTCGCGGCTCCTTTGCCGGCGCCATCGGCATTCCGCAGTTCATGCCAGGCAGCCAGCGCCGCTATGCGGTCGACTTCGACGGCGACCGGAAAGTCGATCTCTACGGCAGCGTCGATGATGCCATCGGCAGCGTCGCCCGCTTTCTCGAACAACACGGCTGGCAAGCCGGGCAGG
>Ga0209310_1001219_pt1 | contig 20429 bp, 16 predicted proteins | sample AD_UKC030_MetaG_FD_184415 | JGI IMG/M metagenome (GOLD analysis project Ga0209310, IMG submission 184415) | Active sludge microbial communities of municipal wastewater-treating anaerobic digesters from USA - AD_UKC030_MetaG (SPAdes) (version 2) | ecosystem: Engineered > Bioreactor > Anaerobic >...
ATCCCGTCTACGGCGCACGCCCCCTCAAACGATACCTCCAACGCCAGGTCGAAACCGGGCTCTCGCGACAAATCCTGGCCGGTGAAATCAAGGACCACGCCCGCGTCAAAATCGATTGCCGCAAAAGCGGCTTGATATTCCAGATTCAATAGCGACGCGGCCTCCGCAAATCGCCATCCTGTCGCATCGGCTGCATCGACGCCCAACACGTTCACCCAACGGACCACCCGGCCCAGGTTGGCCCCCCCTATTGCACGTTATTCACGCTTGACAGAGCCCGAGTGACTTGGGACTTTGCTGGCACGTTTTTTCTTCCGCCATGCCCTATGTCTGCCATGTCTGGGGTCATGGTGTAGGGACACGGCGTTCCGTGGTTGGCCACGCCACGGTTGAAACGCAAAGTTTGGTGGTTATCAAGTGAGGCGCATATTCAATTAGTGAAGTTATGAGGAAATCCAACTGGGAGACGATGCTTTCTTTGATGTACAGAGGCCTATTCTTGGCGAGTTTTCTGGTCGCCCTCGCGGATTGGGACCGCGCCAACGGCGGTCAAATGGCCAACGGGACAATCTTTTTTTCCGCAGTATTTGACCCAGGTCAGGAAAGCGATGTGTATTCGATTCGCCCCGATGGAACGACGCTGCAAAACCTGACCTCGGATTTCAACCAGCCGGCCCAGGATCCCGTGGTGTCACCCGACGGTAAACTCGTGGCTTTTGGCAGCCCTCATAACGGAAACCAGATCTGGGTGATGAACCTTGATGGATCCAACAAGCGCGCAATCCCCCTCGCCAGTGAACCCTATGGTCCGAGCCTGGGCGGCTGGCTCAACAACAGCACCCTTCTTTATTACTCGGGTCCCGGCCCCGGCATGGGTTTGCTGCGCCGCATCGATCTGGATGGATCGAATCCCTCCACACTCGTTCGCGGTCCATTGTCCGGAGACTTCGACCTAGGCATGGAAGCGTCTTTCTCATCGAGCGCCGGATGGATCGCTTTTGACGGTCAGGCGGGTTCCTGGTCACCCTCCTATGATATCTGGATCGCCCAAGCCGATGGATCTCAAGCCCGGTTGTTCTACGCCGATCCGGACGATGATACCATCGACCGCAATCCGGTCTGGTCGCGCGACGGCAAGACCCTCTATTGGAACCGAGGTGTCACGACCGGCTATCAACATCCCCTGGGATTGATCGTCCAAAAGTCGTTGGGATCCACCTCGGGCACCGCCTCGTTCGATGCCGTCGTTCGTCACTCCGACGGGCTGTCGGCCTATGTCACCGCATGTTCACCCGATGATACGACTTTACTTTTCATTCGGGATGGCAAGGCCCTGGTAAAATACGTGCTGGCGACGAAACAGGAGATCGTGATCAGCCAGGCATCAGCCATCGGATCCGCGGATTGGGCCGCTGCGGATACTGAAATCGATGAACAATCCTCCGTCCCCATCATCAATGCATTGTGGGCAACACAAGAGGTCTTCGTGGGAGGACAGGCCACCTTCCGAGTGTTCGCGGACGGCATGCCCGCCCCCACATTTCGCTGGCGTTTTAACGGTCAGGAATTGTCGGACTCGGATCGAATCCAAGGCGCCGCAACCTCGGTGATGATCCTCAGCAACGCGCAATTGAGCGATGTCGGCAGTTATACCGTAGTCGTCTCGAATTCTAAGGATTCGATTACCAGTGCGGCAACTGAATTAGTGGTCTCGGAAATGATCGCTCCGCAGATTACCCAGCAGCCCGCAAGCAAGGCTGTCCCTGCTGGAACCACCGCCCAGTTCGAGGTGTTGGTAACCGGCAGTGAACCTTTATCTTACCAGTGGTTTCAGAACGGTCTCCTCCTCGAGGGAGCCACCGCACGCGTTCTGGCCATCCCGGCGGTTCAGGCCTCGAATGTTGGAACCTATTCGGTCCAGGTCCGTAATGCCCGAGGTTCGGCAACCAGCCAGGGAGCGGAACTCAGTCTGGTGGATCCCGGATTTGCTCCCGAAGATCTGGAGGGAGCCAAAGCCCAAATTGTGGAGTCCCCCAACGAGCGGCAGACCTGGGATTTTACCGCGACAACCCGAACCCAGATCGGAGGAGATCACGCCGGCCAAGACGTGCCCTATACCTACGTGAAAACGGGACCCGATACGGCTCAAATGGAACTTCGCTACGATTACAATGGCGACCAGGAAATCGACGACCTCGAAATCGTGGATTTCCACTTTGTTTCGAAATCCTCCGGCACGTGGACCTACAAAATCGTCAATCCATTTAATCCATTGATGGTGTTTCACGCGGGATCGGGAACGTTTGTATTTGTGGCCCTGCCCGGCGTCATCCTGGCGGAGGCTCCGACAATCACCCTCCAACCCCAGTCCCAGAATGTGAAAGCAGGCGCTGCTGTGACCTTCACGGTCAAAGCAACCGGCGCCGAACCAATCCAGTATCAGTGGTTTTTCAACGGACAGCCGCTGGCCAATCAAACCGGAGCAACCCTGAAGCTGTCCAAGGTGACTTTGGCTCAAGCCGGGTCTTACGGGGTCGAAGTCCAGAACCAGGCAGCCAAAACAACCAGCGAGGCTGCCCTCCTCGCCATCATCAGCAAACCCTCCATCACAGGCCAACCCCAAAATCAAACCGTCGTCGCGGGCGGCGAGGCCGTCTTCGAAGTTCAGGGCGCTGGAGCGCCCGCGCCCACCTATCAATGGAAACGCAATGGCAAAGCGCTCAGCGGAACCGACCGAGTCCTGGGGGTCAACTCCCCTCAATTGAAGATTCTCAATGTCCAGACTGCGGATGCAGGCTCATACACCGTCACTCTCGTCAATAGCGCCGGGCAAGTCACCAGCAAAACGGCCAAGCTGACCATTGGCGTGCCCCCCGCCATCAAGACTCAGCCTGTGAATGCTGCCGTGATCAGCGGTAAAACTGCGTCGTTCAAGGTCTCCGCGTCGGGCACTGCCCCCCTCACCTATCAGTGGCAATTCAATGGTGTGAACCTCGTCAACAGCAAAACTATTACTGGAGCCACCGCCGCCACGCTGACCATGAAGGGCGCAACCGCATCGGCCGAAGGCGCCTACACCGTGATCGTCAGCAACCCCCTGGGCTCCATCGTCAGCACGCCTGCCTTTTTGGATATGGTCGTTCCGCCCGCCATTACCAGCCAACCTCCAAACCAGACGTTGATCGCGGGTGACACTGCTCGATTCGAAGTCACAGCCACAGGTGATCCCGCCCCAGGGTACCAATGGCTCAAGAACGGCAAGCCCTTGGTTGTTGACAACCGAATGGCCGGCGCAACAAGTCCCACGCTGACCATTGCTGGAGTGCAGGCCGCTGATGAGGGAACCTACAGCGTGGAGATTCGCAATACGGGCGGCGTGATCAAAAGCAAAACCGCCCAACTCAAAGTCGCAGCGCCTCCCGCAGTCGCCCAGCAACCCGTCGATCAGAACATCGCTGCAGGGAAAAAAGTCACCTTCTCAGTCAAAGCGACCGGCACTTCGCCACTCGCCTTCCAATGGTTTTTCAATGGAGAATCCCTGGTCAACAGCAAAACCCTCACCGGCGCCACCAGCGCGCAATTGACGATCACCTCCGCCAAATCAGACCACGAAGGGACCTATTATGTGGTCGTGAAAAATGCCGTGGGCGAAATCCAAAGCCAGGATTCCCACCTCCAGGTCTCGTCACCACCTGCCATTCTCTCCCCACCCCAAAATCAAACCTCCGAACCCGGTTCCTCAATCTATCTCGAAGTCGAAGCAGAAGGAACCGAACCCTTGGAATACCAATGGAAAAAGGACGGCAAAATCATCGAAGGAGCCACCGATTCATTCCTGTGGCTTGACGATGTGTCGGTGATCGACAACGGTAAATACTCGGTCACCATCAGGAATCCGGTTGGATCCGCGACCAGTGCGCCAGCGACCGTGACCGTGCGCGCGCAGGAATGGGCCCCCGATACGCTGGTCGGACAACAATGGAGCTTCATCAATGACCGGGATGGTTGGGAAACCATGATGCTGTTTGCGACCGAAAGCACCGCGGTCGATTCTGACATCGAAGAAACTCAGGTGGTCACCTATAGCTATCGGAAGAAGGGCCCGAATTCCGCGACCGCGACCATCACGACCCCCAGCAATCGAGTGAATGTCACGCTGACTTTTACCTCCCCTGACGAGGGCCAAATCTCCGGGACTGAAACCGCCGGAGGAGGAAGGGCCATATCGGGCTCGTTCGAAATTCGAGAGCGCAACGCCCAGTTTGCGCCCATCTCTCTCGCCGGAGCGAGCCTGGTGTTTATCGAGAATGAAGATGGTTGGGTCACCCATTTGGAATTCGAAGCCGGCAACAATCTCTACGCGTGGGATCAGGAGGAAAGCTTCACCGCCACATACACCTACCAAAAAACCGGCGATAACAGCGGCAAGGTCATCGCAACCATCCCTGGCCAAGGAAGGGCCAACGTGGATCTCTTCTTCTGCTGCGAAGAATCTGGAGCCTACAAAGGCACCGATCCCAAAGGCCGGCGAATATCTGGAAGGTTTGAGTACCAACCGTAGCTTACCGCCTTTCCGCAGCCAGCGCGGTTTCCTCCGTCGTAACGGGGACCTCAATCCTGGGAGGGAACTCAGCCAGCTGATGCTTCTGAATACCAGTCTCCTATGGAAGCATCCCTGACAGACATTGCTTGCAGGACTGACTCTGATGCCTACTATGCCCTCCAAGAAAGGCCCCAGCCTGGTCGACCTCGGTGAAGAATACGTCGCGATCCTGTGGAACAACGGAGAAGGCGCCGGCGTAGATTATCAAAAATACGACAAGAACACCCGCACGGTCTTATCGCAGACCTACCACTATACCATTTGGGATGAAATGTCCACGAGTTGGGCCGTCAACGGCGTGGTTTATTACACCAAGACAGAACGGGAGGTCGAGGTCGTAACGTCCTTGAAGAATCAGGATCCGCTGGATCCATCGGGTCCAAACTGCGTCACTGATTTCCATGTGACCGGCTACTGGTTGAAACCCAACGCCTCCGGAGACTGGATGCCCGAAAGCCGCAAAGGAACGGGGGACACCCCCTGGGCGATTACCTATAAAGTCACCGATTGGTGGCCATGATCCGACGCAGCCATGGGGACGTTCCTTAAAATCGATGGAATGTATGAGATCCCGCGAGAACCAAGGCTGCCGGATAAATCCGTGCTCCCGCCCGCAGAGTGACTCTCGCTTCGGAGCCCGCAACGATCGTACGCGCGCGGAATTCTCACCGCAGAGCGATTCAGCCAACAGGATCCCTCCGGTTTGATTCGTGTCCACGGGTGTGGATTCGCGGTTAGATTTTTTGCGGGTATCTTACGGGCGGATTTGGGATCAGGCACCCGGGTTGACAATCACATGCCCTGATTTATTTTATGACCGCGTCTTACCATGGACAAGTTCGAGTCCAACCATCCTGGATTCACGCTGATTGAGTTGCTGGTCGTGATCGCCGTCATGGCCATCCTGGCCGCTCTTCTTCTGCCGGGATTGGCACGAGCCCGGCAACTCGCCGATCGAACGGCCTGTCTATCTCAGTTGCGGCAGCAGGGGATCGGCTGGCGAGTCTTCCTGGACGACAACCAGGGCCATTTTCCCGACCGCCGCGATCTCAAGGAAAGCCTTCCAGGAGGTTACCGGCCCTGGACAACGTGGCCGACGAGCGATCCGCGCGCGGGTTGGGCGCCGATTGTCCTGAGCAACGAACTGGCCGTGGCAAAGGTTTGGAATTGCCCCTCGACCCGGCTATCCCGTTTTCCCGATACGCCGCAGGTTTGGCAAATCTCGAGTTCCCAATCGAACGCTTTGGTCGTGAACTACTGGATGTGGCGCTTTGATCGGATGGACGAACCGGTGGCCCGGGACAATTTCTGGGGCCGATCCGAGACCGATGCCGTGTCATCGCTGCGCGCAGCCAACAATCCCAATGCCGGCACCCCGGAGGGACCGTCGGACGTGGAATTGAGCGTGGATGTCTACTTTCCCGGGACCGTGTCCACTCTGCCGCCCGGACTGAGGGGACGCAGCGCGCACGCCGGCGGACGGAATCGTTTGATGTTAGACGGCCACGCCGGCTTTGTTCGGGATCTTCGACTCCGGCGCCTGTGACTCACAATAAGATTTTAAGCACGAGTTCCATTTGCGATTTCCCGGCCCGGCCCCATTCGCGTCGCCATTCATCGTGTCTAGCTTGGGTTATGGCCACCTCGTGATCCCAATAGCGCAGGCCCGAAGAAAATGACCCTAATTTGCCTTGATTGACTCAGGCTCCTCCAAGAGCTTCTTCACGAGTTCCGGGCCCTTTTCACCAAGAATTTCCACCGCGAGCTTATTGAATTCAGCATGAACAGCCGCCTTGAACTCCTCAGCCTTTTCCAGGCTGCCATCCATGCTCTTGGCTATGACCTCAAATTCTTTCTCCAGGACCGGCATCTCTTGCTCCAGCCTGTTAAAAAACCGGATAGCCAGATCTTGGTCAATACCCACCTCGTTGGCGAGTTTGGTCAGGCGTGTCTGCTCCCGCAGCCGCATCCGCTCTTTCTCCTCTTTTCTTTGCCGATCCGCGTGAGCCAGCTCTTCCTGCTGCTGCTCGATCTCCCGCAACCGGCCTCTCTTTTCCAAGCCGATATAATTGCGATCCCGCTCCATCACTCGCTCGCCAAATAAGACCGCTCTCAAATCCGCGGCGCTCATGCCCAACAAAGACTCCAATTCGCATTCCATGGCATGACTCATCTCGCCGCGCTGCCAGGTTCGTTCCTGCCATTCACGATGTCCGACGAGTTGCGTGTAATTCCGCGAGCGCTGGGCCTCGGCTTCCCGATCCAGCAACTGACGGCGGTAATTCCGGAAAACCCGAAACATGACAAGATCCCGAATGGTCTGCTCGGGGCAACCCACTGCGCGCAGGTTCGCGAGAAACTGCTTCAAGTCCTTTGTCTCGATCAAATCCCACCGGGTCGCAGGCTTCGCGCTCACCGATGAACCTTGAGGTATCCTTTGAGTCGGGCTCTCGGGGGATTCGCCAGCAGCCATGCGCAGGATCCGAACCATCGATTGCTCATAACGCTCATGAAGGTTCCACCACAGCACACCGGCCAGCACAACATGGATCAACACACAGATGGATAATAATCGTTTCATGGGCGGAACGTGGCAGCCGTGTTCTGAAGGGTGCTCACCAATGCGCTACGAAGAGCAGGCTGCGGAGTGTTTCCCAGCGCTGCACTGAGACGCATTTCCGCCTGGGACTGAAGCTCCTGAATCCGACGCCTTCGCTCCTCGGATCGAAGGGCGCCATCCTTCGCGGTTCTTTCCACGGCCACCCGGGCCTCATAGGCAATCCGGCCCGCTCGATCGCCAAGATCGGACGCGATTCCAGCGCGGTCTGCCGCTCGCCGCACATTCAGGTAGCCGAAGTCACTCACACATTCGTATTCGCGGGCTCGCTCGTTGCCAAAGAGCGCCCGAACCTCATCCATTGCAGTCGCGCGGTCCACGCTCAAATCCTGGTTGCCCGGCCGCAAATGCCTCTCCCGCAATTCCGCCAGGGCCTTGAATTCTTCCGGAGTGCAGTTCAGATACTGAACTTCCTCGCGGAGCCAGCCAACCTTCGGCGAGTGCCGCAACCGATACTCCTCGAGTTCGCTGGCAGAAAGCACCTGGGCCAGAAGCTTCAGCTTGTCGTCAAACAATTCGCGCGCAGGATCGAAATTCGGATGGTCGTTTTGGAACTTGGCTTTCTTGTCCTCACCCCCCCCCTCGATCAGAACCTGCAGAGCCGCCTGGCGTTTATCTTCCGGCAGAAATAGGAGTTCTTCCTCGGGGTCGTGCACCTGCAAGAACCAATCAGGTCACGAATGGTTCCTTCAGGACAACCCACCGCGCGCAAGTTGGCAATGTATCGGCGATAGTCGGTTGACTCTACCTGGCTCCAATGAAAACCGAATCGATTGCTTTGAATCGGCGCCGCCGAAGGCATGGCATTCGTCCCGACAGACGCTGCCGGCTGATTTCCTCCAGCCGGCGGACTCGCCCGCCGAGTGGATTCAAGTCGGACGACAAAGGCCGTATTGACGACGGTCAGAAGGACCACGGTCGAAGTCACGATTGCAGATTTGGTTTTTGCCCACGCCATAATATTCAACCAAGACAAGGCGATGCCACTGCTGGTGCCTGCTCCCTCGAGGATGGTCGCGGCCAACTGGGCTGCCATTCCAACCGGCGCGGCTGTCAACGCACAACTGCTCATCGCCATCGCCAGCGCGGACGAGAGACGAAGCCACAAAGAAGGTGTGCCGACAAAGCCAGCCCGCCAGCACCACGCCCGCCGGCAGTCTTCCAGCCTTGCGCGACAAATCAGTGAACACGGTCTGAACCACATCCTGAGCCAGGTGGCTGTCCCCGCCGACCCCCCGCGCCGCGACCGAATACACCAAGTCGATGTGCCGGGAGACCAGCTTGCCAAAAGCCGCCTCGCAGCGTTGTTCCGCATAGGCGCGTAAGAGTGGTTCGTCCTCGCTCATTGTCTTTCACAGATAAAGAAGCCGCGGAATTCCAAATCCGACATGGTTTTTTAGTGAAAATAAGTGAAGATTAGTGGTTGAAAAACCCGGCGAATGCCTCCCCGCTCGGTGCAGCGGGCGCTTCCGCCTCGTCAGAGCTTCAGGAGGCGGGCGGTCTGGGCGACGTCTTTATCGCCGCGGCCGGAGAGATTCATGATGATCACCTGGTCGGGGCGCATTCGGGGGGCCTGCTGGATGACCTCGGCTGCCGCGTGGGCGGATTCGAGGGCGGGAATGATACCTTCGGAACGGGCGAGGCGCTGAAAAGCGGCCAGGGCCTGGTCATCGGTGGCGTAAGTGTAATCGACCCGACCTTGATCGCGCAGCCAGGCGTGCTCGGGACCGACAGCGGCGTAGTCGAGTCCGGCCGACACGCTGTGAGTGAGCTGGATCTGGCCCTGATCGTCCTGGAGCAGAAACGACCGGGTTCCCTGCAACACCCCGAGGGATCCGCCTTGGAAGCGCGCGGCATGTTTGTTGGGCTGGATGCCTTCCCCTCCCGCCTCGACTCCGATCATCCGGACCGAGGTGTCTTCGAGGAAGGGATAGAAAAGGCCGATGGCATTGGATCCGCCTCCGACACAGGCGATCAGCAGATCGGGCAAACGGCCGGTCTTCTCGAGGATTTGGCTTCGGGCCTCGTCGCCAATCACCCGCTGGAAATTGCGGACCATCATCGGATAAGGATGCGCGCCGTAAACGGTTCCCAGAATGTAGTGGGTGCTTCGGACGTTGGTCACCCAATCTCGCATGGCCTCGTTGATGGCTTCCTTGAGGGTTTTCTGTCCGGCCGTCACCGGGACCACTTCGGCCCCGAGCATTTTCATTCGATAAACATTCAAGGCCTGTCGCTCACAGTCGACCGCACCCATGTAAACGACGCACTGGAGTCCGAACATGGCGCTGACGGTGGCGGTGGCCACGCCGTGCTGGCCGGCCCCGGTTTCGGCAATAATCCGGTTCTTGCCCATTCGGCGGGCGAGAAGAATCTGGCCGATGGCATTGTTGATTTTGTGGGCGCCGGTATGGAGCAGATCTTCCCGTTTGAGATAGATGCGGGCGCCCCCCAATTCCCGGGTGAGGCGTTCGGCGTAATAGAGCGATGTGGGGCGGCCGCAAAACTCGCGCAGGTAATAATGGAACTCCTCCTGGAACCGCGGATCCTGGCGGGCGCGATCGTATTCCGTTTCGAGCTCTTGAAGGGGATGGACGAGGGTTTCGGGCACAAAACGCCCGCCATAAGGTCCAAAATGGCCTTCCCTGTCCGGCGCCGAAGTTAGAGCACTCACGGCATCAACCGGGCAGGAGCTCGCCGACCAGCTTTCGTTCTTCCTGGAGCTCCTGGATGGACGCCTGGATCTTGGACTGGCTGAATGGATTCAGGGTGAGTCCATGAACAATCTCCAGCTTATGTCCATTGCTGCGGACCGGGAACGACGAGATCAGCCCTTTCTCGACATCATAGCTGCCGTCGGAACAGAGGCAGAGGCTGTGCCAATCGTGGGCTGGCGTGGGCTGGAGGATGGAATGCACAGTATCCAGGATGGCATTGGCCGCGCTGGAAGCGCTCGAGGCGCCGCGCGCCTTGATAATAGCCGCGCCCCGTTGCTGGACCGTGGTCAGGAACTCGCCCTGCAACCAGGGATAATCGTTAATGACATCAGCGGCGGACCGGCCCTTGATGTGAGCGTTGAAAAAGTCCGGGTATTGAGTGGCCGAATGATTGCCCCAGATGGCCATCCGGGTCACCGCGCTGACCTCGACTCCCGCCTTGTGGGCCAGTTGGGACTTGGCGCGGTTTTCATCAAGCCGGGTCATCGCAAACCATCGGTTGGAGGGAATCTCCGGGGCGTTGCGCATGGCAATCAGACAGTTGGTATTGCAGGGATTGCCAACGACCAGGACTCGAACATCCGAAGCGGCATTCTTCTGAATAGCCTGGCCTTGTCCGATAAAGATCTTGCCATTAATCCCGAGCAGGTCTTTACGTTCCATGCCATGTTTCCGCGGTACACTGCCCACCAGCAGCGCCCAGTTCACCCCGCGAAAGCCTTCGTCCAGAGACGCCGTCAGGACCACTCCCTTGAGCAAAGGAAAAGCGCAGTCATCCAGTTCCATCGCCACGCCTTTCAGGGCAGGCAAGGCGGATTCAATCTCGATCAAATGCAGCACCACGGGCTGGTCGAGGCCAAACATCGCCCCGCCGGCAATGCGAAATACCAGGGCATACCCGATCTGACCAGCCGCGCCGGTCACCGCCACATGTATTGGAGTCTTACTCATATTTAAAATAAGTGAAAGAATATGCGGAGTTCGCGGACGGGAATCAAGTGGGAATGGCGTGAATTTGACATTTCTTTTCCCCGGGGCTGCCGGTAAAACAAGCCCCGTGAAAAAACCAGTTCCTGACAGCGTATCCGCGGGAGAAGGTCTCTGGCCTCATGGGTTTCTGTGGCTGACGGCTGCCGCCAGCGGGGCCGCGGTGATGATGATCGAGATTCTGGGGGCGCGAATGCTGGCGCCGTTTTTTGGGGCCTCGCACTTTGTCTGGACCGCCCAGATTGCCCTCACCCTGGCGGCGCTGGCGGCCGGATACTATGCCGGCGGGTTGTGGGCGGATCGCACGGCGCGGTTGGATGGTTTCTTCATTCTCATGGCGGCGGCGGCGGCCTGGCTCTGTCTCACGGTCTGGCTGACGGCTCCTTTGGCCTTCTGGGCTCTGCGTTTTCCGATGGCGGTGGGATCGTTTTTGACCTCAGCTCTGCTCTTCTTCTTTCCACTCGCCGTGCTGGCCATGACCACGCCGAGATTGTTGCGGATTGTGACAGTCCGGTTAGAGGGCGTGGGAGGCAACGCCGGCCGTTTAACCGCCCTGGGGACAATCGGCAGCTTTGTGGGCACCGGCATCATCGGGTATGTCATGGTACCCTGGGTGCCCAATTCGGTCTCGATGGTGATCACGGCGGGGATCGTGGCGCTGCCGCCGATACTCTTCTGTTTTATGGGCCGCGGGCGACGCCCGCAATCGGCGATCGCCGTCGGCCTTTTCGTGGCGGGGGCCTGTTTGATTGGAGCGGCCACCGCCAATTCGAAGCCCATTCTGACCTCGCGATGGCAAACGCTCTTTCAAACCGAGTCCTTCTTCGGCCGGCTCCAGGTCCTGCAGGATACCGAGAATACCCGCCGGCTGCTCCTCAACGATCTTCTGATTCAGAACACCTATGATCCCCAGGAAAAGAAGAGCATTTCGCTCTTTACCTACATGCTCCATGGTCTGGCCCGCGCCTACCATGCTGACATCCAGGATGTCCTGTGTATCGGCCTGGGCGTGGGGATCGTGCCCATGCAATTTGCCGGGGAAGGCGCCCGGGTGGATGTCGTCGAGATCAATCCCGCGGTCGTCCCGATCGCCAGGCAATACTTCGACTGCGACCCCTCCCGATTCCGGCTGCAAATTGACGACGCGCGACATTACCTGAATCGTGTCCAAGGTCAGTATGATGTGGTGATCCTGGATGCCTTTCTCGGAGACGCGCCGCCCTCGCATCTCATGACCCGGGAGGCGCTGGCGGCCATGCGGCGGGTTCTCCGTCCTAACGGCGTTCTGGTGGTCAACAGCTTCGGCGAGTTGCCCCCCCTGGGCGATTTCTTTCGGGATTCGCTGGGTAAAACATTGGAGAACGTCTTTGCTCAAGTCCGACTGCATGCCACTGGCAATGGCAACCTGTTTTTTGTGGCCAGCTGTCAACCCTCCTCCATGTCCGGATGGCGTCCGGCTTCCGAATCCATTCATCCCTATTGTCAGGACCAGGTTGAGGAGGCCTTCGGCTCGGAAAGATCGTATTACGCCGACAAGGGCATCGTGCTCTCGGATGATTTTAATCCGGTGGAGTTTTACGATGCCCGCTCCCGCGAGGATCTGCGCCGACGCCTGGTCCTGGGATCGCTGTAGTTTAGGTCTTCCGGTTTCAGTAAACGAGAGTCTTGACGCGGCTCGCGAATTCCTGCGCCCCGAGTTTGCCTTCGGCCTGTTGGTTCAAATCTCCTTTGCTGGCCTGGAGGACCATGCAGGTTGCCGCGGCCTCGGGACCGCGTCCGATGTGTTCAGGGCCAGGTTGGGGACGAGCGGTTTGGGATCCCTGAACCACCAACACCACGCGTTCATTGGGCGGCATCTGCCGAATGTGCGCCGCGTTGGTCAGGCAGTTTGCCAGGGCGCTTTTCAATCGTTCCACCTGCTGGGAATCATAGACATTACTGACGGCCCCCCCTCCGCCAATCGCGCCGCCAAAGCCTCCCCCGCCCATGCCGCTCATGCCACCCATGCCTCCCCCGTAACCGCCCATCATCATCCCACCCCCCATGACCACCCCTGTTCCGCGCTCGCCCATCATCATCCCTGGGCCCGGATCGGCATTGCTATACAACTCTCGTCGAGTCTGCTCCCAAGGGCTCTCGGGATCCACAGGCTTGGAAGGGGCGGTTTCGGGTGCAGTCCCTGATAGCGGAAAGGGCACATTCAGGAGAAAAATCGCCCCAAAGTCCTCCACATAGATCTCCTGCGGGCCCCGTTCACGCACGGGAGACAACGAAATGCCCATCGCCCGTTCAGCCAGGGCCGATCCTGCCTGTTTCTCGACTTCCTTCTCGAGGATCCGAGCCATAATACTGAGGTCTTCGCGCATCTGTGGGGCATTAAACTCCGGTATTGGATCTGTCCCCTGGGCGGTGTTGGTCGAGCCATATCGCGCATTCAAACCGTATCGAGCGGCCAAAACCGGATCCAGACTGTATCGTCTCGAGCTGGTCCGCGCTTGTTCCTCGGTCGAACCACAGGATCGAATGATCAGCGTTCGGTCCCCTTGGAAACTCCCGATTGCGGCGCGATTCACGATCTGGGCTAATCGTTGATGAAAGCCGGGTGAAGACTGCGGAAGGGCAGGGAGCGTTGGGGGCGCCGGAGGTCTCACCGCACCGGCAACCGTGTTGAGGCCCGAGGAAGGAGGGGCGCTGGATGGAACGGCGGCCGGTTGGACTGCAGCCGGTGGAGGCGGAACGGCCGCTGGGGGCGCAGGCTGTTCAGGGCCTTCCCCGGAATTAGCCGGTTCCGCTTCAGGCGCCTGAGGCGATGAAGACGGCGGAACCTGCTCCTGGGCGATCGCAAGAACGAGCATGCCCGATCCCAGGACCAGGGTTAAAAGCGACGACTTGAAGGTATTCATAGAAACCGTTTTCATAAGTTTTTTCTCCAGGTTTAATTCTGTTCTGTTTTTTCAGGGGACGTTGTATCGATCTGAAAAGCCGGGGATTGACTGGCCAACAACAACTGCCCGAGTTTGTGCCGAGTCAGACGAAATTCGCCATCCGCTTGAAGAGCGACGGTTTCGAGATCGCGGCGCAGCCAGGCGATATCGGCCTCATGCCGTTCTTCCATTTGCTGGCAGAGCTTGAGCGTGGCCTGTTGATCCTGGCTGCGGGTGTCCTGGATGGCTTGGGTCCACTGGGCGAGAACCCCCGAGACATCCTCCCGTGTGCCCTGCGCTGTGGCCTGCTGGACACGCATCATGTCCGCGTAAACCTGCTGCCTCCAGTCGGCCAGTTCGGTTCTCCATGCCTCGGTTAATTCCTTCTGGAGTTCCTGACGGATGAGCGGAGTCATCTCTTGAACGAGCGCCTGGCGCTGTCCCCAACGCCCTCCCATCACGCCCAGAGCCAATCCCAACCCAAAAAGTATAGACGCCGCCGCCGCCCATCGGATCATCGGGAGCGAGGTCCATGAGCGGCGTTTCGACTTGGGCAACACCCAGGTATCGAGACCTCCCATGGCTTGATGCCATTGTTCGACCTTCACCCTGCAATCCGGGCACGCTTCGAGATGCGCCTTGAGTGCTTCCCGATCGGCCCGGGGCAGTTCTTCGTAAAGAAAATCCATCCAGCGCTCTGTCGATGGGTGTGGTGTGTTCATAGGTGACTCCTCAAATTCATTGTGCGTTCAGGCCAGACTCCAGAGCAGCAGCGGATTCCCGTTTAGGAAGCGAGTTCTTTGAAGCAGAGCTCGTCTCGGGAGCCAATATGGAAAGCAGACCGGCCAGCCGGCTCAAAGCCTCAGCCATTCTCGACTTGACGGTTCCCTCGGGGATTTCCAGGACTTCCGCAATTTCGCGAAATTTCAGATTCTCGTAATGCCGCAACACCAAGACCAAGCGGTAGGGTTCTGGCAGCTGAGCCATGGCTTCCCGCACCAGGGCGGCCTGTTCATTGGCCTGCATTTGACAGTCAGGCCGGCCAATGGTGGTGGCAGGGATCGATTCATCCGCCTGCCCGGCCTCCGCATGATCCGCATTCTCGAGCGCCGACTCCCGACGGCGTGTCACACGCCGGAGTTCATCCCGGCAGAGATTGATCGCCACACGCCAAAGATAGGTGCTGAACTTCGCCTCCACCCGGTAAGTATCCCGGCGCAGAAATAATCGCAGAAAAACCTCCTGGGTAATGTCCTCGGCCCGGTGAACATCGCCCACCATTCGCAGACAAAGCCGCCAAATGACCTCCCGCCATCGGCCCACCAACAGGGCAAAGGCCGATTCGTCCTGGTGCGTTCGCACCCGCCACATGGCCTGCTCGTCTGTGGTCATCAACGGGAGAATGCCTTTCGGAAAGGGGATCTGCAAACGGTCTTTATCATCCTCATTATGAAGGATCACCGTGCGGTTGACCATGTCAAAATCCATTTCGATTGCCTTGTTGGTCCATCTAAAAAACAGGCTCGGGCACATCCATTAAACGTTGGCCGGCCTCCTTTGGTTCGCAATAATGTGAAATCCGCTGGCAGGGAAAGTGCTAGGCCCAGATGGCCCTGAAGAAATCGGCCTTGATGAGAATCTCATGCCGAATAAACTGGATAAATTGAAAAAACAAGGCACAGGCAGGCTCCTGGCGCTGCCAGTCATGCGAAAATGGATATGCGTTCTCCTGTTACGCTGCGTTTTCGTGTCGATGGGCATTGTTCTGCCGAGTAGTCCCGCCGCCGCGGCGGCGTCCACCATCCATCAGGCGCGTCAGGTTCTCAGCCTGAGCTCGCAAGAAGCGAGTGCTGGGCTTCCGGTAACACTCAAGGGTGTCGTGACCTGTTACGATACCGATTGGAACCTTTGCTTCCTTCAGGACTCGACGGCGGGGGTATATTTGTGGCGCGTGCTGCCTGAGATGGGGCTTTATGATGGCGCTTGGATCGAGGTGAAGGGGGTTAGCGGCACCGGACAATACTCACCGATCGTCGTGGTATCGAACGCGGTCGTCCTGGGCCAGCGCTCCAAGCCCGCCGCGCGCACGGTCGGCCTGCAGGACCTGAGCTCGGGCGGCCTGGACAGCCAATGGGTGGAGATCACGGGGGTGGTGCACGAGGACAGAACGTTCGCGGACCGATGGTCTCTTGACCTGTATTGCGGAGGTGAAAAGGTCGTGGCGTCGGTGTTAACCAACAAACCGACGAATCCCACTACTTACCGCGATGCCAAACTGAAGCTTCGAGGAGTCGCTGCCGCAATCGTCAATGATCGCAGTCAATTCACGGGTTATCAACTCATCGTGCCTTCCTTATCCGATGTCACCGTCATCCGTCCGCCGCCCGATGATCCGTTTGCGATGCCGGTGAGCGGAGGACGATCCTTGTTCGCATACTCGTCCCAATCCAGCTGGGAACATCAGGTCCACGTTCAAGGGGTCGTCACTCTTCATATTCCAGGGCAAGCGCTCTACTTGAGGGATTACAGCGGTGGATATCGGATCCAGACCTCCCGGACTGAGCCGCTCCAACCCAGAACCCGAGTGGATGTGGTTGGCTTTGCGAGTCGCAACCACGCTTCCCCCCAAATCACGGATGCCATCATCCGCGAACTGGGGATGGGGCGCTCGCTCACTCCCTACACGGCCGAATACACCCAAGCCACCAACGGATTGCTGGATTGCGAATACATCCAGATCGAGGCTGAACTGATCAACTCCCAACAATCGCGGGACGGCTACCATACCCTCTATCTTAAGGCGCATCAGGGTCTTTTTCAGGCCCACCTCCTGCCGCATCTCCCAGCCAATTCACCTCCACCCTGGACTCCAGGCAGTCTCCTCCAGCTCAGAGGCGTCTGTGAACTGTCCGCAGACCGGAATACCACCTCGCCCTTTTCCCTTTGGATTGGATCGCTCAGCGACATCGAGGTCCTCAAGCAACCCGCGGGCGCCTTCGGAAGACGCCTGGGAGTATTCCTGGGCGCCATCCTGGTGATTCTGCTGATTGTGCTCGGATGGATCCTGTTGTTAAGACGCCAGGTCGCAAGTCAGACAGCCACCCTTCGCCGCCGGGAAGCCATGCTCGAGGACCGCTATCGTGATCTGTTCGAAAACGCGCATGACATCATCTTCACTCATGACCTCGACGGACGCCTGACATCCATGAATCATGCCGGCGCCCTGGCGTTGGGATTACCCCAGGACAAGCTCCAAGGCCTATCGTTCTTCGATCTGATAACCTCCCCGGGGCGGCAGAAATACTGCAGCCACATCGATCCGCAGGTCTCCGACGATAACAGATTTTGCTCTGAACTCGAACTGAAAACCGACCGCCATAAACGGCTGATCTGGGAAGTCAATACCCGGATCGATTATCAGGACGGAAAACCGGTGGGCATCCGCGGCATCGCTCATGATGTCACCCAAAAACGGGAATCCCAGGAGGCCCTGCTTCATAGTGAAAGAGAGTTGCGCCATTCCCTGGAACAACAACAGCGTATCGCCCAGGACTTGCACGATGATATTATTCAATCCATTTACGCCATCGGGCTCGGACTGGAGAACTGCCGCCAGCGCCTGGGAGACGGCCTGGACGGCACGGAAAAGCGGCTGAAGCATTGCCTGAGCGAACTCAACCGCGTCATCCGCAAGGTGCGATCCTTTATCGGCGATATGAACGCCGATACCCCGAACGCTTCAGGATTTGTCACAGAAATGCATTCCTTGCTGCAACTCCTGGGCGAGGACGATCGTTCCAAGGTCGATCTCCAAATCGATCCCCTCGCCGTGGCCCGGTTAACCCCCCGGCAAATGCCCCAACTGCTCCAAATCACAAGGGAAAGCCTCAGCAACAGCCTTCGCCACTCCCATTCCACCCACATCCAGCTTTCCCTCCAGGCCAGCGATGGCCGGATCCGGCTCGAAATCCACGACAACGGCCTCGGTTTTGATCCCTCGATTGCCGTCCAAAAGGGCAATGGTTTGAGAAACATCACGGCCCGGGCTTGCCAACTCGGGGCAAACCTGAGTATTGAATCGCATCCGGGCGGCGGCACGCGCATCGCCCTCGAATTGCCCCCGAACAAGACACTTTATGCCTCAAACTGAGACAACTCCGATCCGCGTGGTCATCGTCGATGACCATGTCATCGTCCGCGTCGGTCTAAAAACCCTCCTCGAAGGCCATCCCAGAATCCAAATCGTTGGGGAAGCTGACACCGTCAAGTCCGCCATCGAAGAAAGCTTGCGCCTGAAGCCCGATCTCGTCCTGCTCGACGTGCGCCTCCCCGGGGGGGATGGCTTTGTCGCTTGCGAAAAAATCCAGAAGGAATGCCCCGAAACCCGCGTCCTGATCCTCACCTCTTTCGCCGACGATCAGACCGTTCTCAACGCCCTCGATGCCGGGGCGGACGGCTATCTGCTCAAGGAAATCGACAGCGATGCTCTCATCCAAGCCATCGAGAAGATCGCGGCAGGCCAATCGGTCCTCGATCCCGCTGTCACCCGCCGAGTTCTCTCCCGCATTCGACCCGGCGATGCCGCCACCGGAGCCGATCGCATCGCCCTGCTTTCCCACCAGGAACGACGCGTTCTGGCCTTGGTCGCCGAAGGTAAAACGAATAAGGAAATCGCTGTCGCCATGGAGTTAAGTGATAAGACTGTCAAAAATTATCTGAGCAATGCCCTGGATAAACTCCAGGTCTCCCGCCGTTCCCAGGCGGCCGCTTTCTACGCCCAATACGCCTCCCGCTTGCCCCAATCCCCTGTTATTTGATTTGTCCCGCCCTCCCAGGTTTCCATCTCATTATTTGACACTCACCCATTTCCTTCCCCCGTCCAACAGGCCCACCTAAAATAGGTCCATTTAGCGCCCTAAGATAGGCCCATAAAAAACTGCTCCACCTCAAACGGCATACCGCTGTTCCTATCTGCCTTTAAATTAGCCAAATACAAAAACGGTTCTTCTCGAGCTCTCGAAGTCCAGACAAGAGTCGTTTAAGTTTGGCGAACGCCTTGCTAAAAGCCGGTCGTGGCCGCTTGATTTCCGCCACAAGGATGTAACAACCATATGAAACTCGATTCGACACGAAGCCGGTTCAAGCTGCCACAGCGAGGATTCTCTCTGGTCGAAGCCATGATTGGCATGGGAATCATTGGCATTGTTTCCAGCGGTCTGTTTGCCAGTTTCTCGACGGGCTTTACCGTCATCCGACTGAGCCGTGAGGAAGCCCGGGCGACCCAGGTCATGATGGAGAAGCTCGAGGTCTTCCGGCTTTACTCCTGGAATCAGGTCACGAACCAGACCTTTGTCCCCAACGGCTTTGTCGCTCCCTTTGTCGCTGTCGGCGCCGATCCCGGATTTTACTACACCGGAACCGTTACCATCGCCAGCGCCCCCCTGGGAACCTCATACGACGAGGACTTGCGGCAAGTCACCGTCGACTTGGACTGGAACTCCAAGGGAATCCAGCGCCATCGGGAAGTCACCACCTACGTCTCGCGTTATGGAATCCAGAACTACACTTACTAGCGAGGCCACACCTCGGATCGCTCCGCCGTTTTCCGGCCTCCGGCCAAGACGCCAGTCCGGCATGACGCTGGTCGAAGTCATGGTCGGCCTGGCCGTCGGCTCCCTGCTCATGGCGTCGATCATGACCCTGTTCTCCTTCAGCAGCCGGAGCATGGTCAGCCTGCTCAATTACGCCGAATTGGAGCGTCAGAGCCAGCACGCCCTCGATATCATGTCCCGCGACATCCGCTCGGTCCTGCGCCTGGTCGAGAATACCACCACCTCCTTGACCTTTGTGGACAACGATGGCACCTCCCTGCGCTATGCCTACAATCCCGAGGCCAAAACCCTGGTCCGCACCAAGGGGAATGCCTCGGAAATCCTGCTGGAAGGCTGCGATAGCCTCTCGTTCTCGATCTTCCAGCGCAACACGCAGCAGTCGACCTTCGACCAGTTTCCGGCCGGCTCGGCCTCCACCTGCAAGCTGCTGCAGTTAAACTGGCATTGCACCCGCAAGATCCTCGGATCGGTGATGAATACCGAGAGCATGCAGTCAGCCAAGATCGTCATTCGGACCCATTGATTTGTTATGAAGATCCTTCTTCGCCACCGTCGCCAGACTCAGGGATCCGCCCTGATGATCTCAGTCGTTATTACCGGCATCATCGGAGCGTCGGTCGTCGGTTACCTCGAGTTGGTGGGGCACCAGCAGAAAATGCTAACCCGGGCGCAATATTGGAATTTTGCCTTGCCGGCGGCTGAAGCCGGGATCGAGGACGCCCTGACGCATCTGCATTACTACGCCCATGGATCCAACGTGGTCGGGAACGGCTGGGAAGCCACAGACGCCTCGGGGCTCTATGGCAAATCCAACAGCCTGGGAACCAGTCGTTACTCGGTCACCTTAAAGGCCATAGGCAATGCCAAACCGGTCAGGATCGTCTCGGAAGGCTTCACCAAGCTTCCCCCAAACAACGTCGAAATCAAACGGACGATCGAGGTCCTGGCCAGCCGGTTCAGCCTTTTCCC
>Ga0209310_1001221_pt1 | contig 20406 bp, 15 predicted proteins | sample AD_UKC030_MetaG_FD_184415 | JGI IMG/M metagenome (GOLD analysis project Ga0209310, IMG submission 184415) | Active sludge microbial communities of municipal wastewater-treating anaerobic digesters from USA - AD_UKC030_MetaG (SPAdes) (version 2) | ecosystem: Engineered > Bioreactor > Anaerobic >...
ACTCGAAGCTCAGCTCCACGTTGCAGCTCGGGCAATGGCTCATCTCGGGCGTGACGCGCGCCCCGCACTCGGGGCACTCGTAGACCTCGTCCGACTCGGCGGCGGCCGTCTCGGCCTCCGCCTCCTCCACCACCTCCACGTTCTCGTCGATAATAGCGCGTATCTTGTCGAGGGTCTCCGTATCCAGCCCCTGGATCGCGGCGAGCTGCTCGGGCCCGAGGGCGAGGAAGTCCTCCACGCTGGACACGCCGGCCGCGGCGAGGGCCTCGACCCAGGGAGCCTCGATGCCGGGGAGCTCGGCTATACCGGCGCTCTCCTCCTCGTAGCTCTCCCCGAACAGCTCGGAGACGGCCCGCTTGAGGTCGCTTGAGCGGTCCATCTGGAGGAACTGCTCCTCCGTCTTGACGTCGATATTCCAGTCGCAGAGCCGGTTGGCGAGGCGGACGTTGAGGCCCTGCTTGCCTATCGCCACGGAGAGCTGGCTGTCGGCGACCACCGCGAGGGCCACGTGCTTGGCCTCGTCGAGGATGTAGACTTCCCGCACCTCGGCCGGCGAGAGGGCGTTGCGGATGAAGCGCTTGGGATCGACCTCGTACTTGAGGATGTCGACCTTCTCGCCCTCGAGCTCGCGGATGATGGCCTGGATGCGGATGCCCTTGAGGCCGACGCAGGCGCCCACGGGATCGATGTCCTCGCGCTTGGAGAAGACGGCGATCTTGGTGCGGTAGCCCGGCTCGCGGACGATTTTGAAGACGTCGACCGTATTGTCGTAGATCTCGGGCACCTCAAGCTCGAGGATCTTCTTGACGAACTCGGCGTGGGTCCTGGAGAGGACGATCATAGGGCCCATGCGGCCCTTCTCCACCTCGACGATCATCGCCTTGATGCGGTCGCCCATGTGGTAGGACTCGCGGGGCGACTGGTACTTCTTGGGGAAGATGCCCTCGATCTTCCCGAGGTCCACGAAGATGTTGCCGTTCTTCTCGCGCTGGAAGTACCCGATGATGATCTCGCCGACCTTGGACTTGTACTCGGCGTACTGGGTGTCGCGGGATATCTCGCGGAGGGACTGCCGCGTGGTCTGCTTGGCGAGCATGACCGACTGGAGGTCGAACTCGCGGGGGTCGACGGGAAGCTCGAGGATGTCCCCGACCTCGGCCTCCTCGCTGTAGGCCTTGGCCTCGCCGAGCTCGATCTCGAGGACCGGGTCGTCGAGCTCCTCGACGATGGTCTTCTTGGCGTAGACGTCGACGCCCTCGTAGTTGTCGCGGAAGCGGACGACGGCGTTCTCGTTCGTGCCGTACTTCTTCTTATAGGCGGCCATGAGGGCCTCCTCGACCGTCTTCACGATGAGGTCTTCGGAGATGCCCTTCTCGGCGATGAGCTGTCGTATAGCGTCGGCCATTTCGGAAGCCATATGGATTAGTCTCCCTCCTGTGTTGAATCGAGCCTGGCCTTCGCCACGGCGCCAATATCGATAGCCCGCTCGCCCTCCGCGTCCGCGAGGAAGGCCCTGCCCCCCTCGACCCGGACGATCCTGCCGCACGCCCACTCCCCGCCCTCCTCGAGCTGGAAGCGGACAGCCTTCCCCGCGAAGACCGACCACTCGCGGGGGCTCCGGAGGGCCCGGTCGATGCCCGGGCTCGCGACCTCGAGCGCCACGTCCTCCGTACCCAGGAGGAGCTTGAGCCGGGGGTAGGCGAGACGATGCGCGACGGAGCACTCCTTCGTGCCCGTGCCGGCGGGCGAGTAGACCGTGATCCTCACGGTAGCCCCCGCGCCGCGCCGCTTGGACGACAGCTCCACCAGGGTCAGTCCCGCGCCCGCGAGCAGCGGCTCGAGCTCGGCGAACAATCTATCGCTTTCCTGCATACCTATAAAAAAAGAGTCGTTCCGAACGACTCTCTTTATCGCTAAGGAGAATCTTTGTTTTTCTTACATACCACGGGATACTACATCTTTCGGGCCCATACGTCAATACTGGGCCTCCCTAGTCGGCCGCGAGGATGAGCAGGGACACCTTCCGCGAGCCCCCGGCCTTGAGCGCGGCGGCGCAGGCCTCGGCGGTCGCCCCGGTCGTGACCACGTCGTCCAGGAGGAGGGCCAGCTCGGGTGGCGTCGCCCCCTCCTTGAGCCGGTAGGCGGCCCGGGCGTTGGCCAGCCGGGCCTCTCGGCCCAGCCTTTTCTGCTGCTTCGAGCCCAGCCGCTCGAGGGGACGCGCGACCGCGAAGCCCCGCCCCTCGAGCTCGCGGGCGAGGCGCTCGACCTGGTCCCAGCCTCGCTCGCGCAGCTTCCCGGGCCTGGGCGGGACCGGCACGATGCTCCAGTCCGGCCAGAGCCTTTCGGCCGCCGCGGCGAGGAGCTCGGCGAGGAAGGGGGCGAGGGAGCGCCGGTCGCGGAACTTATAGGCCGAGACGAGATCCTTGCAGGCGCCGGAGAAGCGGAACAGGGGATAGGCCTCATCCAGGACCCGCTCCCTCGCGCGGCAGTCCATGCAAAGACCTTCCTCGGATGAAAGCTCCTCGCCGCAGCGGGGGCAGCGCCTCCCCTCGATCGGCCTGAGCAGGGCGCGGCAAGAGGGGCAAAGGGGAGGAGCTCCGCGCCTCGGCTCGAGCGCCCGACCGCAGAGGGCGCAGGAGGCGGGGAGGGCGAAATCGAGGGCGAGCGCGAAGGCTCGGCGCGCCGCGGGGAGGATCTCCACGAACCAGGGACGCGCCCGGGAGCTCAGCCCGATTGAAGCCTCTTTTTCAGCGCGGCGAGGCGGTTCAGGGCCTCGAGGGGGGTAAGCGAGTCGAGGTCGAGGGAGGCGAGCTCCGCGGCGACGAGCTCCGCCGGGTCGAAGAGGGCGGCTTGGGCCCCCGCGGCGGGAGGCGGGCTCGGCGGGGATGCGGGCCGAGGCGGGGGAAGGCTGCTTTCCTTCCGGGAAAGCTCGTCCTGCACCGCTCTCGCCCGCTCGAGGACCTCCTCTGGCACCCCGGCTAGCCGGGCGACGTGGATGCCGTAGGAGCTCTCGGCGGGACCGGGCCTGATCTGCTTGAGGAAGACGATCTCGCCCCCCTCCTCGATCACGGCGAGGGAGAGGTTGCGCAGCCGGGGCCGTTCCATGGCGGTCAGCTCGTGGTAGTGGGTCGCGAAGAGGGTCCTGCAGCGGATGGCGTCGATCATGCGCTCGCAGACGGCCCAGGCGATGGCCAGGCCGTCGAGGGTGCTCGTGCCGCGACCCACCTCGTCCATCATCACCAGGCTCCGGCGGGTGGCCGAGTTCAGGATGTAGGCCGTCTCGTGCATCTCGACGAGGAAGGTGCTCTCGCCCCGGGCCAGGTTGTCCTGGGCCCCCACCCTACAGAAGATCTTGTCGACGATGCCGATCTCGGCGTCGAGGGCCGGCACGAAAGAGCCGGCCTGGGCCATGAGGACGATGAGGGCCGTCTGCCTGAGGAAGGTGGACTTGCCCGCCATGTTCGGCCCCGTGATGAGGGCGAAGGCGGGCTTCCCCTCGCCCTCCCCCGCGTCGAGCTCGACGCCGTTGGGGACGAAGCTCCCCGAGGGGAGGTGGGCTTCGACGACGGGGTGCCGGCCCTCGGTTATGCGGAGCAGGGGTTCCTCGACGAGGCGGGGTCGGGAGTAGCCGCGGGCGGTGGCCGCGTAGGCGAAGGAGGCGAGGCAGTCGCGCTCCGCCGCCTCCCTGCCCAGCTCGAGGATGGAGGGAACCGCGGCCTTGACCGCGTCGCGGAGCTCGAGGAAGAGCCTGCGCTCGAGCTCGACGATCCGCTCCTCGGCGCCGTTGATCTCGCTCTCGAGCTCGGAGAGCCGGGCCGTGGTGTAGCGCTCCCCCGCCACGAGGGACTGCCGGCGGATGAAGTGGGGCGGCACGGCGTCCAGCTTGCCCTTGGTCACCTCGAGGTAGTAGCCGATGATCCGGTTGTAGCGGACCTTGAGCCCCTGTATGCCCGTGGCGGCCCGCTCCTGGTCGATGTACTCGTCGAGGACGCGGCGGGAGCCAGCCTTGAGCCCCCGCAGCCGGTCGAGCTCGGCGTCGTAGCCCTCGCGCACGATGCCTCCCTCGGTGAGGAGGATCGAGGGCTCGTCGAGCACCGCCCGGCCTATGAGGGCCGCGGCGGCCTCGGCCGCGGCCAGGGCCCCCTCCCCCGCCGAGGGAGCCAGGAGCTCCGGAAGGGGGAGGGAGGCGTCGCGGCCCCGCGCGAGGCAGGCCCGGGCCGCGGCCATGGCGCGGATGGAATCGCGCAGGGCGAGGAGGTCCTTGGCGTGGGCCTTGTCCATGGCCACCCGGGCGGCGAGGCGCTCCACGTCGCGGATCCCGCCCAGGGCCTCGCGGAGCTCGGCGAGGAGGCGCTGGTCCCGGTAGAGCCGCTCGACCGCGTCGAGCCTCGCCTCCGCGGCGGCGCGCTCGCGGAGGGGCAGGAGGAGCCACTGCTTGAGGAGCCTCGCCCCCGGCGCCGTCCTCGTGCAGTCGAGGACCGCGAGGAGGCTGTAGGCCCGGCCCGAGTCCGAGAGGTTCCGCACGATCTCGAGGTTCTTCCGCGTGCCCTCGTCGATCGCCACGTACTCGTCCTCCCGGTAGGGCTGGGGCGCCGAGAGCTGGGGCGCGGCCGAGCGGGCCGTCTCGTCGACGTAGCGGAGGAGGACCCCCGCGGCGGCGAGCTCGGGATCCTCGTCGCCGAAGCCGAAGCCCTTGAGCGAGGCCACGCGGAAGCGGGCCTTGATCTCCTCGGCGGAGCGCCGCGGGTCGAAGCTCCAGTCGGGGTAGCGGTTGACGACCAGGCCCTCGCGCTCGTCCAGGGCCTCCGCGAGGTCCTCGCGCTCGAGGAGGGACTGCTGCACGAGGACCTCGCGGGGCGCGAGGCGGTAGAGCTCGGCCCTGAGGAGGGCCGCCGAGGCTCCGCCTTCGCCATCGGGGCGGGAATATGCCCGGAACTCCCCCGTGGACAGGTCCAGGTAAGCCAGGCAGATCCTCCGGGAGCGCGGCTCGGCCGCCGGCCCGGGCAGTGAGCAGGCAGCGAGGAGGTAGTTGTTGGAACCCTGCTCGAGGAAGTCCTCCTCGAGGGTCGTGCCCGGGGTGACCACCTCGACGACGTCGCGCTCGACGATGCCCTTCCCGCTCCCCGGCTCGGTGAGCTGCTCGCAGACGGCGACCTTCTTGCCCTGGCGGAGAAGCCGGGCGATGTAGGACCGGGCCGCGTGGTAGGGCACGCCGCACATCGGCTCTCCCTGCCTCTGGGTGAGTGTCAGGTCGAGGAGGGTGCTCGCCTCGACCGCGTCCTCGAAGAACATCTCGTAGAAGTCCCCGAGCCGGAAGAAGAGGATTGCGTCCCGGTGTCCGGCCTTTATCCGGTGGTATTGCTCCATCAACGGGCTGCGATCGGCCATGGCCGTTGCATTATAGTCGCCGAGGCGGTAGGCTACAAGGAGAAGCAGCTCGCGCAGGAGGAATGGGACGTGGAAGAGGCCGCGTTTTTCACGGTAGGGGATGGCAGGATCCTCGTCAGGGCGGAGGGGCACATGACCGCCCTCCTCTGCCCGAGCCTCAAGGCGAGGATCTTCGGCGCCTTGGAGGCGCCCGAGGCCCCCGCCTGCGTCGATTTCGACCTATCGGCCTGCGAGTACATGGACTCGACCTTCCTCGGGCTCATCGTCGGCGTCTGCAAGCGCCTGAAATCCCGCTCGGGGGGGGGGCGCGTCGTCCTCCATCGGACGAACGAGGCCTGCCTGGGCCTCCTGCGCACGATCGGCGTGCTCGGCCTCGTGGAGCTCTCCTCCGAGCCCTGCCGCGGAAGCGAGGGCATGGAGCGGATAGAAGGCGGGCCTAAGGCCAGCGCCCGCTTCATCCTCGACGCCCACGAGGAGCTCTCCGCCCTCTCCGAGGAGAACCGCAGCCGCTTCTCGACCCTCGCCGCGGCTCTCCGCGGCGCGCTCAAGGACGAGGGAGCCGGGTCCCGCGATTAAGGGCTCTTGGGCGCGAGGGCCTGGATGACCTTGTCGGTGATGTCGATCATCTGGCTGTACCAGAAGACGGCCTCCATCACCGAGTCGGCGCTCCGCACGTTCAGCACGAGGGAGTAGCCTTCCGACTCGGCGATGGCCTGGACCTGCCGGTACAGGTTCTGGGCGAAGGCGTCCCGCGAGACGAGGGTCTTGGCCTCGGCGTCGAGCTCCCGCTGCTTGACCTGGGCGAACTCCGAGAGCTGCTTGGTCCTCGATTCTATGTCGGAGCGTAGCTGGGCCGAGGACTTGGCGTCCCCCGCCTTGTCCGCCTCGACCTTCTGGGCGAGGAGGCGCATGATCTCGTCCTTGCGCTTGTCGATCTCCGCCTGGATCAGGGACTTCTTGAGCTCGAAGTCCCTGAGGGAGGAGGCGTCGCCCGAGCGCGAGGCCAGGATCCGGTTGAAGTCCATGACGGCGACCCGCGTTATCTGCTGCCCGAAGGCGGAGGCGGCGAGGGCCGCCGCGGCGGCGAGGGAGATCAGGATGCGTTTCGCGTTCATGCCTGCGCTCCTTGTCAGTACAGCGACTGCGTGATGCTGATGACCGTATCGAAGCCCGAGGTCTTCCAGTCTATCTCCGAGCCGTCGAAGGTGAAGCGCTTCGCGAGGTAGAAGCGGAAGGGGAACTGGGGTATCGCGAAGCGGAGCCCGAAGCCGAGGCTGAAGGCCATGTTGTCCCAGCCGAGCTCGGCGAAGGAAGTCCGCGTCTCGTCGCCGGCGATCGTGTCGAGGGTCATGTCGAGGAGCCCCACCTCGGTCCGTAGCGCGGCCGCGTCGAAGAAACCGTCGATCCACAGGAACTGCTCGATGACGGGCATGCGGAGCTCGACCCAGTTCTCCCACATCCGGATGCCTTCCTTGCCGTAGAGCTTGTTCCAGCCGCGGATGTTGAAGGTGCCGTCGAGGTAGAGCCAATCGTCGACGACCTCGAGGCCGTCGGAGAAGGGCTGCTTGAGGAGGGCCGTGTAGCCGGTGTGCGCGCCGAGGATCCACTTCAGGTTCCAGCCCTCGAAGACCGGTATGTTGAAGAGGGTCATGTAGGCCTCGAGGCGGGTGTCGGCGCGGAGGTAGTGCTGGACCTCGGAGGGGAGGAAGCCGGTCCAGGTGAAGCGCTGGCTCGCGAAATAGCCCCTGCCCGGGTTGTACCAGAGGTCGAGGTTGTTGAGGTAGGTCCTCCCGATGAGCTTGTTGGTGAGGCGCCACTCCCCGTCGGCATCGCGGAGGTCCTTGGAGGCCGGCCAGTACTTGTCCTCGTCGTAGTCCTTCAGGCCGTAGCCGATGGTGTAGCCGCCGGCGAAGCCGATGTCTCCCAGGGGGCTGCGGTACTTCTTGCCCGTCGTGAAGCCGAGGCTGATGTCCCAGTAGGTGTAGGGCATGAGGTAGGCCGAGGGGATGTCGCTGAGCGAGTAGCCGTCCTCGACCGGCTCGGTGTAGGGGTCGGGCACCCCGTCGTCGAAGATGGGGGCTATGACGTCCTGGCCCGTGGTCCTGGTCTTGTGCGTGAAGGAGAGGTTGACCCCTCCGGCGAAGCGCTTGCCGAAGAGCCAGTCGTCGGAGAAGCCGAAGGACAGGGACTGGTCGGTCGTCGAGACGTTGACCTCGGCGCTCAGGGTCTGGCCGTTGCCGAGGAAGTTGCGGTCGTTCCACTTGACGAGGCCGGAGATCGGGAAGCTGTCGGGCTCGCCCAGGCCGCTCAGGGTCACGCCGAACTGGATGTCCGCCGTGCTCTGCTCCTCGACGTTGACGACGAGGTTCATGAGGCTGTCGGCGCTGCCGGGGAACATCTCCGGCTCGACGGCGGAGAAGTACTGGAGGTTGTAGAGGTTGCGCAGGCCCTCGATCACCTTGGCCTTGGAGAAGATGTCTCCCACCTCGAGGGGAAGCTCGCGGTAGAGGACGAAGTCCTTGGTCTTCTTGTTCCCCTTGAAGGCGATGCTCTCGATGTGGGCCCGGTCGAATTCGGCTATCTTGATGCGGTAGGAGATGGAGAGCTTCTCGGTATCCCGCTCCTCGACGAGCTGGATCTGGTTGAAGATGTAGCCCGACTCGTAGTACAGGTCGTCGACCCGCTGCTTGTCCTGCTGGAGCTTCTTGTAGTTGAGCGTGCCGCCCGGCTTCTGGTAGACGAGGGACTCGAGCTTCTCGGTGCTGAAGACCTGGTTGCCCTCGAAGCTCATCCCGCCGTAGCTCCACTGGAGCCCTTCCTTGACGACGATCGTGAGGATGAGCCAGGTCTTGCCCTTCTTCTCGTCCTTCTCGTAGCCTCGCACGACGTCCTGGATGGACGCGTCGACGTAGCCGCGGCTCTTGTAGTAGTCGACGACCGCGCGCTTGTCCTCCTCGAGCTGGGTCTCCTGGAAGGCGCCGCTCTTGAAGAGCCCGGCCTCCTTGAGCTTGAGCTGGCCCTTCAAAGTCTGCGAGGCGACCGCGGTGTTGCCCTCGAAGCGGATCTCCTTGACGGCGACCTGCCCGCCCTCGACGACGGAGAAGGTGAGTATCACGGTCCCGGGATCGGCGCCGGGCGCGGCGGAGGAGCTTATCACCGCGTCGGGATAGCCCTTCTCGAGGTAGAGGCGGCGCAGGGCGAGCTCGTCGACCTTGGTCTTGGAGGCCTTGTAGATATCCCCCGCCTTCTCGGCGATGACGTCGAGGAGCTCGGTGCTGCGCAGGCCGGAGTTGCCCGTGACCCTGACCGCGTCGATCGAGGGCTTCTCGGTGACGACGAAGCGGATGATGACCTTGCTCTTCTCGGGATCGGCCGGCAGGGCGGCGGGCTCGATCTTCTCGAACCAGTCGAGCTCGTAGAGCTTGGACTGGAGCTCCATCCACAGCTCTTCGGAGAAAGCCTTCCCGACGTAGGGCTTGACCACGGTGTCGAGCTCGCGGCGGTCGGCGTGGTTGACGCCCTCCCACTGGACTTGCGAGATCGGCTTGCCCCAGAACCAATCCTCGTCCTCCTGGGCCCATACGGCGCAGGCGGCGAGGAAGAGGCAGAGCAGGGTCACGAGTCGCTTCATAGTACTCCTCATTTCAGTAGGAGAGCTTCCAGCTCAGGCTGATGCTCTGGTCTTTTATGTACAGGCTCTCGGGGCTGCTCGGGTTCACGGTCCATTGCAGGAGCCCGAAAGGCGTATCGAATTCCGCGCCGAGCTCCAAGTCTAGACGTAAAACGCTCGAGGGGACAAGAGGGTCGTCGTTCTCGCTCAGGCGCGCGGAGCCGTGCACGAAGATCGACTCGCCCAGGTACTTGCCGGCGTAGAGGCTCGTCTCGTCGAGGTAGCTGGCCAGGGGGTCGGATCTCGCGCCCGCCTCCGTCCCGGCATCTCCCGCCGCGACGCTGGGATCGGATATGTCGATGAGCCAGCGCTGGATGAGCTGGGTGCGCAGGTAGAATATGTCGAGGCCGAGGGCCTCGCGGACCCTGGACTCGAAGGCCTTCGTCACGTTGAAGCGGGGTATGAACTCGGCTCCGGAGATGGCCGCGCGGCGGATGTCGAGATCCTCGCCGGACTCCAAGCCCAGGAGGTTCTGGCCGAGGAGGGCCGCGATCTGTCCCTCGGTCATGGCGGGATCGGAGCTCAGGCTCGGCTGGAAGCTCGTTATGGGCGCGTTGTCGGCGCGCAGCGTGATGAGCACGGGGCCGGTATCGCTGCGGTCGCGGAGCTCCGCGAGGACCGTGACGCGAGGGTCGAAGCGGTCGATGCTCTCGTTGAAGACCAGCTGCGCGCTCTTCAGGAAGAAGTTCCGCTGGATGTAGAAGACGTCCCCGCCCCGCAAGGCGACCGTCCCCTTGAGCAGGAGATCGTTCGCGCCCTGGTCGTAGGCGATCTTCAGCTCGCTCGCGCGATCGGCGTATCCCGAGACGACGGGGAAGTCCCTCGAGGGGAAGAGGACCTGGACGCCCCTGCTCAGGCCGACGTCGAAGTCCACGGCTATGAAGGCCGCGCGGCGCTGCGGGGGGCCGGCCTTCCCCGCGTTGCTCGCCCAGACCTCGGGGCTCACGAGGACCGAGGCCTTCGCCAGGTCGATGTCCCCCCCGAGGAAGACCGTGTCGCCCCTGAGCTCCATCCGCAGGTCGAAGGACGCGTCGCCGTCTATCTCGATGCCCGTCACCGTCGCGTCGACCCGGACGAGGCCGCCCGGGGCGCTGCGCGCGCTCGCGGCCAGGCCCGCGGGGAGCCAGTGGTCGATGGAAGCCCCGGCCTCGAAGTCCACCCAGGCCTTGCCAACGGGTACCGCCGGGTTACGAGCTGTGATGCTCCTGCCCTCGAGCGCTATCGGCAGGTCGAAAGGCCCGAGGGTATCTCCGATCCAGCCTGGTATGGAGAGGGCGACCCCCTTGGCCTCGAGGCTGCCGCGGATCTCCGGGTCGGCGAGGAGGCCGTGCGCGGCCAGCTCCCCGCTGGCCGTCCCTGAGAGGAATCGCAGGGCTTCGGGCGGGACGAAGAAGGAGAGGGCCGGCAGGTCGAGCTCGATTCCCCTGGCGGTCGCCTCGATCTCCTTCCCGGAGATCCGGCCCGAGGCCTCCATCCGCAGGGGGAAGGGAGAGCGGGAGCTGAGCTCGAAGGCCCCGTCGAAGCCGTAGTAGGCGCTGAGCTCCCCGCTCCCGCCGGCATCGAGCCGAGCACCGTCCCGGTCGAGGCTCGCCGAGAAGGGCAGGCGCTCGCTCGAGAGCTCTCCCAGGCGCAGGGCGCTGAGGATGCCCGAGGCCTCGTAGTCCCGGGCATGGTCCCCGAGGCTCCGCGCGCCCGCGGCGCGGGAGGAGCCCCGGGCCTCCAGGTCGAAGGTGAGGCGCTGGCCCCGAAGCCTTCCGGCGAAGGAGAGCGCGAGGGTCGAGGCGGCGTCGAGGAAGGAGAAGGTCGCCGAGCGGAGCTTGAGCTCGTTGCCGAGGTAGGAGGCCTCGGCCGCCGCGAGCGAGAGGGAGCCGGCGGCGTAGGAGCCTCGAGCCGATCCGCTGATCGGCTGGTCGCGGTATTTCGCCCCGCGGAGCCTGGCCTCGAAGGAGAGCCGCGGATCGTCGAGGGGACCATCGACCTCCGCCCCGCCGTCCAGGCTCCCGGCCAAGGGCAGGGAGCCCAGGCGCGCGAGGGGGGAGGCTTGGAAGGCAACCTTGCCCCGCAGCGAGCCGGATTGGTAGCCCAGGTCGAGGTCGTAGCGCTCTGCCGAGGACTTCGAGGCGAGGACGCCCAGGAGCCGCCCCCTCGGCTCAGCCCCGAGCGCGTATTCGGCCGTCGCCGGCCCCGAGATCGAGGAGTGGCGGTCCTCGATCGAGAGGTCCCAGATCTGCCCGCCCCTCGGCCGGAAGTCGCCCGAGACGGAGATCCTCGGCAGGGCCGAGGAGCCCTCCCCCGCCGGGTCGAGGCTGAGGGAGGCTATGGAGCAGGACCAGTCCTCGGGAGAGGCGAAGCGGCCCTCCGCGTCGAGGCTCGCGAGGCAGGTCGCCTGGCCGATCGGGACGGGGAGCTCGGCCAGGCGGAGGCTCGCCGCGATCGCGCCGGAGCCCAGGGTCGCCAGGAGCCGCGCCCCGTAGTCTCCCGAGGCCGAGAGGACCCCTCCCGCGTAGGTCCCCTGGAAGGAATAGGGCACGCCGAGTAGCTGGAAGCCGGCCTCGAAGGAGAGGCCGGCGCCCCGCGCGAAATCCAGCCTCCCCCTGCCTTCGATCTCCCTGCCAGCCGCGGAGATCGTGGCCTTGCGCACGTTGACCGACTCCAGGTTCCCGGAGAGGGAGAGCAGGGCGTAGCTTCCCGGCAGGGAGCTCGAGACGAGGGCCAGGTCGGGGGCCGTCCAGGATAGGCGCTCGAAATCGCTCGAGGCGAAGACCTCGCCGCCCATCCTGAGGCCCGCGAGGGTCGAGGCGAGGCCCTCCGAGCCCAGGGCCGCCGCGAGGAGGCCGCGGAGGGGCCCTAAGTCCACCGACTCGAGGGAGAGCGAGAGATCGGCGGAGGGGCTCGCCCCGAAGGAGGCGCTGCCTTCGAGGCGGAGGATGGGCTCGCTGCCGGCCGCGGGCAGGGCCTCTCCCGAGAAGCGGGAGGGCGCGGGACCGGGCTCCTCCGCCTCCGACTCCGACTCGGGCAGGAGGATGGAGGCCTCGAAGTCGAGCTGGTCGCCGCGGAGGGCGGCTACCGCGGAGAGGTCCCGGAAGGTGGCGTCCCCGGCGCTCAGGCGCTCGGCGAGGAGGGCGTACTCGCCCCGGTGGCCGTAGACCTGCACGCTCGCTTCGATGGGCAGGGCCCCATCCCGCAGGGAAAGAGAGAGCCCCAGCTCGCCGTCGGGCGCGAGGTCGGCGAAGCGGAGGGAGCCGGAGTACTCGAGGGAGCTCCCGCCCTTCTCGAGCCTCGCGCGGGCTATCCGCGCTCCCTCGTAATCTCCCTTGGCCGAGATCGAGGCGCCTATCCTCCCCGCGGGCGAGGCTCCCGCGAGGAAGCCGCCGGCCTCGGCGCTGTAGCTCATGCGCCGCAGGTCGCCGCCGGGGAGCTCCACGGCGAGGCGGCCCGAGTAGGAGGCGGCGAGCCAGGGCGCCAGCCAGGCGAGGCGGCCGGAGGCCTGGAGGCTGCTTCCCGGCGAGAATCCTTCCATCCGGAGCTCGGCCGAGAGATCGCCCCCGGCCCGCTCGAGCGCGATCGCCAGGTCGAGGGGGGCCTGGTCGCGGACCTTGCGGAGCTCGACCCCCTCCTTCGAGTACACGAGCTCGAATCGCTGGGTCCTGAGCCCGAAGTCCCGGGCCCGAGCGGCGATGCCGAGCTCCATCCTGGCGCGGCTCAGGTCCGCGGCGAAGGATCCCGCCGCGGAGAGGGGGCCCTGCAGGCTGCCGATGTCGACGATTCCCTGGTCGACGCGGTACTCGCCGGCGAAGGAGAACTCCGCCTCGCCGCCCTTGGGCGCGAGGGCGAACTCCGTCGCCTTGATCGTCGCGGTCCCGAGGCCGGCGGAGGCGAGGCGCAGCGAGACGTCCCTGCCCGATATGGACGCGGCCAGGGGGGCGGATCCCGATCCGCCGGCGAGGAGGAACTTGAGGCGCTCGAGGAGCTCCCGATCGGCGTCCAGGTCGAGGGAGAGGGCCGCGTCCTCGATGCGGAAGGCGCGGAAGGAGGCTCCCAGCTCGCCCCTGGCCGCCTTGGCCAGGTCGTAGTAGACGAGGACCCTGCCCGCCTTGAGGAGGGTGGCCCCGTTCGGGCCGCTCACCCGCAGGCCGCGGATGGATACGGAGCTCAGGATCGAGGGGGAGATCGAGTCGAAGGCGAAGTGGAGGCCGGTCGCGCGTTCCGCATCGGCCTTGACCGATTCGAGGCGGCCGCGGACCGCGCCTCGGACCGCCGAATCGAGGCGGGGAGCGGCAGAGAACGCCGCGGTCGCGATGAGTGCTACGGCCGCAGCCGTCCGGGACGCGCGCCCCTTCCTTGACCAGCTCGTGGGAGCTACGATATCACAGCCTCCGGTGCCTCGTCATGTCCCGCCCCTTCCGGCGAGCCTTGCGGAAAACGTCGCGAACCGATACGCTCGCCCCATGCTACCCGCGGAACGCGGCCGCTTGCGCCGCTTCATCGTGCTCGAGGGGGTCGACGGCGCCGGCACGACCACCCAGCTCAAGGCCCTGGGAGCCGCCCTTTCCGCCGCCGGCGAGCCCCACTGGATCAGCGCCGAGCCTACCGGCCGCCCCGAGGGAGCCTTGATCCGCCGCATCCTCGGCGGCGAGCTGGAAGCCGCGCCGGCCACCGTGGCCTACCTCTTCGCAGCCGACCGCTGCGAGCACCTCTACGGCTCGGGAGGCATCGTCGAGCGGCTCGGCCGCGGCGAGGCGGTGGTCTGCGACCGCTATATCCTCTCCAGCCTCGCCTACCAAGGCGCCACCTGCGGCATCGAGCTCCCCCTGTATCTAAATGATCGGTTCCCCCTGCCCTCCCTCCTCATCTACTTCGACGTCGACCCGAGGCAGTCCATGTCCCGGATAGACGGGCGCGAGCGCCGCGAGATCTACGAGCTCCTGCCCTTCCAGGAGCGGGTCCGAGCCGCCTACGAGGAGGCCCTGGCGCGCTTCGAGGGCGGTCCGATGCGGATACTCCGCGTCGACGCCGGGCTGCCCGCGGCCGAGGTGGGACGGGCCGTCCTCGCCGCGGTCGGGGAGGAGCTCGGCCTCGACCTGGCTGCGGGCTCCCGCGAATAGAACAAACTGGGGCGCCGGAGGTTTCCTTCCGATATTCAAACCATGCGGACGCGCCTTCCGGTCGCCTTGGCCCTCCTCCTCGCCGCGGCGAGCGCCTCGGCCTACCCCGTCTACTACAAGGAGCAGTTCTACAAGCTCTTCCACACCCACTACATCCAGTATCCCGACGACGCGATCGAGAACATCTACTGGCTCGAGCAGGCCAAGAAGGCCAACTTCTGCAATCCCCTCTACGCCCTCGCGACCATAGAGGATAAAAGGGATTGGGAGCGCTACCGCTACCTCTTCGACATGCACCTCAACCTCAAGCTCATCGAGCAGCACCTCAGGCTCGGCTCCAAGTTCGACAAGCGGGTAGCCTACTTCTACAACGCCCCCTGGCGGGACGAGAACCTCGACAGCCTCAAGACCGCGGAAAGCGCCTATCGCGCCGCCCTCCTGTACTGGGACGAGACGGTGGCCCTGGCGGGCAAGGCCATGGGCATGCGCTTCGTCGAGCTGGACGAGGTCCAGGCCTGGGTCGACGAGGCGTACCGCATCGTCGAGGGCGAGCTCGACTACGCCCTCATCATCGGCGACGAGCTCAGGCGGCTCGAGAAGGTGCGCACGGACTTCGAGAAGATGGACCTGTCGACCTACTGACCGAATCAACCTTCCTTTCCGTGCCGGGCTTCGATGCGCCATGCCTCTTTGGGCTTTTACCGCAGAGGGCGCAGAGGTACGCAGAGGAAGTATGGTATAAGGGGCGTTGAATCTTCAGACAGTTATCCTTTTTTGCGATAGGGTCCTTGCCTAGCAGATTCTTCTGGCACAACCTCCTCCGCGCCCTCCGCGCCCTCCGCGCCCTCCGCGCCCTCCGCGTTTCCATCTTCGTATACCCGCACCCCGTGATCAGCCAGGCTGCCGCCTCTGGGGGGGGCTTGTTCGAGCAGGGCTCCGACGATGTGATAGCGGCCAACGCGCCGGCTTCGCCTAACGTATGAGCATGGCGTCGCCGTAGCTGAAGAAACGGTAGCGCCCGCGCACCGCCTCGGCGTAGGCCTCGAGGACGCGCTCGCGGCCGGCGAAGGCCGAGACGAGCATGAGCAGGGTCGAGCGGGGCGTATGGAAGTTGGTGAAGAGCCGGTCCACGGCCTTGAAGCGGTAGCCCGGGTAGATGAAGATCCGGGTGCTGCCCGAGCCCGCCGCGAGGCCCTCCACGCCCCAGGCCGACTCGAGGGTCCGCAGGCTCGTCGTGCCCACGGCGATGACGGGCCTACCCTCGGCCTTGGCGCGCATGACCGCGGCGGCCGCGGCTTCGCTCACCGTGTACTCCTCCTCGTGCATCGCGTGGTCCTCGACGTTCTCGGAACGCACGGGCAGGAAGGTGCCCATGCCCACGTGGAGGGTCAGCGTCGCGCGCTCGACACCCCGCCCGTCGAGGGCCGCGAGAAGCTCCTCGGTGAAGTGGAGGCCCGCGGTGGGGCAGGCGGCGGAGCCCACGGCGCGCGAGTAGACGGTCTGATAGCGCTCCTCGTCCGCGGGCCGGTCATCGCGCTTGATATACGGGGGGAGGGGCACGTGGCCGACCCGCTCGAGGTAGGCCTCGTCGATGGGCGGCTCGAAGCGGAGCCTCCTCGTGTCGGCGCCCGCCCCTACGGGGTCGGGAAGGACCTCGGCCTCCACGCCCTCGGGGAATGCGTAGCGACGGCCGGGCCGCTGGCGCTTGAGCTTGGTCGCCGCGGCCTCCCATTCGTCCGGGGCGCGGCGCCTGAGGAGGAGGAACTCCACCCGGGCGCCCGTATCGAGGGCCTGGCCGTAGAGCCTCGCCTTGCGGACCCGGGAGTCGTTGAAGACCATGAGGCTGCCCGGCTCGATCCAGCCGGGGAGATCGCGGACCATCGAATGACTGAGGCTTCCCGAGGCCCGGTCGAGGACGAGGAGCCGGGACTCGCCGCGGCGCTCCGGAGGGTCCTGGGCTACGAGCTCCTCGGGGAGGTCAAAATTGAAGTCGTCCGTCTTCACGGGGTGCCTCTAGGCCGAGGTGGCTGTACGCGGCGGCAGTCGCCACCCGGCCCCGCGAGGTGCGGGCGAGGAGGCCTGCTTGGATGAGGTAGGGCTCGTAGTAGTCCTCGAGGCTGTCCACGCCCTCCCCCACCGTGATAGCCAGGGTCTCGGCGCCCACGGGGCCGCCGGCGTACTTCCGGATGATGGCCTCCAGGATCTCGCGATCGAGGCGCTCGAGGCCGAGGCGGTCCACCTCGAGGCGGTCGAGGCCGGAGTCGACGATGCGCCGGGTCACCCTTCCCTTGCCCTCGACCTGGGCGAAGTCGCGCATTCGCCGCAGGAGGCGGTTCGCGATGCGCGGGGTGCCCCGGCTCGAGGCGGCGAGGAGGGAGGCCGCGTCGGGCTCGACCTCGACCCCGAGGATGGCGGCCGAGCGCCGGATTATCGACTCGAGCTCCCCCGCCTCGTAGTAGCCGAAGCGAAGGCTGATGCCGAAGCGGCTGGACAGGGGCGCCGAGACCGTGCCGGCCTTGGTGGTGGCCCCGACGAGGGTGAAGGGGGGGACAGGCACGCGGACGGTACGGGCGGCTGGCCCCTGGCCGATGATCCAATCCAGCTCGAAGTCCTCCATCGCGATGTAGAGCATCTCCTCGATGGCGGGTTTCAGGCGGTGGATCTCGTCGATGAAGAGGACGGAGCGCTCGCGCAGGGTGGTGAGGACCCCCGCGAGATCCTTGGGCTTGTCGAGGGCCGGGGCGCTCGTGGGCTTGAAGTCCACCCCGAGCTCGTTGGCTACGATCGAGGCCAAGGTCGTCTTGCCCAGGCCGGGCGGGCCCATGAGGAAGAGGTGGTCGAGGGCCTCCTCGCGATCGCTGGCGGCCTTGATGAAGAGGCCGAGGTTGGCCTTGAGCTTGGCCTGGCCCTGGAACTCGGAAAGGAGGCGGGGCCGGAGGGAGGATTCGCGCTCGTCGTCCTCGGCGTCGAAGGCAGGGTCCATGGTGCGGGCCACGGCCTAGGCTCCTGCGGAGAGCTCGAGGAGGACGCGGCGGAAGAGCTCGCGCTCGCGTTCAGGCCCGGCGGGTACTTGGGGCGCGAGCTCCTTCACGGCCCGCTCGACCCGCTTGCGCTCGAAGCCCATGTCGGCGAAGGCCCGCACGAGGTCGGCCCACTCGCCGGCGGCCGCTCCCGAGGAGGCCCCGCCCTCCGCGGGGCGCAGCACCAGCTTGCCCTTGAGGGCGAGGAGCATCTTCTGGGCGAGCTTGGGGCCGACGCCGGGTATCCGCTGGAGGGCGGCCAGGTCGTCGACTTCCAGGGCGGCGTCCAGGGCCTCGGGCCTGATGCCCGAGAGGACGCGGAGGGCCTGCTTGGGGCCGATGCCCTCGACCTTCATGAGCTCGAGGAAGACCGTCCGCTCCTCGCGGCTCGGGAAGCCGAAGAGCCGCATCCCGTCCTCGTAGTGGTGGAGCCAGGCATAGGCCTTGGCCTCCCCCTCGAGGGCGCCGAAGTCGTCGACCGAGCGGGCGGGCACGGCGAGCTCCCACTCGACCCCGCCCGTGTCTATGCAGATCGAGTCCGCCCGTTTCTCGGAGAGGCGGCCGGAGATGCTGTTGAACATGGGCGGAGTATAGAACGGCCGGGGAGGGGCGTACAAGGAGCGGCGGAGGAGAGGGGGCCGCTCAGCCTCCTAAGGGGCCGCGATGGTTGGCCCGGCAGATCGCCGCGGCCAGAGCGTCGGCGGCGTGGTCGGGCTTGGGGATATCGGGCAGGCCGAGTATGACGCGGACCATTTCCTGGACCTGGGCCTTCTCGGCGCGGGCCGAGCCCGAGACCGCCTGCTTGATCGCGGTGGGGCTGTATTCGAGGAGCTCGACCGCGGAGCGCGCGAAGGCGAGGCGGATGACTCCCTTGGCCTCGGCCACGGGCATGGCCGAGCTCACGTTCTTCCAGAAATAGAGGCTTTCCATGCCGCCCGAGTCGGGCTGCCACTCGGCTATGAGCTCGGACACGCGGTCGAAGATGGCCAGGAGGCGGGTCCCGGTATCCTCGTCCTTGGCGGTGAGGATGCAGCCGTGGTCGAGGCGGGCGAGGCGGCCGTCCCGGCACTCGACGAGGCCGTAGCCGACCGAGGCCAGGCCCGGATCGATGCCGAGTATGCGAAAGGCCGGAGCGGAGGAGGAGCGCCTCGCGCTCCTCGCTGCCGTTCCGGCCTTCTTCCGCAGGGTGGCGGCGATGGCTTATTCTTCCAGGTCCTCGGGGATCTCGACGTTGTGGTAGACGTTCTGCACGTCGTCGCTCTCCTCGAGCTTGTCGATGAGCTTCTGGACCTTGCCGGCGTCTTCCTTGCTGGGGGAGACGTAGCTCTCGGGGACCATCGAGATCTCGGCGCCGTCGGTCTCGTAGCCGCCGGCGTTCATAGCGTCGAGGACGGACTCGAAGGAGGCGGGATCGGTGTAGACCACCAGCTCCCCGCCCTCGTTCTGGACGTCGTCGGCGCCGGCTTCGAGGGCGGCCTCCATGATCTTGTCCTCGCTGTACTTCTCGCCGTCGTAGGAAAGGACGCCCTTGCGGCTGAAGAGGCGGGCCACGGAGTTGCTCACGGCCAGGTTGGAGCCGGCGCGGGTGAGGATGTTGCGGATCTCGGCCGCCGCGCGGTTCTTGTTCTCGGTGAGGACTTCGATGAGGAGGGCGCCGCCGCCGGGGGCGTAGGCCTCGTAGGTCAGCTCCTCGTAGCTCACGCCCTCGAGCTCGCCGGCGCCCTTCTTGATGGCGCGGTCGATGTTGTCCTTGGGCATGTTCGCGGCCTTGGCCTTGAGCACGGCGGTGCGGAGCCGGGGGTTGCTCTCCGGATCGCTGCCGCCCATGCGGGCCGCTATGGAGATTTCCTTGATCAGCTTGGTGAACATCTGGCCGCGCTTCGCGTCGAGCGCGCCTTTCTTGTGCTTTATCGTAGCCCATTTGCTATGGCCGGACATAGGAGCTCCTCATATATGCCGAATACCTAAAAAACATAGCATAGGGCCGGGAAAACTGTCAATGACTGGCGCTATTCAGCGGTCGTTTGGAAAAGCCTGCGGTATTTTGCGAGCTTCCGGAGGGCAGGGCCGGCGACTGCGCGCAGGAACGATGAAGGCGCCCCGGCCGCAGCCCAGGGCGCCTTCGCCTGCCGATCTTCGGAACCGGGAAGCTAGCGCTTGGGAGCGGCGATCTTGCCGCGCTGCATGCCGTCGCGCAGGAGCTTGAGGGTGAGCTCGTCGAACCAGGAATAGTCGAAGGGCTTCTTGCCGCGGACGGTGTACTTTACCGCCGCGTCGAGCTCGTCCTTGCAAGGCTCGCAGATGTCTATATCGGCGATATGGAAAAAGGACCGGGAGGGAACGGGATTCTCAACGGCCTTCTTGCAGACGTCGCAATAAAGGACTTTCATTCGCTGCTCCTTTGCGTTACGCGCTCTCGAGTGTATGATATCGCATCGCGGTGAGCCGCGCAAGCAGTTTTGCGGAGCGTGCCATGGAGCAGGAATTCGAGGCGGAGGGCCGCCGCTTCGGGCCGGGACGGGTCCTCGTGATAGCCGAGATCGGCACCGGCCACGGGGGCGACCGGTCGCGGGCGGCCGAGCTCGTGGCGGCGGCGGCCGAGGCGGGGGCCGACTGCGCCAAGTTCCAGTGCGTCTTCGCCGAGGAGATACTCCACCCGGAAACGGGGACGGTCCCTCTCCCCGGAGGGGCCATCCGGCTCTACGACCGATTCCGTCGCCTCGAGGAGCCGCCCTCGTTCTACGCCGAGGCGAAAGCCGAGGCCGAGCGCCGGGGCATGCTCTTCCTCTGCACCCCCTTCGGGATCCGAAGCGCCCGCCTCCTCCGCGAGCTCGGGGTCGGGCTCATGAAAGTCGCGAGCCCCGAGCTCAACCACCTCCCCCTCCTCGCCGAGCTCGCCGCCTACGGCCTGCCCACCATACTCTCGAGCGGGGTCTCGACCCTCGCCGATATCGAGGCGGCCCTCGGCATCCTCCGCGGCCGGATGGACGGCCGGGCCGGGACGGGCGGCGCCGGCGCGCCGAGCCTGGCCCTCCTCCACTGCGTCACCGCCTATCCGGCCCCCGCCGAGGACTACAACCTCCGGCTCCTCGCCGGACTCTCCTCGGTCTTCGGCATCCCGACGGGGGTATCGGACCATTCCCTCGATCCGGTCCTCGTGCCCGCCCTCTCGGTGGCGGCGGGGAGCTCCATCGTCGAGAAGCACATCTGCCTCTCGCGCTCG
>Ga0209310_1001224_pt1 | contig 20373 bp, 17 predicted proteins | sample AD_UKC030_MetaG_FD_184415 | JGI IMG/M metagenome (GOLD analysis project Ga0209310, IMG submission 184415) | Active sludge microbial communities of municipal wastewater-treating anaerobic digesters from USA - AD_UKC030_MetaG (SPAdes) (version 2) | ecosystem: Engineered > Bioreactor > Anaerobic >...
GTGAAACGCAAGAAGTGTTTCTTTCGTTTCACCCTTTTTCCGTTTCTAGAACTGGCATCAATAAAAGTTCGCAAAGGATTGATATGCTGAGAAAAACAGTCTTGAATTCTGCTCACCGCGCGCTCGGCGCCCGCATGGTCGACTTTGGCGGTTGGGACATGCCGGTCAACTACGGTTCGCAAATCGAGGAGCACCATGCGGTACGCAACAACTGCGGCATGTTCGATGTTTCCCACATGTGCCCGGTCGATCTCGCCGGCCCCGATTGCCGCCCCTTTCTCTCCCGCCTCGTCGCCAATGATGTCGCCAAACTCACCGTTTCGGGCAAGGCGCTTTACTCGGCCATGCTCAACGAAGACGGGGGCGTCATCGACGACCTGATCATCTACTTCCTGACCGACACGCGCTTCCGCATCGTCATCAACGCCGGGACGGCCGACAAGGATCTGGCCTGGATGCACGCAAAAGCGGCCGAATGGAAGATGGACGTGAGCATCACGCAGCGCCGCGCGGGGGAAAACAACCTGGCCATCATCGCCGTGCAGGGGCCGAACGCCCGCGCCAGGGTGTGGGATGTCCTGCCGCAAACCAAGGCGGCCATTGCCGATCTGAAACCTTTCTTCGCCGCCGAAGTAGGTCAGTATTTCATCGCCAGCACCGGCTACACCGGCGAAGACGGCTACGAAATCATGCTCCCGGCCGACGAAGCCGAAGCCCTATGGAACAAGCTGAAGGATGCCGGCGTCGCCCCCTGCGGCCTGGGCGCGCGCGACACGTTGCGCCTCGAAGCCGGTATGAATCTCTACGGCCAGGACATGGACGAAACGGTTTCACCGCTCGACGCCGGTCTCGCCTGGACGGTCGCCATGAAGGACGAACGCGAATTCGTCGGAAAATCGGCGTTGACCGCAACCGGCCAGCAGAAAGCTTTCCTCGGGCTGATCCTGCTCGACAAGGGTGTGCTACGTGGACACCAACAAGTCATTACGAAACATGGTACTGGCGAAATAACCTCCGGTAGTTTCTCACCAACATTGCAGCAGTCCATCGCCCTTGCCCGCCTGCCGCTCGGCGTCCAGGTCGGCGACGAAGTCGAGGTCGACATTCGCGGCAAGTTGCTCAAGGCCAGGGTTACCAAACCCGTATTTGCCCGCAACGGCAAAGCAGTCATTTAACTATTCCCTCCAAGGAGAAAAACATGTCCTACGTTCCCGACAACCTCAGATACGCACCTTCCCACGAATGGCTGCTGCTCGACGCCGACGGCATCGTTACCGTCGGCATTACCGATCATGCCCAGGAGGCGCTTGGCGACCTCGTTTTCATCGAACTCCCGGACGTCGGCGGTCATTACGTCGCTGAAAAGGAAATCGCCGTCGTCGAATCGGTGAAGGCTGCGGCAGACGTCTATGCGCCGATCGCCGGCATCGTCACCGAAGTCAATCAGGCCGCCGCCGATGCGCCGGAAACAGTCAATCAGGATGCCTACGCGACCTGGCTGTTCAAGCTGAAGCCGGACAACGTTGCGGATATCAACAAGATGCTCGACGCCACTGCCTATCGAGGCCTGGCCGACGTCGCCTGAACAGGATCGCCCATGCCGCTCAATCAACCGCTCTCAGCCCTGGAGCAGCACGACGAGTTCATCGGTCGCCACATCGGCCCGTGTTCGAGTGAAATTGCCGCCATGCTGGCTGCCATCGGCGCCGATAGCCTGGAAAACCTGATCGACCAGACGGTGCCAGCCGCCATCCGCCTGCCGGCCGACCTGTCGCTGCCGCCGCCACGCCGCGAAAACGAGGCGCTGGCCGACCTCAAGGCCATTGCCGGCAAGAACGTGGTCAACAAGTCGTGCATCGGCATGGGCTATTACGACACGTTGACGCCCAATGTCATCCTGCGCAACGTGATGGAAAACCCCGGCTGGTATACCGCCTACACGCCCTACCAGGCCGAGATCGCGCAGGGCCGGCTGGAAGCGTTGATGAACTTCCAGCAGATGGTCATCGACCTGACCGGACTGGAGATCGCCAACGCCTCGCTGCTCGACGAAGCCACCGCCGCCGCCGAAGCGATGGCCATGGCGCGCCGTGTTTCCAAGTCGAAATCGAACCGCTTCCTGGTCGATGCCAACTGCTTCCCACAGATCATCGACGTGGTCAGGACACGCGCCGCTTATTTCGGCTTCGAACTGGTGCCTGTTGCGGTCAACCCCGAAAACGAGGCAAAAATCGAAGGTGACGAATTTTTCGGCGCCCTGCTGCAATACCCTGGCGACAACGGCGAAGTCCGAGACCTGACGGGTCTGATCGGCAAACTGAAGGCCAAGGGAGCCACCATCGCCGTCGCCAGCGATCTGATGGCGCTCGTGCTGCTCAAGTCGCCCGGTGCGATGGGCGCCGACATCGCGCTCGGCTCCAGCCAGCGCTTCGGCATCCCGATGGGCTTCGGCGGCCCGCACGCCGCCTTCTTCGCTACCCGCGAAGCCTACGTCCGCTCGATGCCGGGCCGCATCATCGGCGTCTCGAAGGATGCGCGCGGCAATACCGCGTATCGCATGACGCTGCAAACCCGCGAGCAGCATATCCGCCGCGAGAAGGCCAATTCCAACATCTGCACCTCGCAGGTGTTGCTTGCCAACATGGCCGGCATGTACGCCGTTTATCACGGCGCCGCCGGCCTGCGCCTGATCGCTGGCCGCATCCACCGGCTGACCGCCATCCTGGCCGAAGGCTTGAAGCGTGCAGGCATCACTGTGCTGACCAAGCAGTTTTACGACACCGTGCATCTCGACCTCGGCGCCCGCGCCGAAGCGGTCTATCGCGAGGCCCTGACCGCAGGCTACAACCTGCGCCGCGTGGCGGCAGGCGTGCTCGGCATTTCCTTCGACGAAACGGCGACCCGTAACGACGTCGCCACGCTGTTCAAGCTCATCACCCAGGTCACGCTCGACATGGACGTCATCGACGCCCAGGTCGCCGTCGCCGACTCGGCGCTGCCGGAGGCGCTGATCCGCAGCGACGCCGTCCTTCAGCACCCCGTGTTCAACACGCACCACACCGAACACGAGATGCTGCGCTACCTGAAATCCCTGCAGAACAAGGATCTGGCGCTCGACCACTCGATGATTTCGCTCGGCTCCTGCACCATGAAGCTGAACGCGACCAGCGAGATGATCCCCGTCACCTGGCCGGAATTCGGCGGCATGCACCCCTTCGCCCCGCGCGAGCAGGCCGCCGGCTACCTGGAAATGATCGCCGGCCTGACCGAGTGGCTGAAAACCGTCACCGGCTTCGACGCCATCTGCATGCAGCCCAATTCCGGTGCGCAAGGCGAATACGCCGGCCTCGTCGCCATCGCCCGCTACCACGCCAGTCGCGGCGAAGCGCACCGCAATGTCTGCCTGATCCCGAAATCGGCGCACGGCACCAACCCGGCGACCGCCCAGATGTGCAACATGAAGGTCGTCGTCGTCGATTGCGACGACAACGGCAACGTCGACATCGACGACCTGATCGCCAAGGCCGAGGCGCATCGCGATGACCTCGCCTGCCTGATGATTACCTACCCCTCGACGCACGGCGTCTTCGAGGAGGCGATCAAGGACATCTGCATCATCGTCCACGCCAACGGCGGCCAGGTGTACATGGACGGTGCCAACCTCAACGCCCAGGTCGGTCTGACCTCACCCGGCTTCATCGGCGCCGACGTCAGCCACATGAACCTGCACAAGACCTTCGCCATCCCCCACGGCGGTGGCGGACCGGGCATGGGGCCGATCGGCCTCAAGGCGCACCTGGCGCCGTTCATGGCCGACCACGCGGTTGCCGCGACCGGCCCGGCGGATCGCGTTAACGCCGGTCAGGGCGCGGTCTCCGCCGCCCCCTTCGGCTCCGCGTCGATCCTGACCATCTCCTGGATGTACCTCGCCATGCTCGGTGGCGCCGGCGTCAAAAAGGCCACGCAGGTTGCCATCCTGAACGCCAACTACGTCGCGACCAGGTTGAACGCGCACTACCCGGTGCTCTACGTCGGGAAAAATGGGCGCGTGGCGCACGAGTGCATTCTCGACATCCGCCCGATCAAGGCCGCCACCGGCATCGCCGAGATCGACATTGCCAAGCGCCTGATGGACTACGGCTTCCATGCGCCTACGGTGTCCTTCCCGGTTGCCGGCACGATCATGGTCGAGCCAACGGAATCCGAATCGAAGGCCGAACTCGACCGCTTCATCGCGGCCATGATCGCCATTCGCGAGGAAATCCGCCAGATCGAGAACGGTGTCTGGTCGGCCGACAACAACCCGCTCAAGAATGCCCCGCATTCGCAGGCGGATGTCATCGACGGCGACTGGCCGCATCCCTACAGCCGCCAGCAGGCCGTCTTCCCGCTGCCCTGGGTGGCTGCCAACAAGTTCTGGCCGAGCGTCAATCGCATCGACGACGTGTACGGCGACCGCAACCTGAACTGCGCCTGCCCGCCGATGTCCTCCTACGACGACTGAGATGGCTGTCGATCTCTCCGCCATCGCCAAATGGCCCAACGTCCCCGCCTGTTACGACTGGTTGTCGCTGGACCGGCGCGGCGATTGGCGATTGCAGGGAGAGCGCGTCACGCACCGCGGACTGATCGAGTTCATGAACCGGCAGTATGGCGCCGACGAGACCGGCTGCTGGTTCGTGCAGAACGGGCCGCAAAGGGTTTTCGTCGAACTGGCTTGTACGCCGTGGATCTTCCGGCGGCAGGACGACGGATTTTTCAGCCATACCGGCCAGCCCGCCGGTGCCATCCGTGCCATCCATCTCGACGAAAACGGCAGCATTCTGCTCGAAACGGCGCTGGGCATCGGCCTGCTCGACGACCGCGACCTGGCGGGATTCTTTGCCGAGTGCCGCAGCGCCACAGGCGCCCCGGCCGACGACGAGAGCCTGCTCGGCCTGATGAGCGGCAGCGGAAAGTCGTCCATCGCCTGGCAATCCATTCCGCTGCAACGAATCGCTGCGGTCGACCTGCCAAAACGCTTTAATTTCATCCTTCGTCCACAAGCGAAGACCTAGTTCCACCGCAAGACCATGCTAAACCTCGTTTCCATCCTTCACCTGTGCGTCCTGATCGGCATCGCGCTGCGCATCTTTTCGCGGCGCAATGCGAGCGGCGCGGCGGTCGGCTGGCTGCTGCTGGTCGTACTGCTGCCGGGCGTCGGCGCACTGATGTATCTGTTGATCGGCGAACGGCGGCTGGGCAGGAAATGGATGCAACGCGCCATCGCGCTGCGCCCGGAAATGCTGCGCTGGGCCGCCGACATACCGCCCGAATGCATCGCTGCGCCGACGACGCTCGCGGCGGGCGGCGAGAGCATCAGCCGGCTGTCCCACGCCGCGGTCGGCCTGCCCCTGATGAGCGGCCACCGGCTTCAGTTGTTGAGCGACAGCACGTCGATCATGCAGGCCATGATCGCCGACATCGACGCCGCCCAAAGTTCAGTCCGCCTCGAGTTCTACATCTGGCATGCCGGCGGCTTCGTCGACGACCTGATCGCCGCGCTGGTGCGCGCCACGGGGCGCGGCGTCGCCTGCAGCGTGCTGATGGATTCGCTCGGCAGCCGACCGTTTTTCAAGAGCGAGGCTTTCGAGCGGCTGCGCGCCGCCGGCGTAGACGTCGTCGAAGTCCTGCCGGTCAATCCCTTGCGTGTCCTGTTCGTACGTTTCGACCTGCGCGACCATCGCAAGATCGCCGTCATCGACCGCCGCATCGCCTACACCGGCAGCATGAACATCGCCGACCCGCGCTTCTTCAAGCAGGATGCCGGGGTCGGCGAATGGGTCGACGCCATGGTCAGGATCGAAGGGCCGACCGCCTGGGTGCTCGAAGCGGTGTCGCTCACCGTGACCTCTCTGCAGACCGGCCAGCGTTTCGCGCCGCCGCCCCCGCCTCGCCTTGCGCCGGCCGGCAACAGCCAGATCCAGATCTTTCCTTCCGGCCCGCAGGCATCGATCCTGCGCATCGACGCCCTGCTGCTCGCGGCGATCTACGCGGCGCGGCACGAGATCGTACTCACCACCCCCTACTTCGTTCCCGGCGAAGCCCTGATGACAGCGCTGCGCACCGCCGCCCTGCGTGGTGTCCAGGTCGTACTGATCGTCCCCGAAAAAATCGACTCCCGGCTGGTGCGCTATGCCAGCGAGGCGTATATCGAGGATCTGCTGGCGGTCGGCGTCCGGATCATGCGCTTCCGCGACGGGCTGTTGCACACGAAAAGCATGGTCGTCGATGAAGAAATCACCGTTTTTGGCACCGTCAATCTCGATTTGCGCAGCTTCGAGCTGAATTTCGAGGTGTCGATGATCGCCTACGACCGCGAATTCTCGACCGCCATGCGGGCCTTGCAGCGCAATTACGAAGGTCGATCCCGCCCGCTGGAAGCCGAAGAATGGCGCGCCCGTCCACGCGCACGTCGACTGCTCGAAAACGCGGTCCAGACCATGAGCCCGTTGCTCTAGGTCGGAACCGCAACTTTCCCGGCAACGAGAATGTCGGCCAGCGCCTCGGCAGGAGCCGGCCTGGCGATCAGGAAGCCCTGCACTTCATCGCAGCCGTGCTGGCGCAATAGTTGCCATTGCTCCAGGGTTTCGACACCTTCCGCCACTACCCGGAGGCCCAGGCTGTGCGCCAGCGCGATGGTGCCGCGGGCAATCGCCAGATCGTTGGCATCGCTGGCGATGTCCCGCACGAAGGTATGGTCGATCTTGAGCGCGTCGAGCGGCAGGCTGCGCAAATTCAGCAGTGACGAATAGCCCGTGCCGAAATCGTCGATGCTGAGGGTGACCCCCATGGCGCTCAACTCGCCCAGTCGCCGCTCGGCGGTGTCGGCGTTTTCCATGGCGGCCGTCTCGGTGATTTCGAATTCGAGCAAATCCGGCGCCACCGCCGCTTCGATCAGCCGGCGTGCCACGCCCATCGCCAGATTGTGCTGGCGAAGCTGCCGCGTGGAGAGATTGATCGCCACGCGAGGCGGCCGGATACCGTCATCCAGCCAGGTACGCAACTGCCGGCAGACGGTGGCGATCACCCAGTCGCCGATTTCGTCGATCAGCCCGCTTTCTTCGGCAATTGCAATAAATTGCGACGGCAGCATGGAAATGCCTCCCTCACCTTCCCAGCGAATCAAGGCTTCGAGGCCGGTCAGGCGCCCAGTCATGTCGATTTTCGGCTGGTAATGCATGGTCAGCAGCCCATGCTCCATGCCCTCGCGCAGCCTCAACTCGACCAGCAGGCGGTCGGTCGCCTGCTGGTTCATTTCCGGAGAAAAATAACGGAATTGCGCTCCGCCGTCTGCCTTGGCGGCATACATGGCGGTATCCGCATACTTGATCAGTGTCTCGACATCGCCTGCGTCGCGCGGGCAAATGCTGATGCCGATCGACGGCGTCGTGCGCAGTTCGCGGTCGGCGATCATGTAGGGCGCCGAAAGCGCTGCCGCAAGCTTGCCGCCGATGGAAGTCACATCCGGCGATGAAAGACGCGGCAAGACCACGACAAACTCGTCGCCACTCAACCGCGCGACGATATCCGATTCCCGCACGCAGCCCCGCAGGCGTCCGGCGACCTGGATCAGCAGGTCGTCGCCGGCGGAGTGTCCAAGCGAATCGTTGATGTTCTTGAAGCGATCCAGGTCGAGCAAAACGACCGCCACGGAAAGGTCGCCGCGCGCTGCCTCGGCAATCGTGTGCTCGAGAATGCTCTCGAGTGCCACCCGATTCATCAGCCCGGTAAGCGAATCATGACGCGCCAGATGATGCTGATCGGCCAACAACCTCATGTAGCGCCCATTCAGGCTGACGACCTGGCTTAGCACCAGCCAGGTCGTCAGGCCCAGGCTCATGAGCGCTGCCAGCCAGCTATATGGACTTCGCAGGAAATTCGACAGATCGAAAGTTAGCGCAACCAATCCGCCAACGTAAAGAATCCCGACCAGCGCGAAACTGCCGATGGAAAGCACCGCAGCAACGACACCCCCGCCCACACCGAAGAACGTTGTCGAAACGAAACAGAAGACCAAGTAGATCGCTACCGAGTTGCCCACCAGCCCGGAAACAAAGAGGCCACCCGTCGCCGTCAGATAGAAAAGGATGACCATCAGCCAGGCAATGCGGTCGGCGCCGATCCGGCGCCTCAGCAGGTAGACCACGAACAGCAGCAGATAGAGCACTGGATGAACGATGCTGAGCGAACTGCCCAGATTCAGGTTGCGCGCCAGAATGGCGACCAGCAACAAGCCGCCGGCGAACAGCGTGATCGCCAGCGTCCGCATGACCACTTCCTCGCGAATGGCGCGTATCTGCTCGGCAAGATCGTCCGAAATCGGGTTCATGGGCAAGCGTCGCTGTTCGTATCAGGTTATGAGTTTAGTACGGGTTGCCCGGAGTCGCGAAACTGCTGCGGTCGACTGTCGAAAATAACCGGAAATCACGATGATGGATGGCGGAGGTATTGTTCATTCCAGGCGGCAATTTCCGGCAAACTGTTCGCCGCATCGTCAAGCAACGCGGCGTTGGCCTGCAACAGCAGCTTGCGCTGGCGGGCGCTCAGCGAACCGGGGAAAACTGGCTTGAGGTGTACGAGAAGATCGCCGGCGCCATGTTTGCCGCGTCCAGGAAACCCCTTGCCGGCCAGGCGCAGGTCGCGCGCCACCGGTTCGCCCGCTTCAAGGCCGTATTTGACCTTGCCGGACAAGGTGGGTAACTCGATCTCGCCCCCGGCCAGCAAGGCCAGCGCACTGACCGGCATGCTGAAGTGCAGGTCGCGCCCGAGCAACTGGAACAATGGATGACTGCGAATGATCACCGTGAGAAACAGATCGCCGGCCGCCAGATCGCCGTGCGCCGCCTCGCCCTGCCCGGCCAGCCGCAGCTCGTCGCCCGGCAGCATGCCTGACGGCACCCGGATTTCCAGGCTGACACCTGTCGTCTCGCGGCCACTGCCACCGCAGTCCGGGCAAATTCGCTCGCTGAAAAACCCCCGGCCGTGACATGCCTCGCAGCTCACCAGCCCGCGCTTGCCGTCGCGTACGCGGCCGCTGCCATGGCAGGCGCCGCAAAAGCGCGTGCGCGTCATGCCGGCCTCACCGCTGCCTGCACAGGTCGGACACGCCTTGCCACGCGTGTAGTCGATGGTCTTGCGGCAGCCGGTCGCAGCTTCCTCGAGGCTGATTTCGAGATTCAGCCGAATGTCCGCTGCCCGCGCTTCCTGCTCGGCTTCCTCGGGTTGCTCCTCGGCAGCCGCGGTTTTTGCCTCTTTTTCACCGTCGACCGCAACCAGCTGCTCGTACGCCGCGCGTATCAGCCTGAAACGCTCAGTCGCCGCCGGATCGCTGTTGCGGTCCGGATGCCATCGCATCGCCAGACGGCGATAGGCACGCTTGATCTCGGCCGCGGTGGCGCCCGACGCAATGCCCAGAACGGAATGATGATCGCTGCTCATGCCTGAATATAGAAACCTGGTGGGAAGCGAATGTCGGCGCAGTCGGACAGCTACGGCAGGCAATCGCCAATCCGATTGGCGATCAGGTGCGCGGTAACCCCATGACACTCACTGTCCGCGATTGTATTCGACAATCACCGATACACGCAGTCCGCTCGCTCTCTAGCCGCCAACCCCGGCGCTGCCCGAGGCGGTTAATGCTCAGCCGGTTCTCAGGCGGATTGCCTGTAATCGACGACCTTCGGCAGGACAACGTTGAGTGACGCCGGCTTTCCAGCATGTTGCCGAAATCCCTGGGCACGGGAGACCGCTTCCAGCACATGCCGTGTCCAGTGCGGGTCGTCGGGGCGGACGACGATTACGCGAAAACCATGAGCGTCGCCTTCCATCCGTACCCCTTCCGAATCATCGACGTGCAGATCGATGCCGAATGCCGGGGGAAATTTCGATGGCGAGTGTGAAAAACCGTGTGTCGCCAGACCGTTGCGGTGGCGCTCGCCATTGACGACGCCATCGACGTGAATGCCATGCAGCAACAGCCAGCGCCGGATGTAGAACGGTGAACGGCCCGACGAGGTGTAGATCCAGATGCTGCAGCCCCGGCGACGCAATTCGCGGATCAGCGCGCGCGTGCCAAACCGTAGTGGCTCGCCCAGCCAGCGGTGGATGGCTGCCGGAACCACGCACTTTTCGGCGTCGGCATGATCCGACTGGCAGACCAGCGTATCGTCGATGTCGAAGGAAATGCGCATGCCATTGAGAGTGCGGCTGGAATGCGGATGATTGGGCAAATTCATAGTGGATTCGAGGAATGTAATGCGGGAATGCGGCGCTCGGCTTCCGCCGCGAGAAATTTCCGGGCCGGCACGGCTTGCTCCTCAAGGAAAGCCGCGAATTTCTTCTTGATCTTGGGCAACTCGAACAAGGCCTTGACCCCGTGTTTGGCGGAATTGCGGATGACCGACGAGGGATTGAAATAGCCCGTTGCATTCGCCAGCGTCAGAACGAAGGGCGGCAACCCGGCACACAGCAACAGGTAACTGACGATCAAGGCGCCGCTCCGGTTATTCCCCTCGATGAACAACTGGGGTTTGCTGAGAATGCGCACATAGACACCCGCCGCCCGCTTCCAGGGCGACTCATGACGGTGCTCGGCATACCACTCGAGGATGTCGCGGATACCGCCACCCTCGTTATCGAAAAAATGCTTTTCCGTCGCCGCGAGATGCTCCGCATAGCGTCGGCGTTCAGCCGGGTCGGTGCCACACAGCACGGTCGCGTTGATTTCGAGCATCAGATCGACATGCGCAAGGTCGAACAAGTCGATTTCGCGAGCGACGTAGTCGTCGATCAGCGCGTAGCCGGCAAGAATGTTTTCAAGCACTTCGTCGGTAAAGGGATCGCGCCGCTCGACGAATTCCTCGCTCAACAGGTCAAAACGCGCCTGCACCTCGCGCAGTGCGCGTTCTATCGCTGGCAGGTCAAGGTGGCGGAGGATCGGCATGAAAGATGGCTGGTCGATGCTGTAAACGGCAACAGACTGGAGGGCACCGTTCACTTAACGGCGCACTCCAGTCGAAAAAGTCAGACGAATTTACTGGATACGCGTCAAAGCCGCCTTTCCACGTCCTGCCACATCCGCCGGCAGGGGAATATAGCCGAGGTCGCTACTGTAATGCTGACCTTCGCCCAGACCCCAGGCGACGAAGCGTTTGACCACCGCTGCCTTGGCCGGATCGGCATAGCGCTCTTTAAGCAAAAGCCAGCTGAAAGTCACAATTGGGTAGGAATCAGCACCGTCGGGATCCGGAATGAAAGCACGCAGGTTGGCAGGCAACAGACCCAGGTTATTGGCTAGTGCCGCTTGTCCACCAGCGGCACCTGGCGCTACAAAATATCCAGTCTTATTTTCCAGATGCGCCACCTGCATGCCGAGATTCTTCGCAAAGCCATACTCGATGTAGCCGATCGAACCCAAGCTGTGCTTTATACGGGTCGCCACGCCCTCATTGCCGCGCACCCGCATCGCATCATCCGGCCAAGCGACCACCTTGCCGACACCGGGCCCGCGATCGCGCCATTCCTGACTTACCGTGGCAAGGTGGTTGGTCAAGGCAAAGGTCGTGCCGCTGCTATCCTGCCGCACGACCAGCATAATGTTGCGATCAGGCAAATACAGCCCCGGGTTGACCGCCTGGATACGAGGGTCATTCCACTTGGAAACCTTGCCGCTCAATATGGCAATGTACAGTTCGCGGCTGAGCTTGAGATCACCGTTCAGACCGGGCAGATTGTAAGCCAGCACGATCTCCCCGGCAGTTACCGGGATCAGCACCGCCCCGTTTTTGGCGGCAGCAATCTGTTCATCGCTCATGGCAGAGTCGCTGGCACCAAAATCCAATGCGTCGGCAAGAAAGCGCTTCACACCGTCGCCACTGCCAATTGGAGCATACTGGATTCTGGTCGTCGGCTCGGTCTTCTGATACTCGGCGATCCATTTCTTGTACAGCGGCGCAGGAAACGTTGCACCGGCACCGCTCAATTCCTTCGCCCCACCCTGTGCCCAGGCACTGGAAGAGATCATGGCCGCTGCTGCCAGCAGCGAAACGAGAATTTTTGTCCCTGGCTTCATGCGGATTCTCCTCTCGCTCAGGATTAACTGAATTGACCGCTGATGTAGTCCTTGGTCAGCTTTTCGCGCGGGTGGTCGAAAATCTGGCTGGTTGGGCCCATTTCGACCAGATAGCCGGTGCGCGTGCCTTGCGAAATATCGACCGAGAAGAAAGCCGTGGTGTCCGCCACGCGGGTGGCCTGCTGCATGTTGTGGGTTACCAGGGCGATGGTGTAGTCCTTCTTCAACTCGACCATCAACTCCTCAACACGACGGGTGGCGATCGGATCGAGCGCGGAACATGGCTCGTCCATCAGCAGAACTTCAGGCTCTGTGGCAATGGCACGGGCGATGCAGAGACGTTGCTGCTGGCCACCCGAGAGCGCCAGACCGCTGACCTTGAGCTTTTCCTTGACTTCGTCCCATAGTGCCGCACCTTGCAGAGCTGCCTTGACGCGATCGCCGATGTCGCCTTTATAGCGATTGAGCCGCAGGCCGAAGGCGACGTTGTCGAAAATACTCATCGAAAACGGGTTGGGTTGCTGAAACACCATACCGATATAGCGACGCACGACGACAGGGTCGACACCCTTGCCATAGACGTCCTGCCCCAGGAAATGCACATGACCATCGAATCGGAAGCCCTCGACGAGATCGTTCATCCGGTTGAGACTTCGCAGCACGGTACTTTTCCCGCACCCCGACGGACCGATGAAGCCGGTGATCTTGTTCTTTTCGATCGGCACATGACTGTCGCGGACGGCCAGAAAACTGCCGTAGAAAATCTTGTCCAGCTTGCAGTCCATGACCACTTGGGCCGGCGTAATGGCCGGGGCGACCTGTTGCATCGTTGCGCTCATGATTCAGTAACTCCGATTCTTAAAATTTTGGCTTGCCGACGATGCGGCTGACGACATTCACGACCAGCACGATCATCACCAGCACCAACGAGGCCGCCCAGGCAAGTTCGAGCTGGTTGTCGAATGGCATGCCGGAAAAGTTGTAGATCAGCACCGCCAGCGAAGCGGTTGGGCTCATCACCTCCAACTGGCCTTCGTGAAATATCCAGTAGTTGCTGAACAGGGCGGTAAACAGCAGGGGTGCGGTTTCGCCCGCCGCCCGCGCGACAGCCAGCATGACGCCGGTCAGGATGGCCGGCATGCCAGTCGGTAGCACGACTTTCCAGACCACCTGCGAGCGCGTGCAGCCCATGCCATAGGCAGCGTCCTTCATGATCTTCGGGACCATTTTCATCGCCTCTTCGGCGGTCAGCACGACGATGGGCAGCATCAGCACCGCCAGCGCCACGCCGCCAGCCGGCGCGGAATAGGTGCCGGTCGTCAGCACCACCATGGCATAGGCGAAGACACCGGCCAGAATGGACGGCAACCCGGTCAGCGTCTTGGCAGCAAAACGCGCGGTGTTGGCCAGCTTGCTGCTCGGCCCCAGTTCGGCGAGGAATACGGCGGCCATGATGCCAACCGGGATGGCGATCGCCGCCGCGATGCCGACCATGACGAAAGTGCCGACCAAGGCATTGCCGAAGCCGCCGCCCATCTCGAAACCGGCGGGAGGCAGCTCGGTGAACACTTCGAGACTGAGTCGTGAGCCGCCGCGCATAATAAGCATGTAAAGCACGGAAAACAGGGGGACGCTGGCCACGAGGGCGCTGATCCAGACCAAAGCGCTGAGCAGGATACTGCGCAGGGCGCGGCCCTCAAGCTTGCGCTGCAGGCTGGGCACGGCTGACAAAACGGAGGAAAGATTGCTCATTACCTGGCTCCTCGTTGGGCATAGGCCATGATCAACGAACCGATGACATTGACCACGAGCGTGATGAACATCAGGATCAAGGCTGCATACATCAGCACCTCGATCTCGTTCGGACCGGCCTCGGGGAAGTTGAGCGCCAACAGCGCGGAGAGAGTATTGGCCGGGGAGAACAACGACAGCGAAATCTGGTTCGAGTTGCCGACCAGCATGGCCAGCGCCATCGTTTCTCCGAGCGCGCGGCCGAGTCCCAGCACAAGTGCACCGAAGATACCCGTCGCGGCGGACGGCACCATGACCTTCAGAATCGCCTCCCAGTGCGTGGTACCCATGCCATAGGCCGCCTGCTTGGTCTTCATCGGAACCGAACGCAAGGCATCCTGCGAAACGGCAGCAATGGTCGGCAGAATCATGATCGCCAGAACCAGCGAAGCGGGGAGCAAGCCGGGGCCGCTCAAGGTCGTGCCGAAGAAGGGAATCCAGCCGAATGCGGCGTGCAGGCCGTCAGTTAGCGGGCGAATCGCCGGAATGACGACGAAGATGCCCCACAGGCCATAAACGACGCTGGGGATGGCGGCCAGCAACTCGACGATGGTACGGAAGACAGCGGCAAGACGGGCCGGGAGAAAATCCTGGGTCAGGAAAATGGCCATGGCGACGCCGAAGAAACCGCCAATCAGCAAAGCGATCAGGGCGCTGTAGAGCGTGCCCCAGATGGCCGGCAAAATGCCGAATTTCTGCTGGTTCACGTCCCAGACGGTACCGATCAGCATGTCGATTCCGTATTTCTGGATGCCAGGGATCGCCTTGCGGCCAATCTCGAAGACGAGCGCGACAACCAGCGCCAGGATCAGGATGACACCGATCCGCGCCAGGGCGCGAAAGGCGCGGTCGACGAAAAATTCCAGCGAAGACGGGGGCTGACAGACTGAATCAGCCTGGGCAGGCACGACAAAGGGTTTTTCCATGGGCTTGGTCCAGAGCGGAATTGATGCCCCGGCTGCGCACTGGCCTCCGGGTGGAGGTGATCATCAGGGCAGTGGCATGGCCGCCGCCCCGATTTCAACCGCACTTACTTGATATTGGCTGCGGCTTTGCGCACCTGCTCGACGACGGTCGGTGGCAGCGGGATGTAACCCATCGAATCGGCGACCTTCTGGCCTTCGGTCAGGCCGTACTCGATCATGTCGCGCATGGCCTTGGCCTTGGCCGGGTTGTCGTTGTTCTTGCGGAAGATCATCCAGGTGTAGGAGGTGATCGGGTAAGCCTTGGCACCATCCGGGTCAGGCAACCAGGCGATCATGTCCTCCGGTAGCTTGACGCCCGCCAGCGTCTCGGCGCCATTGCCCGGGGCCACATACTGGCCAGCCTTGTTCTGCAGCAGCGCGAAGTCGACCTTGGCCAGTTTGGCGAAGCCGTATTCGATGTAGCCGATGGCACCCGGCGTCTGGCGAACGGTGGCCGTCACGCCATCGTTCTTGGGCGACTTGATGAATTTGTCGCTGGCCGGCCAGTTGACCGTGTTGCCTTCGCCCAGCGCCTTGGCGAACTCTGGGTTGATCGTGGCCAGGTGCTTGGTGAACACGGCGGTGGTGCCGCTTGAATCGGCGCGAACGACGACGGTGATCGGCAAGTCAGGCAGGGTCATACCCGGGTTGGCGGCAGCGATCTTGGGATCGTTCCAGCGCGTGATCTTGCCGAGAAAAATATTGGAATACACGTCGCGCGGCAACTTGAGGCCCTTCGGGCTCCCCGGCAGATTGTAGGCGAGCACGATTTCTCCGGCTGTCATCGGCAGCAACTGCACGCCTTCGCCGATCTTGGCCATGTCTTCCTTCTTCATGGCCGAATCACTGGCTGCGAAATCGACGGTCTTGTTGATGAAATCCTGTACGCCGGCGCCGCTGCCCTTGGACTGGTAGTCGACCGTGACACCAGCAGATTTTTTACTGAAATCCTTGAACCAGGTGAGGTAAAGCGGCGCCGGAAAGCTGGCGCCGGAGCCTGTCAAGCGAACCTTTTCCTGAGCGAAGACCAAGGATGTAGCGCACAGCGTGACTGCCGCGGCAAGGGCTGCGGACTTGAATAACCGTTTCATCGAGCGGACTCCTAACAGATAGTCCGCTGACTTTAGTCATTGTTTGTTACATCGATATGAATCCTTGTGCAACGCAGCAAGCGAAGGCGAAGGTGTCACTGCTACCGGCAAACATAGGGACTTTGACGCCATTTTGTAATCGTCAGGACATACAATTCGAAATCGCTTTTTTTCGCATTGTGGATTTTCATGCCCTCCGCCCTGCTGTCACCGCCAAACTCGTCCCGCGCGAGCTACCAGTCGCCCCGCCGCGCGCTCCTTGTCACGGGACTTGCCGTTATTTTTCTGGCCGGCTGCAGTTCCTTCGGACCACGCTCGCTGCAACAGTCACGGCTCGAATACAACGAGACCATCAAGTCCACGACCGAAGAGCAATTGCTGCTCAACATCGTTCGCCTGCGCTACACGGACACGCCGAGCAGCCTGGCCGTATCGGCCATCGCTGCACAGTTCGAGCGAACCCAATCGCTCGGCTTGACCCCGTTTTTTGCGGCCTCCGGCGCGGACATCAACCAGAGCTTCACTGCCATCTTGCCGCAGGCTCTGGTGCAGCAGGCCGACCGGCCGACTTTCAGCCTGACCCCGCTCGACGACCAGGAATTCACGCGCAAGCTGTTTACGCCCCTCCCGCTGGACGGTGTGGTCTACCTGGCCAAGACCACGTGGCCAATTTCGACGGTATTCCGGCTTTATTTGGAAAATCTCAACTGGGTTCCCAACGCGCAGACCGCCAGCGGACCGACCCCCGCCGATGCCCCCGAGTTCAGCAATTTCCGGCGCGGCGTCGAGGCGCTGCAAGTACTTCAAAACAAGGGGCAAATCGTCTTTGGCGTCGATGAACGCGTCGAACCGTCGGGTAGTCCGCTGCCTGTTGGCAGCGTCAAGGCCAGCGACATCATCGAGGCCGCGAAGAACGGATTCGAGTATCGGCGCGACGCCCATGGAAAGACCTGGACCCTGATCAAGAAAATTCAGCAGCCCGTGTTGCGCGTCAGCCCAGAAGCACTCGGATCACCCGAATTGCTGCTCGCCACCCAGGTGTTCAAGCTCAAGCCCGGGCTGGACAAATACGACATTTCCCAGGAGGCCCTGTCGCCATTTCCGGTCACCTATCCGACCGGCGGGGTTGACGTGCTCGATCTGGAAACGCGCTCGATGTTGCAGGCGCTGTATTTTGTCTCGCATGGCGTCGATGTCCCGTCTGAACATCTGGCACAGGGTTTGGCACAGCGGACTCTCGACAAATCAGGCAAGCCCTTCAATTGGAGCAAGATCACCAGCGGGCTGTTCACAGTCTTTCATCAGGCGGGCAGCGAGCGCCCGCGGCACGCGCGGGTGGCCATCCCCTATCGCGGCTACTGGTTCTACATCGACGAAGGAGATCAGGATACGAAATCGACCTTTTCCCTGCTGGTCGAGCTGTCGCGCCTGGAACTCAACACCAAGGCCGGCCCAGGGCCGATGTTGACGCTACCGGTAGGAGCTCGCTAAGGGGACGGTTACCAGTCTTTCATCCTGACAAAAACGCGCCAGCCGACGATGCTGGTAAACGTGGCGATTATGGCGGCCATGATCCAGAATCCGTAATGGTTTTCAGCCAGGGGAACACCGCCCACGTTCATTCCCAACATGCCTGCGACGATATTGATTGGCAGTGCCAGTACCGTCACCGTGGTAAGCAAATAAAGACTGCGGTTCGTGCGCTCGTTGGTCAAGGCACTCATTTCCTCTTGGAGCAGCTTGGTACGTTCTTGCAAGGTCGAGAGATCCCCCAGGACGACCGTCGCCTCTTCGGTCGCCGCGCGCAATTCCTGAACATCGTCTTCGTCAAGCCAGGCCGGGGGGCGATTGAGCAAGCGGAACAGAGCGCCCGGCTCGGGCGCCAACAGACGCCGCAAATGAACGAAGAGGCGACGCAAAGCCCCCAGAGTGATGCGCCTGACATCGGTTGCCCCCGTTAACAGGCGATCCTCGATCTGGTCGATCTGCTTCGTGGCGTGGCGCGAAATTTGTTGCAGCACATCAGCCTGATCGCGCAACAAATGGGCCAGCAAGAAGACCGGAGAGGCAATCTGGTCGCCTGCTCTGACCGAGCGCTGCAGACGATCAACGCTGCGTAGCGGATGCAGCCGAACGGTGACCACGAAATTACGGCCAACGCACATCCACAAGGTCGCCGTTTGCGATGGCTCGTATGCGAATTCGTAGACAACGTCGTTGATTACCGCGATCAGACAGTCATCGGCCTGCTCGATATGGGTCGCGCCGGTTCCCTCGCGCATTGTCTCGAAAAATTCATCCGGCAACTGCAGGTTCTCGCCCAGCCAGCGGTTTGAATTGACGTTGCTAAGACTGAAGTGCAACCAGATGAATTCGCCCGCCCGAGTTCCGCCGCTCGCCTCCAGCCAGTCTTTTGCACCGGACACGTCGATAGAAAGGCCAGGCAGATCAGGCGTGAAGAGATAGCCGCAGATCAGTCCAGATGAATCTGATCCGTATGAAATATCGGCATTTTTCAGCGTCGACCGCAACTGCCCGGGTCGTTCGCCGGAATCCGGGTTCAATAGACGGCCGGCACGAAGATTTCCTTCGGCAACGGGCTGCGCAGGTAATCCGGGTTATGAACACGAGCCGGAAGCATGACCGGGTCGCGTTCGATTTCGGCATACGGAATCTGGCTCAACAGGTGATGGATACAGTTCAGACGCGCCTTTTTCTTGTCGACCGCCTCGACGATCCACCACGGCGCTTCCGGAATATGGGTGCGTTCGAGCATGGTTTCCTTGGCCTTGGTGTAATCCTCCCAGCGGCGGCGGGATTCCATGTCCATCGGACTCAGCTTCCACTGCTTCAGCGGGTCGTGGATGCGCATCTTGAAGCGCAATTCCTGTTCGTCATCGGTAATCGAAAACCAGTACTTGATCAGGATGATGCCTGAGCGCAGCAGCATCTTTTCAAATTCAGGCACGGTCCTGAAGAATTCCTCATATTCGTCGTCGTTGCAAAAACCCATGACTCTTTCGACCCCGGCGCGGTTATACCAGCTACGGTCGAACAGCACGATCTCGCCACCGGCTGGAAGATGCGATACGTAACGTTGGAAATACCACTGGCTGCGCTCGCGCTCGCTCGGCGCCGGCAGCGCCGCCACGCGGCAAACGCGGGGGTTGAGGCGTTGCGTGATGCGCTTGATCACCCCGCCCTTGCCCGCAGCATCGCGTCCTTCGAAGAGCACAACGACTTTCAGCTTCTTTTCGACAACCCAGTCCTGCAACTTGACCAATTCACCCTGCAGGCGAAAGAGTTCCTTGAAATAGAAATTGCGGCCGAGATCGGTCGAATCGCCGGCAGGCGTCATTGCTTCGGCGACCAGTTCGTTCATCCGGTCATCGTCAATTTCCATTTCCAGCTCTTCGTCGAAACTGTCCAGCATTTCGGCGTGAATCCGGCGTTCGTACTCGAGGAGTTCGCTGGTCTTGTCTGCGCTCATGGGGTTTCCAATCTGGTAACGGTACCCAAGACTGTAAACATCGTTCATGACGGTTTTTTTAATATTCCGTCAGAACTCAAAAGCGCAAATAAAATCGTCCTGTCGCAACAATCAGAACAATGGGTAGCGATAGCTGCGGCACAAAAACCAAGGGCACCACGCATGTGGTGCCCTGATTCAAATATTGCTGGCGGAGACGGAGGGATTCGAACCCTCGATGCAGGTTTTGCCCGCATGCTCCCTTAGCAGGGGAGTGCCTTCGACCTCTCGGCCACGTCTCCGGGTCCAGACTTCAACGAAGGCGCGGATGATATAGCCTCCGCGCCCTACGGTCAAACCTTACTGATCGAGGCCGAAGGTGCGATGCAGCACGCGAACGGCGAGCTCCAGGTATTTCTCGTCGAGTACGACGGAAATCTTGATCTCGGAGGTCGAGATCATTTGGATGTTAATGCCTTCGTCGGCCAGCGCCTTGAACATCTTGGAGGCGACGCCCGGGTGCGAGCGCATGCCGACGCCGACGGCGGAGACCTTGCAGATCCTGTTGTCGCCGGTGATTTCACGGGCGCCGAGCTTGGCCTTGACACCTTCGAGGATGCCCTGAGCCTTGGCGTAGTCGCCGCGATTGACGGTGAACGAGAAGTCGGTCGTGCCATCGTGGCCGACATTCTGGATGATCATATCGACGTCGATGTTGGCATCGGAGATGGAGCCCAGGATCTGGTAGGCGATGCCCGGGGTGTCCGGAACGCCCAGCATGGTCAGCTTGGCTTCGTCGCGATTGAAGGCGATACCGGAAATGATCGGTTGTTCCATGTTCTTGTCTTCCTCAACAGTGATCAGCGTACCTTCCCCTTCGTCCTGGAAGCTGGAAAGAACGCGCAGTTTGACCTTGTACTTGCCGGCGAATTCGACCGAGCGGAT
>Ga0209310_1001226_pt1 | contig 20315 bp, 16 predicted proteins | sample AD_UKC030_MetaG_FD_184415 | JGI IMG/M metagenome (GOLD analysis project Ga0209310, IMG submission 184415) | Active sludge microbial communities of municipal wastewater-treating anaerobic digesters from USA - AD_UKC030_MetaG (SPAdes) (version 2) | ecosystem: Engineered > Bioreactor > Anaerobic >...
TGATTCTCAACGGGCTGCTTGGCTTTTTCCAGGAAGGCAAGGCTGAAAAGGCGCTCGACTCGATCCGCAACATGCTGTCCGCCGAAGCACGCACGCTGCGCGGCGGCGAAACGCGCATGACCCCGGCTGAAGAACTGGTGCCGGGCGATGTGGTACTGCTTGAATCCGGTGACAAGATACCGGCCGACCTGCGTCTGACCGACGTAAAGAACCTGCGCACGGAAGAGGCGGCGCTGACCGGCGAATCGGTTCCCGCGGAAAAGATCATCGATCCGGTGCCGGAAAAATCGACCGTCGGCGACCGCGAGTGTATGGCTTTCTCCGGCACCATGGTCGTCTCCGGTCGCGCCAGCGGTGTCGTCGTGGCCACCGGCAGCGCGACCGAGCTCGGCAAGATCAACCAGTTGCTGGCCAATGTCAGTGCCCTCGAAACGCCGCTGCTGCGCCAGATCAAGAATCTCGGCTACATGATTACCGGCGTTGTCGCAGTGGTTGCGGTCGCCGTGTTTTCCTATGGCCACTGGGTCATGAACATGGATTTCGTCGAACTCTTCCAGGCTATCGTCGGCATCGCCGTATCGTTGATCCCCGAGGGCTTGCCGGCATTGATCACGATCACGCTGGCGATCGGCGTGCAACGCATGGCGCAGCGCAACGCGATCATCCGCCGCCTGCCCGCCGTTGAAACCCTGGGGTCGGTCTCGCGCATCTGCTCCGACAAGACCGGCACCCTGACACTGATGGAAATGATGGTGGTGTCGGCTGCCACCGCCGAGTCCGAATACCAGATCAGCGGCAACGGCTACGCCCCGGAAGGTGAGGTCAAAAAGGACGGTCAGCCCGCCGGCAAGGATTCCGTCATGCACCTGATGGGCCGCGTGTCGATGCTCTGCAACGATGCCGAACTGTTCCAGGTCGAAGGCGTCTGGAAGGTCGAGGGCGACCCGACCGAAGGCGCGCTCTACCCCTTCGGCAACAAGCTCGGCATGGACCGCAAGACCGAGCAGCAGGCCTATCCGCGCATCGACGCGATTCCGTTCGAATCCGAACACAAGTTCATGGCCACGCTACACCGGGCCGCCGACGGAACGGAGGCCATCTACGTCAAGGGTGCGCCGGAAGTCATCATGGACGCCTGCGACCGCCAGCAGCTAAACGACGGGCAGACCGCGCCGTTCAACCGCGAACATTTCATGCAGGTGGCGGACAAGCTCGCGGCGCAGGGCGAACGCGTGCTGGCGCTGGCGTGGCTGGAGAACCCCGGGGTGCAGGCGGGCAGACTGGGCCCGGCCGACCTGCCGCAGAACCTGGTACTGGTTGGCCTGATCGGCCTGCTCGATCCGCCGCGCCAGGAGGCTATCGTAGCCGTCAAGGAATGCCACGCGGGCGGCATTCGCGTCACGATGATCACCGGCGACCATCGCATCACCGCCGCCGCGATTGCCAAAATGCTCGGCATCGGCGACGGCAGGACGGCGATCACCGGCACCGAAATCGAGGAAATGAACGAGGCGGCGCTGCAGGAGGCCGTGCGCGATGTCGATGTCTTCGCGCGCGCCAGTCCCGAACACAAACTGCGTCTGGTCAAGGCCATCCAGGCCAACAAGCAGATCGTCGCGATGACCGGCGACGGCGTCAATGACGCGCCGTCGTTGAAGAAGGCCGACATCGGCGTGGCCATGGGCATCAAGGGCACCGAAGTGACCAAGGAGGCGGCGGAGATGATCCTCGCCGACGACAACTTCGCCTCGATCACTGCTGCCGTCAAGGAAGGGCGGACGGTTTACAACAATATCGAGAAAGCGATCCTCTTCCTCTTCCCGACCAACTTCGCGCAGGCGCTGGTCATCGCCGTGGCGATTTTCCTCGGCTTCACGCTGCCGATCACCGCGCCGCAGGTACTGTGGGTGAACATGGTGACGTCCGTGGCGCTCGGCCTGGTGATCTGCTTCGAGCCGCACGAGCACGATGTCATGAGCCGTTCGCCGCGCGCGGTCGATCGTTCGATCCTGACCGGCTTCGGCATCTGGCGCGTGATTTTCGTCGGGCTGGCGCTGGTCGCCTTCACGCTGTGGGCATTCTTCTGGATGAAGGGACAAGGCGCCTCGGACAACCTGGCGCGCACCGTTGCGGTCAACGCCATTACCATCGGCCAAATCTTCTATCTGCTCAACAGCCGCTTCCTGCTCGATTCGTCGCTGTCGATCACTGGCCACAGGGGCAATAAATACTTGCCGATGGGCATTGGCGCGGTAGTTGTGCTGCAACTGCTATTCACCTATGCGCCGCCGTTGCAGGCCGTGTTCGGCAACGAAGCGATTCCACTGCACGTGTGGCCAATCCTGATCGCCGGCGGCGTGGTGTTCTTCCTGGTCGTCGAACTTGAGAAATTCATCATTCGTTCGAACAGTACGTTGAAACGTGCTGTTACGGCGGTGGAGGCCGGCTCCTAAGCAAATAGGGGCGGTCAGATCGCGCCGGTAGCGCGCATGTCGGAGATGCGTATCACGTCGTAGCCGAGCGCGGCCAGGACCTCATCGGTGTGGGCGCCGAGTTCCGGCCCGACCCATTCGGTAGCGCCCGGCGTTGCCGATAGTTTGGGGACGATGCCGGGCATGCGGAATTCCTTGCCGTCGGGTAGCCGCGCCGATTCGAACATCTGGCGGGCGATAAATTGCGGGTCGGAAAACATGTCGACCGCGGAATACACCCGCGACGCCGGCACCTCGGCCGCCGCCAGCGTCGCCAGCACGTCGGCCTCGTCGTGCGCGGTACACCAGCGGTCGATCAGCGCATAGATCTCGTCGCGCCGCGCATCGCGGCCGGCATTGTCGGCCAGCCCCGGGTCGTCTGCCAGATCGTCACGGCCGATGGCCAGCATGAAGCGCTTGAAGATCGCATCGCCGTTGGCGCCGATGGTCACATGCTTGCCGTCGCGAGTCGTATGCGTGTTGGACGGCGTGATGCCGGGCATGATGTTGCCGGTGCGTTCGCGCACGAAGCCGAAGACGTCGAATTCGGGCACCAGCGATTCCATCATCGCGAATACCGCTTCGTAGAGCGCCACATCGACCACCTGACCCTGCCCGCCATTCACTTCCTTGTGCCGCAGGGCCATCAGTGCACCGATGGCGCCCCACAGTGCGGCGATCGAATCGCCGATCGAGATGCCGGTGCGCACCGGCGGCCGGTCGGGAAAGCCGGTGATATAGCGCAACCCGCCCATCGACTCGCCGACCGCGCCGAAGCCCGGCTGATCCTTGTAAGGTCCGGTCTGGCCGAAGCCGGACAGGCGCACCATGACCAGGCCCGGATTGTCGGCTTTGAGTTGCTCCCAGCCCAGCCCGAGCTTGTCCAGCACGCCGGGCCGGAAATTCTCGACCAGGATATCGGCCCCGGCGATCAGCTTGCGCACGAAGTCGCGTCCTTCGGGGTGTTTCAGGTTGGCCGTCACCGACTTCTTGTTGCGCGCCTGCACGTACCACCACAGCGAGGTGCCCTCGTACAGCTTGCGCCATTTGCGCAGCGGATCGCCGCCGTCCGGTGCCTCGACCTTGATTACCTCGGCACCGAACTCGGCCATGATCCGCGTGCAGAACGGGCCGGCGATCAGCGTGCCGAGTTCGACGACCTTGAGGCCGGCCAACGGCTTTGGCGTTTCGCTCATGTCAGGGTTCCCAATGTTCGACATGCATTTTTGCCCCGAAAAGCCGGTCGACCGTGGCCGTCACGGCCAATGGCGCACCGCTGGTCGCCACCGTCAGCCGACCCTGCCCGCCACCAAGCAGGCCACCCGCCGCCAACAGGCGTTCGAGCTGACGGGCGACCGGTTCGCCGGTATCGAGCAGCGTCACGCCGGCCGGCATGCGCCGGGCAATTGCCTCCGCTACCCAAGGATAGTGCGTGCAGCCAAGGGCCAGGACGTCGATGCCGAGATCACCCAGCGGAGTGACGAAGCGATCGAGCAGCGCCTCCACTTCGGCGCTGGCTGGCCCGTACTGTTCGATCGCCTCGGCCAGCCCCGGGCAGGCCTGGGCATGAACGCGAACATGGCCCGCATGGTTCTCGACCAGCCGGCGAAAGCGCGGGCTCTCGACCGTCCGCGTCGTCGCCATCACCGCGACGGCGCCGCTCCGGGTCAGGGCCGTCGCCGGCTTGACCGCCGGTTCGATGGCGACCACCTGCAGATCGACCGCATCGCGGATCGCCTCGGCCGCTGCCGCCGTCGCCGTGTTGCAGGCGACGACCAGCGCCTTGACCCCGCGCCGCGCCAGCGCCCGCGCGATCAGCACGCCGCGCTCACGCAGGAAGGCTTCCGTGCGGTCGCCATAGGGCAGGAACTGCGTATCGGCGAAATACAGGAAATCCTCGCGCGGCAAGCGATCGAGCAAGGCCCGCAAAACCGTCAGGCCGCCAAGTCCGGAATCAAAAACGCCGATGGGATGGGAGGTCAATTGGTGCGTTCAAATGAATGGTGGCAACCGCCGTTTTCGACTAAATGCAGACGAACCGTGTCCATCAGGTTCAAGGTTGGAATCAGCTTACACCAGTCATGAATGCGTGCGGCCCGACATAGCCATTCACTACCTGCCACATGTCTTGCGCGCGATGTAGTAGCCATAACTGACATAAGGCTTGTGACGTTCATAGATATCGATCTCATGCTCTTCCGCCGCAACAATGGCCTTGGCCGCGTCATTTGATTTGTACGCTTCCAGAAAAGCCTTAAAGCGCTTCTGCATTGGGCGGTAATACGCATCAAGCCAGCATTGCTCTGGAAGGACAAAGTAGCCCAATGGCGTGAAGCCGTTTCGTTCGAGGACGGCCATTTTCGAAGAGGCGGTATCGACTTCTGGATATTGCGCTTGCCAATGCGACTCAAGTTCGGCAGGGCGATCATCTGTAAGCCAAGTCAGCTCGGAAACAGCGAGGATGCCGCCCGGCTTGAGAAAGCAACGCCATTCCCGCACGCCCTTTTCGAAGCCGATATTGTAGATCGCGCCTTCCGACCAGATTGCATCCAGTGTTTCCGGGGCAATCGTAAGCGCATCCATGGATGCGACCTCGCTGGCGATGCGTTTGGCTACTCCGGCCTTTATCGCGCGCTCCTTGAGAACATCGAGAAATCCCGGCAGGAAGTCGATCGCAACGATGTCGGCATCGAGTTCGCTCGCCAGAACAAGCGTCGAGGAGCCTGTGCCGCAACCGATGTCGGCGATTTTTAGGCCATGGCGGTTTCGAAGGCCAGACAGTTCGATTGCTCGGCGGGTTTCCGCATCGCCACCGGGCCCTTGTCGGACGCCCTCAATATGCAGGTCGATAAGCAGTTGCAAGTCTTCCATTCATCATCTTTGTCGTTTTTACGATCTTAACGCGACACTATGGCAGGTTTCTGAATAAATCAGCTGTTTCAATGACAGCTATCAGGCTGGGGAAAATTTCCGCTTGGCCGATCGCCGCTGTTTTCACTTCCTCGTAAACAGCGTCTCGCGCAGCAGCAACACGTTCCGGGCTTTTTTCCGGCGCCGCACCAGTTCTTTGGGGGGCAGGGGTGTTTGTCGAAGTTCGGAAGTCATTCTTGGATCACCAAAAGAAAGCCCCCATGCGGGGGCCTAAAATCAATCAGTCAGGACGACGCGTTACATGCGGGCGATCATCGCATCGCCGAATTCGGAACACGATAACTCGTCGGCATCTTCCATCAGACGGGCAAAGTCATAGGTCACCTGCCTGGCGCCAATTGCTGCTTCCATCGCCTTGATAACGAGGTCGGCCGCCTCGAACCAGCCGAGGTGGCGCAACATCATCTCGGCCGAAAGGATCAGCGAACCCGGGTTAACCTTGTCCAGCCCGGCGTACTTCGGCGCCGTGCCGTGGGTTGCCTCGAAGCAGGCATAATGGTCGGAAATGTTGGCGCCCGGGGCGATGCCGATGCCGCCAACCTGCGCCGCCAGCGCGTCGGAAATGTAGTCGCCGTTCAGGTTGGTGGTGGCGATCACGTCGTACTCGGCCGGGCGCAGCAGGATCTGCTGCAGGAAAGCATCGGCGATCGAGTCCTTGATGATGATCTCGCGCCCGCTGTTCGGGTTCTTGAACTTGCACCACGGTCCGCCGTCGATCAGTTCGGCACCGAATTCCTCGCGTGCAACCTTGTAGGCGGTGTCACGGAACAGGCCTTCCGTGAATTTCATGATGTTGCCCTTGTGCACGATGGTCACCGACTTGCGGTCGTTGTCGATGGCGTACTTGATGGCGGCACGAACGAGACGCGTGGTGCCTTCGATTGAAATCGGCTTGATGCCGATGCCGGAAGATTCCGGGAAGCGGATCTTCTTGACGCCCATTTCCTTATGCAGGAAATCGATGACTTTCTTGCAGGCATCGCTGTTGGCGGCCCATTCGACACCGGCGTAGATGTCTTCGGTATTCTCGCGGAAGATGACCATGTTGGTCAGTTCCGGATTCTTGAGCGGCGACGGCACGCCCTTGAAATACTGCACCGGGCGCACGCACTGGTAGAGATCGAGTTCCTGGCGCAAGGCCACATTCAGCGAACGGATGCCGCCGCCGACCGGCGTCGTCATCGGCCCCTTGATCGACACCGAATACTCCTTCAGCGCATCGAAGGTTTCCTTGGGAAACCACTCATCCGGCCCGTACAGACGGGTCGATTTCTCGCCGGCAAACACTTCCATCCAGTAAATCTTCTTTTTTCCGCCATAAGCCTTGTCGACCGCAGCGTCGATCACCTTCATCATCACCGGCGTGATGTCGATGCCGATGCCGTCACCTTCGATGAAGGGAATGATCGGGTTGTCGGGAACCGTTTGTCCCGGAACAATTTTCGAGCCGCCTTGCGGAACCTTGATGTGTGATGACATATTCACTCCTTGCGTTGTTACGGGGATGGCCCGAGCGGCCTGCCGTCTCCGGCGCGCTTTCATCCGACGGGCAGTGAAGCGAATTATGGAGCAAAACGGGCGAGGCTGTCAGTGCTCGAAAGCCATTCGCCGCTCGCCACCCCGTCCCTCACCCTCCAGGCGCGGGGCCCGGAAACGCCTGGAGAACGCCGCTGCGGGCATTTCCACCCAGCGATGGAAAACCCAGGCGCAGGCCAGACTGCCCAGGAAAGCGACCAACAAGCCGACGACCGCCATTACCGGTGTATTCCAGCCCATTCGCGCCCACAGCGCGCCGATCAGCACCAGGACCGGGAAATGAACCAGAAACAGGCTGAACGACACCTTCCCCAGAGCGTTAATCCAGCGGCTGCGCGGCCAGCGCTGCCCGAGTCCAGAATGTTCGGCAACGAACAGGACCATCCCGAAGAACATAGCGATCAACAAGCGCCAGCGCCATTCGTACAGCACTGCAACAAGCATCAGGCCCTGGAAGGCAAAAAATTCGTACCCTGAGCGGCGCACAACGGCCTTGTGCACCAGAATGCCCATGAAGAAATAAGGAACGAAATACAGCGCCCAGCTCTCTCCGGTCGGATCGAGGTTGAAATGAAACAAGGAGTAGATCGAGCTAGCCCAACCCAGCAACGCAACCAGACCGTCGCCCCCCTTGCCGAAACGTTGCTGCAGAACCATCACGAAAGCGTAGCCGAAGCTGAGCTGGAAATTGATGCAGACAAACCAGAGCCCGGCCGACAAGGCCTCGTACCCCAAAATGTCCTGCAGGAAGAACAGGTGGGCGAGAAACTGCATGAGCGATACCGGCTGACCCAGCACATCGTCCGGCACCCAGCCACGCGCGAACTCATAAATTGGAAGGATCGCCAGGACGATCGCCAGATAGGGCAATCCGAGCCTCGAGTAGCGCTGAATGACGAAACGCCCCAGCTGATTGAAGCGCCAGACCCGGGTGCCGATCGTTTGCGCGGCGACGAAACCGCCGAGGACGAAAAATACCTGGCTGGCACGGGCGTACCTTGCCAGCCAGGACAAGAAGTCGCCTAATAAGGGAGCAGCCCATTCGCTCAACGGCGCATAGAGCGCAAAGTGGTGCCAGAGGATGGTGAGCGCGGCAAACGCGCGCAGGGCCTGAATGAAGGAAGGCTGGACAGACGATGTCATGAACGCTCGAAACAAGCAAAACGTGCCATTATCCCATACCGTCGGTCAGGCTGCGACAGCTTTGGGGGAAAGACGGCATTCGTTCACCGCATGCCTGGCGGCGATCAGGCGAGACTGCAACGCTTTGCCACAAAAACAGCTCGCCAATAAAAAAGCGAAGGTCCGAGGACCTTCGCTTTTCCGTTCAGCCAGCACCGTAGCCGGCGGTTTACCGGGGATCAGGTGCGCGCCGCTTTCAGCGCGGCATTGAACGTGGCGCTCGGCCGCATGACCGCCTTGCACTTCTCGGAGTCGACCAGGTAGTAGCCGCCAATGTCGGCAGGCTTGCCCTGCGCCGCCTTGAGCTCGTCGGCGATTTTTTGCTCGTTCTCGCTCAAGGTCTTGGCCAGGGGCGCAAAATGCGCCTGCAGTTCCTTGTCCTCGGTCTGAGCGGCCAGCGCCTCGGCCCAGTACATGGCGAGATAGAACTGGCTGCCCCGGTTGTCCAGTTCACCGGTACGCGGCGACGGCGACTTGTTGTTGTCGAGCAGCTTGCCGGTGGCATCATCCAGCGTCTTGGCGAGAATCTTGGCTTTGTTGTTGCCGGTCTTGATACCCAGATCTTCGAGCGACACCGCCAGGGCGAGGAATTCGCCGAGCGAATCCCAGCGCAGATGGTTTTCCTCGACCAGTTGCTTGACATGTTTCGGTGCCGAACCGCCGGCACCGGTTTCATACATGCCGCCGCCCGCCATCAGCGGTACGATGGAGAGCATTTTGGCACTGGTGCCGAGTTCCATGATCGGGAACAGGTCGGTCAGATAGTCGCGCAGGATGTTGCCGGTCACCGAAATGGTGTCGAGGCCACGCATGACCCGCTCCAGCGTGTAACGCATGGCGCGCACTTGCGACATGTGCTGGATGTCGAGGCCGCTGGTGTCATGATCCTTGAGGTAGGTCTCGACCTTCTTGATCAGCTCGGCTTCGTGCGGACGGTAGGGGTCGAGCCAGAAGACTGCCGGCATGCCGGAGTTGCGGGCACGGGTGACGGCAAGCTTGACCCAGTCGCGGATCGGCGCATCCTTGACCTGGCACATGCGCCAGATATCCCCAGCTTCGACGTTCTGGCTCAGCAACACTTCGCAGGTGGCGAGGTCGGTAATGTTGGCGACGCCGTCTTCCGGGATCTCGAAGGTCTTGTCGTGCGAGCCGTATTCCTCGGCTTGCTGGGCCATCAGCCCGACGTTGGGGACCGTACCCATGGTCACCGGGTCGAAGTTGCCATGCCATTTGCAGAAGTTGATCATCTCCTGGTAGATGCGGGCGAAGGTCGATTCCGGCATCACCGCCTTGGTGTCCTTCGAGCGACCATCGGCACCCCACATCTTGCCGCCGATGCGGATCATGGCCGGCATCGAGGCATCGACGATCACATCGCTCGGGGAATGGAAGTTGGTGATGCCCTTGGCCGAGTCGACCATGGCCAGTTCGGGGCGATGCTCGTGGCAGGCGTGCAGGTCACGCTCGATTTCCTCGCGCAGCGAGCCAGGTAGTTTGGCGATCTTGTCGTAGAGGTTGGACATGCCGTTATTGACATTGACGCCCAGCTCCTCGAACAGCTTGGCATGCTTCTCGAAAGCTTCCTTGTAAAAGATTCGTACGCAGTGGCCGAAGACGATCGGGTGCGAAACCTTCATCATCGTTGCCTTGACGTGCAGCGAGAACATGACGCCGGTTTGACGCGCGTCTTCCAGTTGCTCTTCGTAAAAGTCGCAGAGTGCTTTCTTGCTCATGAACATCGAATCGATGATCTCGCCGGCCAGCAGTGAAACTTTCGGCTTCAGGATCAGCGCCTTGCCGCTCCTGGTCAGCAACTCCATCTTGACGTCGCGCGCCCTGTCCAGCGTCATCGACTTTTCGCCGTGATAGAAGTCGCCGTGCGTCATGTGCGCGACGTGGGTGCGCGACGCCATGCTCCACTTGCCCATCGAATGCGGGTTCTTGCGGGCGTATTTTTTGACGGCGCCCGGCGCGCGGCGGTCGGAGTTGCCTTCGCGCAACACCGGATTGACCGAGCTGCCCAGACACTTTGAGTAGCGTGCCTTGATCGCCTGTTCCTCGTCGTTTTTGGGATTTTCCGGATAGTCGGGAAGCTTGTAACCGCGCGTCTGCAATTCCTTGATCGCAGCGGTCAACTGTGGCACCGAGGCACTGATGTTCGGCAGCTTGATGATGTTGGTATCGGGAAGCAGGGTCAGCTTGCCGAGTTCGGCCAGCGTGTTCGGCTTCTTTTGTTCGTCACTGAGATATTCCGGAAACTCAGCCAGGATACGTGCCGAAACCGAAATATCAGCCTTCTCGATAATGATGCCGGCCGGCCCGGTGAAGGTACGGATGACCGGCAGAAAGGCGCAGGTTGCCAGCACTGGCGCCTCGTCCGTCAACGTGTAAATGATTTTTGATTTTTCTGAAGCCATGACACCCTCGCGATCTATAGTCGTCAAATTCGGGCCGAATCTGCGTCAGCCTTTTATCGGCCGCTGGCATCAGCGGCGCGCCGCAGAGTATCCTTGGCGATCGCATCCCAGTCAATGCCGGAAGTCGCGTAAACGGCAATGCGCGCACATGTTAATTAATTCGCAAATGCTAAACTTCAAGCCTTGATCCGGACCCGCCTCCATGAAGATTTCAATCGGCCTCTACGGTACCAATGCCCACCAGATTGCGCTGGCCACCATCCAGGGCTTCAACAAGCATTACAAGCTGATTCGCGAAACCAGCGTAGAGGCCAAGGCCCGCTTTGAAAATGGCGACTGGCTCGGTGTGCACAAGGCGGTCAAGGAACGCATCCGCTTTTACGACGACCGCGTCAACGAATGTGTCGAACGCCTGCGCAGCGAATTCGACGCCGAGAATCTCGACGAGAACACCTGGCAGCAGGTCAAGCTGCTCTACATCGGTCTGCTGCTCAACCACAAGCAGCCGGAACTGGCCGAAACCTTTTTCAATTCGGTGACGACCAAGATTCTTCACCGCGATTATTTTCGCAACGACTTCATGTTCGTTCGCCCGACCCTGTCGACCGAAAATATCGAGCCGGAACACACGCCGAACTATCGCAGCTATTACGCGATCGAAGGCGGCCTGCGCGCATCGATCCGCAAGATCGTCGCCGATTTTGAATGGGAACGCCCGTTCGCCGACCTCGAACGCGATATCAACAATGTCTATGGGGCGGTTCGCCAGCATCTGAACGAGATACCGACGCCAGACGTCAATTTCCAGATCCAGGTACTCGGCTCCCCGTTTTATCGCAACAAGGCGGCCTACATCATCGGCATGGCGATCAACGGCCCGCTCGAACATCCTTTCGCGGTGCCTGTCCTGCACGACCAGGATGGCAAGCTCTATCTTGACACCATCCTGCTCGAGGCCTGGCGGATCGGCGTACTGTTCTCGCTGTCGCGCGCCTATTTCATGGTCGACATGGAAGTGCCGTCGGGCTACGTGCAGTTCCTGCGCTCGATCCTGCCCAACAAGCCGCGCTCCGAGCTGTACATCATGCTCGGCCTCGGCAAGCAGGGCAAAACCATGTTCTTTCGCGATTTCCTGTATCACCTGCGCCATTCGGAAGACAAGTTCATCATGGCTCCCGGTATCCGCGGGCTGGTCATGCTGGTATTCACGCTGCCTTCATATCCTTATGTGTTCAAGATCATCAAGGACGTCTTCGGTGCTTCGAAGGAGATGGACCGGGCAACGGTCAAGCGCAAATTCATGATGGTCAAGCAGGTCGACCGTGTCGGCCGGATGGCTGACACGATCGAGTTCTCGAACGCCGCCTTTCCGCTCAAGCGCTTCGACCAGGAGGTCCTCGACGAACTGCGCGAACTGGCTCCATCGTGCTACGAAATCAAGGACGACATGCTGATAATCAAGCACATCTACGTCGAACGCAGGATGGAGCCGCTGAACATCTATCTCGAGCGGATGGAGCGGACCAACGACGTTGACGGGCTGGAACACGCGATTCGCGAATACGGCAGCGCGATTCGCGAAATGGCGCAGGCCAACATCTTCCCCGGTGACATGTTGTGGAAAAACTTCGGCATCACCCGTTTCGGCCGCGTGGTGTTCTATGACTACGACGAAATCGAATACATGACGGATTGCAATTTCCGCAACATTCCGCCGGCGCCCGATTACGAAACCGAAATGTCTGGCGAGGTCTGGTATCCGGTCGCCAAGAACGATATCTTTCCCGAAGAGTTCGGTACCTTCCTGCTCGCCTCGCCGATCTTGCGAAAAACATTTTATAAGTACCATCGCGACCTGCTCAGCGCCAAATTCTGGCAGGAAGCCCAGCAAAAACTCCGCGACGGCCACGTCGAAGATTTTTTCCCCTACCCCGAGGAGCTTCGCTTCAGTAATCGTCCGTCAACCTCCGGGTCATCTGCACCAGGCTGACAAGCAATATCAAAAACCACTAAAATACACATGTTAACAATGGAGACAACAGCATGCAGTTGTGCATAGCAGTCGTTCGAGAGCGCGCAGGCGGTGAGCGTCGGGTTGCCTTGGTCCCGGAAACTGCAAAGAAATTTGCCGCCCTCGGTGCCAGTCTGCGCATGGAGCAAGGCGCCGCGCTTCAGAGTCATTTTCTCGACCAGGATTTCCCAGAGGTGACCGTGGTCACCGGCATCGACGAAACCTATAGCGATGCCAGGCTGATCCTGCGCGTGGCCCCGCCTTCACCCGAGGAAATCGCTGCCATGCCCGAAGGCAGCGTGCTGATCGGCCTGCTCAGGCCGTTCGAGAACAAGGAACGCCTTGCTGTGCTGAATGCCCGCAAGATCACCGCATTCTCGCTCGAACTGCTGCCCCGCATCTCGCGCGCCCAGAGCATGGACGCGCTCTCGTCACAGGCTTCGTGCACCGGTTACCAGTGCGGACTGATTGCCGCCTCCCACTGCACCAAATTCTTCCCGATGCTGACCACCGCCGCCGGCACCATCCGCCCGGCGCGTGTGCTGGTGATCGGCGCCGGTGTCGCCGGTCTGCAGGCGATTGCCACCTGCAAACGATTGGGTGCCATGGTCGAAGCCTACGACGTGCGCTCGGCGGCACGCGAGCAGATCGAGTCGCTCGGTGCCAAGTTCGTCGATACCGGCGTTTCGGCCGACGGTGCCGGCGGCTACGCGCGCGAACTGACCGCCGAGGAAAAGGCCGTCCAGGCCGAAAAGCTGACCAAGGCAATCGCCGCATCCGACGTCGTGATCACCACCGCCGCCGTACCCGGCAAGAAGGCTCCGGTAATCGTTACGGTCGACATGGTAAAACGCATGAAATATGGTGCCATCATCGTCGACATGGCCGCCGAATCGGGTGGCAACTGCGCACTCACCCAACCCGGGGAACATGTCGTCGCCAATGACGTGAATATCCACGGCCCAATCAATCTGGCGTCGCGAATGCCGACCCACGCCTCCGAGCTTTTCGCCAAGAACATCTACAACTTCATTTCGCCATGGATCAAGAATGGCGAACTCGATATCGACTGGACCGACGAAGTCGTTGCCGGCACCCTGCTCTGCAAGGATGGCGAAACAGTCAACGCGACAGTCAAACAAATCATGGGAGACGCCTGATGGACGGCATGCTCGCGCTCTACATCTTCATGCTCGCAGCGTTCACCGGCTACGAGATCATCGCCAAGGTGCCGGTCATCCTGCACACGCCGCTGATGTCCGGTTCCAACTTCATTCACGGCGTGGTCGTCGTCGGCGCCATGGTCGCCCTCGGTTCGGCCGATACGCTGCTTGAACAAGCCATCGGTTTCTTCGCTGTCGCGCTCGGTGCGGCCAATGCCGCCGGCGGCTACGTGGTGACCGAACGCATGCTCGCCATGTTCAAGAAGAAGGAGGGCGCATAATGGTTTTGCCTCTCTACGTTCAAGGCGCCTGGTTTATCGGCGCACTGCTCTTCATCTTCGGCCTCAAGGGCATGAGTTCGCCGGTCAGTGCCCGCGAAGGCATCGTCTGGGCCGGTTACGGCATGGTGCTGGCAATCGCCGGGACCTTGCTAATTCCGGATCTGAAAAATATCGGCCTGATCTTCGCGGCGCTCGGTGTCGGTGGCGCGGCAGCCTGGATTTCCGGCAAGAAAGTTCAGATGACCGACATGCCGCAGATGGTCGCCATCTATAACGGCATGGGTGGCGGCGCGGCGGCGGCGATTGCCGCGATCGAATTCGCCCGCGGCGAAGCGCACAGCCCGGTCACGCTAACCCTTGGCGCGCTCGGTGCGCTGATCGGCTCGGTCTCGTTCTCCGGTTCCTGCATCGCCTTCGCCAAGTTGCAGGGTTTGCTCGACAAACCTTACCGTTTGCCGGCGCAGAATACGGTCAACGTGGTGCTGGCGGTAATCGCCGTGATGCTCGGCGCGATCATGGTGATCATGGCACCGGCCCATCCGGCGCTGATCCTGCTCTTCTTCGCCGTCGCCCTCGTGCTTGGGGTCATCGTCACGCTACCGATCGGCGGCGCCGACATGCCGGTAGTGATTTCGCTGTTCAACGCCTTCACCGGCCTCGCGGTCGGTTTCGAGGGTTACGTGCAGGGCAACCCGGCGCTGATCATTGCCGGCATCGTCGTCGGCGCCGCCGGCACACTACTCACGCAACTGATGGCCAAGGCGATGAACCGCCCGATCTCCAACATCCTCTTTACACCGATGGTGGCAAGCGGCCCCGGCGAAGCGATCAGCGGTTCGATGAAGGAACTCTCCGCTCTCGACGCGGCGGCGATGATGCGCTACGCAAGCAAGGTCATCATCGTTCCCGGCTACGGCATGGCCGTGGCACACGCCCAGCACAAGGTCTGGGAAATGGCCGCGATCCTCGAAGAGGCCGGGGTCGAGGTGAAGTTCGCCATTCACCCGGTCGCCGGGCGCATGCCGGGCCACATGAACGTCCTGCTCGCCGAGGCCGGCGTACCCTACGACAAGATCTTCGACCTCGAGGAAATCAACGGCGAATTCGCCCAGGCCGATGTCGCACTGATCATCGGCGCCAACGACGTCGTCAATCCGAGCGCGCGCACCGACAAGAGCAGCCCGATCTACGGCATGCCGATTCTCAACGCCGACCAGGCGCATAACGTGATCGTCATCAAACGTGGCAAGGGCACCGGCTATTCGGGCGTCGAGAACGCCTTGTTCTATACTGACAACTGCCGCATGCTCTATGGCAGCGCGCAACCGATGGCCGGCGAAATCATCCTGCAACTCAAGGCCATGGGCTGACCGCAGCCAATCCGGCCCAGCTTTACCAACCTCCCGCCGGGTATGCATACGCCTGGCGGTGATCACTCAAGCTCAAAGGAGACTCGCATGTCCAATACCGTAACCCTCGGTGGCAACCCGATCGAAGTCGGCGGCAAATTCCCCGCCAAGGGCGACCAGGCCCCGGCCTTCTCGCTGGTCGGCAAGGATCTGGCCGATGTCACGCTGGCCAGCCTGGCCGGCAAGCGCAAGATTCTGAACATCTTCCCGAGCCTCGACACACCGACCTGCGCGACTTCGGTGCGCAAGTTCAACGAGCACGCCAGCGCTGCTGCAAACACCGTCATCCTCTGCATTTCCGCCGATCTGCCGTTCGCCCAGGGCCGCTTCTGTGGCGCCGAAGGTCTGGACAAGGTGCAGACTCTGTCGACCATGCGCGGCAGCGAATTCATGGAAGCCTACGGCGTCGCCATCAAGACGGGCCCGCTGGCCGGCGTGACGGCGCGTGCCGTGGTCGTTCTCGATGAAAACGACCGCGTCCTGCATAGCGAGCTGGTCGGCGAAATCGTCAACGAGCCCGACTACACCGCAGCCCTCGCCGCCCTCGGCAAATAAGCGATTTGCCCCGCTTTTCGCCGTCGACCGTAACGCAATGCTGCCGAAGCTTTGGTATCTCTACCTGATCGAATGCGTTGACGGCAGCATCTACACCGGCATCACGGTCGATGTCGACGCGCGCTACACGGCCCACCTGAACGGTGCCGGCGCACGCTATACGCGTTCGCACCCGCCAGCCCGGCTGCTCGGGTGCGAAACGCACGCCGACCGCTCGGCAGCGGCGAAAGCCGAGTATCGGATCAAGCAGCTGTCACCCGCCGAAAAACGGCGATTCGCCGCCAGCCTGACGCGCTGAAAAATTTTCCGGCGGAACCGATGGCGTGCCGACGACTCTGACGTCGGTTGCAACACCGAGCTTGGCAATGTCCCTGATCAGCATTTCAGCCGTAACCGCCGCCAGCGATATTTCCCGTACCGATTGGGCGCGGCTGACGCCTGCCAGCCATCCTTTTCTCAACGCCGACTTTCTCACCATCCTCGAGCGGCACGGCATGGCAGGACCAGACTGTGGCTGGCAAGCACAGCATCTGGTCGCCAGAGACGCCAACGGCGTGCTATGCGGCATCCTGCCACTCTACCTGCGGGCCAATTCACACGGCGACTTCATCCACGACTGGTCGTGGGCAGCCGCCTACAATCAGCTCGGCAAGCCCTACTTTCCCAAACTGCTGAGCGGCCTGCCGCATACACCGGCAACCGGCCCACGACTTCTGGTCGCGCCCGAAGCCGATGGCGGTCTCGTTCGTCAAAGCCTGATCACCGCCGCTCTCGAACTGGTGGCGGAGCAAAGGCTTTCGTCGTGGCATGTCGCCTTTCCTGCCGCCGACGAGGTCGAATTACTGCGCGCAAACGGGCTGGTGGTCAGCCACAATGTTCAGTTCCACTGGCATGACCATGGCTATGGCGACTTCACCGGTTTCCTCGGCGCATTTTCGGCCGAACGGCGGCGCAAGCTCAGGGCCGAACGGCGGCACGTTGCCGAAAGCGGGCTCGCCATCGATGTCCGGCACGGCGACGAGATCGCCCCCGACGAATGGCCAGCCCTGCACGAGTTATACGCCGCGACCTTCGACAAATACGGAAACTATGCCGCCTTCACGCCGGCGTGCTTTGCCGATCTAGCCCACGCGTTAGGCCGCCGAATGGTCGTCTTCATCGCCCGCGACGACGGCAAGCCGGTCGCCCTGTCGATCTGCTTTCGCAGCACCGACACGCTGTATGGACGCTACTGGGGAACGAGCGGCAATTACCACAGCCTGCATTTCGAGCTGTGCTTCTATCAGGGTATCGACTACTGCCTGCGTGAAGGACTCGCCACTTTCGAACCCGGAGCCGGCGGCGAACATAAGGTGGCGCGCGGTTTCGAGCCGACCGTGGTGCGTTCCTGCCACTGGATCGAAGACGCCAAGATGCGCCACCTGATCGGCCAGCACCTCGCCAGGCAGCTCCCGGCGATTGTCGATTATGCCGCCGAAGCCGCCACCCATCTGCCCTTCCGCAAGATCAGCGCGAACTGATCAGCGCGTGGCCTGTACTATCGGCGATCAGTCCAGCGTTGCGACGTATTCGGCGACGGCGTGCGTTTCCAGTTCGCTGAGCTTGGAAGCCACGGTGTGCATCACGGCATTGTCGTTGGTCCGCTCGCGCTTGTTGAACTGCTTGAGCTGATCCTCGATATAACGCGGATGCTGTCCGGCCAGGCGCGGCAACTGGGGAGTGCCATGGGCATTGGCGCCGTGGCACGAAGCACAGGCCGGGACGCCGGAAAAACTGTTGCCGTGAATAAATATGTATTTGCCGACCGCCACCAGTTCGGCATCACGCACGCTGCGTCCGCCGACCTTGCGCTTTTCGAAATAGGCACCGAGCGCGACCATTTCCTCGGGCGTCAACGTCTCCGCCTGTGGTTTCATTGTCTCGCTATTGCGCTTGCCGCTCTTGAAATCGTTCAGCTGACGGGCAACATATTCGGCATGCTGGCCGGCCAGACGCGGGTAGATCGGGCTCACCGACTCGCCGCCCTTGCCGTGGCACAGCGAACAGCGCTGGGCGACAATTTCCTCTGCCTGCTTTTCACCAGCGGCATCAGCCGCCAGGGCCGGGGTGGTAAAGATGGCCGCCAGTGCAAATACCCCTGGAAGCATTTTTGATTGAAGCATATTCATTCTCCTCAGCCTTTTCCTGTACTGCCAAAACCGCCTTCGCCACGAACGCTGGCGGCAAAATCATCAACTACGTTAAAGCCGACCTGCAACACCGGCACGACGATCAGTTGCGCAATACGCTCGAGCGGGTTAAGCGTGAAACTTTGGTGTCCGCGATTCCACACCGAAACCATCAGTTCCCCCTGGTAATCGCTGTCGATCAGCCCGACCAGATTGCCAAGCACGATGCCATGCTTGTGACCGAGACCCGAGCGCGGCAGGATCATCGCTGCCAGACCGGAGTCGGCCAGGTGAATGGCCATGCCAGTAGGCACCAGCGTCGTCTGACCGGGGACGATTTCCAGCGGCGCGTCGACACAGGCGCGCAGATCAAGGCCGGCCGAACCGGGGGTGGCGTAATGCGGGGGGCTTTCGCGCAGGCGCGCGTCGAGAATCTTGACGTCGATACGGTGCATCAGTTTTTTTCCATGAGATCGGCAATATGTTGAACAAGCTGGCTGGCGAGCACGGATTTCGGTGCCGGCGTCAGCGGGTGCGTGCCATGGTCATCGAACAGCACGAGGCGATTATCGTCACCGCCGAAACCGTGCTGGATCAGGTTGCCGGCAATCAGCGGGATGCCTTTCCGCAACCGCTTGGTCTGCGCGAATTCCTCGAGATTACGGCTCTCGGCGGCGAAGCCGACGCAGAACGGACCATCCTTCAGCGCCGCCACCGCGGCGAGGATATCCGGATTCTCGACCAGTTCGATCGGCGGAACCCCGCCAGCATCCTTTTTTAGCTTGTGTTCGGCGACGCTGGCGACCCGGTAATCGGCCACCGCAGCCACCGCGATGAAAATATCCGCATCAGCCGCCCGTGCCATAACCGCCGCGTGCATATCGAGCGCGCTGGTGACATCGATGCGGTCGACGCCGAAAGGGGCGGCAAAACCGACCGGCCCGGAAACCAGCGTCACCAAGGCGCCGGCCTGGCGCGCCGCGCGGGCCACGGCATAGCCCATGCGCCCCGACGACCGATTGGTGATGCCGCGTACCGGATCGATCGCCTCGAAGGTCGGGCCGGCGGTAAGCAAAACCTTCTTGCCGGCCAGCACCTTGGGCGCGAAGAAGGCGATCACCTCCTCGAGAATTTCGGCCGGCTCCGCCATGCGACCAACACCGACTTCACCGCAGGCTTGTTCGCCGCTGGCCGGGCCGACGAACCGCACGCCGTCGGCCTGCAACTGCACGACATTGCGCTGCGTCGCCGGGTTCTCCCACATCTGGCGGTTCATCGCCGGTGCCAGCAGCAGCGGACAATCACGTGCCAGCGCCATGGTCGCCAGCAGATCGTTGGCGAAGCCGTTGGCGCAGCGCGCCAGGAAATCTGCCGAGGCCGGCGCGACCAGGATCAGGTCGGCGGCACGCGACAGATCAATGTGCGCCATCGCGTTCGGCATCCGCGCATCCCACTGGTCGGTAAAAACCGGCTTGCCGGACAGCGCCTGGAAAGTCGTCGCGGTCACGAAATGCGTCGCTCCCTCGGTCATTGCCACCTGCACCGTGGCGCCCTGCCCGCCCAGCAGGCGAACCAGTTCGGCCGCCTTGTAGGCGGCAATGCCGCCGGTAACCCCGAGCACGATGCGCTTTCCCTGTAATTCCATTGTCTTGCCATTAGAATGAGCGACACTGACATTCTACTGGAATTGGCATGGCGATCACCGACTGGCCGGAAGGCGAACGACCCCGCGAGCGACTGCTGGCACACGGCGCGGAAACACTTTCCGATGCCGAACTGCTGGCCATTTATCTGCGCGTCGGCGTGCGCGGCAAAAGTGCCGTCGACCTCGCCCGCGAGTTGCTGCTGCGCTTCGAGGGCAGCCTGAGTACCCTGGCCGACGCCTCGCTCGACGAACTGGCCAGCGTTTCCGGCATCGGCACTGCCAAGGCGGCGCAACTGAAAGCCAGTTTCGAACTGGCCCGGCGGGCACTGATCCAGGAAATGGCGACCCGCGACACCTTCTCTTCACCGGGCAAGGTACGCGACTGGCTGCGCCTGAAACTGGCGACGCGCCAGAACGAGGTGTTCATGGCCCTCTGGCTCGACGCGCAAAACCGCCTGATCAAGGCTGATGAGCTTTTTTCGGGGACGCTGACGCAGACCAGCGTCTATCCGCGCGAAGTGGTCAAGGCGGCGCTGGCCAACAACG
>Ga0209310_1001232_pt1 | contig 20246 bp, 19 predicted proteins | sample AD_UKC030_MetaG_FD_184415 | JGI IMG/M metagenome (GOLD analysis project Ga0209310, IMG submission 184415) | Active sludge microbial communities of municipal wastewater-treating anaerobic digesters from USA - AD_UKC030_MetaG (SPAdes) (version 2) | ecosystem: Engineered > Bioreactor > Anaerobic >...
CCCGACGGGAAGATCAAGCAGTGGGGGCTCCAGGCCGACCTCTGGGACATCGAGACCTTCATGAGCGAGGTGGTCTGGGCCTACGGCGGGGAGATCATGAGCGCCGACATGAGCAAGACGGCCATCGCGGACAAGATGGAGCCCTGGAAGCTGATCGCCGCCATGGTCCAGGAGGACAAGTCCATTCCCGATCAGGATTCCCTCAGCCAGTACGGCTCCGACGCCTTCCTGGCCGGCAAGGCGGCGATGATCACGACGGGCCACTGGATGGTCCCCTCCTACGCCCCGGTATCGTTCAAGTGGGCGGTCGCCCCCTTCCCCAAGGGGCCGGCCGGCCGGGTCACGAGCATCAACTCCGCCGGCTTCGTGATGGCCAAGGGCTGCAAGAATCCCGACGCGGGCTGGGAGTGGATCAAGTACGTCATGTCCAAGGAGGGCCAGACCAAGCTCGCCGAGCTCGGCTTCGCCATCCCCACGCGCAGGGACGTCGCCGAGGGCCCCGCCTTCCTCGAGCAGGCGATCAAGATCGACCATAAGCTCTTCCTCGACGCCGTCGAGTATGCCCGCGTGAAGCCCGTCTTCAAAGGCTACGACCGCTGGTCCTCGGCCTTCGGCGAGTCCATGGCCGGCATCTACAAGCCCGGCGCCAAGGTCGAGGCGGTGGTCTCCGCGGCCGCCCAGGCGGCCGACGCGGCCCTGGCCGGCGCGGGCAAGTAGGGAAGCGGGCGGAGGCGGAGATGCAGGGAAGATTGCGGCCGCTCGGCTCGGAACGGGCGTGGCTCTGGATCATGCTCGCCCCGACCCTGGCCGGGATAGCCTTCGGGACCGCGGGCTCCCTCCTGGCCTCGGGCGTCTTGAGCCTCACGGCCTGGGACCTCATCAACCCGCCCTCCTGGGCGGGCCTGGGGAATTACGCCCGGTGCCTGGGCGATCCCAAGTTCCTCGCGGCCGTCCGCGTGACGCTCCGCTTCGCGGCCCTCTACGTCCCCCTCTGCGTCGCCCTTTCCCTGGCCCTGGCGCTCCTCCTCAATAGGGGACTGCGGGGCCAGGGCTTCTTCCGCGCCATGTTCTTCGCGCCCTCGATCACCTCGGCCGTGGCCATCGGCCTGGTCTTCACCTGGATCTACGCGAAGGACGAGGGCCTGCTCAACCGCCTCCTCCAGGTCCTCGGCCTCCGGCCGGTGAACTGGCTCGGCGAGGGGGCCATTTTCTACGCGGTGACCATCGCCAACGTGTGGGGCGCGCTTGGGGAGGGCATGATAGTTCTCCTCGCCGGACTCAAGGCGGTGCCCGCGACCTACTACGAGGCGGCGACCATAGACGGGGCGGGGGGCGCCAGGAAGTTCTTCAGGATCACCCTGCCCCTCATCTCGCCGACCATCTTCTTCCAGGTGATCATCGCGACGGTCAACGGGCTCCAGGCTTTCGAGTATATCTACATGCTCACGCGCCGCAGCCAGGGCGAATCGACCATGGCCACGGTGGTCTACCTGATCTACCGCAACGGCTTCCGCTGGTTCAGCATGGGGCTCGCGAGCGCCCAGGCGATGATACTCGCCGCGGTGATCGTCCTTCTCATGCTCGCTTATTTCCGGCTCGAGAAGAGGCTCGTCGTCTATGATTGACCAGGCCTCGAGGGCTCGCCGCGCCGCGGGGGCCGCCGCGGGCTACATCGCCCTCATCTTCGTCCTCGCCCTGACGGCCGGGCCCTTCATATGGATGCTCTCCACCTCCCTGAAGCCCCTCGCCGACCAGTACGACGGCCGCCTCCTGCCGGTCCGCCCGACTCTCGCCAACTACGCGCGGCTCGTGAAGGCGGCTCCCTTCCTCCTCAGGCAGGTGTGGAATTCCTTCGAGCTCTCATTCCTCAACACCCTCGGCCAGGTCCTCACCTGCGCCGCGGCCGGCTTCGTCTTCGCCGTCTTCAGGTTCCGGGGCAGGGACCTCGTCTTCTCCCTCCTCCTCGCCTCCTTCGTCATCCCGCCCCAGGTGGCCCTCATCCCCAATTTCATCGTCTTCTCGAAGCTCGGGCTCGTGGGCACGAAGCTCCCGCTCTGGGCCACCGCCTTTCTGGGCGGGGCGTACGGGACCTTCCTCCTGCGGCAGTTCTACTCCTCGGTGCCGGTCGAGCTCGCCGAGGCCGCTCGGGTGGACGGCGTATCCCTGCCGCTGATGTTCTGGCGGATCTACCTCCCGCTCGCGAAGCCCGCCGCGAGCGCCCTCGCCATCATGACCTTCACGGGGACCTGGAACGACCTGCTTCGGCCCCTCATCTACCTGCCGAGCCAGCAGAAGCTCACCACACTGACCGTGGGCCTCTCGCTGTACCAGTATACCTACTCCGGCCAATGGACCTTCCTCATGGCCTGCGCCGTGCTGGCGGTCCTCCCCATTCTCGCCGTATTCTTCCTCGCGCAGCGCCAGATCATCGAGGGCGCCGCGCTCACGGGCATCAAGTAAGAGCCGAAAGGACGCGCGCGCAATGACCAAGATAGCCTTCATCGGCGCGGGAAGCCTCGGCTTCACGCGCGAGCTCGTTCGGGACATCCTCAGCTTCCCCCGCCTCGAGGACGCCGAGATCCGGCTCATGGACATCGACGCCGAGCGGCTCGACTTCTCCCGCCGCGCGGTGTCGCGCATCGTGGAGATGGGCAAGCGCCCGGCCAAGGTGCTCGCGACCATGGACCGGGAGGAGGCCCTCCGCGGCGCCGACGTGGTCCTGTGCACCATACTCGCGGGCGGCACCGAGGTCTGGCGCTACGACATCGAGATCCCCGCGCGCCACGGCGTGGACATCTGCGTGGGCGACACGCGCGGCCCCTCGGGCATCTTCCGCTTCCTGCGCACCGCGCCGGCGCTGGAGTCCATCGCCCGCGACATGGAGCGGCTCTGCCCCGGGGCCGTCCTCCTGAACTACACGAACCCCATGGCCATGCTCTGCAACGACCTGCAGAAGACCTCGTCGATCACGGTCACGGGCCTGTGCCACTCGGTGCAGGGCACGGCGCGGATGCTCGCCGGCTGGATCGGCGCGCCCTACGAGGAGATCGACTACGTCTGCGCGGGCATCAACCACCAAGCCTGGTACACGGAGTTCAAGTGGAAGGGGAAGGACGCCTACCCCTTGATCCGCGAGGCGGTGAGACGGCTCGAGGTCTACGGCGAGGAGCCCGTGCGCAACGAGATGTTCCTCGCCCTCGACTACTACGTCACCGAGTCGAGCGGCCACAACTCCGAGTACAACCCCTGGTTCCGCAAGCGCAAGGACCTCATCGAGAAGTACTGCTCGCGCGGCACGGGATGGAATCCCGGGGAGCACGCCTACATCCTCAAGGAGTATCAGAACAACGAGGCGACCTGGAGGGACGAGGCCCGCTCCTGGTTCGACGCGAGGAAGCCCATCGAGCTCGAGCGCGGCGAGGAGTACGCGGCCTGGATCGTGAACGCCCTCGCCGGGGGCGAGACCTTCCGCTTCAACGGCAACGTGCAGAACCGCGGCTACGTGACGAACCTCCCCGACGGGGCCTGCGTCGAGGTGCCGGTCTACGTCGACCGCTCGGGCTTCCATCCCGTGATGGTCGGCGACCTGCCGCCCCAGTGCGCCATCCTCACCTCGCTCTCCTCCCGGATCGAGGAGACGGCCGTGCTCGCGCACCGGACGGGCGACGCCCGGCTCGTGTACCAGGCCGTCGCCCACGACCCCCTCACCTCGGCGGTCCTCTCCCTCGCCGAGATCCGCGACCTGGTCCGCGAGATGTTCGCGGCCAACCGGGCCTGGCTGCCCCAGTTCGAGAGCGTGGAGCTCTGATGGCCGGCCGCCGCAGGCTGCTCTTCGCCGGGGACGTCAACGCCGACCTCGTCCTCTCGGGGCTCGAGGCGCCGCCCGCCCTCGACCGGGAGGTCTTCTGCTCGGGCTGCCGCGCCGCCTTGGGCGGGTCGACCGCCCTCGCGGCCGCGGCCTACGCCCGCCTGGGGGGCGAGGCCGATATCTGCGGCCTCCTGGGCGAGGACGACTACGGGCGCCTGGCCCGCGACGAGCTCTCCCGGGCCGGGGTCGGGATCGGCCTCCTGGGCATGGAGGGCGGCGAGCGCAGCGGCCTGACCGTCAACCTGGTCCGAGGCGCGACGCGGACCCAGGTCACCTTCCGGGGCTCGCTCGCCGCCTTCGACGGGGGCGGGGCCTTCCCGCGGCTGGGGGACTACGCGCACCTGCACGTCTCCGGCGCCTACGGCATGCCGCGCTTCCTCCCCCGCGTGGCCGAGCTGTTCCGCGCGGCGCGGGAGGCGGGGGCGAGCGTCTCCCTCGATACGCAGTGGGACCCGAGCGAGGAGTGGGAGGGCGCGGAGGAATGGCTGCCCCTCCTCGACTACCTCTTCGTCAACGAGGACGAGGCCCTGTCGATAGCCAGGCGCCTGGGCGGCGCCGCGCGAGGCGCGGCCGAGGCCGCGTGCTTCCTCTCGAGCCTCACCGCCTGCCCGATCGTCAAGCTCGGGCCCGAGGGGGCCTTGGCCGGGGGCCGCGCGATCGCGCCCTTCCCCGTCGAGGTCCTGGATCCCACGGGGGCGGGCGACACCTTCGCCGCGGCCTTCCTCCTCGCGAGCGTGGCCGAGGGGCGCCCGCTCGCAGAGGCGGCGAGCTTCGCCTGCGCGGCGGGCGCCCTCGCCTGCACCTACCTGGGCGGCGCCTCGGACGAGCTCGACGCCGGGCGGGTGCGGGCCCTCGCGCGCTAGACCCGGGCCGCCCGGGCGGCGTATCATCGGCCCATGGAACAGGCGGAATCCCCCCTCGTCGGCGTCATCATGGGCTCGGACTCGGACCTGCCGGTCATGGCCGAGGCGGCCCGGGTCCTCGGAGAGCTCGGCGTGGGCTGCGAGACCACCGTCGTCTCGGCCCACCGCACGCCCGAGCGGCTGGCGAGTTATGCGAAATCAGCCGCCGGCCGCGGCCTTAAGGTCATCGTCGCGGGGGCGGGGGGCGCGGCCCACCTGCCCGGCATGACGGCCGCCATGACGACCCTGCCGGTGATCGGCGTGCCCGTGCGCTCCAAGACCCTCGACGGCCTGGACAGCCTCCTGTCCATCGTCCAGATGCCCCCCGGCGTGCCCGTCGCGACGGTCGGCGTGGACGGGGCCCGCAACGCCGGCCTCCTGGCCGCGCGCATCCTCGCCACCTCCCGGCCCGAGCTCGCCGCCCGCCTCGCCGCCTACGCGGCGCGCATGGAGGCCGAGGTCCTCGCCAAGGCCGCCCGCCTCGAGGAGCTCGGGCCCGAGGGCTACGGGGAGCGGGCCTAGCATGGAGATCCTCGAGCCGACCGCGGCCAACCTCGCGCTGGCCGGCGCGCGCATCGCGGCCGGCGGCCTCGTGGCCCTGCCCACGGAGACCGTCTACGGCCTCGGGGCCGACGCCTTCAACGCCGCCGCCGTGGCCCGGGTCTTCGAGGCCAAGGCCAGGCCGAGCTTCGATCCCCTCATCGTCCACGTCGCCTCGGCGGCGGGAGCCTCCCGGGTCGCCGCCTCGATCCCGCCCAAGGCCCGGGCCCTCATGGAGGCGCTCTGGCCCGGGCCCCTCACACTCATCCTGCCCAAGGTGGAGGAGCTGCCCGAGCTCGTGACCAGCGGCCTGCCGAGCGTCGCCATCCGCTGCCCGGCCCACCCGGTAGCCCGGGCCATCATCGAGGCCTCGGGCACGGCGGTGGCCGCGCCGAGCGCCAATCCCTTCGGCTACCTTTCGCCCACCCGCGCCGAGCACGTGGCGCGGATGCTCGGCGACCGGGTCGACCTCATCGTGGACGGGGGGAGCTGCGAGATCGGGGTCGAGTCCACGGTCCTCGACCTGACGCGCGAGCCGCCCCGGGTCCTCAGGCCCGGCGGCATGGCCCGCGAGGCCATCGAGGCGGCGATCGGGCCGATCGACTTCCCCCCGCCCGGCGGCGGACCGGCCGGCGGCCCGAGCCCCAGCCCGGGGCAGCTGGACAGCCACTACGCCCCCCGCACGCCCCTGCGCCTGGCCCCGGAGGGCGGCCTCGGCCCGGCCTTCGCCGAGGCCCTGCGGGAGGGCCGCGTCGGCCGCCGCGCCGCCGTCCTCCTCCTGGGCGAGGCCGAGCTCGCGCGCCTGGGGAGCCTCGCCGGGGCCTTCGCCGAACTCCGCCTCCTCGCCCCCGGGGGCGGCCTCGCCGAGGCGGCTGCCTCCCTCTTCTCGACCCTCCACGAGCTGGACGGCCTCGGGCTGGACGAGATCTGGGCCGAGCGGGTCCCCGAGCGGGGCCTCGGGCCCGCCATCAACGACCGGCTCTACAAGGCCTCGACGAAGTAGCGCGCAACTTCCGGTAAACCCGCGCCTCCCCCGCTCCGATAGTGGAAGCGGAGGGAAGAGCCATGGCTCCGCAAGCGATCGCGAGCAATTACCTGCCGATCTCCTACGCCTACGCCCCGCGCTACGGCGAGGGACGGGTATCCCTGCCCGTGCTCGCGAGCCAAGCCCTCTACGCCAGCTTCCAGCACGTCTCGGGCGTGCCCGCCCAGGCCGGCATGGCCGCCTACAGCGTCGACAAGCTCCACATCCTCGAGGTCCTCATCGGCCGGCTCGAAAGCGTCAAGTCCGAGCCCCTCGCGGCGCGCGAGGCGCCCGCGGGCCTCAGCTCGGCCCGGGTCGACGCCCTCATCCAGCAGTACAGCTCCGAGATGCACGCCGCCGCGGCCTCGCCCGCCATCCCCTACACCCAGGGCCCCCTGGTCGAGCCGGGGATGCTCTTCTCCCTCGCCGCCTAGAGCTTCCCGCCCTCGACCGCGTAGCGCGTCGTCCGGGCCGCGCCGATCCCGTAGTACAGCTCCCCGTACATGACCGAGGCCGAGTGGATCTTCCGGCCGTACTCCCTCGTCTCCGCGATGCCGATGGCCTCGAGGAGGAGGTCGTCGGGCAGGTTGCCGGCCTCGGCGGCCCAGGCCCGGAGCCGGCCGGGGCCCGCGTTGTAGGCCATCATCGCGCGGAGGGGCCGGCCCGTGGAGGCGAGGAGGCCCGAGAAGTAGGCCGCGCCGAGGCGGAGGTTGTCGGGGGCGGAGCGGAGGTCGTAGGCCTCGAGGCCCAGGCGGCGCGCCACCTCGGCGGCCGTCGGGGGCATGAGCTGTGCCAGGCCGATCGCCCCCGCATGGGAGACCACGTCCTCGCGGAAGAGGCTCTCCGAGCGCAGGAGGCCGAAGAGGAGCTGCTCGGGGCAGGCCGGCGCGGGGCTGATGGCGCGGTACTCGCCGAGGAAGGGCCGGGGATAGAGGAGCTCGTAGTCGGAGCGCCGGGGATCCCAGTCGGGGCGCTCCATGAGGGCGGCGGCGAGCCGGATCGAGCCGTCGGCCCGGCCCGCGGCCGCGAGGGCCGCCGCGATCCTCCGCAGGGACTCGGGCCCGAGGCCGGCCGATGCGGCGCGGGCGCGGGCCTCGGCGGCGGCCGCGTCCGGCAGGCCGTAGTCGAGGAAGCCCAGGACGAAGGCTTCCTCCGCCGGGAGCCGCTCGGGGGGGGCGGGGGAGGGGAGCTCGGGGGGGAGGAGGGGAAGCTCGGCCCCGGAGCGCCAGGCCGCGAGGGCGCGGTAGTGCAGGGGAGCCCGGGGATCGGCGGCGAGGCCGAGGAAGCGGGAGCGAGCTTCCCAGGCGGGCTCCCGGGCCTCGGCCCCCGCGGCTCGCCCCCGGCCGAGTTCGAGGGCCCGGGCCGCTGCGTAGCCGAGGCGCGCCGCCGTCTCCGCAGGCAGGCTCGGGGCGATCTCCCGGGCCAGGTCGAGGACGAGCTCCCAGTCCCCGGCCCGGAGGGCCTCGCGGAGGAGCTCGTTCGCGGGCTCCTCGAAGCGGGCCGGGGCCCTCCAGGCGGCGGCCGCCTGGGCGAGGGCCGCGAGGCGGCGCCGCCGCGCCCGGGCATCCGCGGCGGCGGCCGCCGCCGCGCGGCTCTTCTCCCGCTTGCTGGCCGCCCTGGCCTTGGCCTTGGCGGCCTCCGCCTCGGCCCGGGCCGCGCCGGAGGCGGCCTCGAGGCCGTACCAGAGGGCCGCGTCGGCGTCCTCGGGCAGGCTCGCCTCGGCCGCGGCGAGCCCGAGCAGCTCGGCTGCCTCGGCCCAGCGCTCGAGGGCGAGGGCGAAGCGGGCCCGGTAGAAGAGGGCGTTCCAGGCGAGCTTCCTGGCCCGGGCGGCGAGCGCGGGATTGCCGGCGGCCGCGGCCGCCTCCCGGGCCCGCGCCTCGAGCTCCGCGAAGCGGGGGGCGGCCGCGCGCGCCTCGCCTCCGTAGAGGAAGGCCTTGCCCGCGTCGGCGGCCGTCGCCGGCGAGGAGGCGGCCGAGAGGATGTCCCCGAGGGCCGGGGCGGCGAGGCGGCAGGCCAGGCCGTAGTCCCGCTCGAGGACGGCGGCCCGCATGCGCGCCGCGCGGAGCTCGGCCGCGGAGAAGGGAAGGTCCGCGGGCTCGGCCCCCTCGAGGAGGGCGAGGGCCCGCGGGAGGGCGGAGCTCGCGGGGAGCTCGAGGAGGAGGGCCCGGACGGGGAGCGACCAGCCGGGGCTGCCGAGCTCGCGCCGCGCCCAGGCCTCGAGGAGGAGGAGGCCTCCCGTGTCGGCGGAGGATTCGGCGGGGAAGCCCGAGCGGAGGGCCTCGAGGGCGGCGAGGAGGGCGTCCGGCATATCGAGTTCGCGCAACGCGTCGAGAGCGGCGCGGTCCACGGCCCAGTCGGGGCCCTCCGAGGCGCGGTGCTCGAGGGCGAAGGCGAGGAGCTCGGCCCAGTCCCCGGCGGCGGCCAGGAGCCGGGCGTGGGCGCGGCCCGCCTCGCTCCGCGCGAGGCCCGCGGCCCGGTCGAAGGCGAGGCGGTAGAGCTTCCCCGCCCGCCGCGCGGCGGGCGAGCCGGGATCGCCGGGCTTGCCAGGCGTGCCGGAGGCCCTGTCCTCGAGCCAGCGGGCCAGGTAGTAGAAGGACTCGGGCCCGAGCTCGCCCCGGGCCTCGATCTCCTTCTCGGAAAGGGCGAGGATGGGCCCGGGATCGGAGGCGGCGAGGATGGCGGCGAGCTCGTCCAGGCTCATGCCGAAGGCCCTCCCTTGGCAGGAGGCGAGGCTCAGGGGGAGGGAGGCGAGGAGGGCGCAGAGGAGGGCCCGGAGCGCCCTCCGGGAGGGGAGGCGCCGCGCAGGCGCCGGGCTCGCCCGGGCGGGCGCGGGAGGCTCGGGAAGCATGATCGCCCCGAGCCTAGCACGTTCAGAGCTTGGGTATCCAGATCTTCTCGCCGGAGATGATCAGGTCGGGGTTCTTGATCTTGTTGGCCGTCGAGATCCGGCGATAGTACCAGGGATTCCGGTAATACGCGTAGGAGATGTCCCAGAGGGTGTCTCCCCACTTGATCTTGTGCCAGACGCCGGCCGCCTTGGGCTCCGGGGCCGCCGCCGCGGGGGGAGCCGCGGGCGGGGAAGCGACGGGGGCCGGCTGGGCGGCCGCGGCGGGCGCCGGAGCGGGTTCGGGCGCGGGCGGGACGGGCGGGGCGGCGACGGGGGCCGGGACGGCGGGCGGGGGCGGGGCCGCGATGGGAGCCGTGCCGGGTGCGAAGGCGAGGAGGTAGACGAGGTAGGCGCAGCCGAGGACGAGGGCGAGGCCGATGCAGGCGGCGAGGGCTATGACCAGGGGGCGGCGCTTCCGCTTCTCCTCGGCTATGGCCTGGTCCACCTCCTCGTCCCGGGCGAGGAGGCGCTCCTGGTCGGCGGGGAGCTCGTCGGTGTTGGCGAAGTCCTCGTCGCTGAAGGAGGGCGGGGCCGAGCCGCCGGCGAACTTGAAGTCGGGGATGTCGTACTTCTCCTCGTCGGAGAGGTTCCTGAGCGAGACCTCGAGGCTCTGGCTCGCGCCGGTGGAGGCCTCCTCGGCGAAGGCGGTGAGGGTCTCGTCGGCCCCGAGGCCGATCTCCATGCGGATGTCGGGCTCGCCCTTAGCCATGGCCGGGATGCCCTCGATGACGAGGCTGCCTATGTAGCCCGAGCTCTCCGCGAGGGGGCTCGAGCCGCGGTAGAGGTCGATCTGGACGCTCTTCTGGCCGTCCTGGACGGTCGTGAGGACGAGACGCTTGCGCGCGGCGGCGCCGTCGGCGAGGACGGGGTAGAACTTCCCGTCGGCCAGCTTGAGTCCGATTCTTTCCGTGCCCATCTCGCTCCCCTCGGCCTAAGTCCTTGCTTCTCCGTAGTATTGTACTACGTCCGGCCGGGAAAGCAAGGTGCGGAGCCCGACGCGTTGGCCGGCCTCGGCTCCCGCGGGCCCTCAGGCGCGGGCCAGGGCCACGAGGCTCTCCGCCTTCTGGTCGTAGGGCTCGCCCCGCAGGCCGCCGTAGAGCTCGGCCCGGGAGAAGCCGGCCTCGAGGAGGAGCGCCCGGAGCTCGGCGCCCGAGTAGAGGCGGATGACGAAGCTCCGGTCGAGCTTCTCGAGCCTTCCCCCCTCGCCGCGGAGGACGATCCAGCGGTTGCGCAGGCCCTCCCAGGCCCCCACGACCTCGTACTCGGTCATGATGGTCATGCCGCCCCGCTCGAACCACTCCCCCTCGACGAAGTCGCGGGCCGCGGTCTCCTTGCCCTGGGTCTCGAGGACGAGGGCCCCGCCGGGCTTGAGGGAGGCGCGGATGCCGCGGAGCAGGGCGAGGTCGTCGGCCGCCTCCTCGAAGTAGCCGAAGCTCGTGTAGAGGTTGATGGCGAGGTCGAAGGCCGCCGGGCGCGAGAAGCCGCGCAGGTCGGCGCGCACCAGCTCGATCTCCAGCCCGAAGGCCGCCGCGCTCTCCCTCGCCGCCTCGAGGTAGGCCGCCGTCAGGTCGACCCCGGTCACGCGGTAGCCGCGGGCGGCCAGCTCGAGGCTGTGGCGGCCCGGGCCGCAGGCGGCGTCGAGGACCCGGCCGCCCTTCGGGGGCGAGGCGAGGGCTTCGATGGCGTCGACGACGGCGGGCACCTCGGCCCAGCGCTTCTCGTCGAACATGAGGGGGGCGTAGGCGGTCCAGAAGGCCTCGTCCTCGTACCAGGGGCCGGGGCGGGGGCCGGGCTGGATCCCCTCGCCCTCGCCGCCGCTCATAGGGCCCCGTGCTCGAGGACGAGGGACATGACGTAGGTCAGGAGCTCGATGTCGACCTCCTCGGCGCCGGCCGAGAAGGCCTCGCGGAGGGAGACCCAATCCTCGGGGGCGAGGGGGGAGCCGTCGTAGTCCTGGAAGAGTATGGTGCCGACCGTCTCGAGCCAGGCGGCGGCGGCCTCGGGCTCCGAGCGGCGCTTCTCCAGGTAGTCCGCGACGAGGGCGGCGGCGGTCTCGCCGCGGATCCCGGGGAAGCGCCCCTCGAGGAAGCGCCTGAGGGCCTCGGGGGCCGCCTTGCCGGCCGCGGCCGAGCGCCGCAGGGCCTCGGCGAGCTCGCTCCGGAATTTGTCGACGGGCTGCATGGGACCAGTATAGCGCCCGGGGCCCCGCGGGGTAAGCCGCCCGCCTAGGCCGCCCGGGCGCTAAGGGCCAGGGCCATGACCGCGGCGTCGTACATCGCGTGCCCGAGGGCCAGCTCGTGGAAGTGCCGGCCGCGGAGCCAGCGCCAGGAGAACCAGAGCCCGAGGCAGGCGGCCACGGCGATTCCCGGGAGGCCCTGGAGGCCGTGGGCGCTGCCGAAGAGGAGGGAGGAGGCGAGGGCGGCCCAGGCCGGCCCGAGGCCCGCCTGCCCGAGGCGGCGCAGGAGGTAGACCCGGAAGAAGAGCTCCTCGCCGTAGCCCACCGCGAGGGAGGAGGCGGCCAGGAGGGGGACGAGGAGGGCGGGGGAGGAGGCCGGGGAGCCGGTCGAGCCCAGGAGGGGGTTGGACCAGCCGAAGGCGCGGAGGAGGAGGCCCGCGGGGAGGACGATCGCCATGGCCCCGAGGGCGGCGCCGAGGCCGCGGAGGGCGTCGGCAGGGCGGGGCGGGGCGAGGCCGAAGGCGGCGAGGCCCTCGTCTCGGCTCATGAGGTAGAGAAGGAGGAGGGCCTTCGGCGCGAGCTCGACGACGAGGCGGCCGTGGTAGGAGGCGGTGCCGAGGGCCCTGCCGAGGGCGGAGGCGTCGACCTGGGCGTAGGAGCCGAGGTAGTAGGCGCCGAAGACCAGGGCCGCCTCGAGGAGGGGCCGGTCGGGCCCTCCTCGTGGGCCCGCCGGGAGCGGCTGCGGCCCAATCCCCCTCGGGCCCCCCTCGAAGCCCTCCCCGGGCTCGACCTCCGCGTCCGACATCGCGTATCGCCTCCGATCGGCGCATTCCGCGCCGGTCAAAGGTATAGTATACTTCCCGCAGATAAAGGAATGGGCAGCCGATGATCCTCTACGTCCTCCTCGTCGTACTCGTCCTCCTCCTCGCCCTCGGGGCCTCCACCATCGCGGCCCGGGGCGGGAAGCGCTATTCCCTCTTCGAGTACTTCCTCCGGGCGGGCGAGTCGGGCCTCTCCATCCACGAGGCGAGGGAGCTCGGCGACGCGGCCGCCCTGGCCGGGCTCTCCGACACGACGAACGTGCTCTGGTCCCCCCGCGACCTCGACCGGGCCATCGTGATCCTCCTGGCCAAGCTCAAGGAGGAGGGCCGGGACCGCACGAGGGAGGGGATCTCCCTCGTCGACAAGGTCTACACGCTCCGGAAGAAGCTCGAGTTCGAGCAGCCCCGCTTCAAGTACGGGATCAAGTCGAGCCGCCACATGGCCCAGGGCCAGCGGGTGCGGGTCCTGGTCTACGGCATCGGCGTCTACAACGCGACGGTCATCGACAACAACGCCCGCTACCTGGTCATCTCCTACCCCACGGGGGGGCGCCTGCCCAAGGGCTGGGTCTGGAAGGGCAAGAAGGTCTCGATCTACTTCTGGCGCCACGAGGACGCGGGCTACGTCTTCGACAGCTTCGTCATCGAGGATCTCCGCATCCGGAACGTGCCCGTTCTCCACGTCTCCCACTCCGAGGCCCTCCTGCGCACGCAGAAGCGCCGCTCCGTCCGGGCCCGCTCGCGGATCCCGGCCTATCTCTATATAGTCAAGCGCATCGAGGGGGCCTACGAGAAGCCGGAGCGGGCGCCGGGCCTCCGCGCCCAGATCCAGGACCTCTCCGAGGACGGGGTCGCCGTCGCCATCGGCGGCAAGGCCCCGCCCGGCATCAAGGTGAAGCTCCAGTTCGCCCTCGGAGAGAAGAGCATCGTGATGAGCGGGACGGCCAAGAGCGTCGACTACGACTCGGACAAGAACCGCTCCGTGATCCACGTCGAGGCCGTGACGCCTAGCCCGCGCACGCGGAACGCGATACGCTCCTACGTGTACGGCCTCGGCGCCGAGGCCGGCCCCGAGGGCGCCGGCCAGGGCTCGCCCTGAGGACGCCTGCGCCGGAGGGCGCTTCTCGTGTATACTGCGCTTCCCGCGCCCCGGGCGCGCCGCCCTCAATCGGGCGGCCCTCCCGCGAGCGTATCCCTAAAGGGGGTCGGATGAAACGCCACGCTGCGGTCGCCCTCGCGATCGCGCTCTCCGCGGTCCTCGCCCAGGGCCTCGCCGCCCAGGACGCCGAGGCCGTCGTCCTCGCCTACCGGCGCAACTTCGCCCGCGCCAGCCTCGCGACCAAGCTCGAGCTCGTCCGGGAGGCCGCGGCGACCAAGGGCGCCGCCATGGGGCCGCTCTACGACATGGCCCTCCGCTTCGCCTACGAGAACGGGACCCTCCTCGCGGGCGACCAGCAGCTCAAGGAGCTCGCCCTCCTGGCGGCGGCCGAGGCCGGCGAGGCGGGCTACGCCAAGTCGGTGGACAACCTCTGGTCCCTCTTCCAGGCCTACAAGGAGCCCGAGGTCCGAGCCGCCGCCCTGCGGGCCCTCGGGCTCGCCGGCTCGGGCGAGAGCCGCGTCGCCGAGAACCTCGGGGCCTTCCTCGCCTCGCAGAACAGCCTCTTCCGCTCGGGGGCCCAGCCCGAGTACCCCGCCCTCGAGGCCTGCGTCGAGGCCCTCGGCCAGCTCGGGGACGGCTCCTCCTTCCCCGTCCTCTTCTCGGCCTACGTCGCGGGCTACGCCCCCGAGCTGGCCGCCAAGGCCGCCCTCGCCCTGGGCAAGATCAAGGGCGACTACGAGGGCTACCTCCTCCAGGTCATCGCCCGCAATCCGCCGATAGAGAAGGCGGCCGCCTTCTCGGCGGGCATGGCGAACCCCGCCTTCGGCGAGGGCGAGCGGGGCCGGCTCGCGGAGGCGGCCATGGCCGCCGCCCTCGAGGCCTACGACGAGCCCGAGGCCCGCTCCCCCGTCGAGCTCCAGGCCCTCCGCGAGCTCAGGCTCCGCTCCGCCCGCCAGTTCAAGGCCCTCGCCTGGCAGCGGGCCTCGCCCCTGGCCATACGGCACTTCCGCCTCGTGCAGGCCGACTACGCCAAGGGGGCGGCCGCCAAGTCCGAGCTCCTCGAGGCCGTGGCCTGCCTCGGCGCGATGGGCTCCACCGAGGCGGCCCAGACCCTCGCCCTCCACCTCCAGCTCATCAACGCCCAGACCGAGCAGGGCTCCCCCTACGACGAGTCCCTCGTCCTCGCGGTGATCGAGGCCCTGGGCGAGCTCGGCGACAAGGCCGCTTTCGACTACCTCCTGCAGATGGGCTACCTGCAGTACAACGACACGATCAAGCGCGCCGCGAGGGATGCCCTGGTCAAGCTCAGGTGGTAATGGCGGCGGCGCCCGCCGCCTAGGCGGGCGCCGCCTGGACGCCTCTCCGACCCCCGAGGGAGGCTTACGCGTGGAGATCCTCGATAGGCTCGGCGCCGCCCCGCGGCGCCTTTCCGCGCCCCAGGCCGCGGCCCTCGGCCTCGCCCTCGGCTTCTATCCCCGGCCCGGCGCCTGCTCCGCCCTCCTCGCCGCTGCCATCGCCCTGGCCGGCCTCGGCCTGGCCCTCCGCGGCCTGGCCCGGCTCGCGGGTGAGGGGGAGGGTTCCCCGTCGCCCTCCTGCCCGGGGCGCGAGGCGGAAGGACGCGGCGGCTCCTGGGCAGCCGGCGGCGCCGGAGCCCGCGCCTGGGCCCGCCTGGCCCTCGCCTGCGCCGCCGGCCTCGCGGCGGGGGCGGGCCTCGCCCGGGACGATGCGGCCCGCTCCGCCTTCGCCGCCTCGAGCCTCTTCGCCCCCCGCCCCGCCCTCCCGCGCGGGGGCCCCGGGCCTTCGCCCGCCGCGGCCCGGCGCGGCCTTTCCCTCGCCGCCCTCGAGGGCTCCCTCTCGGCGGACTCGAGCCCGGCCTCGGGGGGCTTCCGCTCCTACCTCGTCGCGGTGTCGCGCATCGCGCTCTCCGGCGAGGCCCTCCGCGGCGAGCTCTCCTTCCCCCGCGGCTCCCCGGGGGAGCTCCGGGTCCTGGCTCGGGGAGGCCCGGCCCTGGACGCGGGGGCCCGGGCCCGCTTCGCCCTCCGTCCCGCCGCGGGGGGCGGGAGCCGGGGAGCCTCCGGGGCCCCCGTCCTTTTCGCGGCCGGCCCGGGCGTCGCCGCCCTGGAGCCAGGGGGCCCGGTCGATCGGGCGAGGTCGACGCTCCGTGGCGCCTTCCGCTCGGCCCTCGCCCGGGCCGGGGGCGCTCAGGCCGGCCTCCTCGAGGCCCTCCTCCTCGGCTCCCGGGAGGGCCTCGAGGCCGAGGTGGCCGGGGCCTTCAAGGCCGCCGGCTGCTCCCACGTCCTGGCCCTCTCGGGGCAGCACCTCTCGGTCCTCGCCCTCCTCGTCGTCTCCCTCCTCAGGCCCCTCTGCGGTCCCCGCCGGGCCCGGGCCTGCGCCGCCGCGGCCGCCGGGGCCTTCATGTGGCTCGCCGGGCCCGGCCCCTCCCTCCTGCGCGCCGTCCTCATGACCTGCCTCGGCGCCCTGGCCCTCGCCCTCGACCGGCCCCAGCGCTGGCTCGGCCTCCTCGCCCTCGCCTTCCTCGTCGCCCTGCCCCTCGACCCCGGCTCGGCCCGGAGCCTGGGCTTCCTCCTGTCCTACCTGGCGGTCTGGGGCCTGGCCGTCCTCGGGCCGCGCTTCCAGCACCTCCTCTCCCCGGCCCTCCCTCCCCTCCTCTGCTCCGCGGCCGCCGCCTCCCTCGCGGCCCAGGCCGCGACGAGCCCCCTCCTGGCCTTCGCCTTCGGCAGCCTCCAGCCCGCGGGCATCCTGGCCTCGATGGCCTCGGCCCCCCTCGTGACGGCGGCGATGTGGTGGGGCATGGGAGCCGGCGCGTTGTGCGCCATAGCGCCGGGCGCCGCGCCCCTCGCCTCCCGGGTCTCGGAGCTCCTCGGCGGCGCCCTGGTCGGGGTCATGCGGGCGGCGGCCCTCTCGCCGCCCATCCTCCTCCCGGGCCCCGCCGCCCGGGCGGGGGCCGCCGCCGCGGTCGCCCTCGCGGCCGCCTGGGTCTACGCTTACCCTTGGCTCGCCTACCGGCGGGCTATCCATCCTCGCCGATTGAGCCGCCCTCCCGCAGCACGAGCCTGGTTGGGTGAACGAGCGCCCGAACGCAGCCCATCCGGTCACCGTGATGGGGCGCCGCGCGGCGGCGCGTCGCGCGCCTAGCGCGATGCGCCACAGCGCGAGCGGGGCCCCATCCCCGGAGCCGTCATGGACCAAGTTCCTTCCGTCGAACTTCGATACGGACAAGCGGCGCCGCTTTCGTGTATGCTCGCTCCATGCCGAACGACGGGCAGCAGCCCTTCCTAGACTACGACTCGCCGAGCGCGCTCAAGGCCTTCCTCGAGGCCGAGGGCCTGGCCATGTCCAAGCGCTTCGGGCAGAACTTCCTTATAAGCAGGGGGGCTCGCGAGCGGGTGTTGGCCGAGCTCAAGCTCGAGGCGGGGAGCGGGGCCCCGGTCTGGGAGATCGGGCCCGGCATCGGCTCCATGACCGCCCTCGCCCTCGACGCGGGGCTCGCGGTCACCGCCTTCGAGATCGATCACGGCTTCGCGCGGGTCCTCCGGAGCGCCTTCGGGGCGAGGCCCGGCTTCCGCCTCGTCGAGGGCGATTTCCTCGACACCTGGCGGGGCGAGCTCGAGGCCGCCGGGCGGGCCCCCGATCGCGTCTTCGGCAACCTGCCCTACAGCGCGGCCAACGCCATCGTGGCCGCCCTCCTCGAGGGAGGGCTCATCCCGCCCCGCATGGTCTTCACCGTCCAGAAGGAGGCGGCCCTCCGCATGGCGGCCAAGCCGGGGGTCAAGGATTATTCGGCCTTCTCGGTGCTCTGCACCTCGGCCTGCAAGGTCCGCCTCGCCTTCGACCTCGGGGCGGCCTCCTTCTGGCCCGTCCCCAAGGTCACGAGCACGGTGGCCACCCTGGAGCCGCGCCGCGACCCGGTGGCCGCCGGGGAGCGGAAGGCCTTCTCGGCATTCGTCCGCGCGGGCTTCTCCTCGCGGCGCAAGACCCTGCGGAACAACCTCCGCGCGGCCGGCTACGACGAGGCCGCCCTCGCCGCCGCCCTCGAGTCCCTCGGCATCCGCGCCGACGTCCGCGCCGAGGCCCTCAAGCCCGAGGAGCTGGCCGCGGTCTTCCGCGCCCTCCCGGCACGGTAGCGGCCTTGCCGCGGCGGGAGAGCGGCAGATTGCCTTGCGGCTGACGCCGGGCCGGGAGCCCCCGGCCGCGTCGCGTTCCCCTGGCTAGTCCGCGATCAGGGTGATGGTGTCGGACACCGAGCGGTGATCGTAGCCCGAGTAATCGCCCGGCGTCGCGTACTGGGCGCCGTCGAGGAGGACGACCTCGCAGCGGCTGATCTGGCCGAAGACCGTCGAACTCATCGACGCGCCGCTGCCAGTGTAGAAGTCGCTGGCCTTCAAGACCGCGCTATTGGTAGAACCATCCTTTTTCAATCCGCCGCCGCTGTTGAGGTAGGGATCGGCGGCGTAGGTGCCGGTGTTGTAGAAGCGGTGGGAGACTCCGAGGAAGTTGTCCGAACCATCGTAGGCCCAGACGTAGCCGTTGTAGGCGTAGCCGTCGTTGATGGCGAAATTCAAATAGATTGAGGTGGGGTCATAGGTTCCCGAGCTGATCGTGGCTCGGCCCAGGGCCGCCCTGCGCGATCCCGCCGGGATGGGGTAGGCGTCGGGATCGTAATCCGCGGTATAGACGTACTGATACCCATTCGCCCCGATCATGCCGGGTATCCCGGTCGTAAAGGAATACTCGGATCGCGAGCCGTTCTTGAGCACGAGGACGGCCTTCGTCGCGCCGATGGGGAGGACATCGTTACAGGCGCTGAAGACGAAACCCGATTCGCTGATCCGCGAGCGGGCGGCATCGAGGAGCCCAGGCTCATCGGCTAGGTCGAAGCCCCAGACGTGTTCGCTGTCGTTGGGTACCCCGATCTCGGCGTACTCAACGTCCTCCGCGCCGATATCCCCCTCGTAGTAGATCGTGAAGTTGTAGCCGCAGGTGGCGCCGGAGATGTACTTCATGTTCTGGATGGACCAGCCCACGCCGGTTATAGTCGCCTTCTTGTCCCCCGAGCCGCCGCCAGCTTGGGCGCAGGAGGAGGCGAACAGAAGGGTTGCGGCGATGAGGGCGAGAAAGGCTTTTCGCATACGAGCTCCTTGATATTTTGTAAAAGCTAAAAAAGTATAGAATATTTATTTATCGCCGTAAAGTATGAATCGAAGCGGAAGCGGATCGACGGCTACCCCCCGCTCCCTTGCCAATCCCCGTCCCCATCCCCTATCATCGAGCAACCATGACGGAAGTGCAGATCACCGCGGTCGACGAGGAGCAGCTCGACACCGTCCTCGCCCCCGACGTCGAGTTCGCCGGCGAGATGAGCTTCAAGAAGCCCCTCATGATCAAGGGCAAGGTGAGCGGGATCATCCGCTCCGAGAGCGAGCTCTATATCGACGAGAAGGCCCGCATCGAGGCCGATATCGTCGCCACCGTCGTCTCGGTCAAGGGCAGCGTGAAGGGCAACATCTCCGCCCGGGAGCGGGTCGAGCTCTTCGCCTGCGCGGCGGTCGACGGCGACGTGACCGCCCCCCAGATCACGATGGAGACGGGCTGCCGCTTCAACGGCGCCTGCCGCATGACGGCGCCCAAGGTCGATGCCAAGGCCTAGGGGCGCCCTGGCCCTGGCCCTCGCCCTCCTCGCCCTCCCCCTCGGGGCCCAGGGCCTCGGGGCCCTGGCCGAGGCCCAGAAGCGCTACGCCGAGGGCCGCTACGAGGAGGCCCGCCAGGCCTGCCTCGAGGAGCTGCGCAGGGACCCGGCCCAGGTCGAGGCCTATGTCCTCCTCGCCTGGAGCCTCATCGGCCTCGAGCGCTACGCCGACGCCGAGAACTACGCCCTCAAGGGCTACGAGCTCAGGCGGGATCCCCGCCTGACCGAGTCCCTCGGCGAGGCCGCCTTCCACCTCGGGCGCAACGAGGCCGCCCTCCGCAATTTCCAGAACTACGTCATGGCCGTCCCCGAGGGCGGCCGCGTCGGCTTGGCGTACTATTACATGGGCGAGACCTACCTCAGGCTCGCCCGTTTCGCCCACGCCGACATAGCCCTCACCGCCGCCCTCCAGTACTCGCCGGGCAACGCCCGCTGGTGGACCAGGCTCGGCTGGGCCCGCGAGAAGGCGGGCGATTCCGCTCAGGCGGCCCAGGCCTACGCCCGGGCCCTCGCCATCGATCCCCGGCTCGAGGACGCCCTGGCGGGCCAGGCCCGGGTCCAGGCCCGGTCCCGCTAGCGGCCGCCTGCCGCCTTTGTCCCAAGAGGAGCCTTCCCGCGTGCGCTACACGGTGGCCTTCCGCAGCCTCGGCTGCAAGCTCAACCAGCTCGAGTCCGAGTCGGCGGCCGACGCCTTCCGCCGCGCCGGCTGGACCGTCCTCTCCGGCGCCGCGGCCGGCCCGGCCCCCGACCTCGTCGTCGTGAACACCTGCACGGTCACGAGCAAGGCCGAGCAGAAGGCCCGGCGCATCGCGCGCTCGGCCTTGGCCGAGTCCCCCTCCTCCCTCGTCCTCCTGACCGGCTGCTACGCCCAGGTGGAGGCCGAGGCCCTGTCCGCCCTCGACAGCCGGGCCCTCGTCCTGCCCGGCGAGGACAAGGCCTCCCTCCTCGGCCTGCCCGACTGGCTCGGGGAGAACTGGCAGGGCCACGGCGAGCTGGGCCCCGCCCTCCGCGAGTGGCTCGCCGGCCCCGGGGCCCGGGAGGCGGACCGCTTCGCCTATAGGCCGGAGCGCTTCGCCTTCCACTCCCGGCCCTCCCTCAAGATCCAGGACGGCTGCGACAACCGCTGCGCCTACTGCCGGGTCTGCATCGCCCGGGGGCCCTCCTCGAGCCTCGCGGCCGGGGAGGTCCTCGAGCGGGCCCGGGAGCTCGAGGAGGGAGGCGC
>Ga0209310_1001236_pt1 | contig 20221 bp, 37 predicted proteins | sample AD_UKC030_MetaG_FD_184415 | JGI IMG/M metagenome (GOLD analysis project Ga0209310, IMG submission 184415) | Active sludge microbial communities of municipal wastewater-treating anaerobic digesters from USA - AD_UKC030_MetaG (SPAdes) (version 2) | ecosystem: Engineered > Bioreactor > Anaerobic >...
TTCCGGGCTGGGCGCCGGCTTTTCTGGCCGCCATGCAGCGGCCGCAGAAGCCGACGATGAAATCGGCTTACGAGATGATGGAAAAGCAGCTCAAGGCCGATGGCTGGCGGCTGCACCTGGGGCGCGGTGCGATCAAGGCCCGGGAATACCCGGATTATTCCAGTGTCACCAAGTGGTACAAGGGCAAATACAGCAAGCTGGACGCCAAGAAGGGCCGGAACACGGGCAGCGCGCTGAACCCCTTCAAGTTTCACCATGTGCGCTCAAACGAGGGCATGGAGCCCTTGCAGGAAGTGCATTCCGACGGCTGGTCGACCAAGTTTTACGCGCCCCACCCGACCTCGGGCAAATGGGTCACCGGCGAAGTCTGGCATAGCCACTGCGTCGCCACGCGCAAGGCTTATGTGCACGAGCGCAGCATCGGCTTGAGCGAATCGACAACGGTCATTCTCGGCAGCCTGTATGCGGTGGCCGTTGAAGACGGCGAGCCGTTGTTCTGGCAGACGGACAACACCGGCGCGGTGAAGAACGACCGCGTTGAATTCGACCCGGCTGCCTCGCTGGCGGCGCGGCGCGGCATCACTATCGTGCATAACATTCCCGGCAACAGCCAGGCGAACGGCATCGCCGAGAGCTTTAACCGCTACCTTGAAGAGCGGGCCAAGGAACTGGCCACCTACAAGGGCGCCGGGCAGGACAGTAAGACGCAGATTCGCATTCACAAGGTCACCAACCGGCTGACCAAGGCCGCCAATGCTGCCGATGGCGCCGAGTTTGACCGGCTGCGGCGCGAAGCCGAAAAAGTGGGCTGCGGCGTGGTTTTTTCCTGCTGGCAGGATGCTGTGGATTGGGTCAAGCGGGTGGTTGCCGAATTCAATGACCTGCCCCACCGCACGCTGCCGACGGTCGTCGATGCTGAGACCGGAAAACGCCGGCACATGACGCCGAACGAGCGGCTGGCTGAGTTCGTTGCCAGCGGCTGGAAGCGCAAGCCGCTATCTGGCGAAGAGCTGCTCGACGCCTTCCGGGTGCACGAAGTCAAGCGCGTGACGCGCGGCTGCGTGCAGATCATGGGGCAGCGCTACCACCACGCCGACCTTGACCACCATAACGGCGAGGATGTGCTGGTGGCCTACGACATCGAGGACGGCAGCCAGGTCTATATCAAGAACATGGCCGGCGTACCGATGTACGTCGCCGAATTTTACGAATCGCGCGGCTACCGGATGCAGAGCTTTGTCGAGATCGCGCTCAACAAGCGCGTCGATGCGCAGATCGGCCGGCTTGACATCAAGAAGGCTGCCATTGAGGCGCAGCGGCCGGGGGCGGTCTTCGACATGCCGATTTCTGGCCCCTATATTGAGTCGACCGCGCTGCGCATCGACGTGCCGGCGCCCGCCGCCAGCGCGCAGGTGCTGGAAACGCCGCCGGACATGGAGATCGCCCGCAACCGGCGTATCAATCAAATGGAAGACCCCGCCCTGGTGCGCCATCTGGCCGCCCACCGGGCCGACATCAATGCGCCGCGCGCGCGCTACCTGCTGGAACAAGCCGACAAGATCGCGCCACTGGCGCGGCTGATCGACGACATCGGCTTGTGGGGCGCGCTGGATGCAGCGGCGGCTGGGGATGCAGGGGATTTTGAGAAGCGGGCAGTCGCCAGCGTCAACTGACGGCCGCCCTTTTACAGCAACGAAGCACGCAACCTCGTAACCAGGGAGTTTACATGAAAGACCTGTTTGTCAAAACCAGCAACTACGTCGCCTTTGAGGCCGGCATCAACAAGGCCTTGTCGCGCGGGGCGCTGGAGGCCACCAATGTACTGGTCTTCGGCCCGCCGGGCACCGGCAAGACCGAGAACATCGACTACTGGGCAGTGCAGAACGATGCCATTCATCTGCGCGCCAATGAAGGCTGGACGCCGCGCCAGTTTATGAAAGAGCTGGCGACCAAGGCCGGGATCGACAGCACCGGCAGCGCGCATGCGCTGTTTGAGCGGCTGCTCTCCTACATGGTCGGCACCGGCACGCCGCTGGTGATCGATGAGGTGAATTTCTGCCTGGCTGACAACGCCGCCGTGATGGAGAAGATCCGCGATTTCAGCGACCGCACCGAAACGCTGGTGGTCTATGCCGGCGACGAGCGGGTGATCCCCAAGATCGGCCGCCATGCGCAGATCGCTAGCCGCTTTGCCGCTGTCGTCGAATTCAAGATGGCCACGCTGGCCGATGTGCGCCAGTTGTGCGACGAGCTGGCGGAAGTGCAGATCGCCGATGACCTGGTGGGCTACCTACACCACCAGAGCGGCGGCCGCGTGCGTAACGTGATCGACGGCATCGCGGTGGCCGAACGCATCGGAAAAAAGACCAGCGGCCGCGTGGCGCTGGCCGACTGCGAGGGCATGGAGATGATGTTTGACTGGCAGACGCGGCGTAGCGCGGTCGTCAAGCCAATGCGGAAAGGGGCTTGATCGTGCCCAACAAACCCGGCCCCAAGCGCCCGCACGGCCTGCCGCATGTGATCCAGGGCACGCTGCGCCAGAAGGCCTGGCGCGCGATGCAGATCAAGCGGAAATTCACGTTGGCCGACCTGGTGCGCAACGCCCTTGCCGAAGAAGACGCAGCGCGCGACCCGCACAACAACCTGCGCCGCTACGTGAAGGCGCTGACGAAAGTCGGCGTGCTGCACGAAATGCCGCGCCGCGCCGCGCCTGCGTCGCCCACCAGCAATGGTGAAAAGCGCTGGCTGCTGGTGCGCGATCTGGGCCGGCTGGCCCCGGTGGCGCGCATGAACGGCGGCGTCTATGACCCGAACAGCGAAAAGACGCTGGTCGAGATCGTTGGCGGAGCGGAGGCCAGCCATGCCGAATAACGCTCGCGAGATCGTGCTCGGCCTGCTGGACGGCGGCATGACCAAAGCCGCCATTGCCAAGGAAATCGGCTATGACCGGACATCCGTCAGCCGCTGGATCAACGAACCCGGCTACAACGGCGCCCATGTCGAAGCCGCCGTACTGGCGCGCTTCAACCGCTTCGTCTGCCCGCATTTGCAGGCCGAAATCACCCCGAAAGACTGCGCCGGCTTCGCCCTGCGCCGCTGCCCGACCAGCAACGCACGGGAAGTGCGCCACTGGAAAACCTGCCAAACCTGCCCGCACAAACCCGAACAAGGAGGTTCAAAATGAACACCCAGGCCCTGTCTCACACCCACACCCACTGGCGCGCCGGGGAAGCGACCCGGGCCGCTGCGCTGGCCGAATTCGACCAGCGTTTCGACAACCTCAAAGCCTGCGTGCGCTGGCTGATCGGCCAGGGCGTCAACGTCGTCAATGCCGACCTGCGCCGCCACAACCCCAAGCCGCGCGTCATCGTCACCGGCAGCCCGCTGCTGCACATCCTGTTCAAGGACGATTGCGCCAGCGCCGGCCAGCACTGGGACGTTCTGCTTGGCCGCACGGTGCATGACTGGGTAGCCGTGCGCTTCGAGTGTGAAATCCGCTGGGAAGAGGCCGCCCAATGATGCTCTTCCGCCTACCGCGCCCGGCCATCCTCCCCCGCCTCCGCAACCGTCTGCGCCGCCTGCGCGCCTTCGCCGATCGGGTGTCGCACGCCCATGACCTCTGGGCACGCCGGGGTTTCTCCTGGAAGCGTGCCTGGGAAATCGCGGGGACGTGGCAGTGAAAAAGACCACCTCAGCCGGCGATGCCGCCCGCGCCACCACCCTGCAAGCCCTGCGCGCCGGGCCGCTGACCAGCATGGAAATGACCGAGCGCTGGCCGTTTGGCACCCTCTACGCCGCCGAGATGAGGCGCGTCGGGCTGGTTGAGCAAGTTGAAGACGAATGGCGCATCACCCCCGCAGGCCGCGCCGCCTGCCCGTTCCGTAACCCACAAGCCGCCACGGCGGCAGCACCGGAGATATTCACCATGCCCAAAGGCGAAGCCCGCCTCACCCACCAGCAAGTACTGGCCGCCATCCGCGCAGCCGGCCCCGACGGCCTTGGCCGCGCCGAACTGGTTGCCGAATTTTCCCACCTCGCCAGCGAACAGTCCGTCGATATGCACCTGGTCGCCCTCGGCCGCGCCCAGCCGGCGGTCGTTTTCAAGCCCATGCGCGGGCAGTTTGTCGCCATCGAGCACCGGGGCGCCGATGCGGAAATCGGGCAAAAAACGGCGTCGACCGCAACTGACGACTGGGAGCCCGAGTCGCTGGCGACCGATCCGCCAGGCGCTGTCGATGTTCATGGCGTCTCGCTGGCCGTCGAACACCACGAAGCCGTCGGTCTGCCGACCCCCAGTTTGGCCGCCCAAATGGCGCAGATCGGCGGCGCATTGCCGGCCATCGTCGAAGACATTCGGCTCAACGACCCCGACACCGTCGAGTTCGCCATCTACAGCTCCGGCGGCCTGGATATTTTTAGCGAAGACTGCGCGATTACGCTTGACCGGCCGGTTCTGGCCAAGCTGCGCGGCTTCCTCGGCCTCTTCCAGGAGGCCATCTGATGCCCGGCAACCATAACGCCTTTCGCACCCGCCAGCCGCGCCAGAACGGCCTGGTTCCCGGCGGGCTGGAACATCGCATCCTGATCGCCCTGCGCGCGCCGCCGGGGCTGACCAGCGACCAGCTCTACGCCCGATTTGAAGGCCACCCCTCCGGCGCGCTCTCCCGCCTGCGCGCCGCCGGGCTGGTCGATACCCCCGGCGCCGGCAAAAAGGGCGAACTCGTCAGCCTGACCGACGCCGGCCGCCGCATTGTCGACCCCGCCGGCCCGCTCGCCCGAGCCAAAACCCTCATCAACTACTGCCACCTCTGAAAGGATGACCATGGCCAAGACCAAAACCCGCATCAAGTCCGCCGCTGCCGGCGTCGACGTGCCGCAGAGCCGCGACGCGGCCAGCGCCGCCATTGCCGCCATCGGCATCGCCAGCCGCGAGCTGCAGCGCATCAATGCCAACATGAACGACGCACTGGCGGCCTGCAAGGAAGCCTTCGAGATCGATGCCGAGCCCTTCCGCCGCAAGATCGAGGAACTCACCACCGGTCTGCAGACCTTTGCCGAAGCCAACCGCATGGCGCTGACCGGCAACTATAAATACAAGACCGTCGCCTTCCCGGCCGGCGAGATCGCCTGGCGCATGAACCCACCCAGCGTGCGCCTGACCGACACCGAAGAAGCCGTGATCGCCGCCTGCGAAACCGCCGGCCTCAAGGAATTCGTCCGCTATACCCCGACCCTTAACCGCGACGCGATCAAGGCCAATCCGGAAGAGGCCAAGCACGTGCCGGGCATCCGCATCGGCCAGAGCGAAGCCTTCGTGGTCGTGCCGTTCGAGACTGAGCTGACGGAGGTGGCGTGATGCCTGAGCGCACAACCGCCCAAAAGGCCGTCGCCCACGTCCTGCACCGCATGCTCCGCGACGGACGCCTGGCCTACCTGCTGGGCGAAGGATCGGAAGCCTACGAACTGCTGACCCAGGCGCACGCCGAAACCCTTGGCGAAGACGTTGCCGAGTTCCGGAAGACGTTCGGCGCGGCGCTGCGTTACGAAGAGGTGGCCCGATGAAAGCCGACCTCAACGGCACCTGGACGGAGCAAGTCCGCGCCCGCATGGGCTGGAAGTCACCAGTCCAGGTCGGCATCGCTGGCGGCGACAAAGAATGCGTCGGCTGCAAGCACCACTGGCGCAAGGAATCGCCGGGCCGGGACGGCGGGGCCAGCGGCAATTATTCGTCTTACTGCGGTCACCCGCACGCGGCCGGCGAAAGAGGCCATGCCACCCGCCAGGGCGCCTGCTGCGACTACTGGGAGAAAAAGCTGTGACCCCGCTCCCGCCCGAAGAAACCCGCTGCCTCGCCCACGGCCAGCCTGCCGGCGGCAAAGGCCTGTCGTTTTGGTGCGACCGTCGCGACGAATGCGCCCGCCACGTCTCGATCCGCACCGATCCCTACGACGGCACGCGCGTTGTCAATCCCCGGCTCTGCGTCGATGGCGCAGATCTGTTTATCCCGCTCAACAAGGAGGTGTCGTGATGTGGTTCAAGAATCTCCAGATTTACCGCTTGCCGTCGCCCTGGGCGATGACCGCCGAGCAGCTCGCCGAGCAGCTGGCGCGCGGCCCTTTCGTGCCGACCCTCGGCACCGAGGCGCAGTCCCGGGGCTGGGTGGCGCCGCGTGGCGATGGCGCGCTCGTTCATGCCGCCAACGGCCACTGGCTGCTGCGCCTGCAGATCGAAAATCGCCTGCTGCCGGCCTCGGTGGTCAATGCCGAAGTCCGCAAGCGCGTCGATGCGCTCACCGAGTTGCAGGGCTTTGGCCCGGGCCGCAAGCAACTGAGGGAGCTGCGCGAGCGTGTTGTCGAAGAACTGCTGCCGCGCTCGCATCCGGTACCGGCCGGCCTGTACGTCTGGATCGATCCGCATGCCGGCTGGTTCATCGTCGATGCCGCTACACCGGCCAAGGCCGAGATGGTCATCGAGCACCTGCGCCGTTGCCTGGACGAATTCCCGCTGACGCTGCTGCACACCCAGGATTCGCCTTCGTACCAGATGGCCGACTGGCTGGCCAGTGGCTACGCACCAGCGGGCTTCACCATCGACCGCGACTGCGCGCTCAAGGGCTGCAGCGAGGACAAGCCCACCGTCGCCTACCAGCACTGCACGCTCGAAGGCGACGAGATCAAGGCGCACCTGGCCAGCGGCAAGCTGCCCGTCAAGCTGGCGATGACCTGGGATGACCGCGTTTCTTTCGTCCTCACCGAAAAGCTGACCATCAAGCGCCTGGCCTTTCTCGATCTCTTGAAGGAAGAAGCCGCACAGAACGCCGAAACCGTCGCCGACCAGTTCGACGCCGACTTCGCGCTGATGACCGGCGAACTGTCGCGCTTCTTGCCGGCGCTGATAGGGGCGCTAGGCGGGGAGATGAACGACTAATGAACTCGATACCCCAGCGGCCCGTGGGGCACATAACGGCCGCAGTGGGCGGGGAGAAATCAAAGGCACTCCAACCCGTTCCTTTCCCGGAAAACAGCGCCCTGAGCCCACAACACTTTTCAACCACTGCCCAGGAGGCAAAACCATGAATCAATCCGAACTCATCCTCAAGACCGCGCAGGTTTCCGGCGTCAGCAAGAAAGACGTTGAGGCCGTTCTCAAGACCGCCGGGGATGTCATCGCCGCCGCGCTGGTCGAAGAATCCGAAGCCGTACTGCCGGGCCTCGGCAAGCTGGTCACCCAGCAGAAGGACGCCCGCGAAGCGCGCAATCCGAAAACCGGCAAGAGCATCCCCGTCCCCGCCCATAAAGCCGTCAAGTTCCGCCCGGCCAAGGGGCTGAAAGACGCCGTCAACGCCTAAACCCTCACCTCAAGCCCGCGTTAATCGCGGGCTTCGGGAGACGGTTTTAACGGAGATCGACATGGAATGGATTGACGCCAACAGCAAGCTTCCGGACGACGGTGAAACGGTGCTGCTATACATGCCTGATGCAGATGGCGAGCCGGTTTGGCCCGGTTACTTTGACTACTACGGCGCTGCGCAATGGATGCTCGCTGACGGCATGCCTGCTGGGCATGTCACGTGCTGGCGGGCGATGCCTCAAGGGCCAGCGGCGTTGGAACAAAGTGTCGAGCTCAAAGCGGCCCTGCGCGCGCTGGCAGAGGCTCAGCGGGCGGCTGACTTTAACTTCGAGCAGTACCAGGATGCGGGCGCTGAGCTGAACAAGCTAGCCGAGCAGCATGACGATTTAGCCAAGGTTCTGGAAAACTGCCGCCTCTTGGCCGCACAGAATCGTAATACCGAGTGGGGAAAAACGATTCTGAGATTTTGCGCAGACGTCGGTTTGACCGGTTCGGTTTTGCGAGAAGGCGGCGCCGCATGACCCTCGCCCTGATCTGGGAAATCACCGAAGCCGTGATCCTCGTCGGCGTGCTGGTCGCGCTCAGCGTCGCCGCCGCATCGGAAAAAATCGACCTCACAGACCGGAGCGAAGACCAATGACCCCCGCCCAAAAACGCGCCCTGTTCCCCCTGCGCGCCCCGCGCTGGCAGACGCAGGCCTTCTGGCCGATCCACGCCCTGGCTGCTGCGGTCGACGGCTATTTCGAGGCGTTTTTCGCCATCATCCCCAGGGGTAAACGGTGAGTTCCATCGGTCTGCGCAAGGCCGCGCGCATCAAGGCCATCCACGCTGCCTGCCGCTCGGCCGGCATCGAGAGCGACGAACGCCACCGCCTGCAGAAGTCGCTGACCGGCAAGGAAAGCCTGAACGACATGTCCTACGCCGAGGTCAATACGGTGCTCGACCACCTGAATCGCGGCGCCGGCTACGCCGGCCATGCCGGCAAGCCCAAGGGCATCGACGTGGATCCGCAGCTGCAGAAGATCGAGGCGCTGCTGGCCGACATGAAGCTGCCCTGGGCCTACATCCACAAAAGCAAGGCCGGGCCGACGATGGTCAAGCGCCTGACCGGCAAGGATCGCATCGAGTGGGCCGACGCCGCCGGCAAGCAGGCCGTCATCACCGCGCTGATCAAGCGCCAGCAGAAAGTCGGCGGCTGAGATGCCCCCCGAGCTGCTCGCCGAACTCTCCCGTTTGCCGCTGTTCCCGCGCAGCGCGCGGGATCTGATTCGCGTCGCCGGGATGGAAGGCGCGGCGCAGCTCATCACCGCCTGGCCGGGCCAGCAGTTTCCGGTACCGGCGGTGATCGGTGGCGGCAACCCGGCCGGCGCCCGGCGCTGGGGGCAGCTGGTCGAGATCGTCGGCGAGCCGGTGGCCACGCGCATCGTCAAATGGGCGCCCGGCGCCGATCTCTATATCCCGTCGCTCAAGGAGGTGGTCTGGTCGCGCACCCAGGACCAGATCCGCGCCGAGTTCGACCGCCTGACCACCACCGGCGGCTACAGCGTGCGCGAGGCGACTTTCGAGCTCGGCCTGAAATACGGCTGCAGCCGCACCGCCATCGAAAACGCGCTCGCCAAACCGGACAACGTGCTGGGCGAGGCAGCGGCGGAGATGCCGGCGCAGGGGGCGTTGTTTTAAAAATGAACCGGGCGTATATTCCGCCGTGCCAGCAAACCACTGGCAACGGGTTTGACAGCCCGGTTCAGAGGCGCATAGGCGCCGCAGTTCCGTTTTCCGGACGCGGCTTTTTTGTGCGCAGCGCTTTGGCGTGTCCTTCCATGGGCGGCCCGAGCGGGGAGACCTTCGGGTCTGCCGGCCCTCTGACCGGTCTGTCAACCCCGTTCGGTGCCGCTCACCCTTTTGACAGGGGGTTAGCGGCTCATCAACCGCTATCAGAGGAGGCTTCCATGCCCAAACCACTCCCGCTTCCCGCGCTATATCAGCGCGCCTACGACGTTGCCGGCATCGTCAGCGACTGCCGCCACATCGCCTCGACCCTGCAAGAGGTTGTTCACGACAGCCTCCACGGCATCAGCGTCGACGACCTCGGCCGCCTCGGCGGCCTCGCCTCGGCCGTCGCACGCTTGATGCAAAGCGCCGAAGAAGCCGCCGATGCGGTGGCGTCCGATCTGCACGACCTTCACATTTCCCTCACCCAAGGAGCCTGACCATGAATATCATCACAAGTCAATTTATCGGTATGCCCGTTCAGGTCATCAATGAGGGGGGGCATAAATGGCTGACGGCCGAGGAGGCTGGTCGCTGCCTTGGCTATGACAAACACCCTCGCCAGGGGATTATCAATCTGTACAACCGCCACGCAGACGAGTTTTTGGACGACGATTCACGCGAAATCAAATTGGTTTCGCGTGACGGCAAGCCACGCCAGACGCGCATCTTCTCCAATACCGGCTGCATCAAGCTCGGTTTCTTCGCCAACACGCCGCGCGCCAAAGACTTCCGGTCGTGGGCTTCGCACGAGTTGGCCGGGCGCGGTATTCATGCGCCAGTCGCCGACTCTGCTGTTTCGCAACTGGCGCTGGCCCGCGAGATGGGCGGTCTGCGTGACGACATGCGCGCCCTGCAAGCCGATCTGGTCGGCGTGCTCAAGAGCCATGTCAGAACCAGCGAGCGTTGTAGTCGGTTGCAAGCTCAGGTGACGCGACTCAAACAGCGCGAAGCCTTACGGGCCCGCAACGACATGATTGCCGATATGGAAGAGGCGGGCCGCCCGCGCGATGAAATCGCCCATCTGGCCGGTATCTCCCTCGGCACGCTGCGCAAAGCCATTTACGATCTGCGCAAGGCGGGACGCATCAAATCCAACTCACAACAAAGGAGCCTGCTATGAACATTGCAAAGCAAAAATTCAAGACGATCGCCACTCAGACCGTCGGCGCCATTGAAAGCGTCATGCCGATCATGGTCGATTACATCGACGACGAGCAAGGCGTCGCCGTCTCCATGCATCGCGACTTCGACGAAGAGGGGCCGGAGGGCGAGCATTTTCATGTGATGCTTACCCCGGAAAATGCCGCCCGGTTGGGCAAAATTCTGATTGCGGCAGCCCGCGGCAAGGTCGCGAAAGGATAGATTCCCGCCCGCCACCACCCCACCAGCCCCGCCCCGAGCGGGGCTTTTTATTGCCGGGCGTCCAAGGCCTTTCCCCTGACCGCCTCTCGCGCGCCCGCGTAGCCTGCCGGGTATGCCCTGCCGAACCTGCCAGCACTTCGTTTCTTCCGAAAAAGCCGCTCAGCGCGCCGTGCTGGCTGGCTTCGGCTATTGCAATGCCGCCCCCAGCCCCGAGCTGCGCGCCCGTTTTTTTCGTGACGACAGCGAGTGCTGGCTAACCCCGACCCGTTATCAGGAGCGCCGCCCATGAAGATCACCGCTGCCGGCTGGTTCTGGCTGGCTTACCTCGCCGGCATGGGCTTCGTGGTCGCCGAGCTGCTCAAGTGGGCGCTGGCGTGACCAGTCGCTACGCTTCCCGCAAATTCATCCTGGCGCTGCTGGCGCTGGCCAGCGCGACCTGGCTGGTTTCCAGCGGCGCCATCACGCCGGGCGTCTATCAATACGTCGTGCTCGGCACTGTCGGCGCCTACATCACCGGCAACGTCAGCCAGAAGTGGGTTGAAAAGCTGGCGGAAAAGAAATCCGAGGCGACCCCGTGAGGGAGCGCATCGCCGCTGGCGTGCTGGTCTTGTCGGCGCTTGGCTTTGTCGGCATCGTCAGCCAGGAGGGTTACACCACCGTCGCCATCCGCCCGGTGCCGAACGACCCGCCGACCAACGGCTTCGGCAGCACCACCGGCGACGCGGGCGAGCCGCTCAAGCTGGGCGACAAGACCGACCCGGTGCGCGCCGCGCGCCGCGCCGTGCGCGATCTGCGCCTCAAGGAACGCGCCTTCAAGGCCTGCCTGGGCGAAAACGTGCCGCTGCACCAGTACGAATACGACGCCTATGCCGACCTGGTCTATAACGTCGGGCCGGGCAACGTCTGCAGGTCGTCGATCATCCCCAAGCTGCAGGCCGGGCGCTATGAGGCCGCCTGCATCACCATCCTCGATTTCTACAAGGTGCAGGGCCGCGATTGCCGCGCGCCTGAGTGGCAGCATTTCTGCGGCGGTGTCTGGACGCGCCGGCAGGAAGTGACGCACCTCTGCCTGACCGGCGAATACCCTGCGAAATGGACGGCCAAATGAACCCGGACACGATCAAAACCGTCATCGTCGCCGTCTTCGCCGTGCTCATCTTCGCCGCCGGCTGGGCGGTGGAAGGCTGGCGCAAGGATGCGGAGATTGACCGCATCGAGCGCGCCCACGCCGAGCAGCGTGCGCGCGATGCCGAGGTTGCCGCCGAAGAAATCACCGCCGCGACCAAGCGTGGCAACGAACTGGCGGCGCGCGCTGCCGCTGCCGAAGCCACCCGCGACACCGCCCTGGAGGAAACCCGCAATGCGCTGCGTAAAGTCACTACTGGCAAGCCTTGTCTGTCTGGCGCTGCTGTGCGCCTGCTCAACGAATCCGGTGGCCTCAAGGCCGCCGCTGCAGCAGTGCCATCCGGCGAGCCTGCACGCGAAGATGCCGCCGCTGCCACCGATACCGACGTCGCCCAGTGGGCCGCCTTCGCCATTCGCAGCTACGACACCTGTCGCGGTCGACTCGACGCGATAGCGGATTTTTACAAGGATGCTGAACAGTGAGTTTTGAAAAGATCACCCTGGCCGGCGGGCGCGCCGTGCTGTATCGCGGCGACAGCCTGGCGTTGCTGGCGGCCGGGCTGCTGAAATACGACGCCATTGTCAGCGATCCGCCGTATGGGATCGGGTTTCAGCATAGCGGGGGCGGAAATGGCTTGCGCCTGAAGTCCGGCGAGAAAGTGCCCCGCGATACACGCAAGATCATTGGCGACGACGCGCCCTTTGACCCGTCGCCCTGGGTCGGGCATGCCGGCGACAAGCCCATCGTGCTGTTCGGCGCTGACCATTTCAAAACCCGCCTGCCGGAAGGCGGCTGCTTCATCGCCTGGGACAAGAGTGTCGGGGGGGGGGGCGCCAACCTCTTTTCGGATGCCGAGTTCGCCTGGACGAACCGGCGCAACGCGCGCTGCATCTACCGTCAATTTTGGATGGGCGCCATCAGGGCTGGGGAAGGCAGCAGCGCCAAGCAAAAACGCATGCATGTCTCGCAGAAGCCGGTGGAGCTTATGGCCTGGTGCATCGAGCACGCGCGGATCATGGTCGGCAAGACCGTCCTCGACCCTTATATGGGCAGCGGATCGACCGGCATCGCCTGCCTGCAAACAGGCCGCAGGTTCATCGGCGTGGAGATCGACTCCGGCCATTTCGACGTAGCGCGTCAGCGCATCGAGGATTGGTGGGCGAAAAACGGTGCCCCGAGTGACTGACCAATTCGACCGCGCCACCGAGATAGAGGAAATGCAGCGCGAGGACGCCCTGCAGGCGCAGGCGCGCCGGGCGGGGCTTGACGGAAAGACCGCCGCCGACAGCGCCGAATTCTGCCAGATGTGCGACGAGCCGATCCCCGAGCTACGGCGCCAGGCGGTGCCCGGCGTGCAGACCTGTATCGACTGCCAGCGCGATATCGAGCGGCAGGGCTTTGTGGATTGGGGGATGGCGGAATGATGGGCATTGAATTTCGCGACATCCTGCTGGCGCTGGCCTTGCTCGGGCAAATTGCCAATGCAGCCTGGCTCTACATCGAGCGTCGAAACGACAAGACCAACCAGCGTATTTCAGACCAGGCGGAGCGTATGGACGAAATCGAGAAAAACCTGTCCGGCCTGATCGCTACCTCCAAGGGCGCGCCGACGCACCACGACCTGGCCAACGTCTATCACGCCCAGAACCGCACCGACGAAAAGCTGAACCAGCTGATCGGCGAAACGCGCAGCCAGAGCGATCTGCTGCGCTTGATCATGGCCCAGATCACCAAGAAAGGCATGGAATGAACCGCGAACGCGAACCCGCCCGGCGCAAGGCGCTGCTGGCGACGCTGTATTTCTGGACGCTGGCCACGCCGCTCAAGCTGCGCGAAGAGCTGGAGAGCGTGCATGGCATTGTCTCCAGCCTCGACCTGATCCGCGCCGACCTCGACTGGCTGGCCGAATTGGGCCTGATCCGCTGGAACGGCGAAGCCGCCCAGTGCAGCGAACGCGGCCGCGATGTCGCCGCGCTGCGGGCGAAGTTTCCGGGAGAGGCGTGATGCTCGGTCCGTTCGTCTTTCTCGGCTTGTTTTTCGTCGCGGTGGCGCTGTACTTCGGCCTGCTGGAGGTGGCCACGGCCATCACCAAACTGCGCATGTCGCAGGTCGACGTGCGCCTCCCAGACCCGATCAATGTTGAGTACCGCTAATGGCCCATCCTCCTGAAAAACGCATGGAACTGCGCACCGCCTACATCGGTGGCCTGCCGCTGGAAGCTGCAGCCGACAAGGCCGGCGTGCCGTATGCCACGGCCCGCAACTGGTTCCGTGCCGCACGGGAAGAAGGCGACGACTGGGACAAGTTCCGCGCTGCATCGCTGATCGTCGCCGGTGGCGGCATCGAGCAGGCCATGGGGCGCATCATCGCTGCCGGGCTGATGCGCTGTGAGGCGCTACTGGAGAAGATCGCTGACAGCGAAGACGTGGCTGGTGCCCTGCAGGCCATGGCCACGCTGGGCGACACCGTTGCCAAGCTCAAAGCCGCCGGCAAGGGCATGATGCCCGAGGCTGACCAGCTCGCCATCGAAAATGGCGCGATCAAGGCATTCGCCGATCTGGCGATCAAGCTGCACCCGAAGACGGCCGACCAGGTGCTGGCCACCGTCGAGGCCTGGGCCAATGGCCAGCGTTAAAAAACTCTCCGCCAAGGAAGCCAGTAACGACCTGGCCGCCTATGCCGCGCAACTTCGCCAGCGCATCGAGGCGGAGGTTTCCGGCTTTTCGCCCGACCCGGTCGAGCGCGCCAGGCGCATCGCCCGCGCGCACGACGATTTCGATTTCTTCGTCAACACCTACTTCCCGCATTACATTCGCAGCCCGCACAAATCCGAGCTGCACAAGTACCTGTTCGCCCGCCTGCCGGAGATCGTCAGTAGCGAAAAGAGCGAAACCGATGCGATCGCGGCGCCGCGTGGTGAGGCCAAGTCGACGCTGGTCTCGCAGCTGTTCGTGCTGTGGTGCCTGGTCACCGGCCGCAAGCGTTACCCGGTCATCGTCATGGACAGCATCGATCAGGCCTACCCGATGCTGGAGGCCATCAAGGCGGAGCTGGAATTCAATCCGCGCCTGCAGATGGATTTCCCCGAGGCTTGTGGCCAGGGGCGCGTCTGGCAGGCCGGCACCATCGTCACCCGAAACGACGCCAAGGTGCAGGTCGCCGGTTCGGGCAAGAAGCTGCGTGGCCTGCGCCATGGCCCCTATCGGCCAGACTTGTGCGTGCTCGACGACATTGAGAACGATGAGCAGGTGCGCAACCCGGATCAGCGCGACAAGCTGCAGAGCTGGCTATCGAAGACCGTGCTGCCCCTGGGCGGCGCCGGGGCCAAGTACGACGTGGTCTATATCGGCACCATTCTGCACTACGACTCGGTCTTGAACCGAACGCTGGCCAACAAGCTGTGGCGCTCGGCCAAATTCAAGGCGCTGCTCAAATGGCCGGACCACATGGCATTTTGGGAGCGCTGGGAAGAACTGCTGCGCAATGACGGCGAGGCGGTTGCCGACGCTTTCTACACTGCGCACCGCGCCGAGATGGACGCCGGCAGCGTCTGCTCCTGGGCGGCCCGCCCGCTGCTGACGCTGATGAAGATCCGCGCTCGAGACGGGCACGACACGTTCGACAGCGAATATCAGAACGATCCGGTGGCCGGCGATAACGCGCCGTTCGCCAAGGTCATCAGCTTCTGGGTAAATCGTCTGTCGAACTGGCTGTTCTTTGGCGCCATCGATCCTTCGCTGGGCAAGCAGGGCGCCAGCCGTGATCCGTCGGCGCTCCTGGTCGGCGGGCTCAACCGCGAAACCTGCATCCTGGATGTGGTCGAGGCGGCGATCAAGAAGCGCTTGCCCGATCGCATCATCGAAGACGCGATCGCCTTCCAGCGCCAGTATCGCTGCCTGCTGTGGTCGGTCGAAACCGTGCAGTTTCAGGCCTTCCTCTACAGCGAGCTGATCAAGCGTTCCGCAGCCGCAGGCATTCCTTTTCCCGCGCGGGCCGTGACGCCGATCGCCGACAAGCTGCTGCGCATCGAAAGCCTGCAGCCGCACATGGCCAACGGCCTGATTCGTCTGCATCCAAGTCAAACGACGCTGATCGACCAGCTGCGCCACTTCCCCAAGGCCGACCACGACGACGGGCCGGACGCCCTGCACATGCTGTGGGCGCTGGCCACCAGCGGCTTCGGCACGCCGGGCATCGCCAGCCGCCCGCGTCCGTCCCGCGTCAATCTCCAAGGCTACTGACATGCCGAAACTCTCCGACCACATCGCCGCCCGCGGGCGTTCCATCGATTTCACGGCGCTCGGCTTCTACCTGCCGAACCCGGACCCGATCCTGCGTGCCCGCGGCGGGCGCATCGAGCTGTACCGTGAGCTGCGCACCGACGCCCACGTCGGCGGCTGCATCCGGCGGCGCAAGTCGGCCGTCAAGGCGCTGGAATGGGGGCTGGACCGCGACCGCGCCAAGAGCCGCGTCAATCGCGAGATCGAAGCCATGTTCGCCGACCTCGATCTCGAGCGCCTGATCGGCGAGGCGATGGATGCCGTGCTCTACGGCTACCAGCCGATGGAAATCCTGTGGCAGAAGGCCGGCAGACTGATCGTGCCGGGTGAGGTGGTTGGCAAGCCGCCGGAGTGGTTTCACTTCGACGGTGACAACAACCTGCGCTTCAAGACCCGCGACAACCCCTTCCACGGCGAGGAAATTCCGCCGCGCAAGTTCCTGCTGCCGCGCCAGGACGCGACCTATCAGAACCCCTACGGCTTCGCCGACCTGTCGATGATCTTCTGGCCGATCGTTTTCAAGAAGGGCGGCGTCAAATTCTGGCTCAGCTTCACCGAGAAATTCGGCAGTGCGTTCTCGGTTGGCAAGCTGCCGCGCGGCGCTACGCCGGAAGAACGCGCCCAGCTGCTTGATAGCCTGGAAGCCTTGATCCAGGACGGCGTTGCCACCATTCCCGACGACGGCAGTGTCGAGCTGGTCGAGATGGCCGGCAAGAGCGCCAGCGCCGACCTTTACGAGCGCCTGGTGATGTATTGCCGCAGCGAGGTCAGCATCGCCTTGACTGGAACAAATCAGACGACCGAGGCCAACAGCAACAAGGCCAGCGCCAGTGCAGGGCTGGAGGTTGCCGACGATCTGCGCGATGGCGATGCGGAGATCGTCGCCGCCGCCGTCAATCAACTGATCCGCTGGATTGTCGAAATCAACTGGGGCGGCGCTGCCGCACCTGTCTTCAGCCTGTGGGACCAGGAGTCGCGCGACAAGCTGCAGGCCGAGCGCGACAAGTCGCTCAAGGAGGCGGGCGCCAACCTGACGCGGGCCTATTTCATTCGCTCATACAACCTGCAGGAAAGCGACATCGCCGACCCGGCGCCGGTGGTCGTTGCGCCGCCTCCGGCTGCGGTCGACTCCGCTAAACCGGCACAAACCGATACTGCTGCGCCGGTCGACTCGGCGCAACAGTTCGCCGAGCCAGTGGTTAAGCAATCCTTGACAGTTGACCCGACCGCTGCCGATGCCGAGCGCCTGACCACTGCTGCCCAGCCGGAAGTCGACGCCATGATCGCCACCATCTCCGGCCTGGTCGATGCCGCGCCCGACATGCAGGCCTTGCAGGACAGCCTGCTCGCCGCCTTCGGCGACCTCGATACGGCCGAACTCACCCGCCTGATGGCCGCCGGCTTCGCCTTGGCGCAGCTCAAAGGCATTGCCGCCGTGCGCGGCGAGGTGGGCGGCCGCCCGCTAGGCTTTGCCGAGCCGGCGCCGTCACCGACACCGCCGCAGCCGATCACCGTACAGGTAATCCCGCAGATCACCATCACCAACCAGCTGCCCAAGCAGGCTGCGCCGCAAGTCAGCGTGCAGCCGGCCGAGGTGGTGGTGCATAACACCGTCCAGGTGCCGGAACAGCCGGCCCCGGTCGTTACTGTGACCGCCGAGGTAACGCCCCCGGCCGTGCAAATCACCAACGAAGTCCAGCCCGCTGCCGTGCAAGTGAATTTGCCACCGCGCAAGACCGAAACCGCCGTCGTGCGCGACGGCCAGGGCAACATCGTCCGCGCTACTCAGATCGAAACCGACCTCAAACCAGGAGAATGACATGGCAGCAACCGTACAGATCGTCGAGAAAAACGGCGCCGGCGGCACCCAGACCGACAAGACCAGCGGGTCGATCCGCTTCAAGAACGCCGACAACAGCACCGTCGACAACCTGAACCCGATGGTCAAGCCGGGCGCCGGCGTCGACTACAGCTTCGAGAAATGGCTGCGGCTCAACGTCACCGGCGGCACCTACACCGAAATCGACAATATCAAGGCCTACATGGACGGCGCCAATGGACTCGGTACAGGCATCACGCTTTACGCCAAGGCCGTGACGTCCTACGCAACGCCGGCTGAAGCGACCGCGATCACCGGCTATACCGATGCCTTCACCTACACCAGCGGCTCGCCGCTCAGTCTCGGCGCCGGCCCCTACACCAGCACCGGCGAAAAGGGCGACCACCTGGTCATGATGCTGACCGTCGGCACCACGGCTTCGGGGGGCATCACGCCAAGCGAAACCTTGACCATCGCTTGGGATGAGATCTGATGTCGCAGATCCATGAAATCACGACTGATGAGCATGGCCACCGCCACGGCACGGACGGCGTGATGACCGTCACGCTGCGCGGCAGCGCCGGCCGCATGTTCAAGCGCCGTGCCGTCAAGGGAATCGGCAGTGCGCAGGCCGCTGAAACCTGCTGGCTGGTGACCGAGCTTGGCGGCGTGCGGGTGTATCAGGAAGGCAGCCACGTGATCGTCACCACCGAAGACATGAATCCATGAGGAATAGCACATGCTGACGCTCGAAGAAATCCGCGCTACCGGCCTGCCGCTCGACGACCACGGCGCCATTGCTGAGGCGATCAGCTCCGGTCGCACGCGCATTCAGTCGATGCCCATCGGGATCGGCACGGTACTCGCCGTCATGGCGCCAGTCGGTGGCGATTTTCTCAATGCCCTGGAGCAGATCGGTCAATCTGACGCCAATGTCAAATGGGCGCTCAAGATGATCGAACAAGGCACCTTCGATGTCGGGCATCCGGTCACGCGCGCCCAGCTTGAAGCGTTCAAGCAGGCCGCGCCAGAAATGTCGGACGGTATCGATGCCCTGCTGGCCGTCGCCGTCGTTCCCGACCCCGTTTCATCGCAGGATGTGACCAAGGCACTGGAAGGGGTTGAGCCATGAGCACCATTACTCAAGCACTCGGTACGCGCACCAATCTCGGCTCGCTCGGCACGCTGGCAACCGGCACCTATCTGGTGGTCGGTACGATCACGCACAACACCAACAAGCCGCTTGAGGTCGAAATTGAAGTATCGGCAACACCTGGAACCGTCTCAGGCAACAAGCAACTGGCGGTTTTCGCAAAACAGTCGCTGGACGGCACGAATTTCGGCAGTGGGCCCGAGTCCGGAACGACGACGACTGACGAGCCGAACCTGGCCTATCTCGGCGTGCTTCCGCTGAATACCAACTCTACATTGCAGCGCGGGGTTTTCCGACTGGCCGCGGCATTCGGAGGAACGCTCCCCTACGCTACAAAGATCATCGTTAAAAACGATTCAGGAGCCGCGTTGGCATCCGGTTCCGTTGAGTTCTCCGAAGTCACCACGACGGTTTCCTGATGAACCCGACAAGACAGCCCTGCGCACGGCAGCCGCAGTGGCCGTCGCCCGTCGATTGGTTGAACCCTTTGACCAAGGGGTTGATCGCCGCTATCAACCCGGCGATTCGATGCGACATGGTGACGGGAGCATCGCTGATTTTCAGCGGTGCCACGCTCGAAGCGCGCAAGGCCGGTCGTGCAGCGCTGTCGAATGGATCATCGACGTTTTCCTATGTCGATCTGCCCAGCAGAACCTACACGCAGGGAACTATTCTCGCAGTAACTGAGCCGTCCGCGCTCGCCATGAACACTGGCGTCGTGCAGATCGCATCTATGGCATCGTCGAATCCGATTGTGTCGATTCGAACCGGCAATACAACTTCCTCGTCAAAAATCCGCCTTTGGCTGCGCGGTGACGATGGCGGATCAGTCGGAGAAGGACGGGGCGACGGGGCGCTTGACGCCTTCGCTGTCGGTAAAACCAGCGTTGCCGCGATCACCTTTAAGGTTGGCGGTCGTTACTATGCCTTTGCCAACGGCGTCAAAGACACGAAATCCGAATCGGTTTCCTCGACGGCCTTCACGCTCAGTCGAGTAGCCATCGGCGCACTGTCCTTCGCTGGTGGTTCAGGTGACTTCTACAACGGTGCAACCTCACTCGTTCTATTCTTCGGCCGCGTTTTGACGGATGCGGAAATTGCCGCGCTGAGCGCTAACCCGTGGCGGATATTTCGCGGCCAAAGCCCGTTGCCGCTGGCTGCTACCCCAGTATCGCCGCAGCTTCTATCCCCGACCGGACAGCTTGCGGGAAGTACATGGATCGCCTCAAATGGCGGCGCCCTCTACACCTGCGTCGACGAGTCCGCGCCGGACGAAGCCGACTACACCTACACGACGACGCCCGGCGCCTGGGAAGAATTCACCTTCCCGAGCGGCGGCGCGGTCAGTGCCGCCGGCG
>Ga0209310_1001250_pt1 | contig 20056 bp, 14 predicted proteins | sample AD_UKC030_MetaG_FD_184415 | JGI IMG/M metagenome (GOLD analysis project Ga0209310, IMG submission 184415) | Active sludge microbial communities of municipal wastewater-treating anaerobic digesters from USA - AD_UKC030_MetaG (SPAdes) (version 2) | ecosystem: Engineered > Bioreactor > Anaerobic >...
CCAATGTTTGCGTCCTGAAATTCCTTTATGACGGCTGGAACCTGGCTGCCGAACTCGACGCGAACAACGCCGTGGTTCGTTCCTACATTTGGGGCACGGACCTGTCGGGGAGTGACCAGGGCGCCGGTGGAGTGGGGGGACTCCTGGCGGTGAACGTGGCGACCAACGGGGTGCATTTCCCGGCCTATGACGGGAACGGGAACATCGCCGGCCTGGTTTCGGCCGCCAGCGGCGCAATCACCGCCCGATTCGAATACGGCCCGTTTGCGGAGCCGATCCGGGTGTCGGGCCTTGTGGCCAAGGTCATGCCGCTGCGGTTTTCGACCAAATACCTGGATGAGGAGACCGGGCTCTATTATTACGGGTATCGGTATTATGATCCCAGCACGGGGAGGTGGGTGAGCCGGGATCCGATCGGGGAACGCGGCGGTTTGAACTTGTACGGCTTCGTCGGAAACAATCCCACCAGTCGTGTAGACGTGTACGGCCTGATGGACTTCCACTGGTACAATCCCATCTCATGGTTCTGGCCTGGATACGGTGGGCCGACCTACTCTCCGCCGCTGCCGATCCCGGACCCATATACGTATGGGGCGATGCACGGTATCGACAATGATTTTAACGGGTTGACCGGTGCAGAGGTTGCTACAGAGGTCGGCTTGGCAGTGCCTAAGGGGATAGCGATAGCTGCCATGTTGATGACGCCACTTGGTAAAGAGGAAGAAGCAGCCGACGCAGCAGGCGGTTTATGGAATGCGCTTAAGAATAAGTTGTCCAGGTCGAAATGCCCCACCAAGGCACCAAAGTTCAAGGACCTTAAGGCTGCTCTGGATGCGAGCGGCAGGGTTCACGGCCCTTTGCCGAACCCAGCTGAACTTGGCCGCTATCATCCAGAAGATTTGCAGAGACTGCTTCAGGAATTGCAGCAGAGCGTGCAGAGCCGAATCGAGAACACCGCTAACCTGGGTGCGACCGTCGGACACGATGCGAGGATTGCGGAAGAGCAGCAACTTATTCAGGCCATACTAAAGCAGTTGGGCGAGTAGCCATGAAGACGATCCAAGGAGAACGGCTCATCCAAGAACTGCTGAAAGACCCTGCCGGGTTTTGCGGGTGCGGGGACGATTATAAACTGGTGCAGGAGTGTTTCGAAGGCTTTCCAGTGGAATATCTACGCCCACTGCTTGCACACAATGACCGAGCAGTGCGCCGGGCAATCGTTTGGCCCGTGTCCGAACTTGGCAAAGAGGCCCGACCGCTGATCCGCGAGGCAGTTCCACTTCTTCGGGACCCGGAACGTTACGTGCGGGCCTATGCCTTGGATATTATTGCCGTGTGCGCTGTGGCAGAAGACACCGATAAATACGTGCATGTCGTTCGCATGCTGGAAGATGGGGACGATGTAATACGGGTCCGGGTGATGTTCTTGATGTCCAATGCAGACATCTCGCAGCTAAATGCGGCGGCTCAATCGTTCGGGGCCAAGGGTTCCTCCGATGAATTGCACAAGAGTGGACTTTCGCAACTGCTGACCAGTCAGTTCGATGTCGGAGGAATTTCGCGCATGATTGACTCCCCAGTGCCTTTGTTGCGGAGGTACGGCGCAATCGCTACCTGGCGGTGTCGCGAGAAAGCTCCCGAGCTGCTGTCGCAGCTTCCGTCAAGCCAAGATCCGGACCTTAAGAAGTTCTGGGAACAACGCTGTCCACAGCCACGAGGCCGGGGGGTAACGTGAGACAAAGGCAATGGGGTCAGATCCGTATTATTGACAGATCAGGTTCGAGGCGGCGACATTGACGCTCGTCGCTTCCTTGTTGCTGCACTCGCTGCAAGGGAAAGACAAAGGGGTCGCATCTAAATAGTTGACATATGAGCGTGTATTGAATAGCAGATCTTAAAAGCCAGCATGGCAGACGCTCGTTTTGTTTTTTGTATTTTGAGCAGTCTCGATGCCATCGCCATGATCGAGGGACGGGCGAGTCCGTAGCCTACGGCTCCGCCAAGATATCTCGTGAGAAGTGCGGGCGAATCGAACCTTGCGGATTGGCGATCCATTGGGCACATTGCATTCAGACAGCACGACGCCGCGGATGACGAAAGCACGCTCATGTGATTGGCTGAACCGGCTGATGGGGATCACTTCGGTGCCCAGCGGAGCCAATCAGTTGCCGCTGTCATTCGACAAGTACACCAACCGGACGGTGCCGGGGTATGTGGATGTTTTGGGGATCGGCACGTCGACGGCGGCGGTGACGGTCAACGGCACTGGGGCTTATCGGAGGGGGGAATACTTTCATGTGGCGCTTCCGGTGGACAACAGCAGCGGCCCGCAATACCCGTCGATCGTCATTCAGGCGGTGGCGGGGGCCAACAGCGCCTCGAGCACGGGAAGCGTGTTCCTGGCCAGGACGCCGGAGACGTTTGTTCACGACGCCGACGGCAACCTGATCCAGGACGGGCATTGGACGTATACGTGGGACGGGGAGAACCGACTGGTGACGATGCAAGCGCTGGACAGCCTTCCCAGCGCGGCGAAGCTGCGGGTGGAGTATGAGTATGACTGGCGGGGGCGGCGGATTGGGAAGACGGTGAAGGCGTGGAGCGCTAGCACCTACACCAACGCTTACGTCCTGAAATTCCTCTACGACGGCTGGAACCTGGTGGCCGAACTGGACGCGAACAACGTCCTGGTGCGGTCGTATCTTTGGGGCACGGACCTGTCGGGGAGCTTCCAGGGCGCGGGCGGGGTGGGTGGACTTCTGGCGATCAACGTGGCGACCAATGGGGTGCATTTCCCGGCTTATGACGGGAACGGGAACATCGCCGGCCTGATTTCGTCCGCCAGCGGCGCGATCACCGCCCGATACGAGTACGGCCCGTTTGCCGAACCGATCCGGGTGTCGGGGCAGGTAGCCAGGGCTATGCCGCTGCGGTTTTCGACCAAATACCTGGATGACGAGACGGGGCTGTATTATTACGGCTACCGTTACTACAACTCAAGCATGGGAAGGTGGCTAAGCCGCGATCCCATCGGGGAAAGAGGGGGGAAGAACTTGTATGGCTTCGGTCGCAACAGCCCGATTACAGGCGTCGATCCGCTAGGCAATGCTTGGTATAATCCTTTCTCTTGGTTCGAGCCAGAGGACGGGGGCATAGTGTTGCCTGATGGCACGGTGTACTATCCGCCGCTGCCGTTACCTCCGAGGAATCCTCCTGATTTTCAGGATGAGATTGATGCTCAGATCGACGCTCTTTCCGGCCGCAGTGAACAAGTGTTTCAGTTCTGTCACAACACGGCGAACATCGGCTACGAAGCGCTGGAAATGCTACCGCCGGCTCAAATCTACATGGCTGGTACGGGTAAAGGCCTAGATGATAGGAAGCTTGGCCTTCATGAACAAGGAATTGCCGTTGCGGGTATGTTGGCAGGCCCGGAGTGGAAGCCATTGTATCGTGTGGTGGGTGGGAAAATAGGCGGAGCATGCGGAAAGGCATGGAGATGCACGGTTGGCAAGCTTTTCGCCGCAAAGACGCCAGCGCCACGATTCCTTGTCACAGAGAGCGGGGTTGCCGTTCCAACAAGAGCCGCTGAACTGAAATCAAACCTTCAGCTTCTCCAGGAGACCAGCACCAGTCCCGCGACAAGTCGAAAGTTCGTCGGTGTGGACAGTCAAGGGCCGTTGCGTGTCCGAATCGAGCAAGCACATCCCTCGACTCCTGGCTATACCGGACCTATTGATCCACTGCACACGGTTGACCACTTGCATATTGACCGTCGCCTGAACGGAACAACAGGGCCGTGGCAATCAAGCGAGAAACTTCCCTATGACTGGCCATTCTAACAACGGCATTGAAGGCGAATCCATCCTCTGGCCTGACGCGAGTCTGGAAAAACTCGCGGCTGGATACGACGAGTTCACCGTGGAAATTCGAGAAGACGCGGGCGGCACGAAGTTGCTTCGGTGTGTTGGTTACGTCGGCTTTCAGATGATTGGATTTTGGGATGATGTCATCATCGAAGCGGCAACGATCCATTCCAACCATGCGTTCATCACCGACTGCGAACGCCGGTTGAAGCAGTTGCCAGAGAGCGGTTCGGAAGCAAGAACTGCAACGGGCAATCGCTTGCTTGAAATCGCCTTCATTGACGGATGCAAGCTCTGGGTGTGTGCGAACCAGTTCCGCTGCGAGCGAACTCCTTGAAGCAACCGCCGGAAAAAGACAAAGGGGTCGCATCGGAATAGTTGACATATGAGCGTGTATTGAGTAGCAGATCTTAAAAGCCAGCATGCCAGACGCTCGTTTTATTTTTTGTATTATGAGCAGTCTCTATGCCATCGCCATGATCGATGGACAGGCGCGTCCGTAGCCTACGGTTCCGCCCCGAAATCTCCTGAAAAGTGCGGGCGAATCGAATCTTGCGGATTGGCTGTCAATTGGGCAAAGTGCGTTCAAACAGCACGACGACGCGGATGACGAAAGCACGCTCATGTGATTGGTTGAAACGGCTGATGGGGATCAGCTCGATCCCAGCTGGGGCGAACCAATTGGCGCTGTCATTCCATTGGGACTGGACGTGGGAATTTCCAGGAACCATTGATGATCTCTCGACTCGGCCGATACATCCTCACGACGTAGTTCCAGCCCGGTGTGATTGGGAGATTGTTTATGGCATCCGGGCCGCCGCCGAAATTGACCGTGACGCTTCCATCCGGATTCTTCTTCGCAGTCACGTTGTTGTAAGAGTAAGCATTCTGGTCATTCTTCTCCATGAAGCCGTCCTTGTTGTAAACGGTGATAGACCAGAAACCGTCCACTGGCACGTCCTTCACCGTTACGCGGTACGGTGTTTTGCCGTCATTCTTCGTCGGCACGACATTGTCGTAAACAGCGGCTTCTTCGGGATTGCCTCCCCACCCGAACGCCGTGCCCAGCAGGTGACTGATGGGGTTGAGCTTCGCCTTGTCGCCGAACATGCCATTGGAGTTGGGGCGGGTGGCTGCGAGAACATTGATCGCGTCACGGACCTTCTTCAACGACGCCTCATCCCAGTCGGGAATCTCGAATGTTCCCGGATTCTTCTGCCGCACGGCGATTTTGTCCTGCTCGGCGTTGGCAGCCTTGATGTCTGACGGGTCATTAGCATCAACGAAGGTGCGGAAGAGGACGATCCCATAGCGCGTCCCTACTTTCTCTTTCGTTAACGCGAACTCACCAGCGCCATGCTCCACTGGCAGCATCGAGTGATCCTGGTTGATGACAAGCATGGACTGGAACCGACCGCCGCTAGCCGGTTTCACAACGGTGACTGGCTCCGTGAAATCGAAAATCCCAGCGGAGTAAAGCGTGTCACGGTTCATGCGAATAACACCTTGCTTGTCGATCGGCACGGGGGCGCGGGTGTGAAGGAACTTCCCGAAGGCTCCTTGCTTTACGTAACGGTCAAAGGTCATGTCGCTCTCTGCTCGAACAAAGTTGTCCACGGTCACCGTTTCGGATGCGAAGCTGGGCGAAGCTGCGAGCAGCATTAGACCAGTTGCAGCGAATACGTACGGCAGTGTTTTCATAATCCAAATTCGTCAGCTTTGCTCACCGACTGTTGAGATTAACGCGAGAGTGATCCTTCACTTCCGGTTCGTCAAGAAATGAAGACGATGGGGTCGCATCTAAATAGTTGACATATGGGCGTGTCCTATCGGCGGGCAGTGGTCGCGACCACCCCCCCAATTCCGCAAGTCCGCCCACCAGGCCAGTTTTGCCTGTTTCAGCGCGCACAACCGCCGTCCCATCCATTGACAAATGAACAGGTGTTTGTTGTAGATCTTGCGTTCGACACTTTCTTGGGCGTGGCGTCGTTGAGCGGTGGTACGAGCGGGACTACGCACAAGGATCTTGCGGATTGGTTGCTCATTATGCAGAATGCGGTCAGGCAAAACACAACGATCCGGATGACGGCGGCACGGTCATATGAAAAAGGGTCGGTCATGACTTTTGACACATACGGCCCTCTTCTGCTCTCTACATCGAGCTCGGGCCGAACGCGGTTACCCCGGCCGCTCCCGCGACAAAGGGCTCGCGGGACGGCGATCGAGGTGCGATGATCCCGCCATGATCCGCGCACTTCTTCGACCCGGCCTCGCGCTGGGCCTGCTCCTGACCCCATCGATGGCGCCCCTGTCGACGGCGGCGCCGGATCCGGACTTCGGTGCGATCGAGGTCGTCCGCGACACATGGGGCATCCCGCACGTGTTTTCCGATACAGACGAAGGCGCCCTCTACGGTCTCGGTTATGCGACGGCCGAGGATCGCGGATTCCAGATGACCTACAGCTTGCGGATCATCCAAGGCCGGCTGGCCGAGGTGATCGGCGAGCGCCCCCGCGGCCAGCGCCGCGAGACCTCGGTCGATCACGACCGCCAGATGCGGACGTTCGGCTGGGCGCGCGCCGCCGCTCGAACCGCCGCCCGCCTCGACCCGAGCACGCGCCGGCTTCTCGAGGCCTACTGCGCCGGCGTCAATGACAGCTTCGCCGCCCAGCGCAAGGCGGGCCGGCTCCACCCGCTGTTCGAGCGCTTTCAGCTCGAGCCCGAGCCGTGGACGAGCGCCGACTGCCTGCTGAGCTGGTGGCATCTGGCCCAGTTCTTCGCCGGCGACGGCACCCGCGACCTCATGGCGTGGCGGAACCGCGTCCAGCCCGATCCCGGGCAGCCCTCGGCGCCCCGAGCCAGCCCGATGTGGATCGACGATGGCGCCGCGGTGATCCAGCGATCGGATGTCACCGACGAGTGGGTTCGCAAGGTCGATGCGTTCCGGCAATCGCGCGGCCTGCCGGCTCCCGCCTCGAGCTCGGCCAGCGGGCCGAAGTTCAGCCATGCCTGGGTGGTCGGCGGCTCCAAGACAACCACCGGCTCCGCCGTCCTGGTCAGCGATCCCCAAACGCCCGTGCGCAATCCCTCTCTCTGGATCGAGTTCCACCTGGCGGGGGCGTCTTTCGACGCGCGCGGGATCGGCGTTCCCGGGTGCCCGGCGTTCCTGATCGGATTCAACCGCCACGTGGCCTGGGGGCTGACCGCCCTGGGCGCCGACCAGGCCGACCTCTTCCGGCTCGAGACCGGCCTCGAACACCCCGGCCAATACCGCTGGGACGGCCAGTGGCGGTCCATGGACGTCCGGTCCGAACGGATCGTTGTGCGCGGCGGCGCCAACGTGACGCTCGCCGTTCGCGAGACTCATCTCGGCCCCGTGATCACGCCCTTCTGCTTCCCGCGGCCCGAGGACCCTGAAGTCGCGCTGAAACGGATTCCGCTCTGCGACCCCGGCCGCGACACGATCCAGGCCGGCTTTGCCATGATGCGGGCCCGGAGCGCCGCCGAGCTCGCCCGCGCCCTGGCGGACTGGCGGTTCCCGAGCGCCAACTGTGTCTTTGGAGACCGGTCGGGCCGGATCGGCTACGCGGTGATCGGAGCGATTCCCGTCCGCTCGGGTCGCTCCCCCGAGTTGCAGGGCGGCGAAGCCTTGCCCGGAACCGGGAACGCCGACGACTGGCAGGGATTCGTCCCAGCGGATCTGCTGCCGCAGGCGATGGACCCGGCATCGGGGTATTTCCTCAGCGCGAACCATCGGCCCGTGGGCGCCTTTTATGGAATTCCGCTCGGCACGAGCACCGGCTCGCTCGGGGACACGATCCGATCCTGGCGGCTGCGCGAGCGGCTGGCGGCCAAGGATCGGTTCACGCCGGCCGACGTGCTCGACATCCACTATGACAGCGTGAACCCGGCCCGGCGAGAGCTGGTCCGCCTGGGCCTGCACCTGCGCGAGCGCCAGCCGGATGCGCTCTCGGCGGGTTCGCGCCGGGCCCTCGAGGCGCTCGAGCCGTGGCTCGAGTCGGGCGCCCACAGCGATCGGCGGCGCCCCGGCGCCGATGTCGCCGAGCGGATCAGCACCTTCTTCCGCATGATGGCGACGCCCCTGGCGCAATCCTATGGCGGAGGCGAGTCCGGCCTCGCGCGCTTTCTCAAGGACGCCTCGCGGCGGATCGAGGCGGACCCCCATACCGTTCTGTCGCCCGAGGAATGCCGCTATATCGACGCGGTGCTGTCCGGCGCCGCGGGGGGCGCCGCATCGGGAAGGGGCCCGGCTGCTGCCGGCCGCGGCCCCCCCGCCGCGAGCGCGGCCCCAAACCTCGGATGGTTCGAAAGCCTCGACGGGTTCGGCACGCTCGATCCGGCGCAGGACCTGCCATCGCCCCGCCTCCCTTGCGTCGATGGCCAGACGCTACACTCGCAGGCCGCCCAGTCCTACACGCAATGGGTGCCGCTGCATGACCCGGACTCGGCCCAGACCATCTGCCCGATCGGCCACAGCGATCAGCCCGGCAGCCGGTTCCGTTCGAGCACGATCGAGCTCTGGGCCGAAGCCAGGCTCCATCCCGCGCCTCTGAGCCGGGAGGCGGTTGACCGGATCGCCGCCAGCCGCCTCCGGTTGGCGCCTTGAAATGTCGGGGCTCTTGCCTCTGCGTTGGGCGGGTGTCATGATGCAGGGCGACCGCGCGATGGAGCATCGGGCGCGCCGGACACGACTCGCGGCGAGAGGCCGCGTCCAACTCGACCATGGGGATGACCGTGCAAAAGAAAAGCGATCAAGGCGGAGGCGGGGATGAGGCGGCCCCGCGCTCGCCGCTGGCGGAGGCGGCGCGGCTGCGCGAGGAGGAGGATCTTTGGTACCGCTCGCTCGAGCGGGTCCTGGAGCGCTGGCTGGAACAGCAGCCGGGGGAGCGGACCTTTGCGTTCCTGACGAGCTTGCTGGCGCGGCTGCGCCAGAAGGGGCTGAAGGTGCCGCTGACGGTGAGCACGCCCTACGTGAACACCCTGGGGGCGGAGGATCAGCCGGCCTATCCCGGCGAGCGCGACATCGAGCGGCGCATCAAGAGCTACATCCGTTGGAATGCCATGGCCATGGTGGTCAGCGCCAACCGCGTCCACCATGGCCTCGGAGGCCATATCTCGAGCTATGCCTCGAGCGCGACCCTGTACGAGGTCGGTTTCAACCATTTCTTCCGGGGGAGCGACGGCCGGCGGCCGGCGGACATGGTCTTTTTCCAGGGGCATTCCTCGCCCGGGATCTACGCGCGCGCGTATCTCGAGGGGCGGCTGGACGAGCACCATCTCCACCACTTCCGGCGCGAGCTGGCCGAGGGCGGGGGGCTCTCCTCGTATCCGCACCCTTATCTCATGCCGGGATTCTGGCAATTCCCGACAGTGTCGATGGGCCTGGGCCCGATCCTGTCCATCTACCAGGCGCGCTTCAACCGGTATCTGCGGGCGCGCGGGTTCCTCCCGGGAGACGAGCCGAAGGTCTGGTGCTTCGTGGGCGACGGGGAGACGGACGAGCCGGAGACGCTCGGGTCGCTGACCCTGGCGGCGCGGGAGGGATTGGACAACCTGATCTGGGTGGTCAACTGCAACCTGCAGCGGCTGGACGGCCCCGTGCGCGGCAACGGCAAGATCATCCAGGAGCTGGAATCGGCCTTTCGGGGGGCGGGCTGGAATGTGATCAAGGTCATCTGGGGATCGGACTGGGATCCGCTCTTGGCGGCGGATCACCGCGGCCTGCTGGTGCAGCGCATGACCGATGCGGTCGACGGCGATTACCAGAAATACTCGGCCGAGCCGGGCAGCTATTTCCGGAAGCACTTTTTCGGCCAGCACCCCGAGCTGCTCGATATGGTCAACCATCTCCGCGACGAGCAGCTCCACAAGCTCTCGCGGGGCGGCCATGATCCGGAGAAGGTGTATGCCGCCTACCATGCGGCTGTCCATCACACCGGCAGCCCCACGGTGATCCTGGCCAAAACCATCAAGGGCTACGGCCTGGGCGAGGCCGGCGAGGGCCGCAACATCACCCACCAGCAGAAAAAGCTCAACGAAAAGGAGCTGCGCGAGTTCCGCGCCCGCTTCGGCATCCCGATCGAGGACGAGGACGTGGTGGACGCGCCGTTCTATCGGCCCCCGGCCGCAAGCCCGGAGATGAAATACCTGATCGAGCGGCGGCAGAAGCTGGGCGGCCCGCTCCCGATGCGCCAGGTCCGGCAGGCGCCGCAGGCGGCGCCGCGGCTCGAGGAGATGGGCGATCTGCTGCGCGGCTCGGGGCGGTTCGAGGTGTCGACGACCGTGGCCTTTGTGCGCCTGCTGGGCCATCTGCTGCGGCACCCGGCCCTCGGGCCTCGGATCGTGCCGATCGTGCCGGACGAAGGCCGCACCTTCGGCCTGGACGCCCTGTTCCGCGAGGTCGGAATCTACGCCCCGCATGGGCAGAAGTACGAGCCGGTCGACCGCAAATCCCTCCTGTATTACCACGAGGCTCGAGACGGGCAGATTCTCGAGGAGGGGATCACGGAGGCGGGGTCGATGGCCTCGTTCATCGCGGCGGGGACAGCCTATGCGAACCTGGGGGTGCAAGCCATCCCGTTCTACATGTTCTACTCGATGTTTGGTTTCCAGCGGATTGGGGATCAGATCTGGCTGGCGGGGGACATCAAGGCGCGCGGGTTTCTGCTGGGGGCGACGGCGGGCCGGACCACGCTCAACGGCGAGGGGCTTCAGCATCAGGACGGCCACAGCCATCTGCTGGCCAGCACGATCCCAACCCTCCTCACCTACGACCCGGCCTTTGCCTACGAGATCGCGGCGATCATCGCCGACGGCTTGCGCCGCATGTACGAGCAGGGCGAGGACATCTTCTATTACCTGACGCTCTATAACGAGAACTATGCGATGCCGTCCATGCCGGCGGGAGTCGAGGAGGGCATCCTGCGCGGGCTCTACAAGTACCAGCCGGCCCCGGCCGCGGGCAAGCATCGCGCCCATCTGCTGGGGAGCGGGCCGATCCTGCGCGAGGCGCTGCGGGCGCAGCAGATCCTGGCGGAGCGCTACGATGTGGCGGCGGACGTCTGGAGCGCAACCAGCTACAAGCTCCTGCGGCACGATGCCCTTCGGGCCCAGCGCTGGAACCGGCTCCACCCCGACCAGCCGCCGCGCCAATCCTACCTCGAGCAGCTCCTCGCCCCCGAAACGGGCGTGTTCGTGGCTGTGTCCGACTACATGAAGATCGTGCCCGAGCAGATCGCGCCGTGGGTGCCGGGCGGTCTGGTCACGCTGGGCACCGACGGCTTTGGCCGGAGCGACACCAGGGAGAACCTGCGCCGGTTCTTCGAGGTGGACGCGGAGATGGCCGTCATCGCGACGCTACACGCCCTGGCCCAGCGCGGCCAGATCGGTCCGGACCGGGTCCAGGCCGCCATCCGCGAGCTGGGCGTCGACCCGGAAAAGGCCCATCCCATCCTGGTGTGAGCCTGCCGGATGGAACGTGGCTCATGCGGCCGGGGAGCCCCCCCGAGGCCGCAGGCTGGCTATGCAATCCCGAGCCGGCGCCCCGCCGGGTCACGATCGGGGATCGGGCTCGGCGGCGGGCTGTCCAAGGCGGCGGGGCGGCTCCAGGTACCGGTAGGGATTGTTGGGGTTGTCGTTGTCGTAAGCGAACGCATCCCGGTTCTTGAGGAAAAAGACCAGGGCATCGACGGGGATGGCGAACCCGATGCCTTCGCCCTGGGTGACCTTCATGTTGGTGACGCCGACGACCTCGCCGCGGAGGTTGAAGAGGGGTCCGCCGCTGTTGCCGGGATTGATCTGGGCGGTGGTCTGAAGGTAGAGGGATCCCTGGATTTCGCGGGTCTTGCTGCTCAAGATGCCTTCGGTGACGGTGCGTTCGAGCCCCAGCGGGCTGCCGATGGCAAACACGCGCTCCCCGACAGCGAGGTCGTCCAGACGGCCCAGCGGGACCGGGGCGAACCGGGGCGCGCCGGCGTCCTCGATCTTGAGCAGGGCGAGGTCGGCGAACTTGTTCATGGCGACGATCCGCACCTGCCGATAGCTCTTGCGCTCGAGCTGCCCGCCCCGCTGGTGGTAGACCTCGACGGCGATCTGGCTTTCGCCTTCGATCACATGGAAGTTGGTGACGAGGTATCCGTCCTCGTTCAGAAAGAAGCCGGAGCCAAGCCCGCCGGGGGTGCGGATCTGGACGACGGCCTCGCCGAGGTGGCGGAGGTGCTCGCGCACGGGACGCTCGGCGGGGGCGCCGGCCGCGACCACGAACAGATCCTGGCGCTGGAGTGAGGATGTTTCCCGCGGCGCGGACTCGCCGGCCGCCGGCGCCGCGTTGGTCTCGATCCGCAGAATGCTCGATCGGGGAACCGCCAGAACGGTGAATCCCAGATCCAGATACACGTGGTCGGTCTTTTCGGAAAGGATGCGGCCCGTGAGGGCGGCCTGGTCTTTGAGTTCGATCGTGTCCCCCGGAAGGGCGGCCGTTGCGCCGGCAGCGAGCGCGGCGATTATGAGCTTCCGCATGCGCCCACCTTACAGGGCGCGCCCATGCCTGACAAGGGCTCGAGGAACAGGCTTGAGAACCGGATCGCCGCGGCGCAGGATCCCCCGTGAGGGCCGGGATCGAAAGCGGTCTGAACAATCGGGACGGACGCGGCGATGGCCATGATGAACTCGCTGGATTTGCCGGGCGTGGCGCTGGGGTTTGCCCAGGCGGCCGGGCTGGGATTCCTGATCGGGCGGACGCGCGAGCCCGCCGAAGGCCCGCCGGCGCGGGCCGGGTTGCGGGATTTCGTGATCATCGCCTGTCTGGGCGCGGCCGGCTCGCAGATCGGCCAGGCAGCGCTGACGGTGACGATGGCGGCGGCGGTTGCGGCGATCCTGGTGGCGGCCCGGTATTCGCCCGGGGGAGCGCGCATCGGAGTGACGACCGAGCTGGCGGCGCTGGCGACCTTTCTGCTGGGCTACCTCTCGATGACCCCCGGTCGCACCCTCGCCGCGCTGCTGGGCATTCTCCTCTCCTTCATGATGGCGACCAAGGAGCAGCTGCATCGGTTCGCGCTCCAGACCATCTCGCAGCGCGAGTTCGAAGACACCCTCAAGTTCCTCGCGCTCATCTTCGTGGTCTTCCCCCTGCTCCCCGCGGGCGATTTCGGCCCCTTCGGCCTGTTCAATCCGCGCAAGGTCTGGCTGTTCGTGATCCTGGTTTCAACGGTGTCGTATGCGGGCTATTTCCTGGCCCGGTTTCTGGATCCGGCGCGGGGGCTGGCGCTGACGGCCATCGTGGGGGGATTGGCCTCGACGACGGCCTTCACGGGCGGGGTGGCGAAGATGGCGGCAGAGGCGCCCGGAGCGGCGCTGGCGCTGGTGCGGGCGGCCTGCCTGGGCAACGCCGTCCAGTATCCGCGGCTGCTCCTGCTGCTGGCGGTCCTGAGCCCCGCCTTGGCGATCCAGGCGCTGCCGATGCTGGCCGCCATGACGGGCGCGGGGCTGCTCGCCGCCTGGTGGCTCGGGCGCTCGCCGCGCACCGCGTCCATCGAGCCCGGCTCGATGGCCTTCCGCAACCCCTTCGCCCTGGTCCCCGCCCTGCGGTTCGGAGCCGTGTTCGCCCTGATATTGCTGGGGGTCAGGACCGCCCAGCATTACTTCGGCGCCGGTGGCTTGCTCCTCAGCGCCGGCGTCGGCGGATTGATCGATGTCGACGCCGTCCTGCTCTCGCTGACCGAGTTTTTCCGGAATGGCATCGCTCCGGCGCCGACGGTTATGGGAGGGATCCTCCTGGGAGCGGCGGCCAACTCGGTGTTCAAATCCATGCTGGCGGCGACGAGCCGGCAGCCGGCCTTTTACATCCGGCTCTGGATCGGGTTCGCGGCGATGCTCGCGTGCGGCATGGCTGCGTTCCTGCTGGCGATTGCGGCCTGAGAGAGGCCCTGGCGGGGCTCGGGGAGTCCGGGCGCAGGGCAGCCGGTTGGATCACCGGCTTTTGATCTCGCGATGCGCCAGGCCGCGGTCGGTCTGCTTGCGCCGGAATTTCTGGTAGGCCGCGCGGCATTGCGGATGCTTAATGCCGAGCACGGCCGTCGCCAGGAGGGCGGCATTGATGGCCCCCGCCTTGCCGATGGCCAGCGTTCCCACCGGCACCCCCGCGGGCATCTGGACCATGGACAGCAGCGAATCCATCCCGTGCAGCGACTTGGATTCCATGGGCACACCGAGCACGGGCAGGATCGTCTTGGCGGCGGCCACGCCGGCCAGATGAGCGGCTCCTCCGGCGCCCGCAATCAGGATCTCGATGCCCCGGGCCGCCGCGGTCGAGGCGTATCGGAACAGCAGGTCCGGCGTCCGATGGGCCGAGATGACCTGGACCTCGAACGGAACCCGCAGCTGCCGGAGCTGGTCGGCAGCATGCTGCATCGTCTCCCAATCGGACTGGCTGCCCATGATGATGCCCACAAGGGGAAGGCTCTCTTTTGGCATAGGTGTTTTGATGTTCTCTATCGTTAGCCTGATCGCTTGGAAAAGGCAATGCCGCCCCGACATTTCCTGCGCTGCCGCAGGACCTGGGCCAGGATCAGCGCCCCCCCGATGCAAAGCAGGCCGCCCACCGCCCAGGTGCTGCTCGAGTGGCTGCCGGGAAAACAGCGGAGGCCCAGGGCGCCCATGGCCGGACCGGTGAACAGCCCCACGCCGATCGCGGACTCGTGGATGCCGCCGTGGTCGCCCTTGGCATCGCCCACGTTCATCGAGTAATACAGCGACGAGTAGTAGATCAGCCCCACCGCGGAGCCGAGCCCGATCTGGGCCGCGGCAGCGATCCACAAACTGGGTGCCAGGAGCAACGCCACGAAGCTGGCAACCAGTAGCCCGTAGGCCCCAGCCAACCAGCGCAGGCGGTAATGCCACCCCGGCCAGCCCCATAGTAGGAAAAACGCCCCCAGCCGCGCGAAGAACCAGATCGAGCAGAACAGGCCGGCGCCGATCAGCGACAGGCCCAGCCGCGCCGCCAGGTCCGGCGTCACCGCCGCCACTGTGTTCGTCGCCATGTAGGCGAACGGGTTCGAGAGCCAGGATAATCGGAGGAAAAACCGCGGGTTCAACGAGGCCGGGCCGGGCGATGCACCGGGCGGCGCGGCCGCGGACCGGGCCGGGTCCACTGTGTCCTTCGGGGGGATCCGATGGTCCACCAGCCAGGTCAGAGCCCACTGGATCAGGTGGATCCCGACGGGCAGCCAGTAGAGGCTCGCCGGCCCCAGCCGATCGAGAATGGCTCCGCCCAGGAAATAGGCCAGCGCGCTCGACCCCGCCCAGACCACGTTGTACAGCCCCACCATCCACTGCATGCCCGAGGCGGTTTCACCTTCGCTCACGAGCGCTTCGAGAGCCGGCCAAACGAAGCAGAGGGAGATCGTCCATGCGGTGAGCGCCACATATTGGCCCGCCACGGTGCCCGATGGGCTTCCGGCGGCCAGGGCGACCGCCATCCCGATGAATCCCAGACGCAGCGCCCGAAAATAGCCGCGCCTCTGGCCAAACCGGCCGGCCAGCCAGGCGGTCAGCATGTAGACCAGGCCGTTCCACGCCGACAGCGTCAGGTTGTCCGCGTTGCCGAACCCGAACCGATCCGACATCGAGAAGAACAGGTAAAAGAAATAGTAGCTCGTCGCGAAGGAGTTCAGCCCTTCGAGGATGAAATAGACAGACTTGCGAGCCCGGGGGTTCATGTTGCCTGGCGGGATCCCCCGGCTGGCCGGTCCATTCGCTGCCGATTCAAACCCATGAGGGGCGGATTCTGCACGCAGGGAAGGATTTTCCCAGACTTTTTCAGCGATGCAGAACGGGCTTTATCCCGGGCAGTCCAGGCGCTACGCTGGCCCAACGCATGATGAAACACTCGCTCCTCCACGGGACCTTCGGCCTCCTCCTGATCGGCGCATGGACGGCGCCTGGATCGACGCGCCTGGCGGCCGCCGACATGCCATGGACCGCCGAACCGGAGCGCCAGGCAACCCGCTGGACCATCGCCTACGAGGGACGGCCGATTCTCGTCTACGAGTTCGATCCCGGAAAATTCAAGCCCTACGTGCGGGAGTTGCGCACGCTCGACGGGCACAACATCCTCCGGGACGCGCCGCACGACCATCTCCACCACCACGCGCTGATGTATGGGATCAAGGTCAACGGCCTCAATTTCTGGGAGGAAACCTCCGGGGCGGGCGTGCAGCTGCCGGTGCACACCGCACCGCCCGAGTTCGGCCGGGATGCTCAGGGACGCCCCCAGGCGGCCTTGAGACAGCGGATCCATTGGGTGGCTTCGGCGGATGCGTTCCTGCCCCTGACCAACCAGCCGGCGCTGCTGATCGAAGACCGCATGCTGGTCTTGACCGTCGACGCCGCGGCATCCGAGGTGGCGCTGCTCTGGGCGGGGGATTTTGCTGTCGGCAACGCCGCGCCCGAGGTCGCGCTCTCAGGCGCCAACTATCATGGGCTGGGAATCCGGTTTCGGGAGGACCTGGACGCCGGCGCGCGGCACTTTCACGATCGGGGCCCGATCGACCTGGCGGGCACGCGGCAGGATGTCTCTCGTCATCCGTGGGCGGGAGTCGAGCTCGAGAGCCCTGGATTCTCGGCTGTGCTGACCCTGTCCGGGTCCGCGGACAACCGGCGGGGCGATCCCGTCTTCTTCAGCATGAAACGGCCATTTGCCTACCTGTCGGCGACCGAGGGGCTGGACGCGGAACCGCTGGTGTATCGCGCGGGAGACCGCTGGCGCCTGGCGTATCGGCTGGCGCTCTCCCCGAAGAAGCGATCTCAGGAGTCGATCCGGTAGCGGGGAGGCTCTTGCTCGGGGGCGGGCCCGCCTCACTCGAACCCGCCGATCAGCCAGGGCAGAAGGACCACGTTCACGCCGAGCGCGGCCAGGAGATCGTCGGCGGTGATCCCCCAGCCGGCCGGCAGCCGCTGGCTGGGCCGGATCGGCCACGGCTTGGCGATGTCCAGGAGACGGAAAAGCCCGAAGACAATCGCGATCCCGAGGGCGTTCTCGAACGCAAAGAAGACCGGCGGAGGCGGCAGGCCGCCGCATCGCGCCGATTCCCGGATGAGCCATCCCAGGTAACAGAGCGGCACGGCCGTCAATTCGTCCAGCACGACCGAGCCGGGATCGTGCTGGCGGAGGATGGCCTCGGCGCGGCCGCAAGCCCAGACAGAGATGCCCCAGCCGGCGGCCATTCCGGCGGCGAAGAGCGCCCAGCGGCCGGTGGCCAGCAGGAGGGCCAGCCATACCAGCCCGGCCAGAGAGCCGAAGGTCCCCGGCGCGAACCGGATGCGTCCGGTCCCGCAACCCTGGGCGAGCCAGAGGATCGAGCCTGTCATTCGATCAGCCAGAGTTGGGAGCCTTTGAGCCATCCGATGCGGCCGGCGGCGTCGCGGGCCTGGAGCCAGTCGTTCTGGCGATCCAGGATACGGACCTCAGAGCCATCGCGGAGATGGAAATGGATGCGAGCCTCCTCGAGCGGGCCGTATCGGGCGGGGGCGTCCTCGATCACGACCACGGCCGCGACAGATCGGAAATGGCGATGGGCAGCCAGGGCGAGGCCAATAGCCAGAGCCAGAGTGGCGCCCGCCAGCGTCCAGGTTGCCCGCCGCCACCGGGCCGGCCGGACCGGATTCCAGAGGCCGGCCGCGGCCACGACCAGCCACGACCAGAACAAGACCGAGGCCGCGACGGTCCATTCATCGAGCGTGAACCAGCCGAGCCATGCCTGCCATCTCGATTCGCCAGGAACGGCCGCCGTGCCGATCCGGGCTCGGGCGAGCTTGAGGTTGGCACGCATGTCGCGATCGCGAGGGGCAATGCGCAAGCCGAGCCGGTAACAAGCAATGGCCTTGCCGACCTGATCCGCCTTGAGGCAGGCGTTGCCGAGGTTGAAAAGAAGGGCAGGCGAGGCCAGGCCGCCTCGGCGGATCTCCTCGTAGCCTTGGATGGCTTCGGCGAACTGGCCCTGGGCATAGGATCGATTGGCAGCATCGAAAGACTCGTCCGCCCCGGCCGCGCGAGCCGCCCCTCCGTCGAACCAGAGGCAGGCCAGCAGAATCAGGCTCAGGTTGCGCAGGACCGCGAATGCGGTCTCGACCTTGGGCACCTGGAAGAAGAGGCCTTCCTGGATCTGGGCGGGTGCGTAGCGGGCCTGGTTGCATTTCTGGAAGAGGTCGTGCAGGAGGGCGCAGGCGTCCTCGGTGACGCCGCGTGGCCGGAGATGCTCCTCGATGACGGACTCGGTGATCGAGGAGGCGGGCAGATTGAGGCGCTCGCCGATCTGTTCCTGGAGCAGACGGAAGAGCGCGGCGTAGAAAGATTCGGCCTGGTTCAGCTCGGCCATCCGGCGCAGGTCCAGCAGGCCGTCGGCGACCAGGCGCGAGACATCGCGCTGGCGGCGCAAACGGGGGTTGCGATGCCATTGGTCGTGGCGCAGGCGGCGGATCCGCAATCCCAGCCAGAGAGCGATGGGAGCGAGCTGGAGCAGAAGGAACCAGGGCTGGCGCAGCAAGGGCGGCGATGCCGGTCCGAGGATGCCCGGATGAAGCCGGATCGGCGCGATATCGGGCGGCTCGGACGACGCATTCGGCCTGGCGCCGGGCTGAGCCGCGGAGCTCGAGGGCGCCGGCCCGCCTCCCGACAGCCCCGGGCGGACCACCAACGGCACGGGCGCGCCCGCCAGCGTCCGATACGCCTTCTGGTCCGGATCGAAATAGCTCCAGGTCAGGGCAGGCAGCTCGGCCAGGTCGGCCTTCTGGGGGACCAGGACGAGCTCGAACAGCTTCGCGCCTTCGAGCCCGAGCGGATCGGAAGCCTCGACCCGGCTCGTGGGAGGGTAGAGCTTGAAGTCGGGCCACTTCCAGTCCGGCAGCCGCAGGGCTTCGAGGGGTCCGCGGCCTGTGAGGCGGACGCGAACCGTGATCGGGTCGCCGACGGCCACATTGGTCGGGCTGGCCTCGACAGCCATCTGGAAGCGGCCGACCGCACCGCTGAAATCGGGGGGGGCGTTCGTCGCCGGCAGGGGCAGGATGCGCACCGAGAGCGGCTCGCTGAAAATCTGCATGTTCTGCATCTGCACCCGGGGCCCGAAGAAATCCTCGAATGGATCGCGATCGAACGGGAAGCCGGGATTGACGCGCGAGCGGCTGGCGGGAGCGACGGGGACTGCCGCCGAGCAGATGGCCGGCCCGAGCGTCAACGTCCCGGTCCGGGCCGCGCTGACCGCCGCTTTGAACGTCACAACCATGTAGACCCGGTTGCTGACGGCCGTGCGGGACTCGGTGGGCCGGCCCAGCGGGCCGACCGTGAACCCCTCCGCGGCCAGCTCCGGCGCCGACTGCAGCTGCGGCGCCGCGCCCAGCCGGGTATCGAGGAAATAGAGACGGATCTCCACCGGCACGGCCTCCCCGAGATAGAGCGCGGGCTTGGGCAGGTGGAGCTGGCTGAAGGCCAGCCGGGGCGCCGCCGTGCCGGGGACGCCGCCCCCAGCTGCGCCCGCCACGACCTTGATCGGGATCGGCTGGCTGGTCAGGGCCTTGCCCTCCACGGCGATCGAGAGGGCCGGGATCACAAACTCCCCTGCCGCAAGGGGGGTCACCTGATAGCTGTGGGTCACCGACGAAGTCATGCGGCCGTTGACGAAACTGAACTGCTGCGAGGGCCCGACGTACCGGATGTTGAGTCCTTTGATGGCCGGGATCGTTGGCGCCGGGGGGGATCCACTGCCCTCAAAGACGACCGATAAAGTGGCGCTCTCGCCCAACGTAATCAGGTCGCGATCGAGCCCGGCGGTCATCGTGACCTGTGCGTTGGCATGGGGAAGCCAGGCCAGCAGGAGCCATAATCCCCAGCCCACGGCGATCAAGCCGCTATCCCGGCGGAATCGATCCCGCCCTGTTATCAGCCTCAACCACCACATCGTGTCTCTGACATGGTGACATAGTGGAAGTCAGCCCGCCGGGCGCAAGCGCGAATTCGAGGCAAACTCTGGCTCGTAGCCGGCGAGGTGGCAAGGCAGAGGTCAACGGTCAAGATAGATAAGGGTCTGTGCAAAAATTAATTCCGATTTTGCTGGAGGGGATTGGGCGGGCTGGCAAGGCGCGACGAGCGAGCATACCCGCGCGGTCTGTGAGCGAGGAGC
>Ga0209310_1001256_pt1 | contig 20021 bp, 15 predicted proteins | sample AD_UKC030_MetaG_FD_184415 | JGI IMG/M metagenome (GOLD analysis project Ga0209310, IMG submission 184415) | Active sludge microbial communities of municipal wastewater-treating anaerobic digesters from USA - AD_UKC030_MetaG (SPAdes) (version 2) | ecosystem: Engineered > Bioreactor > Anaerobic >...
GGCTGCCGCGGAGGCGGCCGCGGCGAGGCCGAAGGCCAGGGCGAGCGCGGCGATCCTGATCTTTCTCGATAGCTTCATTTCTGGCTCCTTGTGCACATTAGTCGCCGCCGCCGCCGCCTCGGTTCCCTTCTTTAGCCGTTGACGAGGCTCCTCCTCAACGCGCAGGATAGGCTCATGAACGAAGGCTACCGCTCCCCCGACCCCGAGGAAGTCCTCGTCCTGGCCGCCGACGCCGCGCGGATCGTGCTCGAGAGCGGGGGCGAGACCTACCGCGCCGAGGATACCTCGGCGGCGATCTGCTCCTCCCTGGGCGGCGCGGAGGCCGAGTGCTTCGCCACCCCCACCTGCGTCGTGCTCTCCTGCTCGGCCGCCGACGGCCGCTCACGCTCGATCGTGCGCCGCGTCCGCAAGCGCTCCATGAACCTCGAGCGCGTGGCCCGGGTGAATTCGCTCGTCCGCTCCCTGGCCGCGGGGCGGGTCGACTTCGACGGTGCGGCGATGGAGCTCGGCGAGATCGAGTCCCTCGCGGGCCGGTCCGCGCTCGTCTCCGTCCCGGCGGCCGCCCTGGGCACGGGCGCCTTCGCCCTCCTGTTCGGCGGCGGCTGGCGCGAGGGCCTCGTGGCCGCGGCGGTGGGAGCCCTCGTCTCCCGCTTCGTCCCCCGCCTGGCCCGCCGCGCCCTGCCGGACTTCTTCATCAACCTCGTCGGCGGGGCGGCGGCGACGGCCCTCTGCCTGGCCGCCCGCGCCCTGGGCCTGGCCGGGAGCGCCGAGGCCGCGGCCATCGGCGTGGTCATGCTCCTCGTCCCCGGGGTGGCCATCACCAACGCGATACGCGACACCATAGCGGGCGACCTCGTCGCCGGGGTGGCGCGGGGAGCCGACGCCTTCATGGCGGCCGCGGCCATCTCCATCGGCGCGGGCGGCGCCTACCTCCTCATGCCCGCCGGGGCGGTCGGGGACATGGCCGGCCCCTCCTCGCTCGGGCCCCTCTGGGCGGGCCTCGGCACGGTGGGCTTCGCGATCCTCTTCGAGCTCCGCAAGGGCGACCTGCCCCTCGCGGCCCTGGGCGGCGCGATCGGCTGGGCCGCCTTCGAGCTCATCTCGCTCCCCTCGGGCTCCTCGGGCCTGGGCTACTTCGCGGCGGCCGCGGCGATAGGCCTCTGGTCCGAGGCCCTCGCGGCGGCGAGGCGCAAGCCCGCCACCGTGTACATGATCTGCGGCATCATCCCCCTCGTGCCCGGGGGCGGCATGTACTACACGATGCTCGAGTACGTGCGCGGCAACACCTGGGCCTCCGTCAGCACGGGCTTCGCCGCGCTGCAGGCGGCGGGGGCCATCGCCGCCGGGCTCGCCGTGTCGAGCGCGGCCTCGAGGCTCCTCTCGCTCCGGGCCCTCGCGCGGCGGGCGCTCGGCTCCCGCGGGCCGCGCTAGGGCGGCCCGCGGGAGTCCCCGTCAGCGAGCCCCGATCGACGCGTAGTCCTCGGGCGAGGCCGGCAGTATCGCGTCGGCCGAGCCGAGGAGCACCCAGGTGATCCTGCCGCCCAGGAGGTACTTCCGGACCGCGGCGGAGACCTCCTCGGCCCGCAGCGCCTGGATCCGGTCCAGGTCGAGGAGCCAGGCGCGGTAGTCGCCCGAGGAGACGACGGACTTGGCGATGCGGGCCGCGACCTGGGCGTTCGTGGCCTGACCCTCGAAGAGGGCGTTCGCGTACTTGGCCTTGTAGGCCGGCAGGGCCTCGGCCAGGTCCATGCGGGGCTGGGCTCCCTCGCCTTGGCCGGGGTCGACCGAGAGGACCCTGCCCGCGGCGAGCTCGGCGACGGCCTCGTCGATGTAGGACTTGATCTGGCCGGCCGCCTTGGTCTTGTACAGCACGATGGAGCCGTAGTTCGCGAGGGAGTCCCGGGCGTAGGCGTTGGGCGAATAGACCGCCCCGTGCTTGTCGCGGACCACGTTGAGCAGGAGGTCGGAGAGCATCTCCATGCCGAGGTTGAGGGCCATGTAGTCGGGAGACTCGGGGCCCGGGGCCGCGAAGTCCCCGCGGAGGTAGGCCAGGCCCTTGGACTGGGGGAAATCCTTCTTGACCAGGCGGCCGGATCCGCCGCCCAGGGCGAAGGCCGGGGGCGGCGGCGGGAGGGCGAAGCCCCGATCGGGGATCTTCCCGATCCCCGCCTCCAGCCGCTCCCGGAGCTCGGCCTGGTCGAAGTCGCCCACCGCGACGACGAACATGCGGTTCGCGGAGAAGGCCTTCGCGTACCAGTCCTTGACCGCGGCGAGGTCCATAGCGGCGAGGGAATCCCTCGTGCCCTCGGGGGCAGCCTCGTAGGGATGGCCCGCGAAGAAGGCACGGTTGGCCTCGTAGGCGGTCGAGGCCCAGGGATCCTGGTCCCGGGACTGGAGGGCTAGCTTGGCCTCCGAGAGGACCTGGTCGAAGTCCTTCTGCGTGAAGGCGGGCCGCAGGAGGGTATCCGTCCAGAGGGGCAAAAGGCGCGGGAGATACTTGTCGAGGGTCACGAGGTTGTAGCTCGAGTAGTCCAGGCCGGCGCTCCGGCCGAGGCTCGAGCTCGTCTCGTCGAGGATGGACTGTATCTCCTCGTAGGGATGGTCGACCGAGCCCCGGGCCATGGCGGCGAGGGCGAGCCCCTCGAGGCCGGCGCTTTCCCTCGTCGCGGCGGCCGAGCCGCCCCGGATCACGAGGGAGAGGGCCAGGACCCGGCTCGCGGGATTGCGCCTGAGCACCACGGGTATGCCGTTCGAGAGGCTGAAGGAGGATAGGGAGCCCAGGCTCTCCTTCGCGAAGGGGGAGAGCCCCTCGCCGCCGAAGCCCTCGCCGAGGGCGCGGAGGGGCTCTCCCGCGCGGGGGGCGGGGCCGGAGGCGCAGGCCGAGAGGGCTGCCGAGAGGAGGAGGGCCCCGATCGCGCGCGCGCTTGTCCGTTTCATCGTAGTCCTCCCTCGTTCCGCTGCCACCAGAAGGCATTGTCCCCGGTGACGAGCTCGTAGCCGAGGGCCTTCGCGCGCTCGCCCATGGCGGGCTCGGCGTCGAAGGCGGCCTCGGCGACGCGGAGGCTCGCGGCCTGGGGGGTTCCCACGAGGTAGCGCCGCGCGAGGTCGGCGACCTCCTTCCAGCTCACGGAGCGGCAGGCCGCCTCGTAGCCGCTGTAGTAGTCCGTCGAGGCCACGGCCCACCAGAAGGCCAGGGTCCCGGTCACGAAGGACGAGGCGACCTCCTCCGATAGGAGGTTCTGGTCGACGAGCTTGGCCTTGGCCTTCTCGAGCTCCCCCGGGCCGAAGTAGGCGGCGGGGTCGGCGGCTATGGCCGCGAGTTCGTCGGCGAGGACCCCGCGCAGGGCCTCGACCCGGTCGAGCAGGGGTGCTCCGGCCGCCGGATCCCCGAGGGCGAGGAAGGCGCCGAAGCTGAACTCGCCTCCGTCGCGCTCGGTCGGGTAGCCGAAGGAGATGTACTCGGGATCGTAGAGCCCGGGTCCCTTCTCCATGAGGGCCCGCTTGAAGGCGCCTACGGGCGAGGAGAGGAGGAAGCTCAGGATATCGGCGACGTAGGTATCCCTGGTCTGGCGGAGCACGTCAGGGCCGCGCCAGCGGAACTGGACCTGGGCCACCCCGTCGTAGTAGTCGGCGTCGGGATAAACCAGGCGGATATCGCCGGGGATGGGGCCCTGGGGCGGCTCGCCGATGAGCGGCGGGCTCCCGCCCGACCAGTCGCCGAACCACTTCTCGGCCGCGGCGAAGGCCCGCTCGGCCGAGACGTCGCCGCCGACGAGGAGGGCGGCGTTCCGCGGGATGTAGTAGGCGGCGCGCATCTGCTCGAGCTTCTCCACGGTGGCGGAGGCTATGTTGGCCTCGGGGCCGTCGATGTTCCTGCGCCAGGGGGCCGCGGGGAAGAGCCGGGACTCGAGGGCGTTGTGCATGATCTGGTCGGGATCCGAGTGGTAGCCGCGGATCTCGTTGATCACCACCTCCTTCTCGGACTCGAGCTCGGCGGGATCGAAGCGCGGGCTCTTGACCGCCCAGGACCAGAACTCCAGGCCCTCCTCGAGCTTGTCGGAGGGGATGGTGATGTAGTACTCGATGCTCTCGCCCCCCGTAGCCCCGTTCCAGCTCGCGACGCCCATGCGGTTGAGGGCCGCGACGAAGGCGGCTTGGTTGGGATACTTGGCGTTGGACTTGAAGAGCATGTGCTCGTAGAGGTGGAAGAGCCCGGCGTTGCGGGGATCCTGGGCGCTCGCCCCGCCCCGGAACACGACGCAGACGGTGGCGAGGGGCACCGAGCGGTTCTCGGCGACGAATACCTCGAGGCCGTTGCCGAGCTTGCGGTGAGCGAGGGGCCCGGCGAAGAGGCCGAGGGCCGCGATCGCGAGGAGGAGGGCGAGGGCCGCCCTCCGCGCTCCTAGTCTCATGCTTCCTCCATTCGCGCACAGGCGGCGCGGCGCTCAGCTAGCGGCGGGGCCGAGCTCCCGAAGGTCTCAGGCGAGCGCGAGAGCGCGCAGGAAGCCGCCCTCGTCGATGAAGTTGGAGCTCCGCGCGAGCGCGCCCCCGCGATAGTAAAGGACGAATGGCACCTGATCGTTACCGAGAACCTCCTCCTTGAAGGCCATGAAGGGCTCGAAGAAGTCCTCGCGGTCGTACTCGACCCAGAAGATGGCCAGCTCGGGCCCCTCGCGCGCGGCCAGGCGCTCGAGGTAGGAGCGCATCCACCTCCACTGCGGGCACCAGGACTGGGTGAGGACCACGGCCACGGAGGAGGCCGCCCCGGTTATGGCGGGACCGAAGCCCCCTAGGGCTACGGCCTCGAGGCACTCCTCCTTGACGAGCTTGCGCATCCGGCCCTCCTAGGCGCTGGCGGCCTGGCCGAGGGCCCGGGCCACCGCCTCCGCCAAGGTCGCGTCGCTCACGGGCTTGGGCAGGTAGGCCACCGGATTGGTCCGGCTCGCCCGGTCCCGGCTCCCCTCGCTCGGGAAGGCGGTGAGGTAGATGACGGGGACCTCGCTCACGAGCCGGAGCCTGGAGACGGCGTCAACCCCGTCGGTGAAGCTCTTGAGGCGGATGTCCATGACGACGAGGTCGGGCTTGTGCGCGAGGACGGCGGGCAGGACCTCGTCCGCCGAGGAGAGGACCGGGGGCACCTCGTGGCCCATGCGCTCGAGATTCTCCTGGAGCTCCAAGCCCGAGAGGGGCTCATCCTCGACGACGAGTACTCTGGCCACTATACTACCCCCGTGGCGGTACTATATACCACGCGGGCGGGGGAGTCTCAAGCTCGCCGGAGGCGCTCGGTCGCCGGGCTCCACGACTTCCTCTTCGTCCGGCATCCCCTCGCGAGCGTCTGTACGGCTCTCGCGGCCTACGCCCTCGTCGTCCTCGGCTGCGGCGAGGAGCTCGAGGTCTCCGCGAATTACTTCGTCCTCCTCCCGATAATCGTCTGCGCCCTCGCCGGAGGCATGCCCGGGGGCCTCGCGGCCGGGGCCCTCGGCCTGCCCGCCAACCTCCTCCTCTTCGCCCTCCTGGGCCGCCCCGAATTCTCCCCCGCCAGCAAGCCGATCGCCGAGGCCTTCGGCCTCGTCGTCGGCGCCAGCCTCGGCTACCTCTCGGACTACTACCGCGAGCTCGTCGGCGAGATCGAGAAGCGGGGCCGCACCGAGGAGACCCTGCGCAAGACCCTCCGCGAGAAGGAGCTCCTCCTCCAGGAGCTCAACCACCGCGTGAAGAACAACCTCAACGTGATCAAGAGCCTCGTCCAGCTCCAGCGCAGCCGCTCCCCCGATCCGGCCTTCGTCGCCGCGGCCGACGAGCTGGTCAACCGCGTCCTCGCCATCTCCCTCGTCCACGACAAGCTCTACGAGGGCGGATCGAGGATCGAGGACCCGAGCGAGTACCTGCGCTCCATCGCCGCCAACGTGGCCTCGGCCTTCGCCGCCCCGCCGGTCTCGGTCGAGGTCGACCTCGGGGGGAGCCTCCTCCCCCCCGACGACGCGGTCTCCCTGGGCCTCTTCGTCAACGAGGCCCTGACCAACGCCCTCAAGCACGGGGGCTCGGCCGGGGGCCTGGCCCTGCGCCTCCGCGCCGAGCCGGGGGAATTCCGCCTCTCCGTCCGCGACGAAGGCCCGGGCCCAGCCCCCGGGAACCAGGGAGGCGAGGGCCTGGGCATGCGGATCATCGGGGCCCTCGCCGGCCAGCTCGGGGGCTCGGTCTCCCTCGCCCCCGCCTCGCCGGGGCCGGGCTCGGTCCTCGAGCTGCGCTGGCCCCGGGCCGCCGCCTCAGGTTGACAGGGACGAGCGCCGCGGGCGAGGCTTGGGACGATGGAACAGATCCTCAGGGTCCAGATCAACCTCCTGTGCTTCCTCGTCCTCGCGGCCCTTGCCCCGGCCCTCGAGCGCCGATCCTCGAAAGGGGCGCCCGACGCCCTGGCCTTCAAGCTCCTCGCCGGATCGACCGCCGCCCTCCTCTTCCTCGACGCCCTGGCCTGGGCCCTGAACGGGAGCCCGGGCGGGGCGGCCAGGATAATCCTCTACGCCGCGAACTCCCTGTACTTCGCCATCCACCCCCTGCCCAGCCTCGCCTACCTCGTCTACGCCGATTACCAGGTCCGCAGGGACCCCTCCCGCTCGGCCCGGCTCGCCAAGCCCCTCGCCGCCCTCTACGCCCTCCTCGCGGCCTGGGCCCTCTCGACGCCCCTGGACGGCTGGATCTTCCGCATCGACGAGGCCAACCGCTACCGCCGCGGCCCCGGCTTCGCCGTCTACGGCCTCGTCCTCTTCGCCCTCCTCGGCCTCTCCGCCATTTCCCTCATATCAGGCCGGCGGAGGCTCCGCCCCGGGGCCTTCTGGTCCCTCCTCGCCTACCCCCTGCCCGTGGCTGCGGCGGCACTGGCCCAGGACCTGGCCTACGGCCTCGTCCTCGTCTGGCCCGCGACGACGATCTTCATCGTGGTGGCCGCGGTGAACCTGCAGCGGCGCCGCGCCTCGACCGATCACCTGACGGGCGCCGCCAACCGACGCAGCCTCGACGAGGAGCTCGAGCGGCTGGCCGGCTCGGGCAAGCCCGCCCGGCCCTTCGGCGGCATCCTCCTGGACCTCGACGACTTCAAGTCGATCAACGACCGCTGCGGCCACGAGGCCGGGGACTCCGCCCTCGAGGACGCCGCGGCCATCCTCCGCTCCTCGGTCCGCCAGGAGGACCTGGTCGCGCGCTACGGGGGCGACGAGTTCGTCGTCATCCTCCCCGAGGCCGCCGAGGCCTCCCTCGACGAGGTGGTGCGGCGGATCCGCGCGAAGGCGGAGGCCCTCGGCGCCCGGGAGGAGCGGCCTTACCGGCTCTCCTTCAGCGTCGGGTCCGCGCTCTACGACCCGGAGGCCGACGGCTCGGCCGCGCGCTTCCTCGCGCGCCTCGACGCGGCCATGTACGCCGACAAGGAGGGCCGCAAGGCCCGCGGCCGGCCCGATCGGGCCTCGAGCGAGCCCGGCTAGGCCGGGGGCCGGGGCAGGATGACTTTGAAGACCGTCAGCCCCGGCCGGCTCTCGAAGGAGAGCGATCCCCCGTTCGACTCCACCGCGCGGCGCGCGATGTCGAGCCCGAGTCCCGTGCCCTCGCGCTTGGTGGTGAAGAACGGCTCGAAGATCCTCGGGGCGGCCTCCGGCGGGATGCCCGGCCCCGAATCGGCCACCGTCGCCTCGAGCTCGGCTCCGCGGACCCGGGTCGCGAGCTCGAGGGTCCCCTTGTAGTCCATGGCCTGCGCCGCGTTCGCGATGAGGTTGAGCCAGACCTGCCTGAGCTCTCCGGGCCGGGCCAGGACCCGGGAATCCTCGGCGAAGGAGGTCCTCACCTCCACCCCGAGCTTGAGCTTGTCGCGGTAGAGGGCGAGGACCATGCCCAGCTCGGCGCGGAGGTCGACGGGTACGGCCTCCTCGGCGGCCTCGCGCCGCGCGTACACCCGGAGCGCGCGGATGACCCGCGCGGCCTGCTCCGCGGCCGCCTCGATGACCTGGCTGGAGCGGAAGGCCGCGGCCGCCCGCTCGAGGGCCGCCAGGCTCGCCCGCCCCTCGGCCCCCCCGATGAAGGACAGGGCCTCCGCGGCGGCGGCCTCGTCACCGACCAGCGAGAAATCCGCGGCCGCCTCGCCCGGCTCCGCGATGCCCGCGGACTCGAAGACCCGCTCGACCTCCTTCCGGCGCCGGCGCTCCTCGGCCCCGTCGAGGGAGATGCCCGAGGAGATCGCCCCGTCGAGTATCCGCGAGAAGGCCGCCCTGCCGGGCTCGTCCAGGCGGGCGTAGCCGTCGAGGAGGGGGAGGAGCCCGGAGGCCAGCTCCTCGGCGAGGGCCCGGGCCGAGGAGGAGATGGCGCCTAAGGGGGTGTTGATCTCGTGGGCTATCCCGGCTACCAGCTTGCCGAGGGCCGCCATCTTCTCCGACAGGACGAGCCTGTCCTGCGCGCTCCGGAGATCGGCGAGGGTCGACCTGAGGCTCTCGTTGGCCTCGCTGAGCTGGGCCGTCCGCTCGGCGACCTTGGCCTCCAGCTCGCGGTTGAGCTCGAGGACCTGGCGCTCGGCCTGCGCCCGCTCCGTCACGTCGAGGGCCACGCCGATGATGCCCGTCACCTCGCCCGCCTCGTCGCGCAGGGGGATGTAGCGCGCCGAGAAGACGCGCCCGCCCATCTCCTCCTCGGCGGACACGCTCTCGCCGCCGAGCGCCCGGGCCAGGCCGCGGAGGATGTCGGGACGCTCGCGGTAGAGATCGAAGGCGGAGAAGCCCACGCCCTGCCCCGGCTTGCGCCCCATGTGCGCGAGCCCAGCGCCGTCCGAGAAGGTGTAGCGGCCCTCGCGGTCCATGGTGAAGACGATGAGGGGCAGGTTCGAGACGATCGTCCGCAGGCGGCGCTCGCTTTCCGCCAGGGCGAGCTCGGCCGCCTTCCGCTCGCCGATATCCATGCCGACCGCCACCCAGCCCTCGACCGCGCCCGACTCGCCGGCGAGGGGCGACACGGTGTAGATGACGGGGAAGGAGGAGCCGTCTTTCCGGAGGCCGGTCGCTTCCTGGGAATACTGGCTCCCGGAGGCGATGGCCGCGCGATGCCGTTCCCGCTCCTCGGGGGTGCCGTCCATCAGGACGGGCGCTGCCTCCATGGCGAGGATCTCCTCGGCCTTCCAGCCGTGCAGGCGCTCGGCGGCCTCGTTCCAGTACGTTATGCGACCTCGAAGATCGCCCGCGACCACGATCTGCCCCACGCGGTCGAGGAGGGAGGATTGGAAGCGCAGCCGCCCGGCGCTCCGGGCGAGCTCGTCGGCCCGGCGCGCCGCCTCGAGCCTCGCGCTCTCGAGGAGGATCCACAGGCCGGCGATGCCGAGCACGCAGAAGGCGTAGGTGAGGAGCGAGGTGGGGCGCGAGATCACCCCCATCCCGTGGCGGAGCGCTACGATCGCCACCAAGGCCGCCCCGGCGAGGAGGATGCCTCGCCAGTCCGACACGATCGCGACGGCCACGATGGGCATGAGCATGCCCAGGGGGAAGCCGGCGGCGAAATAGGCCGGGGTCAGGGAGACCGCGGTGAAGGCCACGCTCGCCGCGACGAAGAGGAGCCCCGCCGGCTTCCAGCCCCGGAGGTAGAGGACGAGGGAGAGGGCGTTCAGGCCGAGGCGGATCCCGAGCAGGGGAGCCGCCGCCCCGGAGGGGAAGGCGCCCCCGAGCAGCATGAAAGCCAGGCTCAGGAGGCTCATCGCGATCATGGCCGACAGGAGCGCGACGGTGATGCCGCGCTGGCTGATCCTCGGCAAGCGCATCGTAGTCCCCCTCCCGGCGTCGCCGCGCCGCGGCGACCGTCGGCGGGCCCCGCCCTAGAAGAGCTGGACCTCGCCCTCCTCGGCGCCCTCCTCCTCGGACCCGAGCTCCGGTCCGACCTCGAAGCCCGGGGGGCAGTCGCCCTGGAGCTCGACGAAGAAGGGCGGCCCCCCCGAGCTCTCCTCGAAGCGGAGCATGGTGCGCAGGAGGGAGGGATTCGAGAAGTGCCGCAGGTCCTTGCCGACGAAGGTCACGGGGGTGCTCAGCTCGACGTCGATGCCGACCCGGGCGAAGCGGGTCTTCAGCCTCCCCAGGAGCTGGTTGGAGAGCTCGCCGGTCCAGTCCGCGACGATCTCGTCCTCGGCCGCCGCGCCGCGGAGGCTCGCAGGCAGGCTCCGCTCGGCGAGGCCCCGGTCCAGGGCGAGGATCAGGAAGCCGTGGATGGGGCCCGAGGTGAAGCCGATCGTGGCGGCGAAGGGGCTCTCGGGCCCCTGGGCGCCTTCGGGCGCGGCGAAGACCTCGATCCCGCAGGAGCGGAAGAGCTCCCTCGTCGAGGCGTCGATATAGGCGTCGATGATGGCGCGAGAATAGTCGTTCATGCCCGCTCCCGTGCCGGCGGCGGCCCGGCCGGCCCCGGGGAGGGGGCCGGCCGGCGCCGAGGGCGTACTTAAAGCATCAGCGCGGGAAGGCGGATGTCAAGGTCGGGCTTCAAATCTTTCCGGCGATCCGCGCCTCGGCCACGGCCAGGACCTCGGGAAGGTCCATCCCGATCTCGCGCAGGTGCTCGGGGGTCGGGCAGCCGTCCGCGGTCCAGCCGCGGCGCTTGAAGACCGCGTCGATGAGGCTCTCGTACTGCGCCAGGCGGTAGCGCCTGGTGGCGCCGAGCTTCTCCTCGAGGCTCATGGCCGCGGGATCGAGGCCCTGCTTCTCGCGGAGCTGCTTGTCGTAGCGCTCCTCGCGGGCGAGGTACTCGTCGGGCAGGACCGGTCCCATGGCCCGGTAGGGCGGCCGGTCCTCGGCCCGGCGGCCGTGGCCCTGGCGCACGTTGAAGAGGCGCTGGAAGTTGTACACGCGCTCGGACTGGAGGATGAGCTCCTCCGGCGACAGTCCCTCCCCGGTGATGGCGGTGTAGAGCTCGCGGTAGTTCTGGACGTGCTCGGGCACCTTGTTCGGCTCCGGGTGCCGCGCGTTGTCCGCCGGCTCGATGTCGTTCCAGGGCAGCTTGCACAGGCCCTGGAGGCCGAACCAGGTGCGGAACATGGGGAAGTAGTGGAGGGCCTCGGCCTTCTGCTCGAAGCTCGGGATCCGGTTGTTCACCATGTCCATGAAGATGAGCCAGGCCTCGTCGTGCTGGGGCCCCTTGTTCGTGAGGTAGTAGCCGCCCTGCTGGGCGAGGGACTCCTTGGAGATGTACTCGCTCTGCTCGAGGCCCTTGCCGTGCAGCGCGATGTCCCGCATGAGCTGGGCGTCCGCGCCGTACTCCTTGGCGAAGTGCTCGGCCAGGTACTTCACGCCCTTGCCCGCCAGGACGCCGAAGCGCTTGCCGTCGGCCATGTCGTGGAGGACCTGGGCGGCTCCCTGCCAGTTGCCCCAGGAAAGGTCGATGCCGTCGGTCCGCTCCGCGTTCAGGACCCCGAGCTCCCAGCACTCCATGAGGAAGGAGCACATGGTGCCGAAGCTGATCGTGTCGATGCCGTAGGTATCGCAGTAGAAATTGATCTCGAGGATGCCGTGGGTGTCGTAGACGTAGAGGTTGGGGCCGCAGCCGGCCGCGGTCTCGTACTCGGGCCCGTCCACGCAGACCTTCTGGCCCTTGTAGGGGCCGGTCTGGAGCTCGAACTGGTCCACGGCGTGGGCGCAGGCGAGGGTGCAGCCGAACCAGCAGCCGTCGGGCTTGCCCTGGGTGAGGAGCTTTTCCCAGACCCAGGAGGCGATCTCGGGGCCCTTGGGATCCTGGCCGTACTTGTGGTTCTTGGTCGGCAGGAGGTCGTAGTCGTTCATGACCTCCATGAGGTGGGCCGTGCCCTGCTTGCGCATCTTGCACTGCCTATCGTCGTTCTTGACGATCTCGCGGTGGAGCTTCAGGCCGATGCGCTGGACGGCGGCCGGGTCGGCGGCGCCGTTGGAGTCCTGCTCGACGCCCCGGTAGCGCGCGACCACGGCGCGGATGCGCTTGTCGCGGAGCACCGTGCCGATGCCGCCCCGGCCCGCCTGCTTCACGCGGATGCCGCCGCGGCGCTTGTCGTAGAGGGAGAAGTTCAGGAGCCCCATGGGGGAATGGTCCGCGCCCCGCCCCGCCGAGACGACCGCCACGGCCTGGAGGTCGGCCGGGTCCGGGGAGAGGGCCAGGGAGCGCGTGAGCTGCTCGGCGAGGAGGTGGGTATCGTACTCGAGGCCCTCGGGAACGCCGAGGACGCGGACGACCCCCTCGTTGCCGTCCACGAGGACGATGGTCTCGCGGTCGGCCTTGCCCGTGAGCTCGAGGGCGTCGAAGCCCGCGAACTTGAGGTAGGGGCCGAAGTAGCCGCCGACGTTGGAGTCGATGGGGATGCCGGTCATGGGCGAGAGGCTCACGACGAGGCTCTTGCCCGAGCCGGGGTAGTTCGTGTTGCCGCAGACCGGCCCCATCGCGATGACGATCTCGTTCTCGGGATCGCTCCACTGGGTGGAGGGCTTCGTCCCGTCCCAGAGGAGCTTCAGGCCGAAGCCCTTGCCGCCCACGAAGCGCTTCTTCATGTCCTCGGGGACGGGCTTCTCCTCGACGCCCCGCGAGCCCACGTCGACCTTGAGCGTCCGCATGTTGTAGCCGCGGGAGAGGGGCCTGCGCTCGTAGCGCTGCTCGGCGAGGACCGGGAAATCCCCGATCCGGAATTCCTTGAGCTCGCTCATGCCTTCTCCCCCTCGTCCTTGGTGGCGATCTCGAGGGCCTGCTTCGGACAAGCCTTGGCGCAGGCCCCGCAGGCGACGCACTTGAAGGGATGCTTCTCCCCCGGGTAATAGCGCATCGCCCCGATCGGGCAGACCGCCACGCAGGCCAGGCAGCCCACGCAGAGCTTCTTGTCGATCATGACCACCCCGCTCTTGGCCACCGTGATGGCCTGGGTCGGGCACTCGGCGACGCAGCGCCGGCACTCCTGGTCGCAGGCGACGAGGTGGAAGGAGTTGGCCCCGAGGTCGTTCACGAGGAGCCGGGCCTTGGCCGGATTCTCCTCCTTGGCGTAGAGCCGGGAGCAGACCGCGGCGCAGGTCATGCAGCCGACGCATTGCTCGTCGATGGTCCGGAGATACTTGATCACGGCGCAGGCCTCCTTGGGGTCGGCGGATCGTTTCGGAGTTCAAGGCAGATAGTATTCAATTGATATATCAGTATAGGCAGGAAAGCGCAAAGCCGCAAGAGAGAAAGCGCCGAAATCGAATAATTTCTACCTGTGTATAAATATACGAATCGGAATCATACGCTGAGCAACCCCTCATCCCGCGGGAAACACGAGACAGACTTTGGTCCCCGCGGCGCTCGTCTCGGTCTCGAGCCGGCCCTTGAGCTGGGAGCTCAGGCCCTCGACGAGGGAGGCCCCGATACCGCCGCCTGCGCCCGCCTTGCGTTCCGGGGGGCCCGCCGGCGCGGCGGCCTTCGCGGCCGAGAGGCCGATCCCGTCGTCGCTCACCACGACGCGGACCTTCCCCTCCTCGAGGGCCAGGCTGACGAGGACCTCGCCGCAGGCCCTGCCCGTGAAGGCGTGCTTCAGGGCGTTGGTCACGAGCTCGCTGACGATGAGGCCGCAGGGCAGGGCCTTCTCGAGGGACAAGGCGAGCTCGCTCGGCTCGACCCGGAGGGAGATGGGGCAGGAGATGCGCCGGGAGGCGGAGAGGGATTCGCAGATCCGCTGGAAGTAGGCGTCCATGCGCACCGAGTCGAAGTGGCCCGAGCCGTACATGTCCTCGTGGACGAAGGCCATGGCCTGGACCCGGTCCTGGAGCTGGATGAGGCCCTCCCGCTCGGGCCCCTCGAGGCAGCATTCGGCGTGGAGGGAAAGGAGGCTCGAGACGATCTGGAGGTTGTTCTTGACCCGGTGATGGACTTCCTTGAGGAGGATCTCCTTCTCGGCGAGGGAGGAGCGGAGCGAGGCGAAGCTGCCCACGAGGCGCTGGCTGAGGCCGTCGAAGGCCGCGGCGAGGCGGCCGATCTCGTCCTCGCGGCTGGCAGACAGGAGGCGCAGCTCGCGGGAGGCCGCCTCGGCCTCCCCGGCGGCGCCCGGGGCCCCGAGGAGGGCGGGCTCGATCCGCGCCACCGCCTGGCCCAGGGAGATCAGGGGCTCGGCGATCCGGTGGGCCGAGAGGAAGGCTAGCGCCAGGGCGCCGGCGAGGGAGGCCACCAGGAGGAGGCCCGTGCGGAGGTCGTTGCGCGCCATGGGGGCGAGGAAGGATGCCTCGGGCAGGGCGACGACCACGCTCCAGCCGAGGCCCTCCCCGACGGGGACGGGCAGGGAGACGGCGCGATAGGCGACGCCGTCGATCCGGGCCCGGAGGGGGCGCCCGGCGCTCGGCCAGGAGGCGGAGATGAGCTCGGCGCCCGAGGCCCCGCTTCCCGCTTCCGAGGATGCGATGAGCGTTCCCGTCCCGTCGACCGCGAAGGCCAGGCCGCCCCGCTCGCGAGCGGCCTCCGCCAGGAAGTCCGAGACGGCCCCGAGCCGCAGGTCGGCCGTCGCGACGGCCGCGAGGCGGCCCTCCTCGTAGATCGGCGAGGCGGCGGCCATGGCGTACTCCCCCGAGGAGACGATGGGATAGGGCGCCGACCAGGTGGGCCGGCCCGCCGCCGCCGCGGCCTTGTACCAGGGCCGCTCGCGCGGGTCGTAGCCGGGCCGGCGAAGCTCGAGGCCGGCCGGCCGGCCCTCGGCGTCGCTCGACTCGAGGAGGAGCGCCCCCCCGGTGGCCCGGCCCGCCCTCCCGATCCGAACCCGGCCCTCGGGGAGGCGCTGGGCCTCGGCGTACTCCCCGTCCGCGAAGCCGACGCAGACCAAGTCGACGTCGGAGCGGCCGAGGAGCTGGAGCCGGAAGGAGCGGCAGAGCCGCGGGAGGGCGCCGGCCTGGTCATCGAGGCCGGCGATCATGGCGGCGTTCGCCGCGGCGAGGTCGGCGGCGCCCCCCAGGTAGGCCCGCAGGCGGTCGCCCACCCGCGAGGCCGCCTCGAGGGCGAGGAGGTCGACGGCGCGGAGCACCGCCTGCCGCGAGCCGACGTAGTACGAGAGCCAGCCCAGGCCGAGCCCGAGGAGGATCAGCGAGGCGAAGGGGACGAGGATCGTCCGCTTCAGGCCTCCCCTGCCGAAGAGCCAGCGCAGGAAGTCCCGTCCCCGACGCGGCCGGAATTCCATCCTCGGCGCCTCCCTGGCCCGGGCCGGCCCTAGACCTTGAACCTGCCGATCGCCGCGTCCATCTTCTCGATGTTGTCCCGCGTGTCGGTGGCGATCTCGGATACGGCCTGGGCCGCCGTGTTGATCTGCTGGGCGCCGGCCGCCATCTCGTCCATGCTCCCCGAGATGGTCATGGCGAGCTCCGCGAGGCGCTTCATGGACTCGAGGACCTGGCTGTTCCCCGCCGTCATCTCCTTCGCCCCCGAGCGGACCTCGGAGGTCACGCCGTTCATGTCGCGGAGGGCCTCGAGGATCTGCCGCGAGCCCTCCCGCTGCTCGGCCATGGCCCGCTCGATCTCGCGGACGAGGCCCGAGGTCTCCTCGATGTGGCCGGCCACGATCCCGAAGGCCTCGCCCGAGCTCTTCGAGGCTCCCACGACCTCGCCGATCGTGGCGGTGATGCCCTTGAGCTCGGCGCCGATGGTCCTGGACTGGGCGGAGGAGGTCTCGGCGAGCTTGCGGATCTCGTCGGCGACCACCGAGAAGCCCCTGCCCGCCTCGCCGGCGTGGGCGGCCTCGATGGCCGCGTTCATCGCCAGGAGGTTGGTCTGCGAGGAGATGCGGGCGATGATCTGGTTCGCGTCCACGAGGTGCTCCGACAGCTCGGAGATCGCGCGGACCTTCTCGTCCACCGCGGCCTGCCGGGCGCGGCCCTCCTCGGAGGCGGAGAGCAGGGAGTTGAAGCGGCCGGCCATCTTCTCGATGGAGGAGCTGACGGCGCCGATGTTGCCGACCATCTCCTCGATCGAGGCCGAGGCCTCGGTGACGCTCGATGCCTGCGACTCGATGAGCCGGTCGAGGGACTCGATGTTGCGGGCGACCTCCTCGACGGCCGAGGAGGAGTTCTCGACGTTCTCGGACTGGTGCCTGGTCTGGGAGCGCACCCCCTCGACGTTGGCCAGTATCTGGGAGGTCGCGCTCGCCGACTCGTGGGAGCTCGTGGCCAGCCGCTCCCCGATGCCGGCGAGGGACTGCTGCGCCTCCTTGAGGCTCGCGACGATGGTCCGGAGCTTGGCGACGAAGCCGTTGAAGCCCTTCACGAGATCGCCTATCTCGTCGTCGCGCTTCGCCGCGATGCTCCGGGTTAGGTCGGCCTCGCCCTCGGCGATCTCGCGGATCGCGGCCGAGGCCGCCTGGAGGGGCCGGATGGCCGTCCCGACGGTCAGCCAGAGCGAGCCCAGCATGGCGGCGAAGACGGCGAGGGAGATGGCCAGGGCGTAGATGGTCAGCCGCGCGATCGGCGCGAGCATGACCTCCAGGGGCACGACGACGGCGAGGCTCCAGAAGGAGCCCGAGGAGCCGAGGGCGATCGGCTGGAGGACGAAGTATGAGAACATCCCGTCCTCGATCGAGCGGTCCACGAAGGCGTCCATGCGGCCCTCGGCGATGGCGGCGCTCGTCCTGTCCTGGTTCGGCCCGTCGATCAGGCCGGTGACGTTCATGCCGACGATCTCCGCGCTGGGGTGGGCGAGGATGTAGCCTTCCCCCTCGGTGAGGAAGGAGTGGCCCGAGCCGAAAGGCTTGATCGCCGCGACGAGGGCGTCGAGCTGGCTGGACTCGAGGTCGATCCCGGCTATGCCGACCAGCGTGTCGCCGTCCATGATCGGCACGCAGATGGAGAAGAGCGACGTATCCTTGCCGGCGACCCTCCAGGTGAAAGGCTTCACGAAGAAGGTCTTGCCCGCCTCCATCGTCGAGACGTAGGCGACCCCCTCGGAGCCCGCCTCGTCGGAGAAGAGGGCCGCGCCGAGCTCGGGCCCCTGCTCGCCCCGGTACCATCCCGGCTCGAAGCGCCCGAGCGATCCGGAGCCCGGCTTGTCGGCGTTCCGGGCGTCCGCCCCGTCGTAGGCGCCGGGCTCGAAGGCCGCCCAGACCCCGGCCACGCCCTCGCGCCCCTCGAAGAAGGAGCGGAGGGACTGCGCGGCGATCTCGCGCGGCACCCTCGCCCGCTTGAAGGCGAGCATGGTCCGGGCGACGTCGGTGGCGACCTCCTCGGACTTGACGACGAGGGATTGGAAATCCGCGACGTAGCCCTTCGCGAGGTTCTCGGAGGCGAGGTAGGCGAGCTTCGTGAGCTCGCCACGCGCGTTGAGCGATACGGTGACGACCAGGACGCCGAGCCCCAGGGTCTGTATCGCGCCGAGTGCCAGGAGCAGCTTGCCCCGGAGACCGAGACGCCTCATCATGAACCTCCGTTCCGTCGCGCCATGCCGAAGCAGGCTTTATCCCGCGGGCGAACTAGGCTATAGTTTCGCCGTGAAAATCACGCTCAACTCGAACCCGGAAACCTACCCGGAGGAGCGCCTCACGGTCGCCGAGATCCTCGCCCGGAAGCGCTGGTCCTTCCCCCTCGTCGTCGTCAAGGTGAACGGCGGCCTCGTCGAGCGGGGCGGCTACGCCGAGCGCTCCGTCTCCGACGGCGACGAGGTGGAAGCCTACCACCTGGTGAGCGGCGGCTAGGCCCGCTCGTAGGATTCGACCACCTCGACCGCCCCCCCGAGGGTGAGGCGCACGGGGCAGGCCTTGCCGGCGGCCACGACCCGCTCGAACTCCCCGTCGCTCAGCGGCCCCCGGAGCTTGAAGGCGATCCTGAGCCGCGCGATCTTCCGCGGGGGCGGGCTCATCTCCTTCTCGATCTCGAACTCGACGCCCTCGAGGGGGATGCCCCGGTTCGCGGCGAACATGGTCATGATCGTCGAGCCGCAGGCGCCGAGCGAGACGGAGCAGAGGTCGGTCGGCGAGAAGCTCGAGCCGTCGCCGCCGTTGTCCTTGGGGGCCGTCGTCCTGATCGTCGCCCCCGACTCGTGGAAAAGCTCAGTCGTCGTCGCGCCCGTGCTCCTTCCCCGCATGATCACGCCCATCGGGCCCCCTTTCGTACCCGGCCGCCCCGGGCGGCCACTTCGTGGAGCCTATACTACCATCCCCCGCCGCCTAGGGCGAGTCCCGTACGCCGTCCGTTTACGGGAAAGCCCGAGCCCGGCGGGAAGGGCCGCCCGAGGCCCCTTCCGCGGCCCGCTCCCGCGCGAGCTCCCCGGCGACGCGCCGCATCTCCTCGAGGAGCTCGAGCTTCGCGGCGGCCGCCGCCTCGGGCCCCGTCTCGCCGCGCTCGAGCCTCGCCTCGGCCACTTCGAGCTCCTCGTCGAAGTCGCGCCGCCGCCGCATGGCCATGGCCGAGCGGAGGAGCTCGAGGTGGCGGCGATCCCCGACGCTCGCCAGGGCGAGCCGCCGGTTCGGGAGCCGATCCACGATCCTCGCGGCGTCCTTCCGGCCGAGGCCGGCCAGGAAGCCGAAGGGGAGGTCCTCGGCGGCGAGGGACTGAAGGCGGCCCCGCGCCGCGGCCGCGAGGGGGCGGCCGACCGCCTCCTCGAGGAGGGCGCGCGAGGCCGGCGCCAGCTCGAGCCTGCCCGAGCGCGCCGCAACGAGGAGGAGCCGGGCTCCCTCCTCGTTGGCGGCCGAGCAGTCGGCGAGCCCCGATCGGCGGGAAGGGAGCCCGAGCCGCCGCTCGCGCGCCCACTCCTCCCGGGCGGGGCCGGGGAGGAAGCCCAGGAGCTCGGCCTCGCGGAGGGGGAAGAAGGGCAGTACCCGGGCCGGCCTGCCCCCCGAGGCCGGCTCCCGGTAATAGAAGAGGTAGGGCAGGCCTCGAGGCCCGAAGGCGGGCAGGAGGCAGTTCTGGAGGGCGAGGCCGCCCTCCCTCCGCCCCAGCGCGGCGAGGAGGCCGGCGAGAGGGGGGGCCGCGGAGCCCGCGAGGGGCCGGGGCCGGAGGAAGCCCGCGAGGAGCTCCGGAGCGCCCCAGGCCCTGGCCGCGGGAGCGCCGCCGCCGGGGCCCCTCATGAGGAGCTCGTCGTTGAGGGCGACGAGCTCGGCGAGGAGGCCGCCCGGAAGCCCCTCGCGCCCCGGCCCTTCGGCTCGGAGGAGGCCGCGGAGGGCCGCGAGGAAGGGAGGCGGAAGCCAGGCGGCCAGGGCGAAGCCGCCCGAGCCGAGCCGGGCCTCCCCCGAGACCCGGAGGGCGCCGCGGAGCAGGGCCTCGGGGGCCCGCTCGAGGAGGCCGAAGCGGGGTCCTCCCCCGGCGGCCGCCTCACCGAGGCGGCCCGCCGCCTGGGCCCAGAGCCGGCGCAGGACCGGGAGGAGGCGCTGGGCGTAGGCCCCGCGCTCCGTCCCCGGCGGCTGGGGGCACTCGAAGGCGAGGGCTAGCCCGGATCGGCTCTCCCCGAGGCTTCCCGCGAACCAGAGGGCCCCCTCAGCCGGCGCGGCGCCCGCGGCCAGCTCGTCCCAGCCGAGGGCGACCTCGGCGAGGGGCGGGGATCCTCCCTCGGCGGGGCCGGAGGGGAGGAGGGAGGGTAGGAAATAGGAGGAGAGGGCGAAATCGAGGGACCGATCGATGCCGAGGCGCTCGGGCGGGGCCATGAGCTCGACGCGGGCCCGCGCGGCCTCGATGCCAGGGCCGAGGTCCTGGACGGCCTTCTCGAGGAGGCCGGGCTCGGCCGCGAGGCGGGCCTCGGCCGCGGCGGCCAGGGCCTCGTCGAGGAAGACGAGGATCTCCCCGCCCCTGGCGGCCAGGCGCCGCCCCCCGCGGAGCCGGCCGAGGGAAAAGCCCTTCGCGGCGGCATCGGCGGGGCCGGCGCTGGCGAGGAAGCCGGCCTCCCCGCCGGCGAGTTCGGCTAACGCGGCGGCGGCGGCCATGAGGCGCCCGCGGCTCCCCTCGCCCGGCTCGGCCGCGAGGAAGGCGGCCGAGGCGACCGACAGGTCGCGGCGCAGGACCAGGAGCTCCCCCGAGGCCGCGGCCGCGGCCGTCGACCAGCTCCCCGGGGAGGGGGACTCCAGGCGCGGGGCG
>Ga0209310_1001263_pt1 | contig 19965 bp, 23 predicted proteins | sample AD_UKC030_MetaG_FD_184415 | JGI IMG/M metagenome (GOLD analysis project Ga0209310, IMG submission 184415) | Active sludge microbial communities of municipal wastewater-treating anaerobic digesters from USA - AD_UKC030_MetaG (SPAdes) (version 2) | ecosystem: Engineered > Bioreactor > Anaerobic >...
GTGCGGAATTCCTGGACCTGGCTTCTTGTTTCACGGTTGAAGCTGACGGGTCGCTGAAGACACGGCGACCGGCGAAGGAGTTGCTTGCGCGGTTTGCTCGGACGGCTCGGCACCGACATGCGGCGCCGGATGCTCCGGCCAATGGCGGTGCCGCTCCTGAATTCCTGATCATGCAGGAGGGGACGCGGCGACGGGCCGGGAAGCATGACCGGACGGTGGTTTCAACCTGGCGCATTCGTTTCCAGGGGCATGAGGTCCTGATGCCTCCGTGGGTTGGCACTGAGTACCTCATCCTCCTGATGGCGCGGCAGGGCGCTGAGTTCGACGCTAGCGCGCTGACGCAGGCCATTCGCAAGCATGCGGCGGCGGCCGGGACCGCCGCGAGCAAGGACGCCGTGAGGGAGATTCTGCATGGGGCGGAGGGCTACGGCGATGATGGGGAGCCGGTAGGCGGGCGGGTTGGTGATCTGAACGAGCGTGATGTCATCTGGGATGCAGGGCAGATCGCGGACTGTCAGCGGGAGATTAAACGGCTACAGGGCGAGGTCCGGCTGCACCAGAAGGCGAACGATTACAGCAGCGACGCTTACCTGGAGGTGAAGCGAGCGCTCGAGGGACAGCAGGAGCTGCTCGCGGCAAATGCCAAGAAGGTGAGCGGTAAGTGGGTGCCGAAGGAGTACCAGAAGGGAACTTTCCAGGTGAAGGCCGATGTAATCCGGAAGCATGTGCGCAAGGTGCTGGATGGGCACCTACGCGAGAATTGCAGGCCGCTTTTCGACCATCTCAACGACCGGGACACGTTGGTTTACGGCGTTAAAAACTGCTATCGCCCGAAACCGCGCGTGAATTGGGTGGTGAAACTCAAGGGGGACAAAACAGGAATGTAATCTTCCGAAAAGGAACAAGTTCTTCCGCCTTCTAGTTCTTAGAAGGCCAAAAGGCGTCCGAGCCGAGTGGGCCCGGGCGCCTTCGTTTTTTTGGCCGTTAACAGACGAAGGCGAAGAACATGAAGACGACGCAGAATGGCAAGGCGCGGGTGATGAGGGCGGCGCGGGGTCGGCTGGGGCTGACCCAGCTCGACCTGGCGCGGAAGGTGGGTTGCTCCGAGTCGCAGATCACCAAGATCGAGACCGGGCGGGCCGTACCTGAGCAAAGCCTCAAAGAGGCGATTGCCCGCGAGTTGGGCATCGAAACGTGGGAGGTGGGCCAATGAGAAATCCGAAGGCCGAAATCCGAAATCCGAATCGGCTCCTGCGGGCTTGGCGGGTGTTGTGGGCAACGCCCGCGCAGCGGGTTGCGGTCGATGCAGTCCTGGGCGGGCCGGTGGCGGTACCGCCCGGCAAGTCGGCGAAGGCCGATGGTGCTTGCTTCGACGACGTGGAGCGGGTGCTCAGCCTGGCGCTGGATGCGGTGATCAACGCCATTGATGCCTACCGGGACCGGAAGAAAGGGGGTGCCTCGTGACCGCGAACAACTCCAACGAACGGCTGTTGCGGTTCCTCCAGGCCACGCCTGAACAGCAGGCCATCATTGACCGGGTTCTTGAGGGGAAGATGGCTGTGGCGCCGGAGCCGCCGAAGGGCCCCTTGCTGTTGGGCATGGGCGCGGGGGCGAAGCTGCTCGGGGTGTCCCGCGCAACGTTCTGGCGAATGATCAAGGCCGGGAGGCTGACCAAGGTGGAGGTGTTGCCGGGGTCGTTCCGGGTCCGCCGGAGTGACATAGAGGCTATTGGAGCGCCGCCTGCGGAGGAAACGGAGGCGGCGCGATGAGGCCGACGAAGACTGATGTGCGCCTGGCGCGCTGCGCGGACCGGTTGGCGGAATGGAACGCGAGCCAACAGGGGGACGAAGGCGGTGATGGTTGCCCTTGTCGAGCGGTCGTTACCCGGAAGGGGTTGGCTGGGGTGTTGGTGGTCTCGGTTCGGACCGTGGACGAAATGGTCGCCAAGGGAGAGATCACACCGATGCGCCCTGGGGGTGTGCTGGTGCGGTTCTACTTGCCGGATGTGCTCCGGCAGTTGACCGCGGCTGCGGTGGCCCGGCTGGAAAAGATGAAAGGGGGCCTATGAACTCGCGGCAGAAAGGAAAAGTCGGGGAGCGGGAGTTTGCGGCGCTGTTGCGGGTGCATGGATTCGATGCCCGGCGCGGGCAGCAGTTTGCTGGGGGCGTGGACAGCCCGGATGTCGTCAGCGATGCGCTGGCCTGGCTGCACATCGAGGTCAAGCGCGTCCAGAACCTGAACCTCGCCGAGGCCTGCGCTCAGGCGCGGCGCGATTGCGGCGGCAAGCCGTGGGTCGTGGCTCACCGGCAGAATAGAGGGCCGTGGTTCGTCACGATGGATTCTGACGCCCTCTATGACCTGCTGCACACAGCCCTGACCTATTTCGACCTGTGGCCGTTCGTCGGGCCGCGGCCCGTCACGATGGATGCGGAATTGTTTTTCCAGTTCCTGCGGGAGGTTCAACGGCGCCGGCACACGGATGAGCACGGTTATGTGCTGCCGCCGGCTGATGGGAGGAATGGGGCGGATGGGACAGATGCGACACCTCACCCCACAACAGATTTTGGGAAGTCGTCCGGCGTGTCGCCGGCCGTAGCACGCGGTGTGCGTGCGTTCCCGGAAACAGAGCAAACAAAGCAATCGGAGCATTAAACATATGCGTATCAAAGCAGGTAGCGGGAACTTCCAACCTTGCCCGGAATATAACGGGTCGGCGGTCTGCGTGGACGTTACCCCTCTCAAGACGGTGCAGACCCAGTTCGGACCGAAGGAAAAGTTCCGGTTCGTGTTCGAGACCGGCCAGACCAAAGACGACGGCACGCCCTGGTGCGTGTGGTCCGCGCCGTTCACCCCGTCGTATCACGAGAACTCGGCCCTGCGGCCGTTTTTGAGAAAGTGGATGGGGCGCGAACTGACCCCTGAGGAGACCAAAACCTTCGACACGGAGGACATGCTCGGCAAGACGGCCCACATCACGGTGATCCACGAGCACAGCGACGGCGAGGTTTACGCGAACATCGCGTTGATCCAGCCGGACAAGTCGGCAGAGCCGCTGAAGCCCTCGGGCAAGTTCGTGCGGATGAAGGACCGGCCGCCGAAGGACGGCAACGGTTATCGCCGCGCCGAACAGGCGAGCGGCAGCAACGGCGACCTGGGCGCGACGAAAATCCACGTCGGCAAATGCAAGGGGCTGGAGGTTCGTGACCTCTCGCCCGAGCAGGTCGGCGCGCTGATCGACCACTGGTTGCCGGCAGCGAAGGCGAGCGCCAAGCCGAGCGCCGATGACCGGCGGCTCATCGCCGCTCTGGAGGCCTGGCAGGCGACCCAGGAGAAACAGGACGACAACGTGCCCTACTAGGCCGTGAACTCACTACAACCGCATGGAGGGGCGCGGGCGGATCGCGTCCCTCCGTGCAAACCGAAGGAACTGTTATGCAGACCATTGTATTTGACGTGGAAACCGGGCCATTGGCGGAGGGCGAGTTATCAGCGCTACTGCCACCGTTTGACCCGGCGGAAGTGAAGACGGGCAACATCAAGGACCCGGAGAAGGTCGCCGCCAAGATCGCCGAAGCGGAGGCCAGCCACCGCCGGGACTTTTTCGACAAGGCGGCGCTGGACCCGCTGACGGGGCGTGTGGTGGCCATCGGGATGCTCGTGTTCGACGAGCTGAGCGAGGCCGGGCCCGCCATGGATTCGGGCAAGTGCGTCATCATCGGCCACGATGATGAGGCGCAAACCCTGCGGGAGTTCTGGCAGTACACCCAGGCGGAGATGGGGCGGATGAACCCGATGATCGGATTCAACATCTTCGGCTTCGACCTGCCGTTCCTGTTCCGGCGTTCGTGGAAGCGGCGCGTGCCGATTCCGTTCGGCCTGCGGCGTGGCCGTTACTGGGGCGACCAGCTCATTGACCTGCGCGATGCTTGGCAGCTTGGCGATCGGCAGGCGCGGGGTTCGCTGGACAGCATCGCGAAGCACCTGGGCGTGGGCGCAAAGAATGGCGACGGCAAGGCGTTCGCCGAGTTGTGGCGGACAGACCGCAAGCAGGCGGAGGCGTACCTGCGCAACGACCTGGACCTCACCGTGAGGATTGCCCATGCGCTCGGGGTGTGCGCGTAGGCGGCGCCGAGTGTGGGTGGACCCGGTGTTGTATCCGGCCTTGGCGAGACTGGTGGCTCGCCTCGGCCGGCGCGGTGAGGTGCTGGCGGGGATGTGGGACGGCAAGGGGATGAAAGAAATAGGGGCCGATTTGGGCATTAGCGCCAAGACGGTGGAGTACCACCGGGCGCAGTTGTATCGGCTGTTCGGGGTGGGTGACCCAGTGAGTTTGTGCAGGCGGGCAATTGTCCTCGGGCTGATTCGGCCGGATTTGCCGGCCAGGACCGAGGGGCCCCTGCACGTGCGGGATTGAGAATTTATGCAGACAAATTTGTGTTTCGAGGTTGGTGAGACGAATGGGCGGCCTGGCTTCCCGTTCACGGATGCTGAATATGAGGCGCTGGCCGACAGCGTGTTGACGCCGGAGAACCGCTTCCGTGCCGCCGCGCTGGGTGGAAACAACTGCTTTCTGACCGGCGCGGGTGGGACCGGGAAGAGCACGCAGTTGCGGGCGTTCATCGCGGAGTGTCCGCGCCGGGTGAGCGTGACCGCGCCGACAGGCGTCGCGGCGCTGAACGTGGGCGGCATGACGATTCACCGGTTCTGCGGGATGCTGATCGGGCCGGCGCCGGGGCAGTCGAACGAGGAGTACTTCGCCCAGCTCCAGCGCGATCCGCGCCGGTCAATTCTGGGTGGGTTCAATCGTGTTCGGCGGTGCGAGGTCCTCGTTATTGACGAGGTCAGCATGCTGCCGGGTCGGCAACTGGAGTTCGTCGAGTTCCTGTTCCGGCGGCTGCGGGGCCGAGATGAGCCGTTCGGCGGCTGCCAGGTGATCGCGACCGGCGACTTCCTCCAACTGCCGCCGGTCCGCACGGCCGAGACTGAACCGTACGATTGGGGCTTTCAGGCGCCGGCCTGGGCGGCGGCGAATTTCCGGACCTTCCTGCTCGAGAAGGTGCGACGCCAGGATGAGGCGGCATTCGTCCGCGCGCTGGCCGACTTCCGAGTCGGCCGGGTGTGGGGCGATAGCGCGCGGATTTTGCAGTCGCGGGTGCGGAGCAATCCGCCGGCGACGATGCCGCGCTTGTTCACGCACAACGTGCAGGTGGACAAGTGGAATGGCTTCCAACTTTCCGAGCTGGCGGGCGAGGAAACCGTGTCGCACGCGCAGCAGAGCGGGCCGGAGCTGCAGCGCGAGTTCCTGACGCGCAACCTGCTGACGCCCGCATCGCTGCATCTGAAGCCCGGCGCCCTGGTGATGTTCACCGTGAACAAGAATGAGCCGGGCCGCGCTGAGCCGCTGTTTGTGAACGGCCAGATCGGTACGGTGGTGGATGTCGAGCCCGGGACGGTGGTGGTGGAGAGCAAGACCGGCGGGGTGATCCGCGTCGAGCGGTTCACCTGGCGGTATGCGCAGGATGATCCGGAGTCGGCGACCTTCAGCCAGTTCCCGCTGCGGCTGGCATGGGCCATGACCATCCACAAGGCGCAGGGGCTGACGCTGGACTCGGCTTATCTGGATATCCGCGCCGCCCGTGAGCCTGGGCAGGCTTACGTGGCGGTGTCGCGGGTGCGGTCATTGGCCGGGCTGAATTTCAAGGAGTGGTTCAAGGGCGTGCACGTGTCGCCCGAGGCCATCGAGTTCTATCGGCAAATTGAAAACTGAGACCTGAAAGGAGCAAGGACTATGAAAGCGAAGTTAGTGAGCGAGTACGAAGGTGTGTTGGACTTTTTGATGGTGCCAGCGGCCTGTCCCGGCTGTGGAGAGAAGCGTTATGTGAAGCTGGGCTTCGGGCTGGACGGGACGATGTGGATCGACCCGGCCGAGGTGGGCATCAGGCCGGAGCACGCGGAGCAATTGGATCAGTTTGGAGAGCCTTACCTGTTGATTAACCCGGCGGCGCTGGAGGTGATGATCAATGCCCGCGCCGTGGTACTTGTGAAGACTGATCCGGAGTGGGGTAAGAAGTGGTTGGCCTACGTCGAGAAGATGATCGGGAAGCACAAGGCGGTGCGGGCCCAGGCGGCAGCGGCGGCGAAGGCGGGGAACAACTGAGACTGAGCTGTCTATGGCGACTCCTTTGGAACAGGTGACCACCTTGTTTGGCGACGGTGCGTTTCTCGTGCCGTGCATCCGCGGCACGAAGGTGCCGGCGGTGACTTACACGCAGCGGCCGTTTGAGGCGACGCAGACGCCGGCGTATCGGTATGCGCTGGCGTCGGGTGAGTTCAACATTGCCGTTTACCTCGGTGAGATGTCCGGCGGGCTGTGCGCGCTGGACTTCGACAAGGATGAGGACCTGGCGGCGTTTCTGGCCGCCAATGTGCCGCTGGCCGCGACGACGCGCTCGCGCGGAAGTCGCGGCGGCATGGTTTGGGTGCGTGTTGACGGCGAGTTTCCGACGAGCTGCAACACGCCGCGCTTTGAGTGGCGCGCCAATGGGCGGCTGTCGACCATCTATGGTCTGCATCCGAAGGGGATGGACTATGCCGTCCTGGTGGCCACGCCGCCGGTGACAGTGAAATTTGCCGACATCCGCTGGCCGGATGGGTGGGAGCTGCCGTGGATCGGCGCGCCGGGGCGCGACGCGGCGGCGGCGCTGGCCAAGGAATACGGGCAGCCTTTCTATACCAACAAGGATGGTCGGGTCATGGGGATCAACGAGCGGTATTGGGCGGCGCTTTACGCCCGAGAGAACCAGGTGCTCTACGATCCTGACGAGAAGGCGTTTTACCGGTACGACGACGGCGCCGGGCTTTGGGGGGCCGTGACGGCGGAAAGCATCCGCGAAACGATTTCCGGCCGCATTCTGGACATCAGCCGGGAGACGCAGCAGTTCTCCCTAGAGATCCAGATCACGCAGACCAAGCTCAAGGCGGTGGGGAGCGCCTTGATGGGGATCGTCGAGAAACGGGATGCGTTCAAGACGAGGCGGCGCTTCATTCACGTTGCCAACGGCGTGATCCGCTTCGCTGACGACGGGGACATTCAGTTTGGCGGGTTCTCGCCGGAGGATTACTCCCGTAACCGCTCGCCTTACGCGTTCGATGCTGCGGCCGAATGCCCGCGGTTCCTGAACGAACTGATTTACCCGGCCGTGGCCGGCGAGGATGCGGACCTGCTGCAGCGCTGGGCCGGGCTCGCGTTGTTCGGTTACAACCTCCCGCAAAGGTTGCTCATCCTCGACGGCACGGCCAACGGGGGCAAGGGCACTCTGGTGCGCATCATGCAGGCGTTGGTCGGGCTCACCAATACCTACCAATTGCGGACGGAGTGCCTGTTGGAGCGGTTTGAGACGTTCCGCTTCCGGGGCAAGACCCTGCTGATCGGGCCGGATGTGCCGGGCGATTTTCTGATGCAGAAGGGCGCCAGCATGCTTAAGGCGCTGGTCGGCGGCGATCCGCTTTCCGGCGAGGGCAAGGGTTTGAACGGGGATTTCCCGATGTTCGGCACGTTCAACATGGTGATGACGTGCAACTCGCGGCTGCGGGTGCGTCTGGAGGGTGATTCTTCGGCCTGGCGGCGGAGGCTGCTGATTGTGCGGTATGAGAATCCGCCGCCGGAAAAGCGGATTTTGGATTTTGACCGCCTGCTGCTGAAGGAGGAGGGGAACGGCATTTTACGGTGGGGCCTGGCGGGATTCGTGAAGCTGCAGGCGGAGTTTGCCGAGCGTGGCGACTTTGCCCTGACCGACGCGCAACGCGGGCGGGTGGATTCGTTGCTGGCAGAGAGCGACAGCCTGCGGTTGTTCGTGAAGGAGCGCATGGCGCGGCACGAATACGGCGACGTGACAACCAGCGAGATCCAGCAGGCTTACGCGGAGTATTGCGCGGACCATGGTTGGAACGCCTTGCCGACGGCGGTGGTCGAGCGGACGCTGCCGGACATCATGCTGGACGTGTTCCACGTCACCAGGTCGCACTCCATTGAGCGCGATGGGAAGAAATCGAACCGGGGTTGGCGCAAGGTTCAGTTGCTGGAGGCGACTGAGCTGCCACTGGAGGCCGGCGAATGAGTCTGGACGCGGCCAAACTGGAGAAGGTGCGCGAGCTGGCCGGCGGCATCGTACAGGCCCGGTGCCCCGCCTGCGCCGAAGGTGGCGGCGACCGGAAGGGCGAGCACCTGCGGATTTACCCCGACGGGCGCTATGGGTGCTGCGTCCATCCGAAGGATGGGGAGCACCGGAAGCGGATTTTCGCCCTGGCCGGTGCCCGGAAGGCGGGGGCACTCACCCTGCGGCTGAAGACGCCGCCGGCATTGCCGGCGGTCCGCTCGGTGAAGGCGGCTTTGGCCACCTTTAGCTCTGGGACGCTTGGGACGCCTAAAACCGAGTCGGAAAATGCCGTCCCAGGTGTCCCAACACCCCCCAGTCCGGGTTTTGGGACGCCTGGGACGCCTATTTTGGAGTCTCGCGCGTGTGCGAGGGAGGATTCACCTAATGTACGTACACCCGCGTATACATGTAAGGACTTGGAAAGTGGCGTCCCAAGCGTCCCAAGGCCTTCGCAGGCGGCCACCGATGTGGCGGCAGAACCGCCGCCGGTTGCCGGCGAGCGGCTGCCGTTTCTGACCGCCGACGGGACGCTGAGGATCCCATTCGATTCGCCTGAGCGATACCACTGGTGGAAACCGCCGCATGATCAGCGGCTGCGGGTGAAACAAATTTTGGCCGAAGTGAAAGAAAGGATGAAACATGCCGCTACCGTTTGAGAAGCAGCCCCGAGAGTCTGATAAGGCGTTCGCCGCGTTCAGTTTGTATTTGAGCCTGGGCGCCGAGCGGTCCACCCGCGAGGTGGGGAAGCAGTTGGGGAAGAGTGAGGGTTTGGTTGAGCGGTGGGCCGCGAAGTTTGACTGGCGGAGCCGGGTGGCTGCGCACGGGGCGCACCTGGCGGTGGTCGAGCGGGAAGCGATCGAGGCCGCGGCGCGAAGCAAGGCCGCGGAGTGGGCAGCTCGCGAGCACCAACTCCGTGAAACGGAGTGGGCGATGCACGAGCGGGCCATCGCCGCCGCGAAGCGGGGGCTGGACGCCTACATGCAGCGCGAGAAGGTCTATGCCAACTTGGCGGACATCGCCCGAATGCTGGAGATCGCCAGCAAGCTGGGGCGGCTGGCGACGGGCCTTGGCACCGACGGCGATCGGCGCAAGGGCGACGAGCTGCCGGCGCTGCGGGTGGAGGTGAAGGTGGCGCTGGAGAAGATCTACGGTGAGCCACTTCCAGGGGAAGTGGTCGATGTGGAGGCGGTGCCTGGGCTGCCGGAGGCGCAAAACAAGGTTTTGGCGGCGCAAACGTGGAATCCGGGGTCGCAAACAGGGGAATTGAGTGCGCAAACAGGGGAATTGGAGGCGCAAAAAGGGAAGGTGGAGACATGACACCCTGGGAGCGCTATTTTCTCGTCGGGCGCCGGGCGGGGTGCCCGATGGACCAGATGGACCAGTTTCAGGCCGCCGATGTGGTCCTGCAGAGCCGCCAGCTCGCCGCCTCGGCGGCGGCGCGGTTGTGCGACCGGGCTGACGGGCCGACGGCAGTCGGCTATGGCGGAGCCCGGGGCGGCGGCAAAAGCCATTGGCTTTTGGCGCAGATGGGTGCCGATGACGCGCAGCGCGTGCCGGGATTGAAGTGCCTGCTGTTGCGGAAGGTTGGCAAAGCCAACCTGGAGCACTTTGAGGATCTGCGGCGTAAGCTGTTCACGAACCTGGGACATGAGTTTTCGGCCTTCCGGGGAATCCTGACGTTCAACAACGGCTCACGGATCATCGCCGGCCACTTCCAGAACGAGAAGGACATTGATGCCTACCTGGGGCTGGAATACGACGTCATCGGGATTGAGGAAGCCACGACCCTGACGGCGCGGAAGTACCAAGACATCACGACCTGCTGCCGAACCAGCAAGCCGAATTGGCGCCCGCGCATCTATTCAACAACGAATCCGGGAGGCGTCGGGCACGCATGGTACCGTAAGCGGTTCATCGAACCGTGGCAGCGGCATGCGGAGGGGGAGACGCGGTTCATCGCGGCGCGGGTGACCGATAACCGTTGGAACAACCCGGAGTACGTGCGCGTGCTGGAGGGCCTGACGGGGTGGCAGCGGCGGGCCTGGCTGGATGGGGACTGGGACATTGCGGCCGGGCAGTTCTTTACGACGCTGCGTCGGGAGGTGCATATCCTTTCCGAGTTTGACGAGACCAGGGCGCGGGAATGGTTTTGCGCCCTGGACTATGGGTTCACGCACTACACCGTGGTGTTGCTCGGTTGCAGCGATGGCGACGGGAACTTGTTCGTGGTGGATGAGCACGCGGAGCGGCTTTGGCTGCCGCAGCGGCACGCGCCGGCCATCGCGGCGATGCTGGCGCGGCATGCAATCTCCAATCGCAGATTGGAGATTACTGACCTGAAACGGTTTGTTGCCGGCGCGGACGTGTTCAGCCGGCAGAGCGACGGGTCAACCGTCGCGTCGCAGTATGCCAAACTGGGGATCACGTTGAAGCCCGCGAACATGGAGCGGGTGAGTGGTTGGGCGGAGATCCTGCACCGCTTCGGTGATCCGGCGAACGGAGTGAAGCCGCGGCTGTTCGTCCACGAGCGGTGTGCGCGGCTCGTGGAATGCTTGCCGGCGTTACAGCACGATCCGAGTCGGCCTGAGGATGTGCTGAAGGTTGATTGTGATGAGGATGGCGTCGGCGGCGACGATGCCGCCGACGCGCTTCGGTATCTGGTCGCGACGAAGGCGCGCACGATCGCGCAACGCAAGTTGCGTGGGTTCTGAGCGCAGGCCCCCTGGGGATGGAGGGGGTCGAGCATTGGGGGTGGGTGGGGGAGCGAACGGAAGCAGCAGGCCGAATGACGGCGCTGGCCTTGGCACCCGCAAGGCCTGTGACGGCATGAGGCTTGCCGCGGGAGTGAGCGGTTTGGGGTTGGTTCTGTTCGCGAGCAGAAAAAAATCCCCAGCCGAAGCCGGGGATGTCTGACCTATGCGGCCACCGGCTCGGGAGCGGGCGCCGGGGTGGTCTCGGGCTGGGCGGCGGGGCGGGGCTTGGTGACGCCGGCAATGAACCTCTCGGCCAGCTTGGTGGCACTCTCCAGGGAGCGGCAGGGATAGGAGCGGACATCCTTGAAGGTGGTAAGGGTGACCACAAAGGTGAGGACGCCCCGAGCTGGATTGCGGGGAGCGATGGTGACTGACGGCGCGGTGAGGTTCCTGTTGATGTCTGTAGTGTTCATATTTTGTTTCATTTGTTTCGGGCTTCTTTGCCCTTTCACTGAAGAGCGCGGCGACTGCGGGCGGCCAGTGGGAGGAATCTACGGAGGGCACCACTTGTTCCGGCCCCCGCACCAAGCCGCGCAGTGAAGGGCAAAGATGACTGAAACAAGAAACATGAACACGACATCAACAAGAACCACACCGAGGTGGAGACGAGGCACCATGCGGAAGCAAGCCGGGGCGTCCGGCGTGGTCGCCTGACAGCCTGAGAGTCCGCTCCCTGCCGCTCCTTGGAGAGTGCCCCTGTTGCTGGCCTGCTGTGGAGGCGTCACCGGGCCCTGCCTGCCGTCCAGCGGGGACCATTGTCAGCGCCGGGCGCCGGTGGCTGCATGGGCGATCCGGCCTGGTCGGGGATGCTGGCGAGCGAACCTCTTAGGCGATTGCGAGCGAATGCGAGCCTGACCAGCCAGCGCAGCGGACGGAGAGTGCAGAGGGCTTGCCCTTTGCCGCGGGCCTGGGCCGGCGCGAGGCCCAGGAGCGAAAAGTTTTCCATTGGCCACCTGGTTTTCCGAAAACCACCTGCCCAATGGAAAACTTTTCACAACACGCGGGTGTCCAGAGGGTTGCTACCCTTTGGCGCAGGGGCCTGGGGACGGCGGGAGTCCCCAGCCCGCGTCGGGAAAAACCACGCGCGCGAAGCGCGCGAAATTTTGGCCAAGGGGGCAGCCACCGGCTGGCAGAATAGAGTGCCGCTCAACGGACTTGCGTCCGGGTGGCTGCCCCTTGGCTGAAGTGTCATGGCCTGCGGCCTGGGCATTCGCGGGGTTTGGCGTCGCGGTCGGTCGTGTAGATGAGGGCCTGGCCGCACTTGTGGCAGTGGGTCCAGCCGCTTCCGGCGGGGTACCAATTGATGCCGCACTGAGCGAAGCCGGGCGGGTGCTTCCTGCGGTAGGCGGCTTCGCGGGCGAGGCGGCGGGAAAGCTTCTCGCTTTCCTCTTTGCGCTTGGCCTCGGCTCGGGCCTTGGCGGCGGCTTCCTTGGCGGCGTGCTTGGCGTCAATGGCGGCCTGCTCGGTGTCGCGGGCCTGCTGCTCAAAGAAAAGGAAAGTCTGGCTCATGGTGAAGGGCTGGCCCCGGTTGCCCGGGGCCAGCGGTGCGGGGTTAGTCCTCGTCTGGCAGCATCAAAGTGATGGCGGGAGCGGGGTCGTCTATGTCGAGCGCGCCAGCGGTGGCGATTAGCTTGGTGAGACGCGCGGGGTGTGTGTCGGAGTTGCGCACGTAAAGCGCCACGGTCAAGCGCGTGGTGCCGGGCTTGGAGCGGATGATCGCGAAGCGAAGCATCCACACCAGGTCCCAAACTCTGCCGGCTTCGTCCTGCCCGGTGACACCGGGCGGGACGGCCACGCATCGCTCATAGACTCCGCGGGTGATGAACACCGGGAAGCGGATTCCCGCTTCCTCGGCCGTTTTCGTCACCTCGATTTGAAAGCCGTCCGCAATCGCTTGCGAGCGGGTGTACTGGTAAACGACATCCCACTGGGGGCTGTCGGTGTGCTGTGTGTTGTTGTTGTTCGTGTTGTTCATAAATCAGGCGGTGGCGGCTTCGTGGATGAGTTCAAGGCGGCGGTCCTGGGCCATGCGCTGGGCGAGGGCCTGAGCGCGGGCGAAGTTGTAAACGTGGTAAACGGTGGAGACCGGTTCGGCTTCCTCGTCGCCTACGTAAACAACCCACACGGGGATTTCCTCGCCTTCGGGGTCCTGGTCGGATTGCGGGCCGTCGAAGTAAACGCCCCGCCAAGGGCCGGGGCTGGCGGTCTCGGCGAGGTCGGTGCGGAACTGGGCTTGTGCTGCGGTCATGGCGGGCCTCCTAGATTGCGAAGTAGCCAAGCTCGCGGAGCGATGAATGGCGGGGGTTGCCAACGATTACGTGGTCGAGCACTTCAATTTTGAGGAGCTGGCCAGCGCGGATTAGGTCGCGGGTGACCTTGATGTCGGCCTCTGAGGGTGTGGCTTCGCCTGAGGGATGGTTGTGCATGAGCACCAGCGCGGCGGCGGAGGTCATGATGGCGAGGCGGAATACTTGGAGCGGGTGAACTAGGAGCGTGTCGTGGGTGCCTACGCTGACAAGGTGATGGGCCTTGATGCGGCGGCGGGTGTTCAGCAGCAACACCGTGAAGCATTCGCACTCGGGGTCAAAGGCCTCGGTGGTCGGGACGTGCAAGCGCCAGTAAGCGGCGGCGGCTTCGGGTGTGTCGCAAAGGGTCATCTGGTCGGGGGTCCTGGCCTCGCGGAGGGGAACTACCTTGTAAACGTAGGGGGAGGGAGCGAAGCGGAAGGGCTTGACCATCTTGTCCAGCCCCGGCAGCGGGGGCTGGAGGGTTGCGCTCTGCTGCTCATCAGGACGGCTCTGGAGCCCTGAACCGACTTCTTGGAATTGTGATGTAGTTCTCATGGTCTTTTTTTTCTCTGCTGCTCAGTCCGGTCTTATCGCCCTTCACCCGAGTAGCCCGCGCAGCAGGGCGGCCAGCGGAGGTCGCCTTCAGGAGGAACCGCGTCCGGCCCCCTGCTGGCCTGAGCGGGCGGGTGAGGGCGGTAGACCGGACTGATGCAGTGAGAGCCGCGGTGCGCGGCGGGAAAAAGACCTGAGAACGTCGTCTCCCTTTTTCTCGAGCGAAGCTCGCGCTGGCGTGGCGCAGCCTCGCCCGAAACGAAGCGAAGCGGAGTGGGCTTTGCTTTCCGCGCGCGCGAAACTGACTAGACCAGCGGAGAGAGGGGCTGGCGTGAAGGATGCCGGAGCGACTGGCGCGAGCACTGCGTGGCCGGCGGGGGCGCAGGGTTAGGGCAGTCGGCCGCAAGCAGTGAATCGTGCCAGGCGCGGAGAGGTCTCTGGACACAAGACGCTGTTATCTTTAGTGCACCGGGCCGCCGAAGGGCCGAGTGGGTTGCGCCTGCGGCAGGAGGCCTTGCGATGAGGCGGCGGGGACCCGTGTGCCGAGGGTTCCCGCGTTAGCGGGATACGGCAACGGGGCGGCACTACAGATAACAGCTCTTGTGGCTGGAGCCGGGAGCATCCTTCACGCCAGCCCCGAACGGAGCGAAGTTGAAGCTGGCGCGCGCGGTCGTTGTGCCGGAGGGAACGGAGCGGGTTGTAGGAGCGAAGTGACCGGCAGGTTTCTCACTTCTGGCGTGGAGTGCGCAGCGCCAGGCCGTGGCTTGAGGGCGGTGGGGCAAGCCTGTAGGCCTAGCGCGGAGCACGGAGCGCCAGAGGGGAGACTAACGTGGGTGCGGCGGTGAGTGCGGGCAGTTTTGCGGAGGCCCAGACGCGCAGGGACGAGCATCGTAGCCGGAGCAGAAGCGGGCCGCTCTCACGCCGCGGGGGAAAGAGTTAAAGTCGTGGGGCGCGGGGTCGCGATCTGCTGGCTTCTGGGCGGGCAGGCTGAGGAGGGAGGGGAGCAGGGACGAGTTGGCCTGCCCGACCAGAGGCCAGACGAACTTGGGGGCCAGCGCATGACCAGGCCGCAGCGGAGGCCAGCGAGCTTGCGAGCGTTTCCGGAGCCAGGACTGGTGATGCGCTGGCCGGGGGTGGGGGCGCCACCTGTCTTGTGCCTGTCTCGGCGGTTTTGCGGAGTGGAGGGGGTGCGGAATCGAGCCGGAGAGCAGACGTAGGCGGAATGGAGCGGCTCCCGGAGCGGAGCAAAAGCCGGCGAGTTAGGCTGCGTTGGGAGGCCGCCAAGTGCCGTGAGTTGGCGCGGTGGCTTGCCACGCCCTGGCGAGCTTGCGAGCGAGGGGCGAGCGCAACCCACGGCTCTTGGCGGCCTGTTCTTTGGGGGGCGGGCTTCGCGTTCGCGAGGGCCGCGGTTGCTCCGGCGTCTGCGACGCCAGGCGTCGGAGGCGGCGGACTCGATCGGCCTGGTGCCGAGCCGCGCGAAGCGGGGCGCAGGCGGGGGCGCGCTGGCGCGCGGCAGCGGAGCGATAGCGGAGCGTTCCACCTGATTGGTCTTCGAGCGAAGCGAGCTGATGTTGACGTTGCCCGCGAAAACGGGGGAGGGGGGCCGCGTAGGCGCGCTGAGCGGGGCGGAGCGTGCCCCCCTCCCCCCTCCTGGGCAAAAGGGGTTACTGACTTTTAGGGGGGAGGGGGGTGTTAGCGGAGCCTGCGCACCGAGGGCTGGCCGCGGGGGCAAAGGGGGGCGCGGCCTGCCCGATGGTGCGCACCCGAAGGGCCGCAAGCGCCGGAGCGGCTGAGACGTAGGAACGGACACAAAAGGTTCGCACGCGGGAGTGGACGTCCGAAGGATTCGGTTGGTTTGGTTTCGAGGCTTTGAGCCCGTAGCTGCACGGCCCCCCAGGGGCCGGGCAGCGGAGGGCGAACTGACGGTTGCTCGAACGTTAGTGAGCTGACTTCGTCCCGACGGAGCGAGCCCGGCGAGCGGAGTCGTCCTCGGGGTTGGCCACACCGCCACGGGCGGTGTGGCTGACGTTACCCCGTGGGTTGTCCGAGTGCACGAGGGCGGTGAGCGGTGACGGGACTGGGTTGCTGGTCTCCACCACACCCTCCTGGGGGTGTGGTGGAGGCGTCGTAGGGTTAAACCACACCGCCACGGGCGGTGTGGCTGACGTTACCCCGTGGGTCGTCCGACTGCGCGAGGGTGGTGAGTGTTGACGGGACGCTGGAGTTGCTGATCTCCACCACACCCTCCTGGGGGTGTGGTGGAGGCGTCGTGCAGGTTGACCACACCGCCACGGGCGGTGTGGCTGACGTTCCGCTGTGGAGCGTGCGATGGCGCGAAGAAGTCTGCCCGATGACGCCGGCGCGCGTGGGACTGACGAACGGAAACAATAGGTTGGGTGCGGGAGTTGGCGTGCGACAAGGTAGGCTGGGGGTTGCGTGAGCGGTTAGCTTTACCCTTGCGTCCGACTGGGAGAGGGGCGTTACTGTTCGCTCATTGGCGGCCCCATGGTGGGGCTAGCTGAGTAGGTATTATTATGAAGCGATTAATCGTGTATTCCCTAGTGACGGCGTGTGCTGCGTTGAACTCTTTTGGGACGGGCAGCATATACTTTGCAAATTATGGCACCGGCTACCGAGCCCCCGTGTACGGCGAGGAGCTTTGGGAGAATTACTGGCCTTCTACTGACTGGGGCTATTGTCGGTATGGCAACTCACCATCCGGTTTGCCGCCAGGCAACATAGAATACCAGGGGGAGCTCTTAGCCGGCTCGAACTACATGGTGGCCTTCTATGCCGCTCCGGGCATTATCACAGACGGACATGACTTGGAGCTTGGGGGGACCAGCACGTTTCGAACGGGGTCCAATGCTGGCCTCTACTACGGGGGGAGCGGTTCTTTTAACAGCATCCCTGACGGCTACACGGGACCGGTGACTTGTCAGGTGCGAGCTTGGAACACGGGTGGGGGAATGTACGGGAGTTGGGAGTCTGCTTACGACGCACAGTTCTGGTTTATTCCGCCGGGGGCCACCAAGCTGGTTACGATTGATTTCGCATCTGGGGCTGCTGCTGAACGGCCTTATTTCGAGAGCTTCAATTTAGGGTGGGTTGACAATAATCTGGAACCGATTCCAGAGCCAGGGGTTGTGTCTTTGCTTGGATGGTTGATGGGCCTTGCTGTCGTGGCCCGGAGGTGGGATTGGGCAAAGAGCAAGAGCTTGTGCAGCTGAGAAGGTAAGAGATCGGGGCGAGCCTCCTGGCTTCGCTTATGTGGAGGCGTTGGCTGGTAGAGGGGAGCGGCTGCGAGGAGGGGCTACCGCAGCCAGCCGGAAGTGTCGTCGAGCGTTAGTGAGCTGACTTGGTGTTGGCTTGGCCGCACGTCGAGATCAGGCGGACCTTGCCGGAGGTTGGTGTGTCCACGTGGCCGGCAAAGACGGCCGCAGATCCGTAGGCTAGGATTATCGCTGCTCCGAGCCAGTGCGCGCCGTCTGGCGATGGGAAGAGGGTGACGAGGCTCACGGCCGAGCCGACGGTTAGAACTGAGCCTAGGATCCTGCCAGGGAGATTCATGTGCGGCTATGTGAGCACGCGGAAGCGGCGATGGCAACGCTGGTGTTGGCTTGGTGAAGCGTGTTCGTGGTCGTGTCTGTGGTAGTCTCCGCCACGAGCGGTGTGGCTGACGCTATGTGAGTGGGCGCGTGGGGGTGAAGGAACGCAGGGGCAGGCTGCAGGCGAAATTGGCGCGCCAGTTTATGGGTGATGATTGCGTCGCAGCTGGCATATGTTTTGATTGACATAGTGCTCTTGTGGGATCATTATCGCGCCATGATTGGCGAGCGCGAAAACGAATCACCCCCTGATTCACTTAGCGCCGAGTAACGACAGGCGTGAAAAAGCGGATTCCTATTAAACATCATGAAACAAATGTCAATGGAACGTACTCTTATTTTCGGCTCCTTGTTCGCACTGGCCGTTTGGATGCCTGTGCGGAGCGAGGCCCAAGCTTTCCGTAACCTTGGGTTTGAGTCGGCACAGGTCTCAAATCCGACTTTGATGGACTATGACTTCCCCTATTTTTATTGGACTTTGCCTACGGCAACAGCAACCCCTTACTGGAAGAGCTATATTCACGTGTATGACATGGATAGCTCCGAGCCGTTCTCACTGGGCAATGAGTCGTCCTGGGTCGTGTACAACTCGGTGGCTCTGGATTACCCCACTGTAGGCCTATACGATTCAGCCGCTGCTACACCGGGACCTGTTGGTGGCGGTTATCAATGGGCGCCTGCGACACCGATAGCCGGGGGTCGCTCGGTTTACCTCCACGCAGAATGGTGGTTTGGTGAACATCAGGACGCCGCCATCGCTCAGACGGGAGTGATTCCTGCGGAAGCCAAATCAATTCAGTTTCTCACCAGCCCTGACTACATCTTCGACTACCAAGCAGGGTTGCCGCGCGGGGATATGTGGGAGCTGTATCTGGGTTTGAATGGAGTCAGGACAACATACTACAAGCTAGAAGAGCAGCCTAACTACATACGATGGGGTGCAGATGTCTCCGGGCTGGCTGGAACGCTCACGGAGCTTAGCTTCACGCTTTCTACCGGAATTACAGGGTTGAGCACAACAGCGCCGACTTGCGGCATTATTGTCGGAATAGACAGCATATCGTTTTCTCCTTCAATAGTGCCTGAACCTTCCAGCGTTGGCCTGCTTGCCGTCGGCATCGGCGCATTGATGATGCCCTTGCGGCGGAGGTAAGGCGGGGATGCACCTGGGGTGAGGAAGGATGCGCCAGGGTGAGGCCGCAGAGCGGTGTGGCGTCAGGGGGTAATTTGAGCGACTGGCAGGCGGGGCGCCGGTTGCGCCGCCGCGGTGCAATCCGGTGCGGAGCCTGGCAGGAGCGGGGCGTCGGGCGGAGGTTGTCAACGGATTTCTGAACTTTTTTTTGCCCGCTGAGGTAGCTCAAAGGATCGCTGGTGCCCGCTAATGCAGTTCCAGCTTTTGGGGCGGGGGCGCGGGTGAAAATCGCGTGCTAGTGTCGGGTCGTGCCCGTCAATAGCACACATGCTGATTATGAAGCCGCCGCGCCGGGTTGGTCGCGTGCGCGGGATGTGCTGGCGGGTGAAGATGCCGTGAAGGCGAGGGGCGAGAAGTACCTGGCGCGGTTGGATGCGCAAACGGATGAGGAGTTTGCGGCGTATGGCAAGCGGGCTTCGTTCTTCAACGCGACGGCGCGGACGGCTGAGGCTTACCTGGGGCTGATTTTCCGGCGTCCTCCTTTCCTAAAACTGCCGAGCGAGAGCACGGGTGTGGGGCGCGCGCTGGCGGAGTTCCAGAATGATGCGGACATGCTGGGGACGTCGCTGAGTGGCTACGCCAAGGTTGTGGTGGGCGACGTGGTTGGGCTTGGGCGGGCGGGGTCGCTGGTGGATTGGGAAGCGGAGGCGGAGCGACGGGCCTATGCGGTGTTCTATCCGGCTGAGCGGATCATGAACTGGCGGATGGGGCGTGTGCGAGGGCGGAATGTGCTGACGCTGCTGGTGCTGTCCGAAAAAGCGGAAACCGGAACGCAGGAAGCAGAGAGCGATGAGTTCGAGCCGGAGGTGGTAGAGCAGCTCCGGGTGTTGCGGTTGGTCGTGGGCGACGACGGCGATGCGTTCTGCCGCGTGGATTTGTGGCAGGAGCAGGCTGTCGAAGGGGAGAAGGGCAAGACGGAGTGGGTGGTGGTTGACTCGCGGGTGCCGCGGCGGCTGGGTAAGCCGCTGCCGTTGATTCCGTTTGTGTTTCATGGACCGCGGCATTCGCGGGCGGATGTGGATCGCGGACCGCTGGAGGACATCATCGCGGTGAACCTGGACCACTACCGCCTCGATGCTGATTTCAAGCATGGGCTCCATTTCACGGCGCTGCCCACGGCCTGGGTGAGTGGCTTCGACAAGGCGGCGTCGCTGCGAATTGGCTCGAGCTCGGCCTGGGTGAGCGAGACGCCGGGGGCGACGGCTGGGTTCTTGGAGTTCACCGGGCAGGGGCTGACGACGTTCGAGCGGGCGATGGACCGCGATGAGCGGCTCATGGCGGTGCTGGGCTCGCGGATGCTGGAGGACGTGAAGAAGGTGGGCGAGACGGCCACGGCGATCGAGCTGAGGCAGTCGGGCGAATACAGCATCCTGGGCAACGTGGCGGCGAGCGTGAGCGAGTCGCTGACGCAACTCC
>Ga0209310_1001266_pt1 | contig 19962 bp, 20 predicted proteins | sample AD_UKC030_MetaG_FD_184415 | JGI IMG/M metagenome (GOLD analysis project Ga0209310, IMG submission 184415) | Active sludge microbial communities of municipal wastewater-treating anaerobic digesters from USA - AD_UKC030_MetaG (SPAdes) (version 2) | ecosystem: Engineered > Bioreactor > Anaerobic >...
CTGACCGTCACCGACTTCAAGAGCGCACCGCACCCGATGCTGAAGAAGGACGCGATCGGCGCCAATGCCACGACCACCGTCAAGCGCACCGACTTCAACATGGGCAAGAACGTCCCCTACGTGGGCGACGAAGTGCGCATCGACATCGGCCTCGAAGCGATCCAGCAGTAAGGTTCGCACGCAGGGCAGCGGGGCTTCTCAGGAAGCCCCGCTTTTTTTATGCCTGCGCTGGAGCAGGGATTTGCGCCAGATCACGGCCCAATGCCGGCAAACTGCTAAGCTTCGCTGAACTCACCACTGGAAACTCCTCAGCGGAGAACCGCATGAAGCGAAGAATCCTGCCCCTGGCGTTCGTCGTGCTGGCGATCACGCTCGCCGGAGCGGCCTTGGCGCGCGGCCCCTGGCGCGCGAGCGAAGAAAACACCAAGGGCTGGTACTTCATGACGCCCGAGGAGCGCATCGAGCACCAGGCGCGCATACGCAGCTTCAAGACCCTTGACGAATGCCGCGCTTATCAGGCGGAGCATCACCAGTTGATGGAAGCCCGCGCGCGCGCACAGGGGCGCCCGCTCCCCGGTGGCCGCCGCGACATCTGCGAGCACCTGCGGTCGCCGCGCTAGGCTGGAATTCACCCGGATGCGCGGCCACCGCTCCCTTGCCATCCCACTGGTCTCGACGACGCTGGTCGGCCTGACCGTCCTCTGGGCCTTCCCGGAAGACCTGGGTTTCTGGCGCAGCGTCGCCATCGTCTCCGGCTGGGCCGGTTGCGGACTGCTCGCCGCCAGCCTTCTGCTGATGATCCGCGAGGCACGGCTGGCGGCCTGGCTGGGCGGCCTGGAAAGCATGTACCGCTGGCATCACCGCCTCGGCGTCGGGGCCTACCTCGCCCTGCTCATTCATCCGCTGGCGTTGGCCGCGGCCGGCTAGCGCGAAGCGCCAGCGCTTGCCTGGGCCATGCTGGCCCCGTGGCAGCAGGGCTGGCCGGTGTGGCTCGGCTGGGCGGCGCTGCTCTGCCTGATGACGGGATTGGCGCTGGCCCTGTCGCCCGCCATGCCTTACGCCCGCTGGCGTGCCCTGCACAACCTGCTGGCGCTGGCGATCGTCCTCGCCCTCGGCCACCTCCTGTTGCTCGGGCTCGACTACCTGCTGCTCTGGTCGCCCCTGCTCGCGCTGGCCTTCATTCTCTGGCGCGTCCTGCGCGCTGATCTCGGCCTCGCCGCCCAGCCCCATGTCGTGGCGCGGGTCGACCATCCGTCAGCCGAGATCGTCGAAGTCCGCCTGCGCCCGCTGGCGCGCCCGCTCGCCGCCCGCCCCGGCCAGTTCGTGCTCGCCGCCTTCCTTGACGGGCCGGGCTTTCACGGCTGCGGCGAATATCACCCGTACACCGTCAGCGCCGTTGCGCCGGACGGGGAAATCGCGCTGGGCATCAAGGCGCTGGGCGAGTGCACCCGCCACCTGCAGGCAGCGATTCCCGGCGTCGCGGCGCGCATCGAGGGGCCATTCGGCGACTTCCTGAACCAGCGCCCGGCCGGCCCCGAACTCTGGCTCGCCGGAGGAATCGGCACCACACCGTTCCTCGGCGTCCTGCGCAGCGGCCCGCTGCCTCATCCTGTGCATCTGATCTACCTGCACCGCAACGAGCGCGATGCGGCCTTTCGTGACGAAATCACGACGCTGGCCAAGGCCGAACCGCGCCTGACGGTGGACGACATCGCTTGCGGCGACCAGCTGCCGGACCTTGCCGCCCTGCTGCCCGAGTCGACCGAACTGGCCGGGCAGGAATGCTACCTGTGCGGCCCGCCCGGCCTGCTCGCCGCTGCGGTCCGCATCCTGCAGCAGCGTGGCGTGCGCCCGGCGCATATCCACTTCGAACATTTCGATTTCCGATGATGCGCAAGCTCTTCCTGCTCGGTACGGGCGCCTTCTGGATCGCCGTTCTCGTTTTCTGGGCGGCTGCCCGCTGGCTGCCGCCTGCCGCAGAGCCGCCGCCCGTCGCCGCGAACCGCCTTACAATGGCCGATGTTGCCCGTCATGCACGCCCGGAAGACTGCTGGATGGCCATCGAGCGCACGGTGTACGACGTCACGCGCTACCTGCCCGAGCATCCGTCGCGCTCCGGCATCGTCGAGCCCTGGTGCGGCAAGGAAGCGACGGAAGCCTACCGGACCAAGATGAAAGGCCGCCCGCACTCGCCGGAGGCCGACAACCTGCTGACCCAATACCGCATCGGGGTGCTGGAGGAACCCTGAATCAGCGCACCCGGGCGCCGAGATAGGCCAGCACGTCGTCCAGGGTCACCAGTCTGGCGTAGTCGGCCTCGGGGATATCGACCGCCAGTTTTTCGTGCAGGCCGAGCAGAAAATTCAGCCAGTCCATCGAATCGAGATCGACCTGGTTGCGCAAAGGCTTGTCGGCGCGCAACTCGTCGGCCTCGACTTCCGGCGCGATCGACAGCAGCGTCGCCAGCACGACTTTTCTCAGTTCATCCTGGGTCATTGGCTTCCCCTTTACAGTTTTTCAGGCTGCTGCAGCCAGTCGCGCAGTTCGGCCAGAAACAGCGCGCCGCGGTGGCCGTCGGAGACGCGATGGTCGGCCGCCAGGCTCGCCGTCAGCACCGGCGCCACGCACAGCCCGCCCGCGGCATCGACCCACGGCCGCGGCGCGATGCGCCCGAAGCCGACCAGCGCCACCTGCGGCGGGTAGATCACGCCGTAAACCGCTTCGACGCCCTGGTCACCCAGATTGGTCACGGTAATGGTCGGGTCGGACATCTCCGAACTTTTCAGCGATCCGGCGCGGGCGCGCTTGACCAGGTCGGCAAGATCGCGCATCACCTCGTCCAGACTTTTTTCGCCGACATCGTGGATGGCCGGCGCGATCAGCCCGCCCTGGCGCATCGAGATCGCTACCCCGATGTGGGCAGCGGCGAATGGCTGGAAGGCGCCGTCGCGGAAGAAGCCGTTCATTTCCGGGTATTTCTGCAGCGCCAGGGCGACCGCCTTCAACTGCAGCGCCGCCATCAGCAGCCGCCCGCTGATCGGGCGGCCGGCGTTGGCCTCGCTCAGCCAGGCCTGCGCACGCTCCATGGCAATCGCTTCGGCCAGGTAGTAATGCGGAATCTCGCGTTTCGAGCGGCTCATCGCGGCAGCGATGGCCTTGCGCATTTCTGCCTGGCGGTCGCTCACGGCAGCAGGCTTGACGGACGAACGTTGCGCGGCAGCGGCGTCGACATCGGCCAGCGTGACCGCACCGCCGGGGCCGCTGCCGGCAAGCGTCTCGACGTCAACGCCCAGCGCTTCGGCATGCTTGCGCGCGGCCGGCGATATCTTCCGCCGGCTGGCAGGCGGCGCCGGCCTGGCCGGTGCCCCGAGTTTTTCCCCGGGCGCCAGCAAGGTTGCCAGCACAGCGCCAACAGGAATCGTCGCGCCCGGCTCGATCAGCAGTTCATGGACCGTGCCGTCGAACCAGATTTCAACGTCCACCGCTGCCTTCGAGGTATCGACGATGGCGACGACCTGCCCCTTCCTGACCCGGTCGCCGGGCTTGATCTTCCACTCCAGCAGCTTGCCCTCGTCCATGTCCGAACCGAGGGACGGCAACTTGAATTCAAGCATCGAGCATCTCCTTCACGGCAGCGACGATCTTCCCCGGCTGCGGCAGCGCCGCCTCCTCCATGTGGCGGGCGTACGGAATCGGCACTTCGGCGCTGCACACGCGCACCGGCGGCGCATCGAGGTCGTAGAAGCAGTCCTCGACGATACGTGCCACCAGCTCCGCCGCCAGACTGCCGCTCTTCCAGCCTTCATCGACGACGACCGCGCGATGCGTCTTGCGCACCGACGCGGCGATGGTTTCCGTATCCAATGGGCGCAATACACGCAGATCGACCACTTCGACGTCTATCCCCGCTTCGGCCAGTTCCGCCGCCGCCTGCATGGCCTTGGGCAGGCAACCGCCATAGGCGAAGACGCTGACCTGCGAACCTTCGCGGCGCACGGCGGCACGGGCAATGTCGCACTGCCAGTCGTCAGGCAGCTCGCCTTCCAGGTTGTAGAGCTGGGCGTGCTCGAAGATGATCACCGGGTCAGGATCGGCCAGCGCCGGGGCGAGCATGCCGCGCGCATCGCCGATGGTTGCCGGCGCCAGCACGCGGATGCCCGGAATGTGGGCGTACCAGTTCTCCAGGCTGTGCGAATGCTGGGCGGCCAGCTGGCGCCCGGCGCCGGTCGCCATGCGCACCACCAACGGCACCGAAAATTGCCCGCCCGACATGTGGCGCAGGACGGCCGCGGTATTGACGATCTGGTCGAGCGCCAGCAGGCTGAAGTTGACCGTCATCACCTCGACGATGGGCCGCATGCCGCCGAGCGCCGCGCCGATCCCGGCGCCGACGAACCCAAGTTCGGAAAGCGGCGTATCGCGGATCCGCTCCGGACCGAATTCCTCGATGAAGCCCTTGGACACGGCGTAGGTGCCACCATATTTCCCGACGTCCTCGCCCATCAGGAAGACGCGCGGGTCGCCGGCCAGCGCCTCGTGCATCGCCTGGCGCATCGCCTCGCGGTAGCTGATCTTCATGGCGCCACCGCGGGCGTATAGACATCCGTCAGCAGGTCGTTGACCGACTCCAATTCTGCCCTTTCCGCGAAGTCGACCGCAGCAGCCACCTCCTTCTCCGCCTGCGCATCGAGCTTGAGGAATTCCTTCTCGCTCAGCTTGCCTTCCGCCTTCAGCCGCGCCGAGAAGGTGTGCAGCGGCCCACGCTCTTTCCATTTCTCGACCTCGGCCTTGTCGCGGTAAAGCTCGGGATCGAACATCGAATGCGCGCGGAAGCGGTAGGTCTGGTATTCGAGGAAGAAGGGACCGGCGCCGGCGCGCACCTGCCCGGCTGCCAGCCGCGTCGCTTCGAGCACGGCAACCACGTCCATGCCGTCCACCTTGGCGGCGGCCATGCGGTAGCCGGCTGCCTTGACGCTCAGATCGACCTGGGCTTCGGCGCGCTCCAGGGCCGTCCCCATGCCGTAAAGATTGTTTTCGCAGCAGAACAATACCGGCAGCTTCCACAGCGCCGCCAGATTCATTGCCTCGTGAAAAGCTCCCTCGGCCACCGCGCCATCGCCGAAGAAGCAGGCGGTGACCATCGGGATTCCCTGCATCTTGTCGGCCAGCGCCAGCCCGACGGCCAGCGGCAGCCCGCCGCCGACGATGGCGTTGCCGCCGTAGAAACGCGTCGCGGAATCGAACAGGTGCATCGACCCGCCCCGCCCGCGGGAACACCCGGCGGCCTTGCCGAACATCTCCGCCATGATGGCGTTCATCGACACGCCGCGCACCAGCGCATGGCCATGCTCGCGATAGGTCGCGACGATGTTGTCTTCCGCCGTCAGCGCGTGCAGCGCACCGACCGCGCAGGCCTCTTCGCCGATGTAGAGGTGCAGGAAGCCGCGAATCTTGCCCGCCCCGTAGAGCTCGGCGCACTTCTCCTCCATCCGGCGGATGCGCAGCATGTCGGTCAGCAGACGGATGGCGAAGGCCTTGTCGTAGGGAACCGGTTCCATCGTCAACCTCCGCTTTCCAGCGTCGACGTGTCGCCTTCCGGCAAGCCCAACTCGCGCGCCTTCAACAGGCGGCGCATGATCTTGCCGCTGCGCGTGCGCGGCAGGATGGCGACGAACTCGATTTCCTTGGGCGCCACCGCGGCGCCCAGTTTCTTGCGGGCATGCCCGAGCAGTTCGAGGCGCAGCGCTTCGGCCGGCTCGAAGCCCTGCTTGAGCGACACGAAAGCCTTGACCACCTCGCCGACCATCTCATCCGGCTTGCCGATGACCCCTGCCTCGGCCACCGCCGGGTGCTCCATTAGCACGCTTTCGACCTCGAACGGCCCGATCAGGTGGCCGGCCGACTTGATGACGTCGTCGGCCCGGCCGACGAACCAGTAGTAGCCGTCGGCATCGCGGCGGGCCAGGTCGCCGGTCAGGTACCAGTCGTCGGCGAAGCATTTCCGGTAGCGCTCCTCGTTGTTCAGGTAGCCGCGCAACATCGACGGCCAGCCGCGCCTGAGGGCGAGTTCTCCCTCCTGATCGGGCTGGTCGATGATGGCCAACACGCCATCCTCGCCCTGCATCACGATGGCCGCCTCGATGCCCGGCAGCGGCCTTCCCATCGAGCCCGGCTTGATGTCGGCCGCCGGCGTGTTGGCGATCATGATGCCGCCGGTCTCGGTCTGCCACCAGTTGTCGTGGATGGGCAGGCCGAGCACTTCCCTGCACCACCACACCGCCTCGGGATTGAGCGGCTCGCCGACGCTGGCGACGAAACGCAGGTGCGGGAAGGCGTACTTGCGCGCGACTTCGGCGCCCGCCTTCATCAGCATGCGGATCGCCGTCGGCGCCGTATACCAGACCGTCACACCTTGTTCCTGCAGGATGCCGTACCAGCGTTCGGCGTCGAAATCCGCCGCATCGACGATCGAGGTCACGCCGTGCAGCAACGGCGCGATGATGCCGTAGGAGGTGCCGGTCACCCAGCCCGGATCGGCGGTGCACCAGTAGATGTCGTTCGGATGCAGGTCCAGTGCGTACTTGCCGGTGGCCCAGTGGGTGACGACCGCCCCGTGCACGTGGATCGCCCCCTTCGGCGTACCGGTGGTGCCGCTGGTGAAATGCAGCAGCGACATGTCCTCGGGCTGCGTGCGAACGATGTCGAAGCGATCCGATGCCTCGGTCATCATCCAGGTCAAATTCAGCGTCCCGGGCAGGTCGACCGCAGCATCCTCGTCGTCGACGACCAGCACATGCCTGAGCGTCGGCAACTCGGCGCGAATCTTCGCCACCTTGCGCCGGTAGAGCGAGGTCGTCGTGACCAGGACGGCACCTTCGCCGAGATTCACCCGGGTGGCGATCGGCTCCGGGCCGAAGGCAGAGAAAAGCGGTGAAACGACAGTGCCGTTCTTGAAGCTGCCGAGCACGGCGATGTAGAGCTCGGGGATGCGGCCGGTCAGGACGAAGAGCCGGTCGCCCTTGCCGACGCCAAGTTCACACAGCACGTTGGCAAAACGGCTGGTGAGACAGGAAAGCTCGCCGAAGGTGATGTCCCGGGGGGCGGCACCGCCGAGGAAGCGGAAGGCCACATGATCGCGGCGTGCCCCCTGAGCATGGCGCTCCACCGCCTCGTAGGCGATATTCAGGCCGCCACCGGGGAGCCACGCCAGTTCGCCGCGTGCCGCCTGCCACGAGAAGGCAGCGCACTCCGCCGCATAATCCGCCAGGTTGGGTGGTACGCGTAGATCGGCAACGGTCTTGCGGATGATGCTCGGACGGTCCACGGCTCCCCCCTGTTGCGTGGTTCTCATTGAATCCTAGACCCGGTTCCCGGTATGCGCAAATGGCGCCGGCCACGCTCAGGCGCTGCCTGCGAGAGCCTCTCGTGCCGCCAGATAATTCACCCCGAGCGCTTCGGCAACCGGCGGACAGGTGATCTCCCCGGCATGGACATTCAGTCCTGCGAGCAAATGCGGGTCGGCCAGCAGCGCTTGCCGAATGCCCTTGTCGGCCAGCGCCAGGACGAAGGGCAAGGTGGCATTGTTCAAGGCGAAGGTCGAGGTTCTCGCCACCGCGCCCGGCATGTTGGCGACACAGTAGTGCACGATGCCGTCGATAACGTAGGTGGGGTCGGCGTGGGTAGTCGGACGACTGGTTTCGAAACAACCACCCTGGTCGATCGACACGTCCACCAGCACCGAGCCGGGGCGGATCAGCTTCAGTTGCCCCCGCGAAACGAGGCGTGGCGTCGCCGCGCCGGGGATCAGCACGGCACCGACGATCAGGTCGGAGTCGGACAAGGCGGCCTCGATCGCTTCACCCGTCGAATAGACCGTCCGCACCCGGCCCCCGAAGCGGCTGTCGAGCCAGCGCAGCCGCTCCAGCGAACGGTTGATGACCGTCACCTGGGCGCCGATGCCAACCGCCGTCAGCGCCGCGTTGTAGCCGACCACGCCGCCGCCGAGTATCGTCACCCTGCCCGGCGGCACTCCGGGAACACCACCCAGCAGCACGCCCGATCCGCCCTTCGACTTTTCCAGATGCGCAGCACCGGCCTGGATCGACATCCGGCCGGCGACTTCGCTCATCGGCACGAGCAGCGGCAGGCCGCCGGCCGAATCGGTCACCGTTTCATAGGCGATGGCCGTCGCGCCCGAGGCCCGGAGCAACGCCGCCTGGCCCGGATCGGGCGCCAGGTGCAGGTAGGTTAAAAGCGCCTGGCCGGGCCGCAGCAGCGCACATTCCTGCGGTTGCGGCTCCTTGACCTTGACGACCAGTTCGGCGCGCACGAACACTTCGCCAGGCGTTGCCACCACCTCGGCCCCGGCACGGCGGTAGGCATCGTCCGACAAGCCGATGGCCGTGCCCGCATCCTGCTGGACGATGACCTGATGGCCGCGCCGCGCCAGTTCGCGCACGCTCGCGGGCGTCAGGCCGACGCGGTATTCATGGTTCTTGATTTCCCGGGGAACACCGATGCGCATCATTTTCTCCTCCTGCGTTCGCTGCAGCCAGCCTGTTCCGATTGGTAGCATCAACCTGTTGCGAGTAACCTAGCGGAAAATACCAGCGGAAAAAGCGCCAATCAAATGCCAGCACCCGCCGAACTCCTTCCCGAAGCACTCTACACCGCCTGCGACCCGGCAACGCTCGCCTTCGCTTCAACCGCCGAGTTGTCGGAACTCAACCCCGCCCTGATCCACCCGCGTGCCGTCGAAGCGTTGCATCTCGGCCTCGACATGCCGCAACGTGGCTACAACCTGTTCGTCCTTGGCGAGGCAGGCAGCGGGCGCCACGCCATCGTCACGCAACTGCTGGAACAGGAAAGCCAGCACGGCACCCCGCCGGCTGACTGGTGTTACGTCCTCGATTTCGCCGACCCGACGCGGGCACGCCTGCTCAAACTCCCGTGCGGTCGCGGCGCGCAGCTCTACCGCGACATGCAGGAATTCGTCGACGAAATCACCACCGCCATTGCCGCAGCTTTCGAGAGCGACGAATACCGCGAGCGCATCGAATCGCTGCAGGAAGACGAGAAGCATCGCGAAAATGCAGCTTTGCAGCAACTCGGCCAGGATTCGCAGCAGACGGGAATCGCCCTGCTGCGGACACCACACGGGTTCGTCTTCGCGCCGATGAAGGATGGCGAAGAAACGATGTCGCCGGAGGAGTTTGCCGCCCTGCCGGACGAGCGCAAGGACGAATACCAGACCACCATCCACGCCTGGCACGAAAAGCTGCACAAGCTGATGAACGAGTTTCCTCACTGGCGCCGGGAGGCACAAAAGGCGATCAAGGATATCGGCGCCGACGCCCTACGCCTGGCGGTCGGTCACATGATCGAAGACATCAAGGTCAACTACGCGGATCTGCCCGACGTCACCGCCTACCTCGACGCGGTCATGCAGGACATCCTCGCCAGCGGACAGTCGATTCACGAGTCCACCAAGACCGAAGACGACACGGAAACCACGCTCTACTCGAGCACCATCTCCGTCCACCGCTACCGCGTCAACCTGCTCGTAGAGAACCGCGCCAGCGGCGAACGCCCGATCATCTACGAGGACAATCCAAATCTGCAGAACCTGGTCGGGCGCATCGAACACCATGTTCATATGGGAACACTGGTCAGCAACTTCATGCTGATCAAGGCCGGCGCCTTGCACCGGGCCAACGGCGGCTTCCTCGTCCTCGACGCCCACAAGCTGCTGACCCAGTCCTATGCCTGGGACGGCCTCAAGCGCACGCTGCATTCGGGGCAGGTCCGCATCGAATCGCTGGCCGAACTGGTCGGCCTGAGCAGCACCGTGCAACTTGAGCCGGAACCGCTGCGGCTCGACCTGAAGGTGATCCTGATCGGCGAGCGGATGATCTATTACCTGCTCGCCGAACTCGACCCGGATTTCCTGTCGCTGTTCAAGATCAACGCCGATCTCGAAAACGAAATCACCCGCACGCCGGAAGGCACCACCCAGTATGCCCGCCTGATCGCCACGCTGGCCAGTCGCGACGGCCTGCGCCCGCTGGCCGCCCCGGCCGTCGCGCGCGTCATCGAACACGCCGCCCGCCTGGCCGGCAACGCCGAGAAACTGACGACGCAGACCCAGCCGCTGAGCGACCTGATCCGTGAGGCAAACTACGTAGCCGGCACGGCCGGCGCCGGCGTGATCGAGCGCGAGCACGTCGACAGTGCCCTGCACGCGCACCGTCATCGCAACGAACGTATCCAGGAGCGCTACCAGGAAGAAATCCTGCGCGGCCAGCTGCTGATCGCCACCGACGGCCTGCATGTCGGCCAGATCAACGGCCTCGCCGTCGCCATGCTCGGCGAAAGCACCTTCGCCCACCCGGTGCGCATCACGGCGACAGTCCGCATGGGCGAAGGCGAAATCATCGACATCGAGCGCGAAGTCGAACTCGGCGGCCCGATCCACTCCAAGGGCGTGCTGATCCTCTCGTCCTTCCTCGCCGCGCGCTTCGGCTGGGCCATGCCGCTGTCGCTGCGCGCCAGCCTCGTTTTCGAGCAATCCTACGGCGGCGTCGAGGGCGACAGCGCCTCACTGGCCGAACTGGCCGCCCTGCTCTCCGCCCTGTCCGCCATCCCGATCCGCCAGTCGCGGGCGGTCACCGGCTCGGTCAACCAGTTCGGCGTCGTCCAGCCGGTCGGCGGCATCAACGAGAAGATCGAGGGCTATTTCGAAATCTGCGCCGCGCGCGGCCTGACCGGCGAACAGGGCGTCATCATCCCGGCCGCCAATGTCTGTCACCTGATGCTGGAGCAGCCCGTCGTCGCCGCTGTCCGCGATGGCCGCTTCCACATCTGGGCCGTGCAGAATACCGATGAGGCGATGGAACTGCTGACCGGCCTGCCGGCCGGCGAGCCCGACGAGAAGGGCGAACTACCGGAAGGCACACTCAACTACCACATCGCCCTGCAACTGGCCGAACTGGCACAGATGCACCATGAAATGCTGCGCCCGGCCCGCGAACCGAAATCCCGCAAGAAGGCCAAACCGCATGGCTAGCAAGGTCCGCCGGGCTATGCGCTCCTGACTGCTGCCACATCGGGACAGCCCGCCGGATCGACCCATGCCCGAGTTCTTCTTTCCGCCCGAACTCGCCGAGCTCCTGCCCCAGGCGCTGCACGGGCATCCGGTCATCTGCGCCGTCGCGCCGCACCAGAGCATCAAGCACGCCATCGAGGCGCTCGGCATCCCGCACACCGAAATCGGGGCTGTTGCGGTCAACGGTCAAAAAAGGCCAATTTCCGGCCGCCTCGCGCCGGGCGACCGGGTCGAGGTCTTTCCTCCCGAACCACCTGCCCCGAGCGGCGGCGACCCGCCGCGCTTCATCGCCGATGCCCACCTCGGACGCCTCGCCCGCTACCTGCGCTTCGCCGGCATCGACACACTTTGGAAGAACGCCTGGGACGACGCTGAACTGGTCGCCATCGCCGCCCGTGAAGGCCGCATCGCGCTCACCTGTGACCGCGCCCTGCTGATGCACCGGACCCTGCCCGCCGGCTGTTATCTGCGCAGCTGGCAGCCCAGGACGCAACTCGCCGAAGTCGCGCGGCGTTACGCGCTCGCGCTATGCGGCCCGCAGGCCAGCCGTTGCCCGTCGCCAAGACCGAGATCGCCGCCGAACTGCTACCGCGCACCCTCGCCGCCTTCGAGCAGTTCTGGCGCTGCCCGGGATGCCGGCGCACCTACTGGCGCGGCTCGCACTGGCAGCGGATGCAGGCGGCCCTGGCCGCGGTAGACCGCGCGCGGCCGCCTATTTCATCTTCGAGCGCAGCCTGATCGTCTCGCCCGCCACCATGAAAGCGCCGCGCCCACGGTGATGCAGCGTGAGCGGATTCTTGATCGCCGGATCGATCCACGCCTTGACCACTTCGAGCACGAAGAAATTGTAGGAATCGACCAGTTGCCTGTCGGCAACGCGACATTCGAGACTGGCGTAGCATTCGGCGATCAGCGGCGCACCGACCAACGCTGCCGGCACCGGTGTCAGCCCGCAGGCAGCGAACTTGTCTACGTCGCGACCGCTGCTGTTGCCGCAGGCCACAACCTGCTTCGCCAGATCGGCCGTCGGAATATTGAGCACGCATTCGCCCGTCGCCACCAGGGCCGCAAAGCTGAAGTCGCGCCCACTGACGACGCAGCCGACCAGCGGCGGCTCGAATTCCAGCATCGTGTGCCACGACATGGTCATGATGTTGGCCCGGCCATCCTGCGCCGTGGTCAGCAACACCACCGGCCCCGGTTCGAGCAGCCGATAGACCCCGGGCAACGGGAGCAAACGCTTGGCCATTCAGACACCTCCTTCAGCCGCTCAAGTTTAAGGCTTGGGGGTAGCCGATGGATACCGGCGATCGCGAATCGCGCCTGCACTAAACCGGTGCCGCAAGCTCTCGAAACTGGTGCGCCAGACGCCCGGCAATGAACGAGCCGCCAGAACTACACGCGGATCGCCGGATGGGCAGCGCCCCCCGCTAGGCAAGCGTATCTGGCTGGCAGATCGCCCGGCAGACGCCAGCCGAACAGGAGCTCTTCCGCATCGGCCAGCGAAGCGCCCGAGGCCAGGACGTACTCGGACAGACTGGCGAAGGCGGCCAGTTGCATCCAGAACAGCGTTTCTTCGTTTACCCCGTTCGCCATCGCAGTTCTCCCGAGCGCTGAACGAAACCCGCCGAAACACGATTCCCGGCTTCTGGCTTGCCGTCACCAGATGCAGGTTGAGAAAACCGCCGTTGTGAAATGTTCATGACGCCCCTCTCTTTCATGCCACATGCAGGAAATTCAAAAACCAGCAAAGTCGACTATTCCTAGCAATAATTGGCCCAGCACCGAGGTTGATCAAGCCAATCCTGTCACGCATCCTGATGCCATTGCGCTCGGATTTGTCGTGCCTGCTTGGCCAGCACATGGCGCAAAGTTGAAACTGGATTTCACATGCTCCGGCGTTTCCTCAAGCAGGTCTCAATAACCGCGTGCCACCTTGGCGAATCGCGAGCTAAACTCCGATCTGTCGAAATGCAAACGAAATAGGGAAGATTGCATGCTTGATAAATTGCGCGGCTTGACTCGGATCGGCGGGGCGAAAATGGGCCATCTACTGGCGGACCCTCGCGAACTGCGTCGCGTCATCGATGAAATCCCGGGCGACAACGCGTTCAAGGCACTCGACCAGATTGTCGGCTGGCTGGAGTCCTTGCAGGTGGTTCCGGATTTCCCTGAAGACCGCCTGTATGAGGCAGTCAGCCGGCTGCATACTGCGGCCCAGCCCCATCTCAAGCGCCTGGCCAGGGATTATCTGCATTCGCCGCGTCTCTCCCGTTCCGAAGAAAAGTGTCTGTGGACCATCATCCACGGGTTCTGGAGCATGTTGGCAGTCAGCTACGAACGCTGTCTCCCGGCGGTCAGCCAGAAGACGCGAGTCGGCGAGCAGGTCAGGCAAGTGCTGCCGTCCTTGAGTGCGCGCCTGATTGCGGCGCTTGGCAGCGTCCTGAAGTGGGAGCAATTCCATTATGTGGTATCGACTGGCAGCCTCTGGCAGCGTCTCGGGACTGCCCTGCTCTTGGCCGAGCGGGCCGGGCGGACAGCCAAGTTGCGCGAAAACGCTTCCGGAGAGAGCAGTCCGCAACTGGAATTCGTCAGGGTCGTCGCCTTTCAGGCGGCTTCCATGGACAGCCTGCTGCCGCTCGAAATTGAACTGGCCGAACGGCTGATCGCCCATTTCTCGCCTGAGTTCGTCTTTTCTGCCGAGGTCAAGCGGGACAGCGTTTACTGGGTCGATCTGGCGCTTGCCGAGCCGCCGACGCGCCTCGCCCGCAGGCCACCGCAGGCCTTGGCGACACAGCGCTTTTTCAAGCCGGGCACGGCCCACGCCAGTATCCTGAAACTTATTCATGATCTTGAGCGCGGACACGATGCGCCGGGCGAGATCATTCTCGGTGAACAATATGATGCGCGGGCGCTGCTTCCTGTGCTGCGCCATCTTGCTACCCACCTCGCGTCGGTGCCGCCGCAACGGCGCAATGGCCGTCACAGCGTCAAGCAGCGGGTTCTGGTTGTGCACGGTCTGGACTATGCCCGCATGGTGTACTCCGGACATTTTTCGGGGCAAGGCATCAACCTGCCGATGGAAAGCTGGGTTGTCGAGAATGTCAGCCGTGGCGGTTTCGGCGCGGTGCTCAACAACATTCCCGGCGAGTGGCTCAAGGTTGGCGCACTGATCACCATGCAGCCAGAGGGCGGCGCCACCTGGCAGCTCGGTATCGTTCGCCGCTATCATCGACGGGGCGACTCCGAGGCGCAGACCGGCATCGAAATGCTGGCTCTGCAGGGAACGCCGGTCGAACTCAAGACGCGCACGATGTCTACCTACGCGACAGTCGCCGGCATCCCGGCGCTCATGATTCGCGAGGGCAACACCGCCGGTGAGGTACGCGTCCTGATGCCGCTCGGATCGTTCAGTCCGAGCGAAGCGCTGGAGTACGAAGAGGACGGCCAGCGCCTGCTGTTGAGTCCAGTCGCCATTGTCGAACAGGCAGCGGACTACGAACTGGCTCGTTACCGCCGGGGTACTCGCGGATGAATTCCAATCTAAGGAGGCCGTTTTGATGGCAGACCATCACCGGATGCCGCATATAAATTGGTAGTGTAAATCCCTCTACAAAGCCGACAGAGCCGGCCCCGGAAATTCGGACAGAGGGATAAGTGATAGCCTTGCCCCACAACGGTCGCGTAGCGGCCAAGAAATGGAGCAAGAGCATGACGAGAAGGAAGCGGCGGAATCACTCGCCTGGATTCAAGGCGCAAGTGGCGATCGCGGCGCTCAAGGGCGACAAGACGCTGGCCGAATAGGCGCAGCAATTCGACATTCACCCGAATCAAATTACCGACTGGAAGACGCAATTGATGGAACGTTCGGCGCAGGTCTTCGGGAATACCGGGGCCAAAGCCATCGAGCCGGATATCAAGACCATGCAAGCCAAGATCGGGCAGCTGACGCTGGAGAACGATTTTTTAGAAAGCGCGCTCACCAAGGCGGGCCTGCTGAGCGCAAGAAAACGATCGACCGCAACCACGACCTGCCGGTTCTCCGGCAATGCAAAATCCTTCAGGTTGCCCGCTCGACGGCGTACTACACGCCCGAGCCGGCCTCGCCGGCAGATCTGGCACTGATGCGCCGGATCGACGAACTACACTTGGAGTATCCCTTTGCCGGCAGCCGGATGCTGCGCGACATGCTCAGACGGGAAGGCCATGTGATTGGTCGCAAGCACGTCAGCACGCTGATGAAGAAGATGGGTGTCGAGGCGCTGTACCGGAAGCCCAATACCAGCCGGCGCCATGCTGCCCATCCCGTCTATCCATACCTGCTCAGGAATTTTAAGATCGACCGGCCCAACCAGGTCTGGGCCACGGATATCACCTACATTCCGATGCGCCGTGGCTTCGTCTATCTCGTGGCGATCGTCGATTGGACCAGCCGCCGCGTGTTCGCCTGGCGGCTCTCCAATACGCTAACCACGGATTTCTGCGTCGATGCGCTTCAGGAAGCCATCACCCGCTACGGCAAGCCGGAAATCTTCAACACCGATCAGGGTAGTCAGTTCACCAGCCTGGAATTCACGCAGGTGCTCAAGGACAACCAGATCGCGATCAGCATGGATGGCAAGGGCTGCTGGCGTGACAACGTCTTCGTCGAGCGCCTGTGGAAGAGCGTGAAGTACGAGGAGGTTTATCTGAAAGCCTACGACTCGGTCTCGGCCGCCAAGGCCAGTCTGGGGATCTATTTCAACTTCTACAACACCCACCGGCCTCACCAGTCGCTTGACGGCCAGACGCCCGATACGATCTACTTCGCCGGCTTGCCGCAGGGAAAACTTGCGGCATGACCACCGCGTTATCCACCGCGTCGCCAGCCTACGGTCCAGACCGACCTTCGGCTGCCGCCACCGTGGATAACACTACCAAGCAGGGCTCCACTTATCACCGTGGAAATTCTGTCCAGACAAATGGGGCCGGCTCTTCCGCTCGCGCACCCCATAAACAAAAATGCCTCGCAAATTTCACGAGGCATTTTTAGCCAACCGACCTGACAGAACGTTTTTACACAGTCTGCTCGGGCCGGTTCGCGATGCCCCCGCCAGCCGGGGGCTTTTTTATGCCTGGAAATTGCCGCCTGTTGCGGTCGACCGGCAAAAAAGGGCAAAAATCACCCTCGGAAAATCAACGAAGACGTTCCAGCCGGCCATTCGTAACACGAACGCGTTCACCGGCCCATACCGGTGGCTGGGCATCCTGCTCGATATTGGCATTCGTGCCGTCATCGAATCGCACATTGACGACCCACACCGTCGTCGTGCCGCTGGTCAGGCGATTCCCCGCCACCGCCCCGCCGGCGGCGCCACCCACCGTGGCGAGCGTGCGCCCCCGGCCCTGTCCAACCTGGTTGCCGAGCACACCACCGACGACCGCGCCGCCGACCGTACCGACTGTGGAACCGGAAGTCGGCACAGCCTGAGTACGAACGGATTCAACGGTGCCAACCCGGCCTTCGAACTGGGCTGCGGGGCTGCCGGTCTGTGCCTGCACGGTTGCGGCCAGCGGCACTGCCAGGCTCACGCCGAGCACCAGCGCACGAATCAGGTTTGCGGTTTTCATCGTTCCATTCTCCAGTCAAAGTGGATTTACATGCAATCGGGTTACAGCGCGATATTCTATCTTGCTGACCGCCAGTTTCCGTAAAATTCCGCCAACAGAAGTCAGCCAACCCGGCAACACCCCTCCTGGTTCCAAGCGCATGTTCCGCAAATTCCGCATCCTGATCCTGCTGCTGATCCTCGCCACCGTCGCCCTCGGCGCCTGGCGGGCGAACAGCCGGTTGACGGCCTGGGAACACACGGTTCACGTCGCCATCTACCCGATTGCCGGCGACGATTCGCCGGTGACCGCCCGCTTCATCGGCGAACTGGGCGGTGACAGCTTTACCGACATCGCGCAATGGTTGCAGGAGCAAAGCGATCGCTACGGACGTTCGGTATTGCAACCGGTCGCCATTCGGGTCGCGCCGGTGGTTGACGCGAGACCACCGGCACCGCCCGGCAACCCGAGTGCGCTCGACGCCGTCCTGTGGAGCCTGCAGTTGCGCTGGTGGGCATCGCGGAACGATCAGATCGCCGGCCCGAAGCCGCAGGTCCGCCTGTTCGTGCTCTTCCACGACCCCGAGCGCACGAACGCGCTGCCGCACTCGACCGGCTTGAGCAAGGGCCAGATCGGCGTCATCCACGCATTCGCCAGCCGGCTGCAACGGCGGCAGAACGCCGTGGTCATCGCCCACGAACTGCTGCATACCTTCGGTGCCAGCGACAAATACAACCTCGCCACCTTGCAACCGATCTACCCGGCCGGCTATGCCGAACCGGACAAGAATCCCCGCCTGCCGCAAAGCAGGACGGAAATCATGGGTGGCCGCACGCCGGTCGACGAGCAGCGGGCCGAAATTCCCGCCAGCCTGGCCGACACCGTCATCGGCGCCGAAACCGCGAGGGAAATCGGCCTGTTGCGGTCGACGCCGTAAAACGGGCAAATTTCAGAATGTCTCAGGGCCGACTCGCCCAGGAAGGCATAAGATTGGCGCCATGCACATTCTCCCGGTTTCCCTGCCGCTCAGGCGCAACATGACCCTTTCGCCACTTGCCAGCTTCCGCCGCCTGATGATGGCGAGCGCTGTGCTGCTGGTCGTGGCCGCCCTGCTTTCGCCGCTGGCACATGCCCAGGTGTTTTCCAGCGAGGTCCAGCGCTTTCGCGCGGTCACCGTCACCGAAGGACTGGAATCCCCTTGGGGTCTGGCCTTTTTGCCGGACGGACGGATGCTGGTGACCGAGCGCCCCGGACGGCTAAGACTGGTTGCTGCGGATGGCCGGCTCGACCCCAAGCCCGTCGACGGCCTGCCGCCGGTCGCGGCGATCAATCAGGGCGGCCTGCTCGATGTCGCGCTGCATCCGGACTTCGCGAAGAATGGCTGGATTTATCTTTCCTATGCCGCCGAAGGCGCCGGCGGCTACGGCACCGAAGTGCTGCGCGGCCGGCTTGATGGCCATGCGCTGCGTGACGTGCAGGTGATCTTCCGCATGCAGCCCAAATCGAAACCCGGCCACCATTTCGGTTCACGCCTCGTGTTCGACCGCCAGGGCTACCTTTACATCACGCTGGGCGACCGTGGCGAGATGGAACGGGCGCAACGCCTCGACGACCATGCCGGGTCGGTCATCCGCCTGCACGACGACGGCCGCGTGCCGGCCGACAATCCCTTCGTCGGCAAGCCGGGCGCCAAGCCAGAGAAATTCACCCTCGGCAACCGCAATATCCAGGGCGCCGCGCTGCATCCGCAGACCGGCGAGGTTTGGGCACACGAGCACGGGCCGCAGGGCGGCGACGAGATCAACATCATCCGCGCCGGCGTGAATTACGGCTGGCCGGTCATCACCTACGGCCGCAACTACGTCACCGGCAACAAAATTGGCGAAGGCACCACCAAACCCGGCATGGCGCAGCCGCTGTTGTACTGGACGCCGTCGATCGCGCCCTCGGGCATGGCGTTCTACACCGGCAACCGCTTTGCGCAATGGCGCGACAACCTGTTCGTCGGTGCGCTGGCCGGCCAGATGCTGGTCAGGCTGCAACTGGACGGCGAGCGCATCGTCAAGCAGGAACGCCTGCTGGAAAACGCGCTCGGGCGCATCCGCGACGTGCGCAACGGCCCGGACGGACTGCTCTATCTGCTGATCGACAGCAGCCAGGGGCGGATCGTCCGGCTCGAACCGCTCTGAGGCGACCAGCCGAATTACCCATGCATATCAAGGGGTTGATTTTCCGGAGCAGGTCGGCGATAGTTCATCCTCGTTCCAAAACCACGAAACCCATATCCGCATGAACGCTGCCCGTATCGTCCGCCCCGCCGCTGCCCGCGCAGTGTCGCCGGTCGTCGTACGCGTAGTCGTAAGCGTCGTAGTTACGCACGCGCCGTCGCGGATCGGGTAAGCAGAAACAGCACAGAATTCCCCAACCCCCGCCGGCGCAAACCGGCGGGGGTTTTGTTTTGGAGCCCGCCGGTTGCGCCACCAACCGAAAGGAAATCTCCATGACCGAAACCCTCACCGGCGCCCAGATCACCGTGCGCCTGCTCGAACGCCAGGGCATCCGCACCGTCGCCGGCATTCCGGGCGGCGCCATCCTGCCCATTTATGATGCCCTGGGGCAGTCGACCGCCATCCACCACGTGCTGGCCCGCCACGAACAGGGTGCCGGCTTCATGGCCCAGGGCATGGCGCGGGTCAGCGGCCAGCCAGCCGTCTGCCTCGCCTCCTCCGGCCCCGGCGCGACCAACCTGCTGACTGCCATCGCCGACGCCAAGCTCGATTCGATCCCGCTGGTCGCCATCACTGGCCAGGTGCCGCGCGCCATGATCGGCACCGATGCCTTTCAGGAGGTCGATACCTACGGGCTGACGATCCCGATCACCAAGCACAATTTCCTGGTCTCGTCGGCCGAGGAACTGCTGGAAGTGATTCCGTGCGCCTTCCGGATCGCCGCGTCCGGCCGCCCCGGCCCGGTGCTGGTCGACATCCCAAAGGACGTGCAGACGCAGGCCATCGAGATCGCGGAGTGGCCGGAACCCGGCCGTGCCCTGCCCGCTCCCGCCGCCGATGCCGCGCTGATCGAACAAGCGGCGGCGATGATCAACGCCGCGCAGCGGCCGATCCTATATCTCGGCGGCGGCGTGGTGCACTCCGGCGCGGCGCCTGCTGCGGTCGACCTCGCGGAAAAGGCCAATTTGCCGACGGTGATGACCCTGATGGCGCTCGGCGCGATGCCGGTCGATCACCCGCTGTCGCTTGGCATGCTGGGCA
>Ga0209310_1001267_pt1 | contig 19958 bp, 21 predicted proteins | sample AD_UKC030_MetaG_FD_184415 | JGI IMG/M metagenome (GOLD analysis project Ga0209310, IMG submission 184415) | Active sludge microbial communities of municipal wastewater-treating anaerobic digesters from USA - AD_UKC030_MetaG (SPAdes) (version 2) | ecosystem: Engineered > Bioreactor > Anaerobic >...
TGCAAACCTTCCTGAACAATAGGGACAGCCACGACCTGCGTTTCTGTCCGCAACCCACGATTGCCACTCGTGTCCTTTCTCACATTGCCACCAGACTTTCTTGTTCGAGCCACAAGTTACATCGTTAGGGGTTAAGGTGCCATTCTTTGTTGGGTGCCATTGCGCTGATAGTGTTGGGTTTAGTTGCGCAAGTGAATTCATCTTTGTTACACGTTTATTTGCACAATAGGGACACCCGCGTCCCTCGCTTCGACTCTTAACTACACTTTCCACTATGGCCTGCCACTCGTGTCCTTTCTCGCATTGCCACCAGACCTTCTTGCCTGACCCAGGAGCAACATCATGGGGAGTAAGGGGATTGTTTTTCGTGACGTGCCACTGTGCAGCTAATTCTGGATGTTTTTTAGCCAGGCAAGTTTCTTTAGTCACGACACGGCCACTGCAATATGGGCAGCCTATTCCTGTATTTCTGCTGCCAATAACAGCTTGCCACTCGTGTCCTTTCTTGCAGAACCACCACACCTTGCGATTTGATCCAGGAGCGATGTCTTGAGGAGTAAGTTCGCCGTTTTTTGTTGGATGCCATTCCTTTGAGAGTGTTGGATTGAAAACCTGAAGGTTATTCCTCTGCGTAGTTCTGCTCATTAGGCGCTCTAATTTTCGAAGTTATTTTAATACATTACTAGCATAATTGGCATTTGAAATCCAGGAAGCGATAAAATCATCCATTCTTATACTTTCGGAAATGACTTTTAAAATTGACATACCAAACTATATACTTTGGTAGTGTCAACAATCTTTCGCACTTTTTGTTTTAGTAATCCCTCAATCCGGGCGGTAAACCAAACGCTCGGGAAGTCTTCATAACTCCTGAAACTTCTGCCCATGGCACAAAATCAATATCATATTTCGTAAAGAGGTTGATTGGAGTTAACGAGGCTCTGTTAAATAAGCCGCATGATATTTATACTAACAAATATGCAAGATTATACTGATCTAACACCGGAAGAAGTGCTCTGACAGCATCAGCTTCGTTAATTGCTAAACGGGTGAATTCAGCCACACGTTCGAGTTCGGCTTTTATTAATTGTTTTTCGTACGGGCTGCCTTCTTCAATTTCCGGCGGAATCGTAACAAAAAAGTCATATATTTCTGCATAATCTTTCCCTAATGACCGACGTAAGATTCTTCCTCGCCTTTGAATGAACTGTCTCGGATTTCTACCACTCGCTAAAATATATGCCTTTCGGCACGCAGGAACATCAATACCTTCATCTAAGCATTTCATGGCTACTAGAGCATCGACGATTCCAAGTCTAAAATGGTCTAGTAGCTGTATTCTTTCTTCACGACTTTCCCTTGATGTAAAATGAGAACATTTCCATCCATTTTTATATAGGACTTGTGTAACTGCCTCTACTTGCCGAATAATATCGCCGGACTCTCTATCTTCACTATTACCATCACCACAGTAAAAAAGAGTAAATGGGGTGGGTTTTTCCTTTTTGAGTAATGATTCTAGTTCTAAAAGTTTGTTTTGCGCACGTCCTAATAATCTTGCTCGACGAAACAGGAGCATATTTAACATTTCATCACCTGATTGATGGGAAGATTCACCATTTCTCATTGCTGCTAGACGTGATATTTGCTCACTCAATTGACGGTACTCCTCTGCTTCATCCTCTGTTAAATTTATTGGGACAATATAGTATTTATAAGGTGTTAATACACCATCTTTGAGAGCTTGTTCCAAGCCATATGAATCTATTACGTTACCATAATAATCAGTAAGACGATTGTTTGCTTCCTTATTAATATAGTGTTCCGGCGTCGCGGATAAACCCAATCTTAACTTAGCTTGTTGTGGCAATGATGTTGCTAAGTTTTGTGTTCCATGATGATGACATTCATCAGCAATAAATAATAAATGATCACCCGGTATTTGTTTCAGAAGGCCTTGAAAAATATCAGACTGAAGAGTTCTATTAACAACTACTATACATGCAAAGTTTATTGATCCTGTTTGATAGAGTGTAATATATTCGGATAATGAAGAACTCCATTGATTTGTGTTTTCATAACATTGAATAGGTCTTATATTAAAATCTTTTAATATACTAACCCACTGATCTGCTAGATTCTGATAGGGTACCGCTATAATAAGAAATAATTTTTTAAACGCATCATATATTCGAATTGCACCATATATTGCCGTTATTGTTTTTCCTGATCCAGTAGCATGGGCAAATATACCCCTCCATTCTGCCGACTTCCATATGTTTAGAGCTTTTTGTTGATGAGCTCTTATTACAAATTCTTCACCATTAAATACTTCCGGTATTCGTGGATACTCATCCTTTTCGTCAATATCTTTGTCAATATCCTGATATTTATTCCACAGCTCTAATTCGATATGGGGTGATATGATCTTTGGTCCACGTTTCGCAATTGATATTAGTTTTTCCTTTGCGGCTTCCGGAAAATTCAAAACGAGGGTATTAGGCGATTTATTTTCCCATAACCTTTCGAAACCGACAACATAAGGCATAAAATGATCCTGGAATTCGTTCCGCCAACATTGAAAAACATTTATCGACTCAAAATTAAAATCTGGCAAGAGTGCACTCGCTGTTTCATTCGCAGCCCCTTGAAATACGACTTTATCACCTTCAGCATCTGTAAGAATTCCAATTTTTTCGTGATACATTCCCTTTTTTCGAAAAGCGATTCTAATATTTAGCTTACCGGATGCAACTAACCAAGACAGAATCTCTATGCGTCGATAAAATATAGGATCATCTGTGCTCTCAATCGTATGAATAATATGGCGTCCATATTTTTCCGCTAGATCACGCAGTTCATATCCCTCTTTAATCGCCTGTTCGTCTTCGGCATCAAGTGCACCACCAATTATTAATCTCATTTCTCCGTTATTATCAATAAAGGTAGACAGCCCTTGTGCTGCATATGATAGCATGCTAGCCGAGAAAAAACCTACTGCACGATCATACTTCACGGCAACACTTAATGCAGGAATATAAAAGTCTTTCAGAATATTATCTGACTCAGATCTATACACGGCTTTGAGATTTAATTCTCTAAGCATTTTAGAATGACACATCGCGGCTTGCATCCTCAGAGTTGCGAGGAGCATCTAAAAATTTATTTTTAGATAAAGCAGCTAGGATTGCCCTGTCACCATTTAAGTCCTCCGGTTTTTCATTTAGCCATCCGTCAATGATTTCAAAACCTCCATGCGCATATCTCTCAAATATATCTATCATCTTCTCTTCATTTTCATCTCTAAGGATTTCGGAATCTTTGCTACTTGCTAATGAGACAAGATATAAAAGATCTATTGCTTGCTGACTATTTGAGAATACCCTTCCATCAACAATTTCAAAAGATTTCCCAGCAAGTTCAGCTTGGCGTTCAAATTCAAAACCAAGCACCGCAGCAAAACATAGTAGATCACGCATTGTCGGAAATATTGATCTTCCAGCAACTGAATGATTTGATTGTGTCAATTTCTCTATTAAGCCTCTATATTTCTCACTTGCTCGGAAAGTACGCATTATTATTTAATCCTTTCAATGCTTGTCATGTTTTTCGGACGATTATAAAGTGTGCTAACATATTCCCGTCCGTAAAGTGTTCTCTTCAGTTCTTCCTTTTTTCCTTTCCCTTCTTTATTTTCTGAGATTAATAGATACTCGGAACCTATATAAGGTTCCAAAGTTGACAGTACATTAACTCCGCCTTGGCTACTAGAAAGAAGCAAGACAACCTGCTCGGATAGCATAGGAACATATTTAACCGTGCTTTCTTGATAACTCGTATCAAGTTGCCCAAGCGGAGCATCAAGTACCAAAGGTGCAACTGTTCCTGGCTTGAGAATTTGATTCTCGTCATTAATTCTTGATGCAGCATACTTGACAAGTGAGGCAATAAAAACAAGACTCAATAATTGGTTCTCTCCTCCACTTTTGGGACTTGGACGATTGTCAGCAAACGTAAGTTCAAGTGTAAAATCTTCATTAAGATTACATTTATAAGATTTATGTGCTACTTTATCAAGAATATCGTTTATTTCACCTTGAAGTGTCTCTCTTGCTTTTTCTTCATATTGCCTGAGTATGCCCTTGAGTGATTCTACTGATTTCATGATGAGGTTTCTTTTCTTTACTAATTGTTTTGCTTTTTCGTCTTTTTCACTAGCCTTATTAAGGTTATCCTCCAGTTCTTTGATCCTTAACTCCAGTTCATATATTCTTGCTTTGACTACTCCGATTTTTTGATTTTCCTTTGTGATTTTATCATCGAGGCGTCTTCTGGCACGCTCTAGCTCTGCTATTTCTGTAATTGGAACATTATCTAATTTTTTACCAAGTTCGGCGATTTCTTGTTCAAGTTTTGATATGAGTTCAACAAGTCTTTTGCACTTTTTCTTAATTTCTCCCAGTAGCGCAATAGATTCAGGATATCGTTCCCCAAAATCTGATACACGCGCTCTCGCGCGGACAATTCTACCCATCATTTCCGCGTTTGATGCATTTCTCAGTAAATCGGCAACTGCTTTCCATTCGGCTGATTGAGGTTTAAGGCATCTTGTACAAATACAGGTCTCATCTTTTAAAAGCCCGCTAACGAATTCTTCATTATATGGGCTTGGAATTCTTCCTTTTAGGCTCGCTTCATCTATAAAATCAAGTGTTTGGCTGGATAATCTACGACTAACAACATGTATTGCTTTTTGACCTATCCATTTAATTATTTCTTGTATTGTTTCTTTCCTTTGAATTCTGGCCTGATCTAATCTATTTTCTTTCTCCTGACGCGCTTCTTGAATCTGCCTTGATCCTTCCATTGTACGAAGTTGTTCGATTATTAAATCTCGCTGGGCTCTAAATATGGCTATGTCATCCTCAATGTCTGATTTAGTTTTCCTTGTTGACTCCAATTCTGCGCTTGCATCACTCAGATTCTTTTCAATTTCCTTTATATTATCATCTCCAGATATTCTTCCAATATCTTTGTCTATTTGCTTTGATATTACCATTAAGTCATCAATGGCAGTATCTGCGATTTCGCATCCCAAAATGTTTCGAATTGCTTTGCCAATTTCTTTATAGCTTGTGGCTGATGAGAATGCCTCGGCGGCTTCACCATCAAAAAAGAAATACTTGGCCATTTCGGCTGGTACCACGGATTCAATAAACGTCACTGGTGCATCAATTGCTTTAAGCGTTCCCGCTTGAATTTTGAAGGCATTAAGTGTTGTTTTATCTTTCGTTGTTTTACGATTATCAAAAACACGACACACTAAATAGCGAGATCTATTGAACTCAAATTCAACATCAACAGAAGCAAAATAAACGCCTTCATCTTCAGCCTCAAAATTTAATATCTTTTCTGGATTTTCGAATTTTTTTGTCACTTGATTGAATAAAGCCCATAATACCGCATTCAAGATCGTAGTCTTTCCAAATCCGTTTTCTGCATGTATCAGAGTAACATTTTTACCCTTCTCCATGCAAAATTCAATTTCTTGTTCTCCATAAAACTGCCTATAATTTTTTAATTTTATTTTAAATATTTTCATTTTAATTCCTTTGCAACGAACTTTTCCACGAAATCTTTTATGTCACTCTGGCGGGCACTATTTTTATTCTTATGTTCATTTGCATAACGTCGCTCAATATCCATTACCTCTTTTAAAAACTTCTCTATTATATCTGCCTTCAAATCATTCATTTTATATCTCCATTATATCGCTTTTATGATAATGGTAACCTTCATCAAGGCAACAATTAAATTAGTTTTAAGAACAAACAGGATCAGGTCTTGAAGTAAGAGTTCTATGAACCTGCCCCACATTTATAAATTAGCGCCATTTTATAACTTTAAATACATATTGCAACAAACAATTTAAGCTTTAGATTGCTTATAAAAAAATTCATTCCGTCAATGCTTAAGATTATAATCTATTTGATCAATGATAAATTAAATACATACGGAACGTACAACCTCTCCCTTGCCCTGGTCACGGCTACATATACCAGGTTTCTTATCTGCTCATTGCTCCACCGTTCAGTGTTGAACCAGTCAAGTCCTATAACAAAAACGCAGGCGTAGTCGAACCCCTTCACGCTGTGGATGGTGGAGATCGCCACATTCTGTGTAGTTACATCGTAGGACCTTTTGGCTTGGTAATCGCCAGCGATCCAGTTGGAACAGATTCCGTGTTCATCCAGAGCTTTCATTATAAGATCGGGAAGATGGATGCCGGGCATATGTTCCGGTGATTTCTGCGTGTAGATCACGGCAATTTCGGAAAGAGGATAGCCTTCTTCACGGTGCAGGCAATCGATTTTCTTTGCCATGTAGTCGATCATATTATTCAGATCAGAAAACTGTTTCACTTCCGGATCGGGACCTGTGGTTGTCAGAAATTCCTGGAAAAGTTCCATCTGCGGGGTCTGCGCTTGAGTTTTTTCTTCCTTTCGGCTCAGAAATTGGTTTGCATAGGCGGTGATATTTCCAGTGCTGCGATAAACCCAGGACAGCTTGTGAACCCGGCCACGCGCCTGGATTCCAAGGTCTTTCCACGTTTGTGTCCGGTGGTAGATGTTCTGATTGTCGTCAAGGGCAATGGCCAGGTGGTTGGTCGCGGGGTTCAGTAGTGAGACGACAATGCGATACATGTCGTCGGAGAAGTCCTGGCCTTCGTCCACCAGAATGGCGTCATACTTTTCCGGAAAGTCTTTGGCTTTCTTAAGTGCCTCTTCTATGACAAGGTCGTAGTAGGCTGCTTCTTCCTTTTCCCATGCGACGGGTTCGCCCAGGATTTTCGAGCACAATTCAAAGAAATGAAGCACTTCCACACCGTTTTTGCCCAGGGGCACTTTCTTTTCCGCCAATAGCCGTTTGATGAAATTGACCAGCGTGATATTGTAGCAGACAAACAGGATATGTTTTACAGAAGAGTTTTGCTGCATCAGTAGAGCTGCCCGATGAACCAGAACAAGTGTCTTGCCGGAACCCGACGGGCCGGTGATGATGCGGTGACCGCCGTCGATTTTGCGGGCAATGGCTTCCTGGTTGTGATCCAGCATTTTGATTCTACTTTGCTGCTTTTCGTGCTGCGCTGAAGGATTACGGTCGGGTAATTCAATCCGGACCACGGGGAAGATCAACTGGCGGAGGTGATTGAGCTCATCCGGTGTCAGGTTAAAGTGAAAGGCTGTGGAGTATTTCAGTTGTAGGGCTTTCAGGAAGGTCTGGCCGGATGGGTCACGGCTGATGTCCGATTGCGGGTGCAAGTCATCCCAGAAAAAGATTCTGTCCGCGTCAATGACCTGATCGAGGGCTTTACTGAGGTATTCATATTTATTGATGTTGGGAAAAACGACGCCTTCATGGATGGGGATTTTCGGGTTCCCGGCATGATGCGGCTCTCTGGAGACCAGGCGACGGTCAGCCTTAATCTTGTCCATTAGGCTGTGGCAGTAGGTTTTTGCCTGCCGTAAAGGGCTTTCTCTTTCTTCATTGCGGCCGTTGATGGTTAATGTGAAATGTTGAGGATTGGCTTCCTGGATCTGATCGAGCACCCAGTCTTTAACCTCGAAGATAATGAGGCCGGTGTCTTTGCAAAACAGGATAAAATCAGGTTCATGGCCGTTGATGTCCGGAAGATACCACACGAGGTATTTGCTGTCCGGTTTGGCCACTGCCTTCAGAAATCCGTAGAAATGGCGTTCGCCATCAGTGCAGAAGCCTTCCACATCATCAGGGATCATAACAGCCATTCAGCATTCTCCCGATGCTTCGACAAGCGCAGCATTAAAATAATTATGAATTGCCAATGTTTACGAAAGCTTACAACTTCACGCGCCAAACCCCATCAGGCTGAGCATGCCCAGTTCTTCTTTGCAAGCCTGGCAGAGATTCTGTTCGTCAAACTCGTCGAATGACGTTTCCTGGAGCTCGCCTAAAATCTCCGCCGCATTCTTCATGTCATTTTCCTGGATGGGTTGTCCGCAGTTGCTGCATGTTTTCATACACCTATCCTTTTGATAATTCAAGGGTTCATCAAATTATTTTTGCCGGGCAGTCCATTTATTCCCTGTGGGCGAAGCATCAATCAAGCATTCTCTTAAATCCAAAGTCCTCATTTGGCATTAAGATTATGTCCCTCATCCTGAAAATTCAATCGCTAAACGACAACCGTAAGTCGCATTATACGAAATTTTGGTATTATCTGCTTAAAAAACGTTACAAAAAAAGAGACCGTTTAACGAGTATATTAAAAATACAGGAGATATTTTGGTTCGATCCCAACAAAAAAAGTCAGCACAGACTCCTCCCGGAAACCCATGCTGACCATAATTGTCCTTCTCAATTTACTTTCTTACTTCACCATCTCCAATATCATTCCGCCCACCTTCTGCAGCTTATACCCGCTGTCCGCCGGCAATTCCGGATACTGTGCCGCCTTGGTATAGACATTAATAACATGAAACATTGTCCGGCCAAATTCCAGCGGCATTGCCCATTCCACAGCCTCTTTTTCTTCCTTGTTTAACTGAAACTGGTTATTGAAACTATTGATGGTCATCTCCGGATGCTCGACTTTGCTTTCAATGGACAATCTGAACTGATCCTTCTTCTTGGCCAGTTCTCTGGATACATCAGTCAAGACTCCCGGGAGTTCACTCAGGATTTTACCCGATATGTGACGATAGGAAGCACTCACTTCCGTCTTGGAAATCATTCCGTTGGTGCAGACCAGCCGTAATACAAACGCCGCTATGGACAATGAGGCCAGTCCCACTTCCGAATTAGATACGGATATACCGGGTGTCATCCTTTCCCCGTTGATTGTAAAACTCTGACGCCCATCCGGAATGTTGATCATCATAAACTCATCATCAATCGAACTCTGCACCCTGGTGTCAAGGGGATAATCCATCGACTTCAGCTTGTCCAGCACCTCAATATTGTCCGTGGGGATGTATCTCGGCGTGAAGATGGCCCTTACATCGTCCCCATTAAAACGGAAGAACAGCTCCTCGTTCCTTTCATACGCCAGCCAGTGGTTGAGATTCAATCTCTGGATGTCCGGCGGACACTTTTTGAGGTAATGAAACGGGATTCCCAGCCTGTTGGAGATGGACATCTGCGCTATGGGTTTCAATCTGTGGGTCTCGTTGCTGATGGAGATTGTTTCCAGGCTCTCAAAGCTTATCTCCTTCACTTCAATGAATTTATCGTGGTAATTCCGGGACATTTCATGGACCCTGTCAAAGACATTGCCCAGCGTGGTCATATTGCTCATATTCTTATCGCTCCTTTCCTGATGATTGCCCTGATCCGTTTATCTTAACCCGCAGTAATGCCTCCGCAGAAGCATCAGGATTCCCACGGACAACATGGACAGGGTATTTCCAAAGATGAACACCATATCCCGGATATAAACGGAGTAAACCGTCAGCAGGATGATCCCCGCCATCAGGGTCATGAGATAGGTAATGCTCAGATCCCTCGCGCTCTTGGTTCTGTATGTCTTCATCACCTGGGGAATCACGCTGCCGCAGATGATCAGGGAACCGGCTATTCCCAGAAATTCAAATACGATTTGAATGGACATGAATCCTCCTTGTTGTTTTAAAGTTTGGGAGATGCGCCTTTCACCGCCAGACGCATTATTTATTTTATCCATAAAGGATGTGCGGCTCCCAAAGGGTTTATTGAAATACCTGATCGCAGGACTTGTGGTTCTGTTCGCTGAAGATGCATTCCTGGCAGATGGAATGATCCCTGCACTTGTCGCATATCTTTTTGGGGTCGATGAACATCGTGATATTCTTCATGACAAAACCGAGTGTCTGCGTCATGGGTTTACCCAGCGCCCAGGCGATTCTTCTCAAGGTCTGGGATGCCGCCAGGGACATTTCCGGGGTATAGGCCATATCGCCACCTCCTATGCCGCCGCCTGCTGTTCCGGAAGGACTTCTTTCCTGACCCTGGAACGAGGTTTCTTCTTGTTCTTTTGGGCTTCATGAAAAGCTTTTTCCTCGGTGTTGGACCAGGTTTCATTGTCATTTTCATTCCCATCCGGTTTGTCGCCATGAAGATATGCGTCGGACAGTTTCGGATCGATGACCGGATGATTCGGGATCTCTTCCGCTTTCTGCTCATTTTCCTGATAGATTTCCCCCGGTCTTCCCAGGTCAAAGAGAATGATGGTGACAGGAAGGCTGATGGTGGGTTGCAGCATCTCGATTTCCCTGATCACCAGGTCTTTTGTGGTACCCAGTTTGCTCTTTTCGCTTCTCTGGGCGGTGACCATGACGATCCCCATATCCAGTTTCCCCTTGTCGAAGCCCACCTGTAACCTGAGAAGTGCGTCCTGGATATACTCGTAACTGGAAAAACTGCCGTCAATGGCCACGCGGTTCTTAAAACCCTTGTAAAAGTATCTCCTTCCGTCCAGAATGTTCAGGTCCCCGTTCTGGCGCCAGTTCATTTCCTTTAGCGCCTGACGCAATAGTTCGCTTTTGTGCTGGGTGCCGTAGAGACAGTCGTTCAGGTAATCCATGACCGCTTTCACTTCTTTGGTCATCTTCTTCTCTTTAATAATCTGGTTTGCATTTCTGAAATGCAGTATTTCATAAGACATGGTTATTCTCCCTTTCTGTGTTGGTTGTTGTTGATGGTTTGATTTTTTCCGACAGATATTCGCCAATCAGGTACATGTCGCCAATCATTCTGCCTTCTTCGATTTTGGCCGACAGTTTCCGATGTTGCCGCTTGGTGAAAAGCCCGTCCTTATATACGGTGTCAATGAACTCCTGGACCGTGTCAAAGGAAGCCTCACCCCAGCTCCAGTGCCATACCCGTTCCTTGTAAATGATGTGGCCGAACTTCTCGTTGCTTCCGAGATACCAGAGGTTGCAGTCTCCCTTCATCGGCAGGCAGCATTTGGCGTCCCTTAATAGGAAATTATAAATTTCCTTTCCGGTGGCATATCTGTCGATCATCGCCTGACTGAAATTTTCCGCGTAGATCTTGCAGTAAATGCTTACGCTTGCTCTCTTGTCTGATGTGCTCATGGGTTAGCCTCCCGTCCTTTCATAAATAGAAAAGGGAAGGTTTTTGGCCTTCCCTTATACTGGGTTATCTGTTTTCCGTTTTAACCGTGAAGATGATTTAAAACCGTTTAAGCGGCGATGATTGAATGCTGCTCAGTGCCCATGATTTCATCGATGAAGAGAGACTTCTTGGCGGCCTGGCCCATGTAGGTATGGGAATAACTGATGTAGAGTATTTTCATCGCCCTGGATATGGCCACGAATACAATCCTGCGTTCTTCCTCGATGTCGCCCTTCTTGGTGGGAGTGATTCCCTCAACCAGACCAATGACAAATACAACCGGAAACTCCAGACCTTTCGCCTTATGAATGGTCATGAGCGCTATTCCTTCCTTGTCATTGCTCATCTGTTCTGAAAAACTGTCCGTATAGTTCAGAAAATCCCGAATACTGGAATACCTGGCCGCTGATAACTGGAGCTGATTAAGGTTTTGAATCTTCACATCATCAGGAGTCGGGATATCCTCATCCGTAATAAACCGGTCATAATCCAGCTGGCTTCTGATCATGGAAATGACTTCAGCTGGCTCCAGATTGGGCGAATAATCCGCCAGTGGACTGATAAATGATATGAAATCTTTCACATTCTTCCGGATATAGGGAAGATCGACCGGCATGGACTTCAATCCTTCATAAAGATGGACATTGGTCTTATTGGAGAACTCCGCCAGCTCCTGAACGAATTTTCTGCTGATATACCGGTTGGGGACATTCAATATGGACCTTAATGCCTCATCCCCTTCTTCAGAATCCGGATCATTGATTAATCTGAGGTAGTCGAGCAAATATCTGACCTCTGATCTCTGATAGAAATTCAATCCGTTTTCAATATAATAGGGGATCTTCATCTGGGCGAAGGTTTCCTCCACGACCCTGCTCTGGAAATTGGCCCGGTATAAGACGGCGATGTCCTTATACTGGTACCCCCTCTGTCCGACCAATTCATTGATCTCGTTGACCAGGCACAAGGCTTCCCCTTCCTCCGATGACGATTCCAAAACAATGACATCATCTCCGTTCTGATTGTCCGTTTTCAGGGTCTTTTCTATCTTTCGGACATTATGGGAAATCAGGTTCTGGCATGCTTTCAATATCTGAGGCGTGGAACGGTAATTGATATTGAGAATAAAGAGCTTGGAGGAACTGAAAGTACTCTGGAAATTGAGGATATTGTTTACTGAAGCACCGGCGAATGAATAGATGCTCTGCCAGTCGTCCCCCGCGATCCAGTAGGATTTGTCATTATTGTTGTCCGCATCGACAATCAGCTTGATGATCTCCAGCTGGACGGGGTTCGTGTCCTGGAACTCGTCGATCAGGATATGGTGGTAGCGTCCGGCGTATTTCTCCCGGACGGTATCGTTATTGTTCAACAGGAAATAGGTCTCCAGAAGCAGATCGTCAAAGTCCAGGAGGTATTTTTTCGCCTTTTCCTTCTCATAGGACTCGTAGATGTTCGCCACCTTAATCATGGTCTTGTCCGACTCGTAAAGGGTCCGGAATTCCTCCACTCCGATCAGGTTGTTCTTGGCCAGGCTGATTTCACTCAGGATGGTTCCCACGGACAGGTCCAGGCGCTTTCTTTTCATCAGGTTTCTGATCATATTGATCTGCTCTTTCCCCGAGATGATCTCAAATACCTTTCCCTCCGTCCTTAACAGATAATGGCACCAGCTATGAATGGTTGATAATGTGACCCGCTGCGCCAGTTCCCCCAAAACCGGAACCAGTCTTTGCCTCATTTGCTCCGCCGCGTTACGGTTAAAAGTGAGTCCGATGATGGTTTCAGGCTGCACGTTGTATCGTTTGACCAGGTTTCCTATCCTTTCCATCATGACGAGTGTCTTGCCACTTCCTGGGACCGCTATGACCGCCGCTATCCCGTTTGTGAAACCGGCCGCTTTCTTCTGTTCCCTGTTGAGACCTTTCAAGTTTGATCACCCCCTCTCCTTCTTCCAATGATTTGATCGCCATGGATATTCTGAACATGGCCGCCACGATCTGATCCACTTTCGGATGGGTCTTGTCGATCAGGATCATGTTTTTTAGAGTTTTTTCCTTCTCCCTGAGATAATCCTTCAGAAATTTGATCACTTCGCCGTCATTGTGGCTCTCCAGTAAGGCTCTAATGTCAATGATCCGCTTGCAGCCGTATTCCGTCTTCACCCTCAGGTATTCCTGCGCTTCGATAATGGATTCTTTTGTCATGCCGCAGCCTCCATGAACCACGCGTCGCAGTTCTTTTTAAACGAGCAGTTCTTGCATTTGAAATTGCTGGGACTGTCATTGGGAATGAAGATCCCCCTGGATATTCCTTTGGAGACTTCCACGATCTTCTTTCTCGCTCTGGTCTCGTCCGCGATGCTGCGGGTGGTGTAATAGGACTCAAATTTGGGCTGCTTGGTCTTGATCAGGCAGTCAAATCTCAGCAGAATGTCCGAATATCCATAACCATTGGCCCGAACCGCCATCTGGTAAAGGGTCAGCTGGAAGTTCCTGTCCACCTCATCATTGGAATAGGCTCTCGCCGACGTTTTGAAATCATTAATGATGATCGTGCCGGATGGGTCCTTCTCCATCAGGTCAATGGAGCCGATAATGGGCAGCGGGCAGCCCGGTATGGTGAAGCAGAAAGGTTCTTCAATCCCGATGCACTCATATTCCCGCCAGGATGACTTGTTATAATAGGCGGTCAATAGCTCCTGTCCCTGTAAGAGCATCATGTCAGGGTCGTTCCCTTCCGCAAATTTGATGTCGTCCCTTCCACTGGTCAGCTTTCTCCAGTGATGCTCAAAAGACTGATGCAGCTCTTTCACGCTTGGCAACCTTCCCCTCATTTTCTCCATGTGAAAATCCGCCAATGCCAGATGAACAGCGCTCCCGAATTCCAACGCGTCCGGTTTGAACTCCGGCTGGATCTTGTCGATACGTCCGAACTTGTACAAAAGACCGCAGTCAATGTAGTCGCTGATGGAACTTGCCGATAAATGCTCGATTTTCCTTAATTCCTGTAATTCCACGTTTCACCTCGTTTCATGGATAAAGCGCAGGCTCCTGCGTTTTTCAGGCACTGTGGAGCGACATGGGTTACAGATGTAAGGATCCATGGGTCGACTGATGTCGCCTGACCGCCTTTCAAGTCCCTGTCTGTACAAGAACCCGCGCTCTTTTTTTGTTGGTGGTTTGATGTCGAAAGGGCGGGACAACGGATATAATAATAGGATGAACAGGATAAATGAATGTCATCCCGCCCCTGACCATAAAAGAATGGATTGCGTGATCTAGGACGCGGCCTGAAGGTAACGGATAAACTCCCCAGCGTTTTCGGAAGTCAGCTGCTCCACCGGAACGCCGTATTTATCCATGGATCTGGTTTTAATGTCTTCCAAGGATATGCCTCTCCGTCTGGAAAGGTTGTAAAGGGCGGACTTCTGGGCTTCGGACATCATGGGGGTTTCCGCCGCTTTTGTCTTGCCGTTGCCGCCATTGCCGTTCCCTTTATTAGGTTTTACAGAACCTTTCGTTTGCGCCGGCGGAGTTTCAACAGGTTTTGCTTCCTTTTCCTTTTCCGCAGTATTGGACTCATCGGCAGACGGTTTCTCAGCCATGGGAACAACATTGTCCTTTACCTGTGGTTCCGGAGATGTTTCAACTTTCTGTCCATCCCCATTGCCGGATTTGAACACGGATTTTACCTGTTTGGCGAATTTCCGGACGTTGTCGGTTCCCTTCTGGGATGATTTCCTGTTCTCATTGTCACCACCGATAATGTCATTCAGATCCCCCAGTTCCTCCAGAGCGGTCATGCCGATATTGTCCATATCCCGGAATGCTCTTGCCTTGGCCCTGGTTGAAGCCATTCTGATTAAATGCCTGGCCACCTTGGAATTGCAGTTCTGGGGGTTGGCGTCCCCGATGTCCGAGAATTTTTTCCCGTCCATGGTTTCCACCCGAGCCTTGCAGATGGCGGTGTTCTTGTTTTCATCGGACGGATACTGAATGAGCTCCACGTCAACCATGCAGAGGTTTTTCTGGTGGGCCACATCCAATAATCCCGCATAGAGCACAAAGTCCTTGTCGTCGATCTGCTTGACGAAGCTGTCATCGAGCCTGGGTCTCCACCTTTCCAGGTAACGGACGCTCTCCTGGTCGCCTTCCGTGATGGAATTCATGACGGCCATGACGTGCTTGCACTTAAAGGTGGAATCGCTTTTGACCCCCCTGGCGAAATCCCCGCAGTTGCAGAAGTATTCCGTTTCGTTGTTGTAGCAGACCTTGTAACAGATCTTTCCCTCCTCGGACTCGACGTAAAACCACGGGGAATCCTCGAGGTGGAAGACTTTCAGGTTCTGTGAGCGTTCGCTTCTTTTTAAAGCTTCCTGATTGGTCATTTTTTGCTGCCTCCTTTGCTTTCGGTTTTGTTTCTTGTGGAAATGAAGATGTTGGCGATGATTTCCGCGATTTTCACAAGTATGGCGATGGTCTTAGCCTGCATGAATAGTCCTCCCTGAGATGGAATCTGAACGGCTGGGTTTAAAAGGGCACTTCGTCATTGATGGTTTCCGCGGATGCCTCCCCTTCCTTGAATCCCCTGCCGTCTGTCTTAATGAACTCGATAGTGTTCCCGATGATCTGGAAGGTGCTGCGGTTCTGTCCATCGTCGGTCGTCCATTTGTTCTGGTCCAGGATTCCGGAGATGGCGATCCTGGCGCCCTTATGGAGATACTGGGCGCAGATCTCGGCCAGCTTGTGGAAGGTCACGCACTTGATCCAGCAGGTTTTCTTTTTCCCGGACTGAAAAGCGATGTTGAAAGAGGCCACGGGGTTTCCGTCGGGCGAGTAAAAGACCTTGGGATCGTCTCCCAGGTTCCCGGTCACGATGCATTGGTTTATCATGGATGTGTTTCTCCTTTCTGAAAATGATGGGTTAAAATGGGTTGATTTTGCGGGTGCTTTGGATTATTCTTTTGGCCGATTTTACAAGTTCTCTCCTTTCCTGAAAGTATTTGATGATAAAGGGTTAGAAATAACTCTTTGTTATTAATGTATATAGTGATCACTTCTATCCTGAATAAACAGAGGTCAAAGTCATGGGTGGTGAGATAGATAACGCCGCGCTGCTGGAAATCATCAAGAAACTGCTGAAAACGGATATGGATCTTTCGTTCCTGCTGACGTTGCCGGAAAAGGATTTGAAAACGTTGGTGGGATGTATAAGGGCACGGTTGGATCAGTTGGGTAAACAAACACAATAAATGATTCTTGTGTGGGGTCGGACATGAAAAAATCAGATTTGATGGATGCTCTTGCGAAGAAGCATAATCTGACGAATCAACAAGTTTATAACATCGTGAACCTCGTCTTTGATGGTTTTACCAATGAACTCAAAAATGGCGGCAGAATAGAAATTCGGGGGTTTGGAAGTTTCATCGTTAGGGATTATGGCGCTTATGATGGTAGAAATCCAAGAACAGGAAATGCTGTTTCGGTAAAACCAAAAAGACTGCCATTTTTCAAGGTGGGCAAAGAATTGAGGGAGAGGGTTGATGGCTAGCAGAACAGGAAGGCAACACCCTTGGGGTTTACTTTTTTATTTCAAAAGCGTTTATTAAGTGAAGTGAAAAAACCTATAGGGGTGTCCTTCCTTTTTATGAAAATCTTTAAACCATTAATCAACTTAGATTCCTATGATACGTTCATAAAAGAACGGTTACAAAAGGGTACGCCAAGTGCTTACCGGTTTGGAAAACGATATGGAATAGTTATTCAAGATAATGAAGTAATCTATCCCGCTTCAATTCAACACATGTTTGGGTTTGTGAGGAACGTAATAATATCATTGTGTGAAAATTACAAACATGGACGAATTCAAGTATTGTGGATAAAAAAAGACATTGATAATGATGGCCCTCAAGTAACAAAGAAACTGCCCAATGAAAAAGATGATTACCGTCAGCTTATCATCTTAAACAGAGTTGATCATTTAATCCATTTATTGGTCACACGCTGTATTAAAGAAAGACTAAATCAAGATAAACAGTTAATCCCCGTAAAATCCCGAATAAAAAATATTCAGGTGACTTCTGCGCTTCTAAAAAAGGCTTTCTTGCAAGAATGGACTTATTATTACTCTACCGACATTAAAAAGTTTGGTGAATCATTTGATTTGGAAAAGGCAAAAAATACTCTCCTTAGGCTATTAGACAAGCACATAGATACAGAAGATATTGTTCTAATAAACAATTTGCTGTCATCCTATCAAAAGATTCCACAACACAAATCCAGCGGAAGTCCCTTAAATCAATTGTTAGCTGAGTTAACTCTCTCACAAATTGAACATGAAGTGGTTAATAGAATCCCTGTACCTTTTGTCCGTTCGGGCGAGGACTTTGTGTTTTGTTTAAAAGATAAAAATGACTACGCAAAAATTGAAGAAACACTTGGATCTATTATAAAAGACAAAGCTGGAGATAAATGTGAACTCCACCGAGCTAAGCAGACTTCATCGATTTATGATGCGCGGTATCAGGTCAACTTCATTTTTAATACCGACAATGATAAAGGTTTTATTGGCAGTTTTCATGATCCAGGCATTGACTTTTGTGGATTTAACTATTCTATTGAAAATGAAAATATCGTCGTTCGAATCAGGTATAAAACTTTAAATAAGATACGAGAGAGAATTAAAATGTATACCGAGGGTGGAGATTTTAGAACATATAATTTACCTGAAGAAATACCGACAAATAAGAAAATAAAAAATATCATCCGGGAACTTAATAGTCTATTTGGTTTTTACTTCAAAAACAACGAATGGCATCATTCGAGATTATATGGCATTCATGAACTGTTCAAACTTCCATCGGAGCTAGATTCAGGTCAAATATGTAATCAGGCACAGAGACTTAATCATTACATGTTACGACGATTACGTCATTTACATATGAGAAACATATGTAATGATAGTGTTTTAAATGCGAGGCAATACAGAGAAGAAATCGATAAATCATACAGGAAACTAGGATTAAGAAACTTAATTGATTCTATAAAATGTTACTAATCTCATGCACAATGGAGTGTTGTAAAAAAAAATTTTTATTTGACATCCTTCATCATTAGTAGTATTTTAATATCAAACGTTGCCAGTGAATCTATCCTCCCGATAGACACAAACTGGCCCTAAGAGATCTGGAAAAGTTGGTCTCCCTGAGTAATCAGCAAACTCAAGGAGACCTTTTTTATTTTGGAGGTAACGAGAGATGACCATTATATTTCCAGAGCCAACATTGGGCGACAAGCTTTTAGCGGTGATGGGAAAGAAACGGGCGGTCTTTATCCCGGACATTTACAGCAGATTCGGGAAATACGCCTATGGAAGGGCGGTTAAGGAATCTTTCCTGGAAGCTCTGATCAGACCAAAGAATCAGGAATTGGAAGAAGGCTGGTTTTACCAAGATGAAATTATGCCGCATATGAACGGAAAGGAAATAAAGGACAGTTAATTTAGCGACAGTTATGCCTGGGTGAATACCGGACCGGTAATCATACACAGGCCCTACGAGGTTTGAAAAAGTTAGCCTCCGTGAAGTGAACGCGTTCATTTTGGGGAGGTTTTTCATTTTGGAACTGGTTGCTACCTATATTATTTATAAAACAATCGAGAAAGGAGGGATATGTCATGAACAATATTATCGCTGTAAAGAACCCGAAATATCTTACGCATTACTGCCACTCTTCAATCATAGGCATCCCGACTGAATTCTGGGTGGCAAAAAAGGAAGCGTTTCCCGAAGGCACTGAACCGACACTGCTTTACAAAGATGGAAATAAACTGCTGGAAATGACGATCTCAGATAATCCCGGATTAAAAAAGGGCGGCGCGGATGATGAAAATTCCATGCTGTTCAAGCTGGTCAGGAGAACCGTCCTCCGGTTGAAAGATGAACTTATTGATTGATAAGAACTTCCTTTTCGTTGGGCGCAGTATATTAAGCGCGGTCTTGTGTGTCAAGGAGATTTAGGGCACAAGATATGGGATTCGGCGCTGGTGACCCCGCTGAAGGTATTTGGCAATATTCGATCTATTGAAAAATCTGCACACCTTTTGTTCTGTTCAGCCGCCGGGAAGACCAATTTCACCGGAATTCAGATAAGCCTCTCCATCACGCATTGACTGATTATTAAAAAATCATAATGCGTTAAGATTGGATGTAATCGTCCCACGAATATTCAGGGTCGGAGTAGGCGTCGGTTTGCGGATGTGGAGGATGAGCGAGATAATCAGAAGGGGCGTATTCGATGTACGGCGGGTCATGGATTTTGGGCGGCGGCCTTGACCGGACAAGCCAGAGTCCCAGATGCGTGAGAATATCCCGGATAACCTGCGAATCTTCGATGAAGCTGATGATGCGCATGATACCCTTGCATTTGGGACAGATCAGGGGATCGACCTCATAAATCTTCTGAATCAACCTTGCCCAATTTTTCCGGAATGCCTTTGAATTTCCCTCCGGTTCTAGAATGCCCGGAATAATATCGTCTGCGCCTTTTGCTTTTCGTTTTCCACGGGCGACATTGCTGTAATAGCCATAGTACCTCACCATCTGTTCGCCCCGATTCGGGATGTGTGTACACATAGCCGCCAGCCACTCCATTGCGGGGAATGTCTTTTGATCCTTGCCGTCTTTGGAGCGATAGACTACCGTTCCCTCCTGATCCAGGTACTGCATGCGTTCCTGGGAGAAAGACGCCCGGATGATATAGCGCGCCAGGTTTTCCATAGCAGTTTCATCAGTGGGCGAGATG